>Ga0207841_1000130_pt1 | contig 81025 bp, 79 predicted proteins | sample HigsolmetaGSP18D_FD_184846 | JGI IMG/M metagenome (GOLD analysis project Ga0207841, IMG submission 184846) | High solid enriched microbial communities from the Joint BioEnergy Institute, USA - SP1-8-D (SPAdes) | ecosystem: Engineered > Bioreactor > SSF (Solid state fermentation) > Aerobic >... | reverse complement strand
CCCCCCCGTCTCCTGGAGGCGGCAACACACACCCTTCCCCATTCTCTATGGTAAAGAGCCCCGCGTTGTCATTTCCCACGACAAAGTCTGGTTTTCTGGCCTCTTAAGACCTCATCGCTGCTCATGTGTCTTCTCCAGAGACCGGGAACCGTGTTCCTGAGAAATTCACATTGTCGGTGATTTGTGAAGTCGAGTGATTTCCAAGTTTCGGCAAAGGATACCCCCTCCAGGCTCGTCGGACCACGGTCGTGATGGCGTCACAGGTATCTGCGATCTTCTACTCTTCATCATCTCCTCCACCGATTCGGGAAACCTTGGTTCTATTACGCTGGAGCGTCTCCTCCTCCATCCGTTCCTTCCAATACAATATTTCGGCCCGCCAGAGTGGTCTCTCCACACCTGTCGACGGGATTCTGAAAGCCGAACCCACGACGGGTGGTGTACTCTGCATACCAGGTCTAGAAACCTGGGGGTCTTGCAGGGTGGAGAGTCAGATACTCCATGATAGGCATGCCAGATCTGGCCCTGATTCCTTATGTACCTGATGGAACGTTCTTTACGGTGCAGTGGCTCTCTTTGCTTTCTCCGTCTTGGATGTACATGCACCTGGACTGGAGTATAGGCGCGTAATCTCCAGTTCGATTCTACAGGACGCATCTTGGAAGCACCTGGGACGGCCTGGATGACAGATGTGATGATCCTTCCAGTCGTCTAATCGTCGAAGCCCGTTTGACTTTGTCTGAAGTCTCTGCAACTTCCTGGCCTTTCCTGACCTGTAGCTTTCAGCAGCCCGTGTCTGCATCGTCGCCCAGCTGGGGTTTGGCTTTCTCTCCTCGCTTATTCAGCCCGTCACACGCGTGAAGGCAACTGCGGAGGAAATGTGGGTGGTGTGAACCGTCCAGAAGACCGCTCCACATCGAGGGCTTCGCGAAGCGCTGGAAAGCTTGTTGCCGTCCGGGGTGGCGCGTTGACGTCAAGGGCATCGCGGCGGGAAAGTACGTTCACGATGTCGAGTCGTCGAGGGTTCTGGCCCATTCGCCCCTCCCTGCCAGAGGGCCCGGGTTGTTTTCTATTTACTCTTCTCAGCGTCCAGTCCGTCTCCTTCCTCACCTCTGTCTGAACGACAGACGCTCTTATCCCTTTTTACTTGATATATCTTTTAACGATTACGATACCGATAGGACCTGCACCATGTCTTCTCATGGTTCACATCGTGAACCTTACAGTGGCTCCTCCGCGGACTCTGATCCTATTGCCGATGCTGACCGCGACTTGGAGAAGCAGGACACCCCTGATGGCACTCGAAGGACCGGGTCGCCTAACGGGCAGGCGACTGCCAGCCATGATGAGAAAAAATCCGATCGGCCAGACGGCAAGATCGAGCTGAAGGAGCAAGATTGTTACGATAAGCTAGGATTTTCGTTTCCCATCTGGAAGAAATGGACTATTATTACAATTATCTTTGCGGTCCAAGTCTCGATGAACTTCAATGCCAGTCTGTACGCCGACTCTGTCACCGGATTGTCGTCACACTTTGGCATTAGCGAACAGGCTGCCAGAGTGGGACAGATGATATTCCTAGTTGCTTATGCTCTTGGAAGCGAACTCTGGGCCCCCTGGAGCGAGGAATTCGGGCGATGGCCCGTTATGCAGCTCAGTTTGACGCTGGTCAATATCTGGCAGATCCCATGCGCCCTGGCTCCAAACTTCGGCACGATCGTCGTCTGCCGCTTCCTCGGGGGAGTCTCCTCTGCAGGCGGCTCTGTAACGATCGGAATGGTCGCTGACATGTGGGAGCCGGACGAACAGCAGTACGCGGTGGCATATATCGTGCTTTCTTCGGTCGCTGGATCGGTCATTGCTCCTATCATCGGAGGTTTTGTGGGGGAATACCTCTCATGGCATTGGAATTTCTGGATCCAGTTGATCCTGGGTGGTTTTGTCCAGGCAGTCCATTTCTTCGTCCCCGAGACGAGATGCAGTATCTTGCTCACGAGGGAAGCGAGGAGGAGACGCAAATATGGAGAGAACGTCTGGAGCGCCGATGAACTCAAGGGAAAGCGTATCTCGATAAGTCATGTTCTGATTATCTGGTCGCGGCCGTTCATTATGTTCATCCGGGAACCAATCGTCCTGTGGCTATCCCTCCTCAGTGGCTTTAGCGATGCGCTCATCTTCACCTTCCTGCAGTCGTACAAGCCTGTGTACAAACAGTGGGGATTTGGGACTGTCGAAGTTGGCTTGGCTTTCATTCCGTGAGTGCAGTCTCTAGCATCAGCTGCTGCGACTTTCCACTGATGGTTCTCTCTTCCTAGCATTCTGATCGGGTATCTCATGGCCTACTTCTCTTTCATTCCCTGGATCCACAGGGACTGTCGAGTCCGAAAAAAGGATCCAGATGCTCTTCAGCCTGAGGCTCGCCTGTATTGGCTGCTCTATAGTAGGTGCTTCGGGGTAGTTCTCCGTTCATCAGTCGCTGAAGTGCATTAGCCGCGCCGCTCGAGACGATTGGTCTATTCGGCTTTGCTTGGACGAGTTTGGGTCCACCGCACGTCCACTGGATTGCGCCAATGATTTTCTCCACGCTCATAGCCATTGCCAACGTAAGAGTGTTGAACGAATTGATCCACCGCATAGACACTAATGCTGGCTTCCTAGTATGCCATATACATGGCTACGATCGACTATATGATTGCCAGCTACGGACCGTTCTCCGCCTCGGCTACGGGCGGGAACGCGTTGGCCAGAGATCTACTTGCCGGTATAGCTGCAATGTATTCGACACCAAGTAAGTCTGTCTGTCTGCGTCAAGTCACACCTGGCACCTAACCTTCAGTCCAGTGTATTCAAACATTGGTAAATTGCACCTTGAATGGGCGTCGACAATCCTGGGGTTCATCGCGATTATCGTCACGATGCCTATCTATATATTCTATTGGAAAGGACCGTATATCCGCGAGAGGTCCAAGTTCGCGCAGACTCTGGCTAGCGACAGGAAGATGCGTGGTAGTCGCCAAGTCTCCTGTGGATCTGGGCAGTCCGGACCGGAGGAGGTACATATTCCAGCAACCGATCCCAGTTAAAACTTTGACACGACAGATTAGAAGGCGACTTCGGCAGGGAAAACTTGAAACGTCTAACTTTGAATCGCTGGCTTCAGTTCTGCTATTGCCCCTCTGATGCCTCACGGCTTTTGAGTAGGCGAAGTTTTGAAGAACGAGCGACGATCTCTTTTCTACGCGATTGATTATTATCAAGCGATTTTCTTTTAGTAAACTGCACTCTTAAAGAATTATTTAGATCTCTCTCACAGCGAATCGAGAGAGTGAAAAGTGCTTGGGCGGGCAAGGCTAGGGGGGAGGAATGGCCTGTTAAGGCCATTAACGGTGTTCTGCTCCGTTGTCGATTTACCTGTATACCAAGCTGAGATTTGGTTAAAGCATGACTTGTCAAAAGCACTGTGAAATTGTATGCCACTCCCACGGGATGTTAATGATCACAAACAGGCAAGGGTTTCTCCTCCTGACTCCCTGTTCTCTCTCTGTTGAAATCCGCTTGATAACACCGTGCCTTGTCACACTAGCGTTTGACAGGAGCAACCGGCTGCTCAAATGTCTAGATTATGGGGCGAGGATTCAGAGGACACAGGTGACGTCTCCTGGATGTCGTGCTCTTCGGGCATGTTCTACGCGTAAAACATCTTGCCACGGCCCCGATCGACCGCGGGGGGGGGAGAGGAGAGGAGAAGATGCAGTAAGGGTATTAATTGCATCATGATCATCAGCTAGGCACTGTACTTAAGACAAGAGCCGATCTGCACGTAGTCAAGACGATCAACTTGTCTCAAGTGTCTAGTTAAGCTTTCCGGACAAGATCTCCGGTGGCCCGATCTTATGCCTATGGAGTAAGTGTTGCGTTTTGCTGTCGTTCTAGAAAGAAAGATCATTCGCTACCATACCATATCCGGCAGGTATATACTTTATAGTTGCTGTGCAGAGTTACGACTAGGGGACGTGGACAGTTGCAATAGGCTGTACACAGGGAGCATAGAATCTATGGATATCCGCTGTCAGGAATCAGGATAAACCCAAAACGGTCCAATGTCCAAACTTGAAACCTTCAACCCAACCACGGACCGCCGGGCCGTCGAAGCGTTGAATCGTCGATGGATTGAATATATTAGGTGGTGGGGCGCGGCGGGTAGTTCCGGCGCGCATATCCACCATGGCAGATTCCATCATCATTCCAGATCGCCGTCGGGCAGATGGGGCTCAGCCTTAGCCGGGCTACGGCTCCTAGCCCTAGGCCCCTAGCCTACTAGTAGAGGTCCGATGGGCGGCGGGAGTCGGAGAGTTTCTCCCGTTGCGGGATGGTGGCTACCTAGGTACAGCACAGTACTTCGAAGTGACGCGGGGCATAGATTTCCATTTCCCAGAGATCCCTGATTATTATTATTATTCTCTCTTGTGGCCGGGTAGGATGGATGACGAGTGTGTGTTAGTTTTTCTTGTGGAGGATGGAGTTGAGCCGTTCTGCTGATGTCTGTGTAAGGTGGTAGGTAGGTCATGGAAAATATATTTATCCGGTTCAATGTATCATAGTTCTGTTTGTCCAACAACCATCCATGTTTTGCAGTAAGTAACCTAGAGGCATCAATTAGAGAGCTACCTACTGATGGGCGTAACTGGACCTGGAATGGACGAAAGTCGGGTTATTCATTGATCAGATGTGATCTGAGATAGACATATCATCATGACCAGTTGACTGGATGGATGGATGGATGGGAATGCCTAACTACCTGCCTAGGTGGGTAAGGTAAGGTAAATTAAGGTGGGATGTATGAGATCATATGCAGGGTCCAGGGCCTGATTGTAATAAATAGTAGATAGATCTCTCCTTTCTTTCCTTTGTTTGTTTGATCCAGTTGTCTTCATTGAAATTGCAATCTAAGTATGTGCTGTGCTGCATTCCGTATTGTAGTAATAATATCTACTGTGATACGTTCAACAAAGCTATGCATGTGAATCTCTATGAATATAAACATAAACAACTTCGATGTGTCATCGGAGTAGGAGCCTAGGAGGATCTGCTGCGTGTGGGTCCCCTCCCGATAAGACCATCTTTCGTGAGGCGCAGCAGGTAGTTAGAGATGTGGAGCAGGAAGACTGGATGGAGACTGGAGACTTCTGGAAGGAAAGATTAAGGGGCTAACCTAATAACCCCTTGAGCTCTTGTTGGGCATGGCATAGTACTCCGTATGGGACGTCTATATACATAACTATCGTTGCAGGTTGCAGACGCTTCTATACCAGGTATGTTATGAGGAAGTTGCACCGAGGATCCAATTCCAAGAGAAACGATTCATGCCAGTCATCAGATCCTTTCCCCTTCCATCTAGTCTATATCTCTAAAGTATATCTATCTATAAGACCCAGCCCCATACTTCCAAATATATCCCAGAGATCCAGTCCATGTACCCCCACCCACTCCGTTAGAGAAAGAGATAGTGTTGAATCGAAAAGAATCCACAATTCTAGTCTCCGACACTTGGAAGCCCTGTCGAGCCAACCTTATTGGTGGCGGTGGATAACGTCATCCTCTGCAATCGGAGAATAGCGCTGTGGGACGGTGTCAAGCTAAGACCGTCCTTCTTGTTCTTGCCAGAAGAAAAATGGAAACTGGAAAGGATTGACTGACTCGCGAGACATTAGTAATGCGCTGCATATAAAGAAAACGTCAAATCTCTGGACCGTGACAGAGAGCACGAATATTCGTACTGTGGTTTTATATATCTATCCTCAAAAAATAGCTCGTGTTTGCTCTTCGAAAGTTAATGAATAGGCCGATGGACGAGATCATCAAGTCCGTCGCATGTGTCGCAGCCACTGGCTGCAAGTCTTCTTTCTAAAAATACCGATTAAAAAAATGCCGCAAAATAAGTCTGTCGAAGCACTGTCCTCTTGACGACCATGACGTTGCAGATCAAACCTGGCGCAAGTGAGATTCAAAATAACAGAGCTAGCCAATTTGAGTCACGTTTTTAAGTCGCTGGTGCCCCGTGCTTCCTCTATCATAGACAACTGGTTGATATGCAGCTAGTGCGCTCACCGCAAGATGTGCCAAAGCCAGTGGTAGTGACGGTCAGTTCTATTCGTCAGAAATCGGAAAGAGAAGATGGATGCTGCTCAAAACCCTTCCAGGACTATCGCTCCCAGTCAGCCTGTAGTTGTTTGACCCGGTAGTCTGTCGCCCATCCCAAGTCAGCCTCGATACCTCGTAGTAGGTCGACAATGACCTGTCGTTCTTCCGGACTCTCGAGGCATTGTCCCGCAACGAACAGTGGCTGCACCATATGGATTCGTACAGCACCTTGGGGTCGCCCCAATGCAATGCCACAGATCTCCCGGCAACGATGGTCGACCTCTTTCGTCACTTCTCGATATCCTTGCAAGCGGTCACGCGCGGTGCTAGGTCCCGTGACCACGTCTGGAGGTCTGTTCAGCAAAAGTGCGATGCGGGCGAAGTGATAATGCTGCATGGTAGCGGCGCAAGTCGGTACACTGTAGAATATCTCGGGAAACGGGAGGGGTGTCATCGCGTCTGGGGACCTGGACAGATCCCTCGGCTGTTCGAGCCGAATGCAAGGGCGAAATGTCTCTGGCAGACCGTCAAACCAGGTTTGAAACTCCCAACAGAGTTTCAGCCATACGGTGGTTGCGGGATAGGATGATTGAGGCGTAGAAACCTGCGGCGAATCCATGCCGTTGGACATCACGGATGACGGTGTTGCCCACTGTGCCAGCTGCGACTCTTTGCTTTTAGCCAGGAAATTGACGAGTTTCAACAAGAGCCAGACTAGGCCATTTGCCGCCATGTCTTCCTTCGTCAATGGTGGTGGTTCTTGTTGGTACCCAAGGGAGGCGCCGTTCTCTAGCCGAAGAATGCCTTGCTCGTCGATCGGTATCCCAGCAGCTCGCCAAATTTGCAGATTTTCGGGATCTAACCGTGTTTTCGTTCGGTTGATGTAAGATGCCACGTAGTCTTCACGAGCAAAAACCCAGAATGCAGCCCTGGTGGCCTGTGAAAATACAGATGAGTTACGCTGTACATTGGCAGTCGTTGGCTGGAGATATTCTGGTAGAGACTGTAGTCCGTTCAAATGCCTGTGATGAAACATTTAGTGTGCGACCTCATTTAATCTCAGGCAATAGATATGAAAGTGACTCACGATTCCCATTCCGGTCCAGGCGCGTCGAGGAATTCATAAAGGGAAAGAATGGACGCAGTAGCCAACAGGTCATCGATATTTGCCGTAGTTGATGGTAGCGTTGCGGCAGTTGGTGTCGACTCCATACGTGACATGTTCCCTGTGGTCACAGAGTTCAGACTCAACCACTGGTTGACGATCCGGATAGGTGTCTCTTGAGCATCGGAACACTGTGCAGATGTGAATCCGCCTGGAAGAGCCTGCTTCAAATAAAAAATGGCTTGATGATAGTAGTTGGCTGCTTTGAAGAACCAATCGACTCGCGAGGCATTTGGGTAAACCTCCATAGTCGCCGGGCGAGTAAACAGCCCACTTCCTAAAAGGAGCTTTGCTCCCTTGACTCGACCCAAGTGCTTTGCGGCTACAGCCGCAGCAGCATACTTAAGAAGTGGACTGCTTAACCCCCTGATTGGCACAAGAGATGAAAAAAATCTTCCTGTGTCGAAGAGATCCAACCTGCGGCTCCCATAAGCAATCCAGAAAACTTTCCTTTGAACGTTGCCAGGCTTACCATGGTCCTAGAACTTCTGAAAAGTGTCTCATGAGAAAAGCCATTTCATGTTCACTGCCTATCATGAATTCGGAGAGAATGTCAGAGAATTCGTTGTCGTCATTCTTTTGAGGTAACAAGTCACCGGGTGATTGAAGCGCTGGATAAGATGCGTGCTGGTCGAATGTTGTCGTGAATGTCGAGTTCAGGGTGCTGAGCAGTGCGCTACTATAAGGTCCAGTTGATAGACCAAGGGCGTCGCTCCTGGGCAAGGGACTGGAGTTTTCCTCGCCATATGTCTCCAGACCAACGATACTGCCAAGGCCTTGTGGCTGCTGGGGCGAACACTTTTCAGCAGTTGGAAGGGAGAGCTCAAAGCCAAAATTAGCTGGACCACTCTCTGCAGCATCCGGGCCGGAATTGCCTGTTCCAGTCTGCTGCGCTGCTTCCCCGGCGGAGGAGCCATTTTCTGACCGGCTTTGCTGGACGGGAGATACGGCGACATGCGATTCAGTGCCCTGGCGATCGGCATCCAGTGCCTCTTGTCTCGATTGCTTGTTTGGACTCGAGGCATTCTCACGGACAGCCTGGACGAACAATGAGAGAAGATCACAGGAGTCAAAAATCAGGAAGGCTCACCGTCTCTGTGAAGGCCGTAGAAGCAGAACTGGACTTGGGCGTGCTCTTCTGGTACGGGGCATACCGACGTCTTACGGTAGCACCCTCGTCTATAAACTTACGTGTCTGCACGTAGCCTGGGCATTCGATGCCGGCAGCAGCACAACGCCGACAACCCGGGCGAGTCTCATCGCACTGATTTATCTGAGCCGCCGAGCATGATCATAAGAATCTCCAGGTAGAACGAACCTTAAGATGGCGCTGTTTACATCGCTCACAAGCTCTGTTGGACGGGACCCCGGGCATTGCACTTTATCACCGATGCTCTACAGCAATAAATACACCTTCTTTTCTTCTGCGTGGTTGGCAGAGTGGTGTTCCCAGGCCTGTCAGAACCGAACAGAGAAAGTTAGGGTATTGGTGTGGTATTGCATGAGCCCAGGTTTGGAAGTCGCACAATCCGCTTCAAAAAAAGCATGAAATCTCGGGGAAACGTGGAAAAAGAGGACATGGCCGGTCTTATAGGACCAGGCAGCGCGCTGACACCTTATCGTCGCCAGGGAACAGCACTACCGCCCGAGGTGCTGTTCGTCGAGGGGAGCACGAAGGGATCGATTATCAGGAGTGTCCCGCACGTGACCGGCTAGGCCCGGGGCCCGGGAGAAACTCGGGCGCGGCGCCCGTCTCGACCGCGGCCGCGCTCCACCGCGCTCCACCGCCCGCCAGAAACAACGGCAGAAACAGAACTATCTCCTCTCCCCGCCTTGACGCCATGCCTCTCCCGAGACTGAGGCCGGCTTCAAGGGGCGGATTGCATGTTGCCTAGCATATCCCCGCGGGATATAAGTCAGCCATGCTCCGCCCATCGGGACTCGGCTCCGTCTCTCCTCTCGGTCGTCCCGGGCTGACAGACCGGGACCAGTTGGCCGTCAAGCGTCGAATGCCTGGCGACGTTGGGACGCCGAATGGCTTGAGCGCAGAGGCAGCTCCAAATACGCGCGGTGCCTTGCCCTTGACGTCTGGGAGCGTCACCACGCGAGCCTTTTCCCGGCCTGAACAGAGCCAGATTTATTTTGAATGGATCAGTCAGTCTACCTCGAGATCGAGAGCTTTCAACTCTTGGCTTGGATAGGCTAACGCCTTTATAGAAGCCGGAAGACCTCACAACTTCATCTGCTCCGAATGTCGAAAGCCAGACAACCTGATCTTCTGCAAGACGTGCTGTAGATCTTATCATGTCTCATGCCTTCCGGAGCTGCCAGCAGTGGACACCCTGGAGAGTTTCCATTGCCCTTCCTGCAGGGAGAAGCAGTGGGATATCTCGCCTCCAGAGGTACCCTCCTCCCGTGTACCATCAGCCAATGTTTCACGGAGCGCTTCTCCCAGCGTGACAGAAGCAGAGAGGCACGCCGCTTCCTTGGCTCACAACTCGGGCAGTGACCACGGGTCACCAGCAGCAAGAGGAGGCACTCCTTTGGGCTTCAGATGCCCGCAGATACAACTGACTCCGGATCCTGGCGGCCGACAAAGCATCTTGGGCCCTCCCTCGTTCCCAGCGACACTTGACCCTCTTGGGCGGGCAAGAGAGTTCTTAAGAGAGTATGGAGGCTTTCCGCCTCACCAAGAGTATCGCCAGGATTTACTTCATCGACTAGGAGCAATGATGGCGGAGCTTGAATCGAACAGTCGATCGCTGCGAGAGCTGGACTCTCTAAGGGAGGAGAATGCAAGATTAAAGAGAGAGAATGCTGAGCTCAAGGCCAGTTTGAACGCGATGCTATCGCGGGAGCATACATTTTCCGCTAAGCGTAGTCCTTTAGGGTCTCGTGCTTTCTCTTCCTCGACCAGCTCAATCGATTCACTCAGACCGCCAGACGCCGCCGAAAGGACATGGGATCGAATCATTACAGACGTTTTCTGAAACGGCATGGACCCTGAAGGACTCAACTCTATCAAGGCCTTGAACGATCTATTCTCCCGGTATGGATGCTGCGTATTTTAACGGGCCATCTTCTGCCTTGCCGGACAATCCATACGCAAATCAGGACGGTGATCGCGTGCTTGTCATCACCGTACGCAAACTGCAGGGATTGTCTTCTTAGACCAATTCGAATTGTTTCTGCCATTCGAAAATGTCAAAGGTAGTTCTACGAGAGATGCGAAGAAAAATTCATGGTCCCTGGTCCTAGCGCCTTCCCAATCCAGGCGACAGAACTCTCGCTGCCATGGCTTCCGAAGTCACTTATCTTCCTGTGATCGACTTTTCCATTACGTGTTGCGGACAACATGAAGCGCACTTGCACGGCATATAACGACAAGCCGCAGAAAGTGCACTAAAAAGCAGTGCATACCAATTTTGAGGCCCTCCATGCTTCGTACGGATTCTGGACGTCCAGTGGGCGTCTGGAAAACTTGTCATGGCGACTGGAATACCATATTCTCACAGCTCCATCAGACTGCTGCGGACTCCAACCCATGCTTTCCGTATTCCAGTTCGGGGTGTCGATCGTGAGCGGACTGGTTGGTCCGTCAAAGAAGAGATGGCTATATAAATAGTCAGATTGGAAGATTCCCAACTGGGGAATTCTCCGAATCTGGGAATATTTCCTCGCCGCGCCAATTACGTGGACCGGGCGTTACTGACGAGCGGCCACTCATGAACCTGGTACAGAGAGCAATCCATACCGGAGGGAATCCACGAGTTGACTGGGCAGCACTGGCATCCTAGATGTCATCAAGGCACTCACAGACTGGGCGGCAACTAGAGCCGCAAATCATGTCCTACGCGGAGAGCATTATAGATTCTAGTGGAGGTTAATAATCGGTTATTTCTTTCGCAATGCCTCCGGGTTGGCTACATGACGCATTTTTCTATGTATTAACCGGTACACAAATGGGCTGGGATGATAAAGACCTAGATCTTAGATGGGAAGAGTTAGATGAGAGACGCTCTTATTTTTCTTAATGATATTAATGATAATCAATGATACGATGGTAGTCCAGGTGAGATATCTCGAACTTGTGCAGTAGATATCCAGTGTGCCTTAGGTAGGTATCTATACCCGTCCAATCAGGATGCGCGGAAACCTCCGGGGCCGAGGTGCTGCTGACTAAGCGCCGACCAAGCCACGTGCGCGTGTGCCCCTCGCTTAGGCTTAGGCTTAGGGCTCGCGCGCGCCCACACAAACCGCGCAAAGTGCGCTTAGGGCTTACCCGGGCACCTTACTCGCTGCTTTGCTTTTCGCTGCTGCCGTTGTGAATTTATCCCAGCCCCAGAGTCAACGACATCGCTCCGCCCGTTAATCCTCCTCCTCCTCCTCCGTCTCGAGGTTCCTGCATCTCTCCAGACTCCCGATCATGGCTGAGCAGCTGATCCTCCGTGGAACCCTCGAGGGCCACAATGGCTGGGTTACCGCCCTGGCGACCTCGCTCGAGAAGTAAGGGGACCAGTCGCACATTGGTCGTTTGCTCGAGGAGCAATGGATTCTGACTGCAATTGATAGCCCGAACATGCTGCTCTCTGCGAGTCGCGACAAGACCCTGATCATCTGGAACCTCACTCGAGACGACCAGGCCTACGGTTACCCGAAGCGAAGCCTTCGCGGCCACTCCCACATCGTCTCCGACTGTGTACGCTCTGGAGAGTCTTTTTGAGAGATTTGGGCGGAGATATGGCTGACCGCTGTCGCTGCAGGTCATCTCCTCTGATGGTGCCTACGCGCTGTCTGCTTCGTGGGACAAGACCCTGCGTCTGTGGGAGCTCTCGACCGGTGAAACCACCCGCACCTTCGTTGGCCACACCAACGATGTCCTCTCTGTCTCCTTCTCCGCCGACAACCGCCAGATCGTCTCTGCCTCTCGTGACCGCACGATCAAGCTGTGGAACACCCTTGGAGACTGCAAGTACACCATCACCGACAAGGGCCACACCGAGTGGGTGTCGTGCGTGCGCTTCAGCCCCAACCCTCAGAACCCCGTCATCGTGTCCGCTGGCTGGGACAAGCTTGTGAAGGTGCGTTTTTGTCCAATTGACTCAGTGCTCCCTGGAATTTTTGGTCCAAATGATGTTTTGCATTGTATTTGCTACTTCAGAGCCTTGAGAGAGGCTATGAGACAAACGAACACCACATACCCTGATGGACCGTCTATTTATATATCAATTGCTGTTTTCGGCTCCGTCAGATTTTTTATGCGCCAATTGGCTAATATTGAATCTCCAGGTTTGGGACCTCGCTACTTGCCGCCTCCAGACCGACCACATCGGCCACACTGGCTACATCAACACCGTTACCATCTCTCCCGATGGTTCCCTCTGCGCCTCCGGTGGTAAGGACGGCACCACCATGCTCTGGGACCTTAACGAGTCCAAGCACCTCTACTCCCTCCAGGCCGGTGACGAGATCCACGCCCTCTGCTTCTCTCCCAACAGATACTGGCTCTGCGCCGCTACCAGCAGCAGCATCATCATCTTCGACCTTGAGAAGAAGAGCAAGGTTGACGAGCTCAAGCCTGAGTACGTCGAGAAGGGCAAGAAGAGCCGCGAGCCGGAGTGTGTCAGCCTGGCGTGGTCCGCGGACGGCCAGACCCTGTTCGCTGGTTACACCGACAACAAGATCCGCGCTTGGGGTGTTATGTCGCGGGCGTAGATGAGGACCGTTGCGGAAGGGAGGGATGAAAAAGAGGAACGGAATGGTTGGGATGGATGAGCGATGAGCAATGAAAACACTCTGGACCGGACCAAGATCTTCCGTGGCCGGATTTTCCTGACATGCCTGGCTTACTCGATTTCATAAAAATCGAATGTCTGGAACCTTGAGAAGGATGCCGTGTGATGTTCTAATACCATTCATAAAGACATCAAAAAGTTCATATCCTCATTGCTCTCATTCCAGACCCTCGAGTGGTCGGTTTTCTCCGAGCCCTTCAGGGATCGGCCTATACCACCGGATATCGGGTTTCACCAGCATTAGGGCATGATGTGGCTCCTAATTCTGTACTGTAATGTAAATCCCTTTGTAGAGTGGGAAACCTGACTCATTGGGAATTGACCGTTAGCCAGACTGGGCCATCCGGAAGATTTTCTATACAGTTTATGCTACATGTCCGTATATAAGAAGAGAAAGGAGCCGACTCTTCACTTCTTCTTTGCTAGCCTCTTCAAGGCCGTATCTGCCCTCGCGACGCCGTCCTCGAATCCTATCCCCTCAGCCAGGGCCTTCGCCTCCCGATACCGTTTCTCGGCCTCCCCATGCTGGTCCAGCATTTCAGCCAGCTCCCCCAGGTTATAGCTTGCAGCCACGCACGATACGTCGCAGTCCTGGTCTCTGATGGGCGGCTGAATCTTGGCGGCAACATCGAGAGCCTTCTGCGCCCACTGCTTGGCGGAATCGATGATCTGCTCGCGGGTCAAAGGCTGATTCGACGGGTTGACCTTCGACGCACGCAGGGGCTTCTGCGCTTGTCCCGCCATCGCGCTGGCAACGTTGTTCAGAAGCACGACCTGCTTGCAGGTCGTGGACTCGCCCTCATGCTCCTTGATCATGGCCAGCGCCTGCATGTAGAGCGGGATCGCGAGCTCGTGCTTCTCTTGCTTCGAGTAGGTCGAGGCCAGCTCTTCCATGGCTGTCGCGATCTCCGTGAGATTCATCCAGGCGTCGTTGTCGGCAGACCCGCCGCCGACGGGGAGACCGAGGCTCTGGCGCCGCCTCATCTCCTTGAGACACAGCTCGACGGCCGCGACCTGGGCGGCCTCCGCTTTCTTCTCGTCCTGGATGTAGTCGCTCGCGTATAGCTCCGCGAGCTTGATATGCATCCCGACAACCTTCTTCAGTATCTTGTCGGTTTGCCGTTCCTCCCACTCCTCCTGCTCCTTTCTCTTCCGCTCCGCCTCGAGCACATCCGGATCGTCGATCGTAATCGTCTCTTTCTCCTTCTCCTTCTCCTTCTCTTTCTTGCCCGCAAGTTCCCGATCCCTGATCATCTTCCTTCTCCTCCCCCTCTCCACCCAGTCCAGACACTCCGCCTTGGTCCGCTCCAGGACCTCCACCGCAGGGTCGACCAGCCCCGCCTTCTCTAGCATCAGCGCAACCTGGAGCTTGATGCCCACCACCTCATCCGAGAACGGATGCATCCCCTTCTCCAGCGCAACGCGCAGCGCCTCCTTGTACCACTCCAGCGCCTTGGTCGGCTTCAGGTCGATCTCGGTCCAGTAGATGGCGCTGCGCAGGGCATCCGCGACCTCGGGCGGGAAGTTGTGGAACTGCGGATCGATCCGTGTGACCTTGACGTAGATCACGTATGCGAAGAAGGCGGCCCCGCTGACGGCAGACGCGACCGCGAACGGGAAGAGGATGGGGTTCTTGCGCCATATGCCCCTGGAGCCTTCGCGGAGGCCGCGTTTCACCCGTTGGACGAACGTGAGGAGGCGGGCCTGGGTCCGCGGGTATTGCGTCGGGGGAAGAAGCTGTGATGAAGTTGGCTGGCGACCATATTTAGAACGGATAGGACTGGGTCTGCTGGTGGTGAAGAGCGATCGAGACGATGCGTGGTGATGTGGTATCTTCGCGGGGTTGAAGGCGCAAGGAATGCGCCGCGAGGCTCGATTGAACATGGCCAGTTGAGCCGCCAGGGAAACGAGAGAAAATTTAATTATTCAAAAAAATCATAGATACAAGGACTCTTGACTGGATGCCTGGACAACGCATAGGACAGAGTTGATTGAAAAAAGAGCGGCTCAAAGGCAGGGCAGGCAGAGAGAGCGTTGTCTGCAGTTATTATTATCGGGGAGATGCGCACGGTTGGAGTTCGTTTTCTGATCGGGTCGCCGATGGTCCAAGCTCCGCGTATGACGTCTGGAATTGGAAATCCGCGGGGAATCTCCTAACCGCGCGCACGCGCAATGAGGGACGCCGCATCCAACCATTGCTTTTAAACGCGTTTATTCATGGGCGCATCTGCTTGCCCTTAATTCCTTTAGGCCGTGTATTCTCAAAAAAAATGTGTGGACGATACTCTCTAGGGGTTGTACGTCTCGACCAATAAATAAACCCTCAAAAGCCATTCCCATTTACTGATTTCGTTCTCTACAGCGCCTGGCCTACATTCGGGAAAGGCTCGAGCAACGGGGAATGCCTGTTGACGACGCGCCCGAAGATGACGAAGTGAGAGAAACCTACAACTTCGCGCCAGGCTACAACGGGGTCGTCTACCGCGCCGACACGCTAGACCGCGGTTACGAGGAAGGGCAGCAGGATGCCGTCGTCGACGGGGTACTGCAAGAGCAGCATGAAGCAGCAGAAAACAGTGCTAAAATCATCGCTCAAGAAGATCTCTTCGACGAGCAGGAAAAGAAAATCCGATACAAGTTGCAGGCGATGAAGTGGGGGCTGATCCCGTTCTGGACCAAGCGCCAGCCCGACTACGGCTCCATGATGCGCACGATCAATTGCCGCGATGACTCGCTGATCGAGGACCGAGGCATGTGGACGAGCATGAAGAGACGCAAGCGCTGCGTCGTCGTCTGCCAGGGGTTCTATGAGTGGCTGAAGAAGGGCCCCGGGGGGAAGGAGAAGATTCCGCACTACATCAAGCGCAAGGACGGGGACCTCATGTACTTTGCTGGACTGTGGGACTGTGTCAAGTTCGAAGGTACGACCATGATAATAACATATATGCGATCAATTGTCTGGATTATTTCATCTCCGAAGCGAAAACGGCATTTATGAATAAATTCGCTGATGTGAGGTTGGCAACAGGATCCGACGAGAAAGTATACACATACACCATCATCACCACCTCCTCCAACTCCTACCTCAGATTTATCCACGACCGGATGCCCGTGATCCTCGAACCCGGCAGCGACGCGATGAAGACCTGGCTGGACCCCACCCGGGTGACCTGGTCCAAGGAGCTGCAGTCCCTCCTGAAGCCCTACGAGGGCGAGCTGGAATGCTACCCAGTCCCCAAGGAGGTCGGGAAAGTCGGCAACAACTCTCCCGATTTCATACTCCCGCTAGACAGCAAGGAGAACAAGAAGAGCATCGCCAGCTTCTTCGCCAACGCGGGCAAGAAAGCGAAGGAGGGGAAAACGGACGAAGAGATGTCCAAGGCTCTGGCTCCTGAGAAAGTTACAGGTGATCGGGAGACGAGGATCATCCATGATAAAACAGAGGAGCGCGAGACGAAAGACCACGAATGGAGCGAGGATAATGCCCCGGTGCCGGTGCCTAAAGAGGAAGAAGAAACGGAAACCCCTTCAACGAAGGGAATCAAAAGGGAACACCCCCCTAGCGACGCTGATGATAAAGACACCCCTTCCCAAGAGAAAAAGAGGAAGGTTTCAGTCTCCCCTCCCGAGGCGAGAGAAACCACTCCAACCAGGAAAACTCGGAGTGCAACACGCAAGGAAGCCTCGGGTGGAAACCAGCAGACAGACAGGTCACAAAAGATTACAAGCTTCTTCAAGAAGTAGGATTCGTTATTAGTTTCAAATCCGTCCGGGAGTTTTCGGTATATCTCTCTCTTCTCCGTCCTGAAGACAAGTTCGACATGACTGATCCGCCTCATCTTTTAGCCGCTGCAGCGGCAGACTGTACTTATAGATACCCGACATTTTGAAATCTTTCGTTGGAGAAATGGCTACGTGTGGTTTCTGTTTTCTTCAGCTTTAAAAAAAAGTTCGTTTCAGAAAGCTGGATATGTCTCCTAATAATCACCGAGACGATTTTAATCTAATTGCGCGTAATATTAACTAAATTCCAGAATGGATATCGCACAGAACAACTAAGATATTTGCCAAAAATAAGCAAATGCAACGGGCATCAGCGATTCTGAAAGTCAGTGGAATGTTGGATCCAATTAATTAAGCAAGACGCAACTTGTCACAAACAGACATGCAGTAATGGGTGTATCGGAGCAATTTTGGCAGGCAGGTCCTCTGGATCCTCTGGCCCTCTGAGGGAGACTTAATCTTCGGTATATATACATATATATATATGCACTCTGTTTTCCCCCTAGAACCCAACTCTACCTCATAGGTATCTCTCTCTACGTGCCGTTTTGGGAGATTCATTTTGCCTAGGAGGCTGCTCGACGGGTTCTGTTCTCGCTGGGTATACACCAGGTCCAGGGTGATCCTCGAATACTCCTTTCCTTTCCTTCCTTTGTGTTATCTTCTTCATGTATACGCGTCGGGTAAATCGATATTTTTTTCTTTGTTTACTCTCTCCTAGGCTATTACGTGGCCGTACTGTCTTCCTTTCCTTCGGCCACCCTCCCTACTCTACGTAGAGGCTTAGTGAGTTACGACGGAAGTTCCATAGCAGCTGACTGGGCGGGATCTCTCTCTTTCTACCCACGAGTAATGTGATGTGATGTGTACAGTACAGAGACAGATGGGTGTTATCAATGATGTTTTTTATTCAATTAAATCCAGAAACTGAATTCAACAACAACTTTTTTTAAAAAAAAAAGAAAGAAAAAGAAAGAAAGAGAAAAAAAAATAAACAGAAAAAGGAGAAAAAATCCAAATCCTCAAGCTTAACATTGATCCTATCTACCTAACCCCTAACCCTCTGATCACCGAACAGAACAGAAGAAGAGAGAAAGTGACAGGCAGACAGAAAACAACACCATCTATTATTAAAGAGGGTCAGGTTAGTTATCGTAGAGAGCTGGAGAAAAAAAAGCGCTGACCACAGAAGTCACAACCTACCTAGTCACCTAACCTTAGTTAGGTCCAGCTATATATATACTGTAGAATGTAGATAAACAGATAGACTAATAGATTAGCCATGTTCCCGTCTACTCTACTATCTATCTACTCTGTACTGTACATTACAGAGTACATACCTTGAAAGTTAGGTAGGTAGGTATAGATAGAGAAATCTCACGCTCTCACTCACATACATACACACAGAGTCAATCGTCTAAGATTAATCAACCTAATAATAAGCACAGTACACAGTAGACTGTAGTACTGTCCACGGTACATATACATAGGCAGGGGACAAGCTAAAGAATCAATATCAAAAAAAGGCCAGCGGCAATGCAATGCAATGCAAAGATACCACAAAAAAAATCCTCACACTGAGCCAGGCTTGATTACATTACTCTTCTCGCCATTAACCAATCAACCAACCAATCAATCAATCAATCAAATATAGAGAAACCAATCCGATTCGTTTCGCACCGGTGCCTATTTACCTGTATTTACCTTACCTACTTAACCTACCACCTACATACCTGCACAATAGGCAGACAACCAGATCCCAGACAACCAGGCAGACAAGCAAGCAAAGGTTATGTATGTACAGTACATGTACAGCACATACAAGCAGTCTCGACTCTAAGCTCCAAGGAGTCCAGCCAGCCAGCCCGCCAGGCACCCAGCTCGCCCAGGACTCAATACCCAAAGCGTGTAGATAAAAACACAAGAAACCATGACTCAAAACTCATTCGGATGAGAAGCAGGCAGGCTACATTATTTAGTTCGTTCAGCACAGGAGCTGAGCTGAGCTGAGATGAGATGTCCGCTCCAGTCTGTCATACCATAACCATCCCCAGATCAGACACGTTCCACTGCATACAAGTAACACGACTACCCACCCATGACGTACTCGAATCCGGGGTACACGTATCGGATACGCACCAAATAAAGAATAATGCTGTACAAAGAACTAACTAGACCGTATGGATTTACCAGAACCAGCTATCTATGCTCCGCGTAACAAACATGACGACATGAGGATGTAACCAGGAATTAAAAAGGGGAATTCAACAACAAGGGAGAGAATTAAAGACAAAGCAGGCTATGGCAGGGAAAACCCTCAATATATCACCAGAAAGGAAAGATGATCTACAGTTTCTTCCACCGCTGCCGTGCCGCCCTCTTGTTCTACTCCTAGTTGACGCCAGGGTATACGAGTTTGTTAAGACATAATGGTTCCTTTTTTTTTTTTTTTAAACGCCACCGCAGAGCTGGATCGAGTCAGCACTGAATGACAGGATTTGAGGTCGACGAGAACTTACAGTCTCAACAATGATACCGGTGACCTGGTAAGGGTCAGCATTGCTGGCTGGTCGGCGGTCCTCGAAGTAGCCCTTGCCGTCCTTGGCGACCTGGCGGGGGATACGGATGGAGCCGCCACGGTCGGCGACACCGTACGTGAACTTGTCGATCGAGCCGGTCTCGTGGCGGCCGGTGAGGCGCTCCTCATTGCCCTCACCGTAGACGGCAATGTGGTCGAAGTGACGGGCCTCGAGCTTCTTCATGGCGGCCTCGATGTGCTTGATGCCACCCTCAGCGCGCATCTCCTTGGTGGAGACGTTGGTGTGCAGACCGGCGCCGTTCCAGTCGCCGGGGATGGGCTTGGGAGCGAAGGAGATCTTGACACCGAACTCTTCCGCGACGCGGTGGAGGATGTAACGCGACATCCAGAGCTGGTCGCCCACTGCAGACGGTCAGTACTTCGCCGTCATCAAGTAGATAAAGGGACAGGTGACGTACTCTCAATGCCCTCGCAAGGACCGACCTGGTACTCCCACTGGGAGGGCATGACCTCGGCGTTGATACCGGAGACCTTGATGCCGGCGTACAGGCAGGCCTTGTAGTGCGCCTCGACAACGTCACGGCAGTGGACCTTGCCGGTACCGACACCGCAGTAGTAAGGACCCTGGGGGCCGGGGAAACCGCCCTTGGGCCAGGCGTATGGCCAGCCATCGGGGCCGAGGATGGTGTACTCCTGCTCCAGACCGAACCAGAACTCGTGCTCGGCGTGGGCGTCCATCAGGCGCTTGGCCTCGTGGCGGTAGTTGAACTTGTTGGGGCTGCCATCGGCGTCCCAGGTCTCGCAGAGGACGAGGATGTTGTCACCGCGGCGGAAGGGGTCCGGGAAGATGGCCACGGGGCGGATGTAGACGTCGGAGTTGTCACCGGGGGCCTGGCCGGTGGAGGAGCCGTCAAAGTTCCACTCTGGCAGCTCATCGACGGACTTGACGGGCTTGGGGAGGGTCTGGAGAGCGTCAAGTCAGCACGGGTTGACCTATCTCACATACAGAACACACACAAGCCATATCCCCGGCCCCCGACAGAAGCCATCGTGACGGTGACACAGGATGACAGCTGTGATAGGGCGGGGAGCATGGCACCCTCGCGTGGCTTATCGAGGGGTGGGCTGAGGGCTAGGCTGGAGAGAGATAAGGGCTGGCGTGGGCGTGGTTGCAGGGGACGGCCCTGTTCTGGGAGACGGACCAGGGCCAACCGCAGCGCAAGGCGTCCAGCCCGGATCTGCAGCCCACGACGACGCACACACGCGAGGACATCACTGTCAAGAAGAGTGCATACCTTGGTCTTGGAGCGCACACCGCCGACCGAGTCGATCCAGACGTACTCGGCCATGACCTTGCCCCTCTGGTCGAGGCTCATGTACTTCATGAGCTGTCGCCACCGGAAAAGTCAGTATGAGAGAGAGAGAGAGAGAGAGAGAGAGAGATCTTGGGGAACCACCGCAGCTGCTGCTGCGGCTGCTCAGGGCTGTGAGGAACAACGCACATTCTCCGTGTTGGAGATGACAGTCTCTCGGTCAGCCTGTGCAATTGGACATGTCAGTGCGATGAATTCATCATCGAGCGGTCGTGGGTCATGACGGAGGGCAGCGGAATCTTACCATGGTGACGGAATGTGTGTGGAGAGGGCAAGGGCAGGATAAGAGATGCAATAAGAACCAAGTACGGAGAGAGAGTGAGAAAGAGTTAGAGATAACGGAGAGATCAGTGGGGAGACGGGGTCCTGGTGAAGAGAGAGGGCCTGGGGAAAAGATATATTCGAAAGAGAAGAGAAGAGTTAAGTGGTGGAGAGAGGAAGAGAGGTGGCTCTGCCGGGGTGGGGGGACGGCGCAGATATCTTTTCGCTCGTCCCGTGAGCCCTCTGGGTCCGTTGCTGGGCCGCTCCTCTGCCTGTCTCGCCTTCGAACGCAACACGGGCCATGCTGCTCCGTTCGCGCGCGACAGGGACGATCTCTGGAGTCTGGGGGCATGATTCCCCTGTGCCTCTGCCTTCTGGGCTCCGGCAAAAACGGTGGTCGTCGCATTGCCATCAGCATCATCTGCGTCTGAGTTGCCCGTTCTGTCCCTCTCCTGCCGCCCGTTACTGTACCTGCGCCGTACGGGCCCGTATCGAGGGCCGTATTACTGGTTACGCTTGACATGATCATCGCCGCAGCCTTTTGCCGATATCTACCCATCTGCCCAGTATCCAAGGGTCTCTAACTTTCTACCCCATCCTCAGCCTTGATGCGTTCAGCCCAGATACCCCCTCCCTGCTCCCGATCAACCCCACGCCCACGGCCCTTGCACGATGTTGCATCATATCTGGGCTCCTCATGTACTTGATACGAAGTAGATTTTCTACTTGAGAACCGCCGGCTGCAGACCACCTTCCTTCCGAAGGCGCTCACGCTATGTGGCACGTTGGTAAAGGGCCAGGCCGATGACAGATGCCATGTACCTGATCAACGGGGACGTACTCCCTGGGTACTGTACATACATACCACTACCACCAGGTACTGCTACATAGCACCCTACCTGTTGCGTCTGCATGCCGCGGGATGCCACCCACTGCTTACTCGCCAGCTGCGCATGTGCCAGGGCAAACCCCTGCCGCAGCAGCTGCTCCATGCTATGCCATCTGCTGGGATCCAGTCTCTAGCAGTTCCCCTGCCATCCGTCATCATCGGGTATTCGCGCTCGACGGAAAACCATATATCACTATTATCATCATGGAGATGGCGTGTTTTGCGGAGCTGCCCGACACGCGGGTGCCCAAGTATGGAGTCCAGTCCCTCTGCGACTGTGCCTGAAGGGCTGCAGGAGTAAATAATAAGTCCGCCGTCATTTGTTGTTGCAGTTCGACATCCCCGCCTGTCGCGTGGTCCGTAGCGCCATCGGGGCAGAGACTCCACTGGCTGGCTGGCGATGATGGCGACTGGTCTCTCCTTCAGCCCTTCAGACCGGCAAGCCGCGTCGCGCCCTCCCTGGGATGCGCGCGGCGCTTACACGATCCTTTGACGGCAGGAATATACCCTGCGAGGATGATAACGATAAGGGTCACGATACATGCCTCGGGCCTGAGAAACTCGAATTCTCATTCTTACACGCCCATCCACCCTTCCCCGCGTGGAATAATCCCTCTCGCCCGACAGACAGGGATATTATTCTTACGAGGACCAACCGCCGGTAATCACGATTACCGCGTACGGTCAGAAATAATAATCATAATACTACCACTGGAATGAGCTATTATTGGCGTGGGGCGTGGAGACCCGCGACGCGACTCGACGTCGTTCTTCTCGAAGGCCAAGGGCGGGAAGCGACGCCGGCTTGCTGCGTCCCCCCGAGACCGGCCGCGACAGGTTCCCGACGCCGGAAACGGCAAGGCCGCGCACGGGTGGCGCACCGCCTTAGCGTCCGATCGCTGGATCGTCTTCCCGACCGGCAACGCCGCAAAGGGCAGGATTTGCGCCCTGCCACTGCGGCGGCGAAAACTGGGCTCGGGAGAAACAGGGCTGAGGGTGGCGGAGTCCCGGGACGCCAGGACTCAGAGCCGCCTGAGACACAGAGTCATGAAACAGAAATAGCAGCAGGAACCAGGATCGCTGTCGACTCGAAAGATGGTTCGGTGCTCTCTGCAGAAACATGAATCTTCTGGTACATCGAGTCTCATATGGATCATGCTGGGATCATGGAAGGATCTAGCCGCTCACAGCCAGCGGCCTCTGGACGGTGGGCTGCCGACACCGAAAGTTCGAGCCTGAAGATCGGATCCAGTCTTCTCAGCCTTTTGACCGGATCCGCGCCACGCGAGTCGCTCGCAGAGACGTGAATACGGAGTACGGAGTCCTCCGTAGAAAGAAGACAAATCCCTCTGTTTCATTTAATTATTTTCCCCTCACCGCAAAATGCGCAAAAGCCAACAACAAAAACCAACCAAGAAAAGTTGAGGGTCTAAAAAATAAAAAAGACTCATAACGTAGATGAAACAGGAAATCGAATACGTAAGTGGAGGTGGTCTGGTCCGATCCGCGCACCGGCCGCCGGTTCCTTATCGCCGTACGCTCATTGGTCCGCCCAGCCACAATGACACACCGTGCTGACTGTCGAGTGTCCGCCTTTTTGGTTCTGAGGTGTCAGTCGCAGCAAACCAGGAGCGCTTGAAAGTAAGCCGTAGGTAGAGAAAGAAGCGAAGCGGATCGGCGCAGTACAATAGTAGTCAGGGAAGTAAGAATAATGTTCATGATTATTTTTTTTCAAGGGCTCCAGTCGGGTTTTGAATCCTCCCGCCCTTTGGTTTTGATCAGAGGCACCGTGCACCCTACACCGTACATTTGTTTGTCCTGTTTGTCAGGGAGCAACCTCCAAAGATCAAGAAACAGAATACGGAGTAAAACAGTGTCAATAGTTCACGCACAGAGCAAGTCCGGCGTTCTCCGCATGGAGTACTCCGTACATGAGCCATGTTCTAGAACAAGGGCTTCCTTTTTCCAGATTTTCCCTCACTGAGACACTCCCTTTTTGTGAGATCATCGAAAGAAGCGTAATAAAGAAGTATATAATAGCGCAGAGAGGATCACACCTACCTGCGTGAAACAACAGAATTATTCTGTATACACGTCCCATCCGGAAAAAGCAAACTTTTCCCCTTCTCTCTGTATGACGGCTTGCTCCTCGTCTACGTATTTTGGGAATAACAGAGATTGGTTAGAGGACATGTATATGTGAGGGATATACCTATAATCTACCTATCACATAACATTATATATGTATTATTACGCATTTATATTATTCTTACACAAAATAAAAATCATTATTATCATTCTCTCAGGATACTCGGAACAGACACCCACAACAACAACAACAAAGACGGCAGCACGCGGGTAAAAATAATATAAGTTATTCTACTCCATACAGTACTTAAGGGAGGGGTATCTCCATTCTCCAGCAGTGTCCCCAGATATCCACTACTACCCCATTCCGCTCCCGTGCCCCATACCCGCACCCCGTGATTATGGATGAATAATAAATATGCGTGATCCACCGACGACGACGATGATGATATAACAATAATGGGAAAACGGGAGTGGACGTCGGAACATCCCGCATCCCGCATCCCACCATCCCGCTACGGAGGTACTGTACTCCGTACTTCCACTGCTCCGTAACATTAGGCTGCGGCCCTGCGGAGCTCTCCCCCTCTTTTAGCCTTAGGACTCGGAATCTTATCACCGGAATCCAACCTAGGTAGCTCCCGACCGTACCTAATCATCCACACATGCTCGGCTCCGTGGGTTGGTGGCGGTGGGAAGAGGGAGGGATGAGTTGCACTTTCTCTTAAAACGCTCTACCGAGTAGGCTAGTCTTTTACCGTGGTAATTACTCTTCTCGCGTTCTTGTCTCTGCTGGGACACGACAGGATGGTACGAGACCTCACTGGCAGCGGTCGGGTTGGCTGTTCTTGAGGTGTCTTTTCTTTCTTTCCTGTTGGCTGTGCTGTACATTGAAGTAGGAAATGGAAACGTCCGGAAGCAATTGTCAATTATTAATAATAATGCTATGCTACGGAACTGCGTTCGCACGCAGTTGAATAGTCCGTCGACAGTTTACGTAACAAAAGAAAATAAATTATAATAAATAGAGAACGGATATCTAGAATTTCACGCGTTATTTCGTTCGCAGGATCGAGTGTATCTCCCTTTGAAGACACCCGTCCATAGGCAGGTGGGAGTGATAGACTACCGCGCGGCGAGGATAGTGATACAACGACAACGGCAATCACAATCACTTTGTGAGATGACGTGGCAGAATAGACAGAATGAAGGATCACGTTGACTGTTGACATTGTCACAAAAATAACCTAGATGCCTGGGCGCGCGAGAGCCGGTCAACTGGTATGCTCCGGCGATGATCGTCAGGGGATACAGCCAACAGGCAACTTCGTGTACCCCGAACGATAAGATCTCTATGAGATCGTCCTGTTGTCTGCTGTATGCAAGGGAGATTAAGGTTATCTATGCCAATGAGCTGTGCTGGCTGGCTGTGGGCCATGCATTCATTATCGCATGTCTGGGACTCCACGTGTCAGGGCCAAGTTAAGTACGGAGTAGCCCAGAGGTGGACGGGAGCTGCGTTTGCTTATCTATTCTGATCGACCGATTGAGTAAGCTAGGCCAGCACTGACATGGCAAAATACAGCAACCGACATGCAAGTGGGGAGTGCATATGTAAGCCCCAGATATGTGTTTATGCACGGCCCTTTCTCCGTCGTAGCCACTGCAGGACCCATTCCACTAATATTCCCAGGTCTTCGGACGTCTCGAGGACTTTAGCTAGCTTCTTTTGCATATCTCGCACCTCGGGTCTCGGCTCATTGTCTACTTGCGTGTCTGAGCCGTCGCCGTTGCCCACAGACTCTGCATCCCACAGCCCGATGACGTGGGGAACGGTGATACGGCCGTTGAGCCCAATCTCAAAATGTATGGAGATCATGCGGACATCGGAATGCCTGGAGGATGACGTTGAGGGCGAGATATGCTCGTCTTCCACGGCGAACAGTAGCATTATAAGCGGGGGTTGCCCGATCTGCGTCCGCAGAGTTATGTCGATCTTGATATCGTCGTTCCTCACGTTGGGACGGAGAAAGGCGGAGCTTTCATCAGTAGTTTCAGTCATGCTATTCTGGACACCGTCGTGGTCCAAAGTTACGGAACCGTTTAGGAGAGAATCGAGCATATCTTCGTTTGGATCGTCATTGGTCAAGACAATAATGTCGTCGTCCTTCGATGCAGGAAGAGCAGCATTCGTGGCGTCTGAACGATCCATTGACTTGGTGGCTTTGGGATTTAGCTTGCTGTCATTACTGGCAGGAGGAGTGAAGATTTTACGGATGAGGCTCGCCAGCAATGCGTACTGACGAAGGATCTAAGCAGAAGAAAGATTAGTTAGCCAACGTAAAATCGAGTGCCAGTTAGTATCAGATAGAATCGACGATACGTACCGGAAAGATATCAGAAAGCTGACGCGGGTGCGAGAACGGGAGATCACGTAGTGTCCGACCAGCAACGGCCTCGAATGCTTGGAAGGTATAGCTGTGCTGTCTGCTCACTGGTTTACCCTCGGAGTCAAACGTAATAACGGGCTTCTTGCGTTTCTTCCCGCCCAGTTGCTGCGGCTCTTCAGAGCCCAGCACCCCTTCCTCTGTAGTCGATGACGCCGTCCACCCGGGAACCAGAAGCGCGTCGTACGTGACTATCTTGAATTCCTGGGGCAATTGCAACCCCAGCTGCCGGTAAATATCCGAGGCCGCAAGAATAGGAACGTCGACAGGCGGTTCAAGCTTAGCAACAAACCGGCGATTGGGAGTAGCTGATTCTAGCATGCCGGAATCGATTGCCATAGGGTCTGAGTGACCGCCACTGATGGACGAAATCAGAGTAGGTGGAGGGTCTGCCCAGTTGACAATCGTGATCTCAGAGTCAGTGGCCGCATTCGATGACGACGGCTCGTTGGCACCGACCGCAGTCAATACTTCGGGCCCAACCCAGTCCTTGGACACGCGGAGCGAGGGATAGCCTGCCTCACATTCGATCGTAGCACTCCATATTTTTGACTCGTCTTCTAGTTCCTCATCCACGTCCTTTTGGTCGATGTTCATAGCATCCGGAGAGGTCTCTCGTTGCTTTGCATCCAATGCTCGGTGCTGCTCTATCCAGTATTCTAAACCAAGACCGACACGTCCTCCCTTATGCAAGCAAGGCCGCCCAACCCATCCTTTGCAGAGATGTTCATAAGTTCTCTCAAGCCTGGGACGCTTTTTCTCCTCTTCCCATATTCGCCTTAGACTCTCGTAGAGGCCCTCTATCGCCTCAAAGCAGTTAACTTCCCTGCTGAGCTTATCCAGTCTGGCCAACCGCTCTAGGTTTGCATGGAAACCGTCCAGCCGTTTCCAGATTCCTTGCTCGCGTTCCTCGGGCGACTGTATCAAATCCCGTTTCAAAACGGCCGTGGCTTCTTCACGCCTCTCCCCTTCTTGGGCTCCCGGAGTCGCATACTTCAGACTGACATCTTTCACCGTGTCCTGCCCCGGATAGAATTCGATTTCAAGGTCAACAGAATTTCCAGCGATGCTGATACTGTTTTCCTGCCATATTGATTCAAAGCCCTCAAGTTGACTCAATCGTTCAACGCCTTCTCTGCATACACCTCTACCTGCAACCCGCGTACGAAGAAGCTGCAGGACCTCTTCGATGTGCCTCCTTCTTTCTTCATCGTTATCTCGTGCACCTCTGAGCCTGAGACCTTGCATTCCTAATGCATGGATATCATTCTCGTTCATGCCGGCGCCGACCAAACCGTCTTGAGCTGCAGGCGACGGGCTAATCCCGGTATAGCCACCCAGCGCTAACAGCGCAGATGGCGAGCTGAATGTGACAGCATCATCGGTGGATGTTGTAGCAGCAAGAGGAGTAGCATACTGGTGTGCTGAGGTGCCTGGTTGCTGGGCTTGTCCATGTCCTGAGGCGGACAGTGTCCTCATTGAGGGCGACTTGTGAGACAGAGGCCGGCCCATAGGTACAGCAGAGAGATGTGGTGAGGAAGTTAAATGCGTAGGGGTCGCCCCCGGGTTCTGTTTGGAAGATGGGGTTGCCATGGCAGTGTCTTTTAATGCTTGAGGAGTGGAAAACAGTGCATCAAGTTGAAATACAGGGAGATGATGCTCAAAAGATGATTAACCAAAGTAGTAGAAAGCTAATGGCTGGCTTTCGGAGTGGATGTTAGACGTCAATATCAAGAAAACAAAGAGAGAAGATGTACGAATCATTCACTCTTGACCTCCCCATTTAAGGCAAATAAAGGGAGAGATTCAATGAAGATCAAATAGCAGCCAGTACGCAGAGCATTATGCAGAGATGCAAAATGACGTGAAGTATCTGAACGTCCCGCTGTCACTCCTGCCAAGCTCGAGTGGATACCGATGAAGCCGGAGAGGACCTCAAAACGCGACGCGCGATCACAGGAGTTTGTCTTGTTTGTCTTCCCCGCTCCAAAATCATCTCGATAGTCTGAAGTCATGAAATTAATTTCTCCGGCCTCCATGCACATAATTTTGCTTCTCGTCTGGCTGTTTAATTATCATCATCTCCTCTTATAATATCTAATTATGGTAGTGATTAGTTCTTTTACCCGTCACACCTTAAGAGCGTCCAGACGGATTCAGATTCGCGCTCTGTCTACATTGGAGAGCGCTCCATACATAGTAAGTTTGAAGACGCTTGATACTTCTGTGTTATCTCATAGCTTACACATTTTGTAGTATGTATTCCCAAATCCTAAGGCTCCTGCTGAGAGCCACATCCTGTCACTGTTACCTACAGAACCGCCCAACCACGAATTAGCGATTGGCACCTGTTCCAAACTCCCTCCGACCCCGGACTCCTTTGAAGAGAACCCGCGGTTTCTGAGAATACTGCAAGATGTTCTTGCTGAGCATGCGCACAAAGACCCCGACGTTATATCACATGCACGGATTATGGCTTCTACCGCCGGGGCGAACCTAGGTTCCGGTGGCGTATTCTTCGCACCTCCGAGCCGGCGGAGGCGGCCGGGGTACGGGGGCGGAGGAGGAGCTGGAGGAGATTCCAGCGGCGGCGCCAGCGCTCAGGGTGGAGTTGGCTCCGGCGGAAGAGGTGGATGGATTCACGTATCCGATAGCAGGAATCCTCCCGAGTATGGGAGGACCGCATGGTAAAGCAATTTGTCATCCTAAGTTCGCCTGTTTGCCGGATGCACTGACGCCATAGAAAGGCCTGAGGATATCTTCGGCAGCCTGGAAGTCGATGCGAATGGAGATTTTGTGGGGGAGAACGGGAATTACCAGCCTAGTGGTACGACAGACTGTGTCACGATATGCCTGTTTATAGATGTCACTGAATCGGGCTTCTGACTAATCATTATTAGGAACATACCGAATCGTTACTCGGAATGGGATGTAAGTGTTTTGTGACCAGAGTCTATCGGGTTGACGCTGAATAAAAGAATCGCAGTCTTGGCCTCAGTCCTTTCCTAAGAGAAAAGCTCATCGAAAGGCTACGAGCGCAGGAGAGTTGAGGAAACAATTTAACTGGACCTCTAAGGATTAATGAGCCGTACGAGAGTGTTTCTGTGTTGGATATAACCGACCATTGGTAAGTTGCGCCATTAGAATCGAACTCTTCGTATAGTCCCTCGTCTAAATCCTAGAGCAGCCAATGACAGATCTGACTGTCATTGATCGGAAAGACATTTTGGGGCATCTTCTTGCCCCAGAAATCTGCTCTCCATTTGCTACCCTTCTTAGGCGTTATGATGGCCAGAGCAGAAGAGACCCCCTTGGTGATTCTTCTGTAAAATTCGTTCAAATAGCCACCATGCTGAAATTCACTCTTGGAACACATGAATCGATCGCCTCATCTTTTGTTTATAGTTCTACGTAATTCCGTCCTTGATCTTCTTGTCCTCTCTGAAACGACATTGGCGTTAGGCAATGGCGGTGGTGTGGGCAAAGTGTTAATGTCTGTTCGGTATTTTATCCGAAATGACGCTAAAAATGGGGTGGAGGGCGGGAGGGGGGGGCATTATGATCTCAACTACCTAATCATGCCTTCGCAGGGGCCTGATTTTTGAAGGGTCCCAGCTCGGATACATGTCACGAATCAGTGGGAACCTTTATATAAATCAAGCCGTCCTATGGAACTAACGGAGGGAGGCCGCCACTTATCGCAGAACACCACCAGTGATCCGTTTTACTGTACAGTTAGTGTAGCATGAACCATCGTTCGTGTCGTGTAAACAGGAAAGCAAGGCATCTGACTTGACCACATTGTGTTTTTCATATTGGCACCTCATGGGGCAGACAGACAGTTGCTCTGATTGCTCCCACAAGAAGAGCCAGCTCCAATCAGTCATCATGCACGACCAGGCCGCTCGAAGTGCCCGTCTGGGTACTTGAATCCATAAATTTCCTTTATGGCGAAAACAAGAGTCTCAAGGCCGTTGCGCATATACACTGCCTCCTATCTTTATGCTCTTTATGTATTTCTTTTTCCCCCTCCCCACCTAAGTCTTTGCACGTAGCGCAACTATCTCTCATAGGTTCTCGAGGGAGAAAAAAAAATTCGAGGCGTGTTCCAATGTCCTCTATCGGGAATCCTGCCAGACTGACGGAAGGGTGATCGGGGGACCGACATGGATCCGTCGAGCAAATGCATGATGATGCCTAATTCTAAGCTGCCATTTATTATTCAAGCCCAGGACTAATTGGACGCAATCAACCAGGAACAAGGGCAGATGGAAGAAAACCTGCAATCCACAGGTATTTCCATTTCGAATAGTAAGAAAGCTTACAGGGCTGTCCTTCAGTGATGATGACGATGACGCTGTGAAAAAAGAGATGGTGTATTCTGAGAACATTATGTATTATATATGCCTCTATATAGAACTTTCTTTCTATGGACCTCATATATACATACATTGCATTCCATTCCGTTTCATTCCGTTTCGTTTGGTCGGGGGCTTTCTATAGCAGAGAAAGGTAATCATTAGCCCCAAAACATGGCATGACATATAACTATACCACGTAACAGGGATAGGAACTCTACTCGAGAGAGATACCCATCTATCGATATTACCGTCTATTTCTTGCTTCCACCGCTCTTCTTCCAAAACGCCAGCGTCAACCCCTCCAGCCCTCGCTGCTCCGCCTCCCTCTTCGCCGCGCCGTCTGCGACTTCTCTAGTATTCTCTCCGCTGGCGGCGGCACCACCAGCGCCGCTGCTGGTGTTTCTTCCAGGAAAAATCCTCAGGAGCACCTCCATCAGCACCGCAGCAAGGATACTCGCGCACAGGATCCCCACCATCACCAGGTTACTCTTCCGGTACTGCTTCCTCCCGGGGGCCTCGTAGTCGCTCTTCCACCCGGAATACAGCGCGTACGTCGTCAGGATGCTGCCCAGGTTGCCCCAGCCGGAGACGACGGCGGACGCGGCGGCGACGCCGACCTCGCCGTGGCGCGGCTGGAAGAGCTCGCTGGTCCAGGTCATGGTGATGGGGACGGTGGGGCCCAGGCCGAACCCCACGATGAGGAGCCCGCCGTAGCGCGGCCAGGGGTTGGAGTCGGTGCCAGCGTAGGTGGTGAGCAGGAGGCCGAGGATCTGGAGCAGGACGGGGAGGGAGAAGAAGAGGGCGCGGTGACGGTGGAAGCGGTCGGAGAGGGGGGTGATGAGGAGGATGGCGATGAGGTCCATCTGCATATCACCAGTCAGTCAGATGATCTCCTTCGTCAGAGGAGTATAGCGTTGAACGTACGATCCAGATCGGCGCAAACAGCAAGCTCAGCTGGATGTCCGTCAGCTTCGGGTTCGTCGCCTTGATGATGACCGTGCCGTAGTTCTGCACCCCGATCCCCACGCCCACCACGCCAAAGTACATCGCCAGCAGGGGCCACAGCCGCCAGTCCATGAACACGCGCAGCAGGTCCCGCAGCGTCCACTGCGGCCGGTGATAGACACGCCTCAGGTCGTGGTAGTGGATCTCGGCGTCGCGCCCTTTCAACGCGGGAGGGCTCCGCGGCAGCCATCTGAGATACTTACTCCGTTCCGGGAGGGGTTCCCCGGGCGGAGTAGGTCTATCAGGCAGCCACCAAATCAGTAGGAAGCCGACGACGATGGTGACCAGGCCGTAGAGCAGGAACATCCACTGGAAGCCGACCAGGCCGCCGTCGCCGTCCATCTTCTGGAAGCCGGCGGACACGAGCCCGACGACCGCGGCGGAGACCTGCGCCGCGGTGAAGTACTGCCCGATGCGCTTGCCGGTGCGCGAGGGCGGGTAGAAGAGGGTGAGGTAGTAGGCCATGCCGGGCCACATGCCTGCGATGACGATGCCGAGGAGGAGGCGGAGGAGGCTGCAATCATTAGCAATCCTATTCCAGGACTGAAAGAGAGGAAAAGAAGAGAGGAAACGTACTACAAACTCCACGCCGCCTTCATGGCGGCCATGCAGCTCCCGATGAGCCCGACGCTGATGACGATGCGGCTCATCCACACGTGTGGGCTCAGCCGCGTCATGATCAGGTTCGACGGCAGGTCGAAGACGACGTAGCAGACGTAGAACAGCGCCAGCCCCGTCGAGACCTGGTGCGGCGTCAGGTGCAGGACGGAGCCCAGGTCGTGGCCCACGTCCGCGTTCATCGTCTGCGCGAGCCCGACGTTGGAGCGGATCGCCGAGCACAGGAAGTACAGCGTCCAGAAGGCGGGGATGATGCGGCGGTCAAGTTTTCTGCACATGTCAGTACTGTACGGTGCCTTTGAAGCCATCTTCTGAATCGTAAGGGGCGATTACCTGTAGATGTGATCAACCGTCGCCAAGTCGGGCTCGTCCCCCGTCTCGACGTCGACGTCGACATCGACATCAGCGCCATCCTTCGTCCTGCTCAATTCGCTGTTCGAATTGGGATTCGAGCCTGCGCCATCGCCGCGACACTCGCGCACGTCGACGTCGGCACGGTCTACGCCTGCAACATCGTTCCCCGAACCAATCGTGCCCTGGTGCCCGTGATGCGAGTCGAAGGTACTGTCCATGCTTGCCCGCGACGGAAATAGATAAAATCGGATAAAAATGGACGAATTGCCCGTTAGCCGTAATCCCGAATCAGACGGGATGAACCCTGTCCAGCAACGGCCGGAGCAAGCAGGTCCAGTACTTTTGTACACTGTTCGATATATGGGGTTGATAAGTGATTGGACGGGGAGCGGGGAGCGATAGCCGCGGATCTCGTCTCCGGTCCGAGAGAGATGGATCTGCTGCGGACAGCAGGATCTCAGCGCGGTTCAAAGCGAAAAACAGAGGGATTATTCGGAACCCTTCGAAATCCCAATCCGCAGCTGCTCCAGCGTTGTCAGTCTAGGTGCGGGTTGAAGACGATGACGATGAAAAAAAACAGCGCGGGGTGCCTGGTCTCCGTAGTGCCTTCACCGAGCCAAGCCGAGCCCGCCCAAAGCCGTGCCGAAGTCCTCTACGCAAGAACTCAACAAACCATGGCGGAGAATAATAACGGTGCTGCAGGTGGCGACGCCAGAAACTCAGGTATGATGGGATAAATAATTAATTGCGCTCAGAACGAGAACAATTATCCCTTTCCAAAGTGCGGTCTCGAGGGAAAAGAAAAAAAAATCAACCTGAGAAAAAAAAATATCAGTCTCCAAGGCAAAACCCCCTCATACAGGTGCCTTCTCGGCATGGCAGTGGCGTGTTTGCTTGCACTGTACATATGCACTTGATATCCCGGGGCGTTACTGATAATGGCCCCATCTCCCGGAGATATCCGCCCCATTGACACTGACTCGGCAGAGGCTTGGCTGAGAAAGGTGAAGTTGCACCAACAGGATCTGAGAACAGTGTCGTATAGAAGAACGAGAGAGTGCTGCGCGGAGTACATACCTATTCTAAATTAAATGTCCGATCCTGGCCCCTGGCAGATTCTGTCCGACCTGTGCTTCCTCCCGCCGGTAAATAGGATGACTGTGAGCAGGTCTCCGCTTAGATATGTTAGAAAAGAAAGAGATGTGACACGACAGACGAGATGGAGCACAAACGCGGGGAAGACGAGGTTTTCCTGATCTGATACCTCTTGATCCTGGAACCGGCCAGGGAGAGAAAGTCCAAATTATACATGGGGGCGACTGTTGAGTCAACGCCGGTGGTCTGGAAAATCCTGACCAAAGAACACCCCGTTTCGGAGAATCGACCAAGCACGTAGGATGAATGGCGCGGAGCAGACACCAGAGTGGAGACGGAGCTAGGTCAGTTTACGGAGGCAGGTAGCTAAGATAAAGATGGGATCTAATCTACACATCTATCTCCCGGTGGTGGATAGATCTCCACACACGTTGTAGCTGACAGTGTTGCTACTACATGAAATGAGGGTGCCGCGCGATGGCGCTAGAGATCGAAGGCAGGACAGAGTCGGCAGACACAGACACTCCAGACCAAGTGCAGACTGGCTTGGCGACTATGAGTCAGGAAGGGCAACGTCCGAGAGCAGAGTGGATCTCGAGCGTTGATCGCCGCCGAGAACAAAATCCTGGAGGGGCGCCGAGCGATGGATTCATTCGGCGGGGAGGCCGGAAATCTGATCCTCAGTTTCAACCTTCAACGTTGGTGAACGGGCTGGTGCGGAAACGGCTGGACACGACTAAGCTAGGGTTGACCTGACACTGCAAGAAGATGCACAGAGTACCTCGCAGAGAGAATGCATCGGGGGTCGTTTATGACTATTCATCCGTTGTTCAGCGCAAGGGACGTCATCGAGTTACTGCAAGGTATGTATCAGCAATCCGCGAGAACTTGGTGAGAGCAGCTCGGGAAAGATCAAAGATTGACTTCTAGTGTGGACACGGGAATTAAGTTAGGGCTGGCTGGCGCTAGACGGATAACTTCGGGCCATGTCCATAGACTCCTTAACCTAGGTACTCCGTACCTAATCTTCACACCACATCACATCGGGCCCGGCTGTGTGATTTTTGGTATGTGGAATGCTCGAAAGATTGTGAGAGACACGTCCAATCGAAAAAAAAACAAGATGAAAAAAGGAAAAAAGCGGGGAAGAATGTGTTGACATATGCAAAATAATATGGTCTCCATTTATCCAAAGCAGGTTTCTAGCTATAAGGTGTCGTCTCTTAAGTCGATTTGCTAAATTCTTCTCATCCCGGCAAGCCTTACTCCGAATTGGCGTACAACTGCCACAGCGCAGCGATCTCCAGAAAAGCGTCTCTGATCGACTGCCCCGACGTGGGACTGATTCTCCAACCTGGAGAGAGGCCATCACGAGTTTCTATATCGAGGTAAAATCGAGTGTTAGCAGCGATCTTTCAGCTACTTGAGGGTTGGGGCCAGGGACAGACTCTTATCAGAACTCAGAACGGAACGCAGCAGTTTCTTCGCTGACTGTCCTTCCGGCGTCGCAGCCAGAATTGCCCGCGCCTTCCACTCCCAGTCCCAGACCAGCCCGTCGAGCTTGTCCGTCGAGGGTGGTTCTATTCTCTTCCCGCCCACAGACAGACTGGCCCCGCGGCTCAGCAGCAGCTGAATAACAGAGGTGTGGCCCCATAGCACGGCGAAGGAGAGTGCCGTCCTCCCCTCCTCGTCCGCCTCTTCAACGTTCGCTCCACTCTCCAGAAGCAGGTTCGCCATCTCCCTGTTGCCTACCATTGCGGCGAGGTGCAGGGCCGTGTTGTCACAATGTGCTCCTTTGGCGTCAACCTGCGCCCCGAAAACAAGAAGCAGCTTGGCGATCTCTAGGAAACCTTTCAGGGCAGCGGTGTGCAGGGGCATCCGCGTATGGTGCGGATCGAATATGGACGGGGAGGCCCCGCGACTGAGAAGAGCAAAAGCGGCCGGATAGTTGCCGTGCTCGCAGGCCACCTGCAGTGCAGTCCGACAGGTGTGGATGCCATCGACTTCGACTCCGAGGTCCAGGAGTTGCAGGATGAAGCTCCCATCGCACCATACTGCCACTTCCTGCAAAACGCCTTTCGCCCCATCGTGACGGGATTGTATCGTGGCGCCATGGTTGAGCAGCAGCGAGATGGTGGTGAAATCTCTGTTCAGCAACGCTGACTCCAGAATGCGGCCCTCTGCCGAACTGTGATCTGGGTTTGCCCCCATTTCCAACAACATCCGTGCTGTTGCAGAACGCTCATGGCGGACGGCGACAAGCAGTGCCGACCTGGATTGGTCTTCGATGAGCGCTCCGCGCTCAAGCAGAAGTGTAATCACTGCGTCGTGTCCTTTGCTAATTGCATAATCGAGAGCCGTGTACTTGTTCCTGGCTGCCGCTTCTCTATCTGCTCCGAGATTTAGCAGCAGATCTACTGCTTCCAGGCGTCCGTTTCTAGCGGCCAAGTGGAGGGGGGTTTCTAAGTATATATCATCCGCAAACTCTAGCATAGCTTTTCTGGCCCATCTGCAATTTTGAGATCTTATATGGAGATGATAGAAGGGAACAGGCAGGGTGCGTATCCCGTACTCAAATAGCAACTGCAACATCGCTGTATTTCCAGCAGCAACGGAATCCCGAAAGGCTGAAATGAAGTCGTGGCATCTAATGAGATTCGGTCGATAGCCAGACTTGTGAGAAATAGACAGCTGTGGCTTCCCCCTTTTCAATAGAAGGTGGACTGTAGCTATATGCCCCTTGATGATGGCTAGCTGCAGTGATCTCCAGAGACAATTTCTCGTGGTAAATCTTGCCCTATTTTCAAAGAGGAAGTTGATTACCGTATCCTGAGCATATTCTGCAGCCCATTCGAATGCAGTTTTGCCGCCGAAATCAGCGTATGAGAGGACTCTTCCTCTGGAAATGTACGGAGTTGCTCCACTGGACCACCAAATGCCACTACTTCGCGTAAGGGCGTCAAGCAAGGGTATGTTTCCGTGAGCAGCAGCTATGGTCAAGGCCTGAGTTGGAATAACTTCGCCTTGAGCCCGCAAGGCTCGACACTCAGCCTCTAGGCGGCGGACATACTCCTGGAGCGGGAGGCGGAAATGGGTCCGGATCACCAAGTCGACGTATCTTCCGTATGCAAGTCTGAGGGAGCGGAGGTCCAGCAAAGACAGATACGAAAAGATCATGATGAGGATCTCGACTGGCATAGTGTCCAGACTCTTAGACTATACGGAGGGTTAGCATTGCTGGGGAACAGGTGTGGCGAGAGATCGGCATCTCATTCTTTTCGCAGCCGCTTCGCGAATTATGCAGATCTAGCATGCTTGCACAAACATACCTGTTCTTCCTCCCCGACGTGCTCCGGCCCTGTGGACCCAGAGATCTGCTCATCGTCCATCTCGCCTCGAGAGCACCTGGAAACTCAATGACGGAGTCGACGGCGCTGGCGCCGGGAAATGGCGTTGACATAGAGGGAAGAGTGCCGCATGCCACAGGTTTCGGGTCTTGATTTGGCTCTGTGTGAGAAGTTTGATCTGTGCCATCGTCGTTTAATTGATGACTTCATCTCGACGCGTCGACTTGGGAGTACACCGCCAGGTTCAACACGGCCCATGGCTGGCGGACTAGGTCCCTAGTGTTGATTACTTAAAAAAGGCTCTCATCCAGCATCGGCCATGGCACTTGGTCTTGATTCCAGACCACGTGTTCGACCATGTTGGGCGAACCATTCTCGGGTCCTTCGATGCCTTTGACGCCTTATCTTTGAGGACGATAATATTGTGTTGGATGGCATAGCACTCATGGCAAGAGATGTCTAAATCTGCCTCCGATTCCTATTTTCCTAGTCAGCCCCTGTATGCATCACTATCCATTGTTGAAATGGCGGGAACCTGGGTTCCCATGTCGATCGAGCAGCCGCTTGCTTAGCGTGCTGTTGCAGAGTACCATGAAACCACCTTACCTTGCTTGCACTTAGTGATTGTAAAAATAGAATCCCACCTCGGTCTTTCCGTATCACATCCACCGTCGTAGTAGGGGAACTGTGCAGAAATTGATAGACACCAGATTGATTTGATGGGGGAGGTCATTGTCGGATGGATGAAAACAGAACTTCCCACCTAGATGGTCAGTGGCATTAGTTCTCTTCTCTGCGATCAGTATCCCAGTAGTTGCGCATATCCTTGTGCATATGAAACTGCTGAGTCAATTTCCCACTGCAGTGCCTGGAATATCTGCGTGCATTGCCCAACGGCCATCTAAACCCCGTGCATTGTTCTGCTGGATGCAAGCGACCGCGCTGTGAAGGCCTCCAACCTAAATCAAGGCTAGGAGACACGGTCCTGGACATTTATCGATATGAACAATCGTCAAGGGCAGGTTAACAACAAATCTTCCAAATAACAAGAATGGCAACCTGGAGGCGCCGATTGCTGTAGCTGACTTTATCACCTTGCGAGCGAGTCTCACCGCTTGTGCCAGCCTGGACCCCCAACAGGCCAAAAGTACTGTACCAGCTTCGAAGTGAATTCAAGGACACTGACCATTTTAGAGTGAGCTTACAGGTGCCGTCGAATCGCAGCTAATGTCACCCTGTCGGTCTTTCATCTTTACAAGCTCCTGATGTGATGCGGCTCGTGCGTTTTTCTCCTCACCAAGCAGCTTTGTATCTGCAAACATTAACTCCGGAACGGAGCATCGTCCTCGTGACTTTACTTCTACAGACTGCTTTCCTACTCCCTCCGCAATAGTCGAGACATCCAAGTGCACCTCGGAGTCTGCTCGGCAACAAACTAGCTTTTTTTCATTGCTAAGAGAGAATCGCAGTGCACTGGCTAACTACCTAGGTAGGTACCTACCTAGTCCAGCAGTGGACTGCACGGCCATTGGCCAAATCGAGCCTCATTATGAATCTCCACCCCGTATACGGATGTATGGTGCGAGCATGCTGCATAGTACTATCCGCACCAAGTAATGAAATTCATCATTCAAGTTGGTAATCACCATTGAACTCAAAGGGACTGCGCCCCGTTAACAGAAGTCTTCACCCGCCCCCATGTGACAAACAGATCAGGCTCCCCTTAATCACGGCCTGTTTAAAACACTCCTGCACGGTAGTCCTCTAGAGGGATGGAGCCAGAGTGACAATTTTCCCTCAAACAAAATCTTGCAAGCTTGTCAGTTTCTTTTCCTCTCGTCGACTGGAATGTCCCATCAATTCACTAATTCATCGGAGTTCTTTAGCTTTGTGTCTTGATCGATTAACCGGGATTACCTATCATAGCATCCCTACGGACATCATTATTCCCGTTCTTCCTGTTACTACTGCTGCCGCTTTCAGCCCTCCTGATCGAGGTCCAGGCCAGCCAATCTCCACAGAAAAGAAGAGACGAAGAAGTCTAAGAACCAGACCATCCACCCAAGAAACCCCAAGAAATTCTAAGCCAACACCCCCCCCCCGGGTCGCCTAATCCGGTAATTCCCTGGAGGTGGACGTTCGAGACCACTTCGGCGGCCTCGGCCCGAGACCGAGACCGAGTCTGAGGATGAAACGCTCATCGGCTTGTACTGTACAAGTACTACAAGTGCAACTGGACGCTGCTCACCGCCGCCGCGGCAGCTGTAGAGTTATTATTATTCCGGGTCTTCTGAGTTCTGGGGTTTCTTTCTTTCTTTCCGGGGAACCCGTTCTAGACTCTCAAATAATATAGAACGTTCACCTGACATGACCTCGGGGCACCCCGCGGACCGAACAGATAGGTCGGTATGCGGATGCATGTTGTATGTACTGTATGTATGTACAACTTCCTGGTATAGTATAGCATCTAACCCACTATATACTGTACATAACTCCCAAGTACCATGTATATTTTACATCCCATGTACGGCGTACTGCGTACCAGACCGGACATATTATTATTATCATCATTATTACCCTATATTCTAGACCGCATTTTCTTTCGTCCAGAACTCAGTGGAATAATACAAAGAAAAAAGCGATGCACCTCCACTACTACTGCTCGGAGCTCCGCAACTCCGCACTCCGCATCATCTCCGCATCAGCCCCGCTCATTCCCCAGTCAGGCCACCCGGGCACGTGTTCCAACCTTCCAACCTTCCCCGGGGCCGGATGGAATCCAGCTGGAGCCGGAGTTCCCTTACTTAGCTTAGGCACATACATACATACATACATACATACATACATACATACCCACATACCCAGCCAAGCTTCCGACCTTCCAACCTTTTTCCTCTCACCACCTAAAACCTGAAACCTAGATCCAATACGGGCGGAGTCCAGAACGGAGTACAGAGTACAACATACATACATACATACATACAAAGCACTGGCGTAGCTACTCCGTAGTAGTTAGCTATTATGGCCATGGCCATGAGCATAACCGTAACCATGGTGCAATCATCATCATCATCAACCCACCGCACATTTGTATTTGTCTGGGCTGGGCTGAATATATATATATATATATACGTAGAATGCCAAATGACCACAACAATCCATTTCGGCGGAAAAAAACTTCCGAACCCACCCCCCCCCCACCTCCCCAACCTCCGTCCCAGACTTGGAAGAATGGAGGTTGGTTTGGTTGGTCTGCTCGTCGGGTTCCCAACAATCCCGGTCTGGTCTGGTCTGGGCCCCCTGGAGGATTGATTAGCATTGTTCAGGCAAGCAAGCAAGCAAGCAGATTATTATCCATATACCATATATCTATTGAATTAATGTATCATACAGTACATACCGTATATATATATATATATATGTATTCATGTATCTACTGTATGTACAAGTCAAGTACTGTACCGAACACAGTCCTCAATCAATCCACCATATATGGCTGGCTGACTGATTGACTCAAGTTCCCTTATCTCTACATAATCTATAGATAAGAGGGACACACAGGCCAGGTCAATTTATAGACAAAAAGAAAAAATGAGAAGAAAAAAAAGCAAGTTTATTCCATCACAGCCGCAGGATCCATTCCATTGATATTTATCAGTCTGTATCCGTCTGTCTAAGAGAAGCAAGCAGAACAGAACAGAACAGACCACTGCAAAATGACCTAACCTGCAGTCTAGTCTACCTATGTATGTATGTATGTATGTGTGTGTGTGTACAGTGCAGTACAAGTCGTGATAATGGATAATGACAAGATGGGGATATTGGGGGTATGAGGGGTATGGGGTATAATCATCGCAGACATTCATGTTAAACATAATCATCCCGCAGCCAGATAGATGCTTCAGCAAGCAAGCAAACCCTGGCGAGCAAGTGATAATCATGATAGGTAGGATGTGGTGGTAGTAGAAGAAGTAGTAGGGCTGCAAGATCCCGCTGAGCTCCACATATGATAACAAAATGAGAACATGTATCCGAATGCAAACCAACCAGACCAGGAGCTTTGGCTCGCAAGCTCGTCCGTCTTTGCATACGAAAGGAAAAACCGCAGCCTTTTGCCAGGGTACACCGATTCGTCATGCCAACCTCACTGTCCAGAGTGACGAATGCATCCCTTTATCTTTCCCTCGATCGGTCAAGACTTGGCCACGCCGTCGCCGTTCTCCAGGTGATAGTCTGGGTTGGCGTGGTCCTTGTTCGTGATGGTGGCCTTCTCGTCGGACACGTAGCTGGCGCGGCGCAGGTGGTCCTCGGTCTCGGTGTAGTTGATGAGCAGCTCGCCGTTCTTGCCGTAGCGGCGAGGCTCCTCCCTGGCGACGCGCACGACATCCCAGACCGACTTGGTCTTGCGGAAGATGATGTCCATCTCCTCGAGCGACCGGTAGGCGGTCTCGGGGTAGAAGAAGTACACGACGGGGATGATGAAGGCATTTCTGTGCGACGTTAGCCACTGGGCTCGAGAGACGCTAACCTTCTCGAGAACAGAATTCCACGGTAGACTTACATCGCGGCGAAGGTAATGTAGGTCTTGTACTTGATGGAGCTGAAGGAGACCGGGGTGATCATGACGACCATGAAGTTGAATGCCCAGTTAGCCGAGGTGGAGAGAGCGTTGGCCGGGGCACGGATACGCAGAGGAACCTGAAAACCCCGTCAGACAACCCGCCTTATTATCGTGTCCAGGCGGCAAGACTTACGATCTCTGCAGGGTACAGCCATGTCATGCCCAGCCATCCCCAGGCGAAGAACGTGTTGAACACGAACAGGAAGGTGGCGGCCGCGATGCCGGGGCCGGACTGCCCTTCGTAACTGGTCGTGATGGCGAGCACGATCATGGAGATGGACATACCGGCCGCACCAAACAACATCAGCGGCCGTCGGCCCGCCTTCTCGATGATGAAGACCGGAATCCAGGAGGCAAGGAAGTACTCGGTTCCGTTGCAGGCAGCAAGGATGCGGGACACCAGCGGGCTCAGGCCGATGCTGTTCTCGTAGATGGTGGCCGCATAGTAGGTGATGAGGTTGATGCCGGAGATCTGCTGGAACACCTGGTTGACGTAGGCGAGAACAACACGGTGGAGGTGACGGTCCTCGGTCATCGTGAACAGGTCGCGGAAGCTCGACTTCTTCATCTCCAGCACGGTGTCCTTGATGGCCGTGAATTCGGTCAGGATGAATGGGTCGTCCGCAGGGAGGTCGTGAAGAGCCGTCAAGACATTCATGGCTTCCTCCTCCTTGCCCTTGAGGATGAGCCAGCGAGGCGACTCGGGGAGCGACAGGACGGAAGCCATGATGATGAGCGCGAACACGATCTGGAACGCGATGGGGAACCTCCACGACACGCTCGACGGCTCCAGGAACGAGAAACCCAGGTCCAGCCAGTAGCTGATGCAGATACCCCCGGTGATCAGAGCACCCTCGACCATGACCAGCGGACCCCGACGGTGCGACTTGGAGCACTCGGACTGCCAGGTGGGCACGGTCGAGGTGTTCAGGCCATTGCCCACGCCGGTGACGATGCGGCCGACGATCAGGTGGGAGAGCTCGAAGGCGGTCGCCTGCAGGGTGGCGCCGACGACCATGATGGCGGAGCCCACGAAGATGGTCTTTCGGCGGCCGAGGATGTCGCCGATGAACATGCACAGGATGGCACCACAGAAACAGCCGACATTGTACGAGGCGACGGAGATACCTACGCGGACGGTCAGAGACAACTTTCCACACAACCCATCGCGTCGAACGTGCCTTGGATCGTCGACCGGTGATCCTTCTCGGCCTGGGTCAGCCCTTCCAGGCCCGTCTTGGTGGTATCGATCTCCGGGAACGTCCTGACCCAGGAACCCAGGGTCAGGAGACCCCCCATGACGCCCTGGTCATAGCCGAAAAGCAGAAAGTCGAGCCCGGCGATGATGCTGATGGCGAGGTTGAGGCTCGTGCCTCGCAGCCCGAGATATCGGCCCATGATTGCGAATTCTGGTCGATTGGATGTCAAACCGCGCGGACGCCGGCGTGCTAGCACCAGAGCGTGCGGATGAGACAAGAAACAGCTCTCTACCAGCTGGCAGCGATCGACTGCAGCAGCTGGGGATCGGAGGGACTTTAAAAGCTTCTGGAGCAGCAACGCCCGCGTCGTGCACGACCGCGCGGGCTCCCGTGATCCCGCATGGATCTGGAGCAGTTCCCCCACGGCGCAGGTCGCCCCGGACGGGACCCTGGCCGTCTCCCCACCACCGCGCTCCACCGCGTCGGCCGCGAGCGCCAAAGAGAGTCGCCAGATCGGAGGTGAGAGGTGGAAGGCCTGGCAGCGTTACCCACCGGTGCCGTCATGGCGCATGAGCAGCAGCTTAACTGGATCGGGAGAAGCCGAGCGTCCTCGTGAAGCCGGGAACCGTCTCGAAATCACTGTGGCACGGTAGCTGAAGAAGGTCTGGCGACGAGGCGGGGGAGACAGCGTCTCCGTCTCCTCGCGTGGCTGCTCCATGGCGTCGCGGGATCCGGAGGAGATTCTGGGGAAGCGTTTGGGGACTCCGGGTTTTGTTCTCTGTGCCTGTCCGAGCCCAGCTAGGCGCGCCACCGCCCAAGCCGAAACCGGACAAGCCTCGACGCAACGCCCACGCAACGGCGCCGGCTTCATGTTCTGCTTGGCATCACGCATCCCATCGTCCCGTTGCGGCAACGATCCTCCATGCCTGTGAAAATTCGCAGGGCGTGTGGTGGAGAGGTCCATATCTCGCATGCTGGCTTGGCGCATACGATGGACGGGAATTGTTTTCGTCTCTCTGACCGAGGGAGAAGCATCCCCACCGCGACCTGTGTTGGAGTTGATTGCGCGTTTCGACGTCGGGCTATCAGCTCTCTGACAGCGGCAGCGGGGGAAATCCGAGCAAAAGGACGATCGCGGTCCGACTCCAAACTCCGGAAGACCGCACCCCGCCATGCTGTTTCTCCGGCTGTCTGGACGTCCTGGAGAAGCCCTGGACGTATCCGCATCAGGGCAATTCTCTGGGGTCGGTGCGCGGGAAGTCCGATGAGTCAATGCTCCGAGACAAGTGGGAGGCCAGAACCTGGACGCTGACCGGTTCCTCGTCGAACATCATCCTCCAGCAGACAAGCACACAGCTGCTGTCCCACGCAGGATCGTCGATCGACACACACACACACACGGGTGGCTGCCCGCCACCAGACCCAATCCTGATCCCGCTCGCTCGGGATTGCCGCTTGCGGAAACCCGAGCCAGCAGCCCTCAGCAGCGTTTCAAACGGTCAGAGTTCACCTTCCAGAGCCCTTCTAGAAGGCCGCGTCCTCGTGTTCAACCTTCAGGCGCATGCTGTTCGGATGCGGGCTGCCGCGCGTTTTTTTTTTTTTTTTCGAGGCTGCTGCAACCGATAGGATAAGATGGGGAAAGATTGGTGAGGCTAGGTACTTACTGCGTGCAGAGCTAACTTTGCCGATGGGCCATCTTACAGCCCGCGCGCTTGACAAGAGGTTGCAAGAGTAACTCGTAAGAGTAAGGCGCTCGTCATATCATGTGTCATGCATGCCATTACTTGCCAGGTCCGCGTCCCAGTGGACCTCCTAGCTACCTACTCCTTGCCCTAGGTAGGTACTAACCGACGCGGGCATCGTAGCTGGGCTACCTAGAGAGCAACAACCCCGCTTGTTCCACCGTCGAGTCGTTAAAAAGCAAAAAAGAAAAAAAAAAACCTGCAGCGATAGCGGTAGCGACTACTAGGGACGCGGTACATGCTTTTTTTTATGCGTCGGGATTGGTCATCACGTATCCGTAGGAGATGGAGGTGGAGAGAGATAATCGGAGCCGACAGACGGCACTTCCAGGGAGTCTGCAGGACGGAGTAACCGTACATTATGTAGATTATTATCACATGTGATGTGAGACCTGATCTGTATATCCTGCTTAATAAATACATGCTACACATACTGCTACACACCCGTCAAAAGATACATATTTGAGATTCGATCATCTCTGTTGAATAATCTATCTACGTAAGTAAGCAGATCGGAGATTACCGCGCATTCACGGCCTGCGCTTATCCTCCCATGCCAGCAACAGGTATGCCACTTAGGCACTGTACCTGCCGGAGTATTGCGGCTACTCCCATCGATCGTGCCGATCAGCATTCAGCAAGCTGAGAATCGATATCAGCGGGCATACGAAGACGGTCCACGCAACATCGATATTTCGTGGCCGATCCAGAGAATCCACGCAATGATGATAATTACGGACGGTTCACAGTGCCTACTACCCAAAACCCGAGACCTCCAGTCCCGACCGAGATCGTCAAATCAAGTCGACCTTGATTTTCCATTATTATTCACCACAGCTAGATCTGGATGACATTCGATTTTTACAAGCTTCATTTTCGTTCGACAGACTATCCAGCTAACATCGATTCATAGTTTCGGTGACATGTCCGCGCCCCAATGCTCATGTTGGGGCCGACGCAACACCGAGAAACAGAGTTTTTATTTGAGCTTTCGCAGAGAGGATGATGAAATGGTGCCAGGTCATCAGCGGCACACGTACGTGAATAAGGACAGCAATAGCCCTTCAGTTACGGTGCACTCAACATGACCAAACATACCGGCAGCAGGCCCTCTCACCAGTTGCCACTAGGGGTCCAACCACCACCGGCAGTCGCTGCGCCATCACCAGTTTCCTCCGTGTTTCCGGCACCCCAGCCGCCGTCGGCACCTGCTCCGGACTCGGGTTCAGCTTCGCCGCCGAAGTCGTCATTGTTGCCCGATTCATCGACTGGCTTAGGGCAGCGTCGGGCAGTATGACCCACTGTGCTGATTGTTAGCTATGATGATCTTTGCAGGAGAGAGGCGGGAATAATAGGATCGACTGACTCTCGCTGCAGTTGTTGCATTTCACCTTTGACCAATCCTTCTTCTTGGTGCAGTCACGGCTGTAGTGCCCGACTGTTGAAGCTTCCCGTTAGACACCGAGTATGGATGGGTCGTCTACCGAGTCAAGGAACTTACCCTCGTCGCAATTGCGGCAAGTCACAGTGGAAACGTCGCGAGGCTTGTCACAATCCCTGGCCAGATGATCTTCGGATCTGCATATGTAGATGTAAGTAAGGGCAGGTCTTTCCGGTTGTTTTGGGTTCTAGGTACTTACCCGCAGTTGCGGCAGGTTCTCGGACCACCACCGCCGCGCTGAGGACAATCCTTTGCAAAGTGGCCAACTAGCGGCACATGTTAGACAGATTCTAGATACCGCGGCTGAGGCGTATATATATACCTTCATTGCATCTCTTGCATTCCACTCCTTCGGCAGAGCGGGGTTCAGGACAGTCGGCAGCTTTGTGCTCGGGAGATCTTCACGTCGTCAGCGATCCGTACCAATCCATCGAATGATGGACAAGCATACCCGCAGTTGCGACAGGCGAACTTGTCGATCCGTTTTTCAGTGCAGTCGCGAGCACGATGGCCGGTGGCGTGGCAATTGACGCATTTCACTTCGACGCGCTCGATAACCGCACGTTCTTGCTTGCAGCCCCTCGCGGTGTGGCCCATTTCTGAGGATAATGGTCAATGATATGACTATCACCTTTGGAGGCGGATGCTCTCCACTTACCACCACAGTTGCCGCATTTCGGGATCTGACGATCGTAAGGGAAACCGGCGTCCGCAAGACGCTCGAGGTTCTCTTCAGGGGTTGCCGGCCAGCGATCTCTGAGATTCGCGCGCTGCGGCTTTGCGCTGAAGTAGAATCCGACGACGTATTTGCAGTTGAGCTTGCCTTGGAGATTGATCAGGCTGATGCAATCACCGACGTCTTTCTCCTGCGGATTCCGAGTCTCAGTTGTCTGACCTGGGCGCTGACGACCTGACAGTGGATGGGGACAGTACCAGAGCGATGAGAAAGACCTTGAAGTTCTCCTCACGCATTTTCTTCTCGATGTCCACGAAAGTTGCCTGCGGAACCGCCTTGGAATAGACCTTGAGTCCCTTTTGCATCGTTAGCTGGAGCGAAAAGATTCAAGTCGTAGAATTGTAGTTGTACCTCGCGAAAGTCTTCGAGATCCTTCTCATCGCTAGCTTTCTTGAGAATGGCCCACGCTTCCTCTGGAAGTTTATCCGGGATGTCATTCATATCGAACTTGCGATTTTCCTTGCAATCCATGGTCTTGTGACCTATTTATTAAACATCTCAGTTGATATGTCCTTGCTCAGGTCAATACTTAGAGCTAATACGTACCTTCCATCTTGCAGTTCTTGCAGACATCTGCTGGCTTGTCGGGGCATTCAGCAGCAGGATGGCCCTCCTGGTTGCAGATACGGCACGGGCCCTTGAAAACACGAGGTTTGGTGCATTCGGCCTTGGTATGGCTGCAGCTGCGTTTCAGCATCGTAATGAGCAGCGTTCGATTATCCAACTTACCCTTCCTCGCCGCAGTTGAAGCATGCACACCCTTTGCGCGGCTCGGTGCACTCGCGAGCGAAATGGCCTTCTTGTCCGCAGCTTTTGCCATCGAGATTAGAGGGAGGATAAAATCTTCAAATGCTCTCATGACTTACTTACGACATTTGTTGTCTCTGGACGGATTGTCACCGAGGCCAACAGGCTGAGCCATAGGATCCCACGGCTCGGGGGCGGACTGGTCATTGGTTTCGTCCTTTGACTCCGCTACACGCCGTCAGTTTATTCCTATCAGGTCGAATATGACTATCCCCGGTGATGACACATGGTTTCGAGCAGCGTAAGAAGAGGATAGGCAGCTGATGGCAACCTACCGGGACCATCCCACTCTGCACCCCCGGCGCCCCAAGCCATCTTGATAGCTTGAGCAACGAGTCTGTTAAGAGAGTGTGTTAGCTTTCTGACACAGCTAGCCAGCATGAGATCTTCATGTGATGAGACGAAAGCTCCTCAACCCTGTGCTCAGTTCAAAGAAAAACAGGAGACAAAGTGAAGGTGTAAGACACTACCTCAGGGAACAGGATGTGAAATGCTGTCAGTCTCCTGAAGCTTGGAGAACAGAAAGTGGGAAGTCTGAAGTCTGGGTGTGAGGAGGAGTCGGGTTTGTTGTGCAGGAAGCAAAGGAAGAGATGAGCGGAAGGACGACAGCCCTGCGGGAACGCGGGTCTGGCAGCCCGCCTCCGGGAGCACTCCAGGAAACCTGAGAATTCTTAGGTCGCAGAGTGGAAAAAAGAGAGAGGGCTGGCTTTCTAGGTTGTCACCTTGCTGTGCGGAACTTTGTGGATATACAGCATCCCGTGAATCTTCCCAACTCTCAGCGTGGGAGATGTGCTTGAGATGTTTCATAAGCCATTGAATGGCCCATCAATATCTACGATGACTGCAGGGCAGGCTATTTCGAGCTCCAAACTTCTCTCTGGCTATGTTTGCTAAATATATGAGCTTTTTCTTGTAATACCGGGTACCTGCAGCAGCGTGTGGATATGTCTAAAACACGCGTTCATTCATAGAGCACTGGAGATAAAGAGCACTCTCGGGATGGCACATGAAATGAAGAAACATAGTTGTCAAATGTAGGAACGCCTATTTTATACAAGCTAAAAGTTTTCTTTCATCTACATCTCCATTGTATGGTCCATGAACTGATAAATTCTTGCATAAGGATTACTATCTATCAACTTCCTATCCCTTCAAAGTTTCCATTAGGTAAAGCGCAGACATTCTCAGCTCTTGATTGTAGAACCGTTCTTTCAAACCTTTTCCATCCATCTACCCAGCAGCTGAAGTCACAGTGACTCTAGAAAATATCGACAGTAGAATATCAATCTGGCAATTCCTTTCTCGATTTGTGGGAGGAGTAAGATGAACCAATTCCGAGCACTGCATCCGTTATCCATCAGCCGCTAGGTTGGACTTGTCCATCAAGATGAGCTGATTGCGGATGCTGGTCATGTTTTCTTCCATTCTGTGAAAATATTCTTCAATCTCGTTCGCCAGCGAAGGCAACAGGCCGATGCTCCAGAAATTTGGATGGATACACTCTTCTGAATGTGTCCGAAATTCATTGTGCTTTTGACGCAGGGACGAGAACAGGGCGCTCAAGTAACGGTGGCTGTCGCTAGCGATGTTCAATACCTCCTTGATCTTGCCATCCTTGGTTTTACACGCTTCGCATCCTGAACCACCGTGGTCCTTCTGAATCGCGACAGAGTTCATCTTCTTGAAGTCCTCAAAGTCCTCCTTCAAGGTCTCGTTTGTCTTTTTGGCCTCTTCCAGCTCATATCTCTGTTGCTCAATCATACTGTTTTGTTTCTGAACCAGGCTCTGCAAGCTAGCAAGCTCTTCTTTGTACTTTTGAACGTCCTCGAGTGCTTTCTGCTCGGAGGCAACCGCTGCATCTGCTCTAGCCTTCTCTGTTTTGTAATTAGCAGCCTTCTTGGTGATGGCCGCGGCGTGTGTCATGATTGATCCCCAGATCCCGTCTTCACAGCGTTCGAGGTCATCGAAGGTGAGAACTGAGGAATGACTTCTATCTGTATGCAGAATCTCCTTTTCTGCAACGGGCCTTGGTTTGGAGCGGGCTGCGATTGATTGCTCTGTGGGAATAGTTACTTGCACTACAACATCCTCTGGGCTGCTCCTAGAGGCACTGGACATGGAAGTGTTCGTTGTATGTCCTTGTTCATTCAAGGGCTTTGGTGTATTTTGGCTGAGAAATTTGGCCTCGTTCGTTATACTTTGAATCTCATTCTGAACTAACTGTCTGCTGGCTCCCACGCTGGCCTTGTTGATGTCAGCAGAGTAAGACTATCTAGATGTCTTCGTCATGACACAAACTTACACTGGTGAGGGTATCCAGCCCCGAATGCTGGATGTCTGTAATCACCTCGTCATGAGACTCTTCTGACTCAGACTCATCGGTGTCAGTGTGGCTTTCACCCTCTGTGACGGCTCTCATAGCCCGCTTGGCGGGCCGGGACCTCAAATTCATCTTGTGCTTCCCTAGTCGATTCAACAACGTCTGGGTTCCGGCAGGGGCTTCCTGCCATCATGTCAGTTACTGCTCTCAAACACTACTATTAGGTTAGGCTGTAAGGGAAAGCGAACATTCTCCTTCTGTATCTTTGTGAGCTTGTTGGGGGTTAGTGAGAAGCCTTTTAGATTCAAGTGGAGACGATGAGCAGGAAAAGTAACTTCAACATACATAATATCTTTGCTCCACAGTGCGCTTACTTCGCTTTGGATAGAATCTCTTTGTGACAAGACCAGTCAATATAAAATCTCAAAGCTCTATTTGACAGTGAGCAACTGACCATTTGAAACTCCTGCCAGGTAAGGTTCTTGTACTGCTGGCGGAGTTCATAAAGACGTTGTTTCTCATCTGGTGTCCATGGATCACCGAAACCCGAATTCACAGGCTTTGGATTGCTGGCTGATTCCACGTTAGACATGAGGGTGGTGAGTTAATCAGAACAGATTCTCAGCCTAAATGTGACAATCCTGAATGCTATCTGCTGATGAGAGAACAGGCTCCGCTATAAGTCTAGGCGAAAGTAATAACAGAAAGAAATAGCTGATTTCATACCATAGAGTGGAAAGAAATGAGGTGGGGTAAAATTTGGAAGACTGTGAAAGTTTTATATGACTTCTGGTGTGTGAATTGGGCTGCCAGTGAAGGCCTCCCAGCCCTCTTCAATGCCTATCCTTGAATGTCACTGAGGCACAGTGACAAACTTAGCCTGTCACTTTCAGTATTTACAACAGCTAGTTGAGATTACACAGCAACAAATGAAATCAATAAATTTCATCCATATAATAATCAGCATTGGATCCAAACATCTAATTCTTAAAGCAGCAATACAGGACACAGTCACACAATTTAAAGCCAACAGACTGAGACAGGCTGCCCTCATCTCTCCTTGAAGCTTATTGTAGAGCTGTCACCGCATCCATACAGTTAGAAATTCGGCCGAATCCGGGATAAACAAATTAATTTATAATGAACAGGCTAGCTATGGCAATGTGATGAAGAGTAATGAGGAACAAAAGCTTTCTAGAAGCCTTCAGGGCTGCGTTTCTTAATTTCTCTTCTTTGCCATGTCAAGGGATCTTTCTAGAAACTCAAGCTGATCCTTTGACCTTCATTCTAGATTTTACTGCCACCTTACTTCCTGAAACAGTCCTAATAAAGAAGCTGGTACACATTGACAGAGCTGATTGAGATTTCAAATGCAAGCATATAGAGTTCTGGAGCAGACCTAAACAAGAAGTGGTAGATGAGTGGTCTAAGACCGCCTCATTCTACAGGTGCCTGTTACAATCATCTGTTTAGAAAGAGGAGAATTGATCCCGGGCCCTTGAAAAGGCATTATCATCAAGTCTGCACTTTTAGTGTTATTTCTCCACAGCATATTTCACTCAGTGAACAGGAAAGACTCCATGGAGAAAAGCCCAATGCCTCATCTTTCAGCATTGCAATATGTATCACTGATCTTGAGAAATACAAAGCCATTGAAATCAGTGGCACTGCACTAACCATGTTGGAACATTCTGCTGCGGTGCAGGACATTCTACATATTCTATTGGAGATAAGAACTTGAAGCTTTCAGCAACTTCCCTGTTTTTTCATGTCTACTTTCCCTTACTTAGGGGAGTCTATGCACTGTGACATTTAACCACTTCAAAGCCTGATAGGCAGTGCTATCCTCAACAGGCACTACAGTGTAGCTTGTGAGACTTAAGAAGCAGGGACTCCAGCTGAAGCTCAAGGGCCGACCTTCAGCATGTGGAGATTTACAATATCCATCTCACTCTAGCATCAACCTTAAATCGCAGTGATTTGTTCCATCTGTCTCCTGTGCATGGTCCACACTCTGTAGATATTGACAGTTTAACAAATAGCGAGATATTAATCAAAGCAGAAGAAACCACTCTGCAACTCATGGAGCAAGGGCACCTCCATATTCTAGACATATCTGATTCTACAACTGTCCATGTATTTACTGTACCCAAGGCTGCAGTCACTGGGACCAGAAGACATAGTGATATGACGCAGCATCGAATTCACATTGAAACTGTAAACGAGAGATGTCTGGATCCTTGGTATTCTGTGCTCTATATGTATGTACAAGACGTGAAGAAAAGGCAAAAGGGAGCTTAACACAGGGGTATCACTATTGGCGTATCCGCGTTGAGCACATGTATTGTAGTTTCTTTCCAGATTCCGGCTCAATTTTAAGTTATTCAGCTCCATTCACAGGGAAAACCGGCAACGGGCACAAGGAACTCCTAGATCAGATTATAAAATGGAATGCCTATAGAATGATTCAATGACAATACCTTTCGTCAAAGACGTAGTCTTTCAATTGCAAGTAAATGCAGTATATACCATAGCTCAGATGTGAGGCATCCTCAGAAGATGTGACACACGATGGATGGGAGATTTGGAACGCAACTTGAGTAGTAAAAATTACGTTCTGTTGAATCAATATTCTCCTTTATACTGACACGCCTTCACGGCGTCTGATTGAAATCATAGCTGTTTCCAAATGGGCGGTTCAAATATCGGGACAAAGCCTCCTCTCTAGTAACCCAATCAACGGGGACCTCCAGCTCCGACTGTCCTTCAATGATCGGCCTGATGTCCTCTGCAAACTCCAGTCTCATTTGATTCCGGTACCACGGCGCAAAGTGGACTCCATGCAATACATTAGCAAAGCATCTTTCATGGGTATTTTCTGGAGGTACAAAACTCACTCATAGCCAGCATGACTCTCGGTTCTTGCGTGTAATTGCCCTTCCCAGCATGCCACAGTCGCAGATCCCGGATTACGATGGACCCCTTCTTCACCACAGGCTGACAAGGTGGTCTTACTGCCCTCCTCTGTTCGAGGAGGTGAGGTTTTATACGCCCGCTTGCCCGCTCACCGTGCATCCCGTCCTGGACATGCAGCCCGGAGTCGGCGTGAGTCCCCAGCCATAGTTCCGTGGATCCATTCTCAGGTGTCATGGTGACCAAGGGCACATTTATAACAAGAGCAAACGGATGCGACGGATGATCGAAGTCTGCGTCTGAATGGACCGGCTGGGATTGAGGAGGCGTCGTCGGTGTCGGGGGCATGGCGGTATTTCCAGAGCAGAAGGTCCACCTTGGACGGGGGCCTAAGAAAGTAGACGTGACTTGCGTGGCCAGGGGATCTTTTGACGCTCGCATCAGCTATTCATATTGACACATACCAAGGAGTGAATACTCACTCATGAAGATGCTTGTATGAAAATGCTCTGCCACGGGGGGAGGGTCCTGCTGGATGTTTCCAGGGTTGTAGTTGAACGGGCTATCTGGTCTGTCTCGGAGCGTGTACGCATCCTTGATCATAACTTTGTTTAGAGAATCCAAAGGACCGTGGTCAATCACATCTTCAAGGACGACCAAACCGTCCTTGTACAGGATCCTTATAGCGATCTCAAGGTTTCGGGGAGAAAGCTTCCCCTGTTCGACTTCTTCTCGAGAAGGGCGAACTGTGACGGGAAGATAATCGCCTTGCATGAAGAGTTGTGAGAGGGGCCTTCTCTGTGTAGTGTAGAAAAATCTCAAAGATCTCGGTATGAACTTCAACATAATAATTCTAATTGACTGTGATTGAAGAATCTATGCCGGCGGCAGTCGACCTGAGATTCATAGTTCTCTCTACAAGGGCGGACGCCCGTGGTCTTTATATCTTGTTACGCCGATAGCACGGCCAGGATAAATCTTCATTTTCCATTGTTATTCTTCTTGTGTTCAAACAAATATTACCGGAACAGGAACTGTATGGAGTCGGCTCCATGAGACGGATGCCTGAGCAGCGGGTGGAGCCGCGAGCGGGAGTGGAGAGCATCTGGAGTCCTCCGTAGTCTCGTCTTTCACCCGCAATTTCTGCGCCTCTCGTCTTTCCTCGTCTTTGCTCCACATTCTCGCAAAATGTCGGCATATGCTGCTTCTAGACCACATAGTTGATATGCCCCGGCCTAAGCAAGAGAATCGTAAGTGATCTCCGGGGGGTTTCCATGAACCTATGTTGCGCCAATAATATGGCTGGTTTAATTATTGCTAACACGCTTCTGCAGGCTGGTAAGACAAGGCTTCTACCCTCGGGATTGGAAAGTGATAGCAGCATGCTGACAGCACACCCCCATCAAATGACAGCCAAACATGTCGCATTCGTAAAGTAAAATGTTCGCTATGTCAGATCTATTGATTGGCTATTGTTTTATAAATTGCCTTGCTTCTTCCAGCTAACACTGAGGATTCCAGGCGATGGGACATTTCCCGTATGCCAGACCTGTCGAAAGAGCGGCCGCGTTTGCGAGAGAAGCTTCCGCTCTCCAGTATCATCTCATAGAACTACAGAATCTCCAGAGTTGCTGCTGGAGGAATTGCGGCAGCAAGGTAATAGATACATAGCGGTCCTATAAAACCAATAATAACTGATCATGAGAAGGTTCTTTCTCCGACCTCCCGTCCCCAGATTATCCCCGCCATGCGTTAAGGGACCCCCGTATCGCTTCAACATTCCGGCATTACATCAGTAGCCTCGCGCCATGGTATGATCTAAATGACAGACTACGACGCTTCGAGGATACAGTCCCTCTGTACGCTTTGAGCAACCCCCTTCTGTTCAGCGCTGTCCTCGCATTCTCGGCGGTGCATCTCGCGAGATTGCTTCCTTCCCATACAGAGTTCCAATATATAGCTGAATTTTATCATCTGGAGAGCGTGCGCAGATTGATCGCTATAACAGACAATAGAAATGATGAGCTCGTACGTGACGGGGCCACGCTCGCTTCTACGTGTCTGCTCCGTTCATATGAGATCCTGGCTCGTAAGTATAATCTCCCTATGCTCAAGGCATATCTGCTGACCCAGACAGAGAGCGTCGGCTCCCAAAGCCACCTCCACGGCTCCTTCTCTTTCCTGGTCGGCCAGCAGATCAACCTCGGGTCCGACTTGCTCAGTGCCGGATTCTGGAACTACCTGCGGGAAGACATCACAGTCGCACTGATCGATAAACGCCCATTGAAGATCGACCTGTCGACCGTCTGGATGCCGCGTCCCGTGGAGGACGATGACTGGTCCAACATGATCAGTTTGCTACTGGGTAAAGTGATCAACATCTGCCTGGGTGACGATGCGCGAACTGTCAGCTTCTCGGAGTGGAAGTCGTTGAAGGACCAAGTGGATGAATGGCGAAGGAGCCTTCCGGTATCTTTTGAGCCGGTTTCACCTTTACCAACTGGCGGACCCCCAAAGAGCAGTTTTCCTGAATTGTGGCTGTTTCGGGGGTGGCATAGTAAGTACTCCTTAATCTACCTGCGGTACAGCACAACATGCCCCAGAAGAATATTTCTTGTTCACCAATTGACCATACATATTTCCACAATTAGTTGCCGGTCTTCAATACTATCACACAGCCATGACCATCCTGACTCTATCCGAGCCGGGATCCGCATCCCTAAACGCATGGCGGCGGACCCTGCAGATGCAGAATATCCACCGTGAGCTGGAGTACCACGCCGTGCAACTCTGCGCCCTGGCTATTTCCAACGACTCGAGCGCGGCGAGAGTCAATGCTTTTGGTCCCATATCATTCTGTAAGTCAGTCGATGTCAATAGTGTGATTTATTTACTCGCCTTGGTTGAATGCTTTGAAGCGTTTTTTTGATACATACTAACTTCACCAGGCGGAGTGTGGATCAAGGATCCAGCTCAGCGCAACGAGCTTCTTTCAGGGCTCAGAGAGTGGGAGAAGACCATCGCCTGGCCGGTGGAGGCGATCGTGCGGGCTCTGTCGACATCATGGAGTATTGAAAGTCTGGATAGTTCAGGGTAGGGTCATGTTGTGAAGGCCATAATATTTAATGATGCCCCAGGGGGCCGCCCAGTCCACGAGCTTATATTTGCATTTGAAAGAGACCCGGAAAAGAGCAGTGCTCATACAGCGCACTGAGAGAGCACTTTTACTGTAACTTGGACAAAATTGGGATACCAGTGCACCGTAAGTCATTCGTCCTGGAAGCGGTACAGTACCCTGGTACTTCAAACATCTCTCAATTAGGATCCGAAACGGCAATAGAGATCAAACATGCAATCGATCAAGGGGACATAACACGCAAAAATGGGACTTCAAACGCCCGCCAAGTTTCGCAGTTCAGCGGCAGAAAACAAACATCCCTTTTCCTTTCCCAGTAAAAGTAACTCCAGGAGACTCGTGTCGTGCAAAAACAGATAATAAAAAAGAAAAGGAAAGCCTCCCCCATGAACCTGAAACCCTCGCCCATTCCGCCTCACCTGAAAAGCCTGCCCAGCAAGCCTCCGGCGAGGTTACTCACGATGCCGCCAGAGAGAGCGCGGTTCGCGAATGTGGACGCCTGACTGAAGCGGTCACACCGGGAGAACGCAACAGTGTTGGTGATGGTCAGGACAAGCGCAATGGCTAGATGAACACATCAGCGACCAAATCCTGTCTGCTGATTTCAAGCATGAATGAAGGGACGGATGCAACTTACCAACCAAGCTCAGCCAGATCACATTGTTGAGCCGGATGACCGCCAGAATCGCCAGTCCGATCCACAGCGCAGGCGTCAGGTAGAGGCTCAGCCAGAAGAACCGCTTGTCCGTCGCGTTGATGGTGCGGGTGTTGGGGTCCGAGCTCTCGAAGACCCAGTGCGAGTCTCCGGTCGCGGTGTTGACTTCGTTCCACCAGCGCAGACCGACGAGTCGGCGGCCGGCGATGTTCTTGAGGTAGTAGAAGTCTGCGGAGAGGAGGAGGAGGGTGAGGATGAAGACGAGGATGCTGGATTGCGTAAAGCGGTTAGCTATTGTCCTTGGCTGTAGATAGTAATACCAATATGCGGAGACGGAGACGGACAAGTTCTTGATGAAGAGAACGCCAAACAGATACATCATCAGACTCCCTAATGACAGCACATCTATTAGCGTCTGTTCAATGACGCAGATCAAGGATCTAGAACTGCCGGGGTAAACGAACCGATTCTAAAGCCCAGGAAGAACAGCAGCGTGATCGGATGCGCGCTGAGGCGCCAGTTCAGGTCGCCGACCCGTGGCTGATTCTGATCCATGATGAAACAAGTTTGCTGAGGGGCAGATAATGAGAACTGCCAGACCCCTACCTCGAGGAGCGTCGTTCAGAGCTTGTTGCAACGTCCGCTTGGCATCTACATATCTAGAGGAGACGTCCGGGCGGGCGTCCGTGTCAACGCGTACAGGGCGGTGGGAGACGGCAGAATGTGCCCACGTTTTGAGGCCCGTGACGCTTCAGCGTGCATCTTGGCTTCAAGAGAGCATGAACATTCTCAACAGGGATATCTATGAGACCTCCGCTTAGGAGTCGTCCCATTGGAGTGTTTCCTCTTCAATTGAAGCAAGCTGCTGTCAAAAACCCTTGAGAAGGCTTCGATTCCTCACTAGCATTTCAACACAAATGCAGTGCTGCATAATACAGCACCCGGAGAAGCCAAATTGTGCAGTCTCTGTCATGGTCTGAAAAGCAGAGGGGTTTTATTTTTCTCTGAAGTCATTTCTCAGCAGCAAATTGCAGAGTATTCCGTACAAGTACTGCAGAACAATATATGGTACTCTGCCGCTGGCGACCGGCATGCCCGATATCGCCCGCGCCTGGTGGCAGCCGAAGGGCGGGAGACGGTCTTGCTGCCGAGTTCCGTCGCAGGAGTTCTTCCAGCGCGCTCCTCCTACAACCCAATCGACACCGAATCCCGGTATTGAGCAGAATATTCCCATCGTTAACCAGGACACCGCCCAGCAATGGCGGCCAGAAACGTGCTGCGGCGCGCACTGCTCTACGGTAAGTGAGAGAGGGAGCGGAACTGGCAGCTTTCCCCGCAAAGTGCAGCCCGCGATGCTCCCGACATTCCAGCTCCGTCGCTCAATCGTGTATATATATACTGACACTCAACAGTCCCGGGATCCTCCCAGCGCTTCCTGGACAAGTCCTGCTCGCTCACCGCGGACTGTGTCGCCTATGATCTCGAGGACAGCGTGACTCCGCACAGGAAGGCGGAGGCGCGGGCGCTGGTGCGGAGAGCACTCGACCAGCCTGCTCCGCCGGGCATACGGGAGCGTGCGGTCCGCATCAACTCGGTGCAGAGCGGACTGGCGGAGGGAGATTTGACGGAGGTGGTGAGTAGTGATTTTTTGTTCTTTTTCTTAAAAAGACATCAAATCCTCCATTTATTACCTAGGTATCATAGAGGTGCTGACAACCCTCCGCAGCTCCAATCCTCCAACCTCACCACCATCGTAGTCCCCAAAGTCCACTCCGCCTCGGACCTCACCTTCGTCACGGACGTGATCAACCACACCCTCTCCAGCCAGCCTCAGCAGCAACAAAGACCACCCATCTCCCTTCTCGCCCTCATCGAATCCGCCAAAGCCATCACCAACCTCAACCAGATCTGCGCGTCCACGCCGCTGCTGCAGGGCCTCATCTTCGCGGCGGAGGACTTCGCCCTAGACCTCAATCTCACGCGCACCCCGTCGCTGACCGAGTTCCTCTTCGCGCGGTCCGCCATCGTGACGGCCGCGCGCGCGCACGACCTCCCCTCGACCATCGACCTCGTCTTCCCGCAGTACAAATCCCTATCTCAGCCGGGAGGCAGATCCGGAAAGGAAAAACTGCTTCTGGAGCACGAGTGCCGCGACGGCAAGCGCCTCGGGTTCAACGGGAAGCAGTGCATCCACCCGTCGCAGGTGGAGACCGTGCAGCGCATCTTCAGCCCCGAGCACGCCGAGGTCGAGTGGGCGGTGCGGGTGGTGGTCGCGGACGAGAAGGCCGCCGCGGCCGGACGCGGCGCGTGGTCGCTGGACGGAAAGATGATCGATGCGCCCGTGGCGGAGAAGGCGCGGGCGATTGTGCGGCGGGCGGAGGCGTGCGGGATCGATGTGCGGGCGGCGCGGGAGCGGTGGAAGGGGCAGGAGCCGGAGTAGATCTAGTTTACTAGGCTTCTCTTTGTCTTGTCCCGATCCCATTGAAGGAGACTTATACTATGGAAGTCGGTGCAACAGCGCCCTTTCTTTTGAATAGATATCCTAGCTACCTAGATAGGCTCTATATAACCGTACGAAGCTTCTTTGATTTGAATCAACTGCCTATCTGTTCAATGGATGTAGAGACACCATCCCATTTCAATCTCAGATCTATTTCAGGATGCATATTTCAAAAGCTACCAACTACATAGCATCGAACCTCCTCTCCACAGTACCGCGGAAACATAGACTGATATCTATCTACCTACCTAGGTACTTATCTACCTCTACTACTCTACTCCATCATCCATGTACCTATGTATATATGTCACTGCATATACAGTACAGTATCTCTTCCCTTCTCAAAGAGAAAGAGCCTATCAGGTTCATCACAATCAAACCCCCTGCAGTAAAAATTCTGAGAACACTGGCTGGCCAAGATGGCTTCAAAACTCTCATTTGAATTTATCAATCAGAGCCACAGTCATCATGATCATCATGATCATCATCTCTCTCAATCTCTTAATTCTCACTTTCAAGAATCAGATGGAAAGATGTCTGCATGCTGGGTTGTATAAACTGCAGGCGTGAAATCAGAATGAGAGACAGATATAGATAAATAGGGGAGGCATAAGTCCACCATTCATTAACAGCAAACAACATAGAGCGCGCTATTGTCATGTCATATCATGACATGTCATGCCATCGTGGGCAGGGGAAGTCTAGCAGTCCACCTGAACAGTCCAGCAAAGAACAAGAAAAAAAAATGGGGGAAAGAAGTGCCATCTCTCATCTTTCGTTCGTACCACCACCAAGTTTCAGAAGAAGGAAAAGCATATCTCACCGCTTTGCTTTCATCCATCTGATGTTGAGCTCAAACAAGAACATTGAAGTATTCTTCGTCATTTCCAATCCACTCCTTCTTTCCTCAAAGTCGTCATCCCTGTCAGAAAAGCATCTTGACGAAAGCAGGCAGTTGCGTGAATAAGTCAGGGTATCCAGGTCATAAGCTTTCGTGACGTTAATCTGTCAATAGTGTGTATCGGACACCAATGTCTGATTTCCATGAGGATTCACGTTCCGGAGGGGAGAGGAATTAAGACAGGCACCCTCAGTGACTCTTCATTACTGGTTGTTCAGAGCTGCCTCTTCACGTTTCAGGAGCTGAATCTTCCCATTCGTCAATGGTGGTTGGTTACCCTCTCCATCAGCTTCAGCTTCGGTCTCGGCCTTTGCATCATCATCACCATCATCGAGGCCCTCAGCTTTGGCAATAGTCTTGTCATAGCTGCCGGGATCGATTCCCAAGATGCCGCCGACGTACCCGCCCTTCTCTCCAGGAACGCTGAACTCGCGAAAGATGTACTTCCATTCATTGAGGAATACCTTGACAGCCTTTCCGACCTTGTCCTTGCCATTCTTCGAATGATGGCCAGTGCCCGTGATGGCATAGAGGACACGGCGGTCTTTGGCATGTTTGATAAGGATCTTCTTCAGGTACTCGACGGCCTCTTCGGGGTGAAGTCCGTGCAAGTCAACATACAGCTCTTCGGTGGCGTCATTGAGACCATTGGCCTCCAGATGCTTGTGGCGTTCTTCGTATAGGTGACGCGCAGCTTCGCGGTGGCATTTACGCATTGCTTCATTCTCTGCCTGGCCGCGGAGGGACAGAGCCTTGGCAGCCCGGGCATCGTTGCGATTCCAAGCCTGGGCAGCGCTGGGCGTATCAGTTAGCCATCTAGTCTTATATGGAGAATCGACACGAGTTCATCACATACCTTTGCAAGAACTTGTTCCTCACCGTTCCATGGCGGAGGGCGTCTGTACGATACTTTATGTACTGTTGATTTGCCCTCGGTCCTGTTTCAAGCCATGGAATATGTTTTGGCGTTGGAATCGCCTGCACAGCTGCACTGTCACGAGCGGACTTGGCCGCTTCCTTGCTGTTCTTAGAGGAAGCCTTGCTTTTCCCGGGTGCTGGAGAAGGGGCATTGCGAACAACATCTGCCAGCGAGCTTGGCGTGTTCTCTTTACTAAGATTGCTTTCACGACTGTGGTTTTGGCCACCCCGCTTGCCGTGATGTTTCTTCCCGGAGTTCCTCGCGCTGACCGCAGCGAGTGATGGAAACGCATCGGGATCATCCACAGAGGGAGCAGGATTTGCTTCACGATGCCGGCTGGTCGGACGAGAGTGAGGACGAGAGTGACCGTTCCTTCGTGCACCGCCCAGCTGTGTGCCTTGCGGAACAAGGCCTGGCATGTGGCTCGGATACTTTTTCGGGTATGTGTTTGCCCACTGCTCTCCCGCACCAGCCGCAGGCTGCAGAGCAGGGAAGGCCTCATAGTTTTCCACTGGGAGGGCCTGCTGCTGAGTATCGGTGGTAGAACCTTTGTTGTTCCCACCAGAAATGTTAAGATTTCCGATCAGTGATGACGGGTCGTGAGAGAAAGGACACCCGTCGCCGGCGAGGCAGTTACCCATCAACCAGTACCTGACACAATCATCAGCCCCCTTTATCCATAGACTTTTTTACACTACGTGTCTATACTTACTTGCAAACATGCGAGGACAAATCATGGCTGAACCGACAGTCTGCCCGGAGACACTGCCCTGTGGATAAGAAATACTTGCACACCACCGGGCTCCGCCCCTGGCCAGATGGAGCCTGGTCCATCGTCATAGACTTGCCTACCAGGATTTTACCTTCCTCGGGCTGTTTCTGCGTACCATCCGTCTCCTGCTCTCGTGCAAACGACGCGAGGGTGGCACCCAGGTCATAGCTGTTCGCTTCGAGAGCCGCCTCGATCTCTTCATTGGTCTTGTGCTCTCCCAACACAGATCTCAATATATCATACGGGCTCATATCGGGAATAAACTCGGGAGCGGTCGCACTCAATCCGCCATGCGCGCTGTGTCCGCCCACAGAGGACGTTGTGCTGTTCGCGTCATCTCCAACCAGCCAGTCGACGTTACTTTCGCTGCCCAGATCGCCATAGAAGTCAGACACCTGGCTCTGGTCGGAGAATTCATATGCGTTCAAGCTGGGAGAATGTGGGATCGGCTGAGCCAGAGCCAGTCGAGGCGAAGGACGCGGGGACGTGAAGGGGGACGCAGCGGTGGAGGAGCGTGGACCGCGAGGGAACGACCCGCGGGAGGCAGGAAGCCACGACGGGCCTGCAGGACTTGTACCAGTGTTCCCCGGCGACGAGAGAGGCGTCGAGGAGCGTCCCATCTGCCATGGGGCGGGGGACGAGCGGCGGATCACAGTATGACGGGCAGGAGGAGGCGAAGAGTCGGGGTTGGTGCTGTTCCTATGGCGCCACAGCACGTCCAGCACGGCATTCTCGAGAGCCTGGCCAGACAGGGACGCCTTCTCCTGCAGAAGCTCTTGGAGCTTCTCAACCTGTCCCTCTTCATCGAGGTCCTTGTCCTCCAGGATTGGGAGGCATTGTGCGAAGATCTCCTCCGAAACCATGCTGGGCCGCAGGCGGTGGATGATGGAATGATAAACGCGGGGCGCGGGACACGCGGCCTAAGGCTAACAACAAATGGCAGAGACGAGATCGAGGAAACGGGACTAGGTCGATATCAGAGATGGCAGCGCATGGCCTTCTTCAGCAAAGAGCAGCTGCTGTCGAGGATACGGAGTGACTGGTGAAAGGGCAGGTTGACGCGGAGCCTGGAGGGGATAGGGTGCGTCCAGGGAAGGTCACATAGCATCGCAGGTCGACGACCACGACGAGCAGGGGTTGTGACGAAGCAAACGGAGAGAGGACGTGGCTGCTGGAGCTCTGGGGGCCAGGACTGTCGGGTGATAGGCAGAAAGGAAGAAGAGTATGGGGGCTGTCTGCACTGGGTTGGGGAGAAGATCGTGGATGAATGGCAGATGAGGATTCTGGGCCGGGGCAGGTCGACGGCACGAACCGGTCGGACAACGACTGGATAGTTAATGCTCAGGATGCAGGCAGACAGATCCTCGATGCTCTGCTGTCTACACGAAGTCACTGGCCGCCCCGCCCGCCAGAGAGACGGCTGATCCTCTCCTCTCGCCGTCAAGACGCTCTGGAGATACACGCCAGACGGCCCTGACGTACGGCCTGGGAGCACCGCTGCTTAACCACGGACGGGGCGCGTGTGGGGGATCGGGATCGCTGCGGCGGTGCGTGGCTGTCCTCCGGTCAGGCACTCCTCGACGCCCAAGATCGTCAGGCACCAGAAGAGCAGCAGATCGTCGCGGTGTGCAGTCGTACGGGATCATAAATCAGAGATGCACGGGGCAGAAGAGGAACAAGCATCACTCGGGCTCGAGTCGCAGATGTTCGGCTTCCCCCAGCCATGACGTGTCCAGTGACTGCGGACTTGGGTTACGTACGGACGAATACACGTTCCTTACGCCTCGACCGCACCCGAATGCGGCGGAAATACGTCCTCTGACGGCTCTGTTACAGGTGCCGCGCTCAGCAAGATCGCAGCTCTCCGTCCCACCACGGGCTGAAACGATGATGCCGACGACATTCTTTATGCCCCTCGTCGCATCGACCGCCATCCAGATCTTCCTTTCTTGCTGCCAACTCTCCATTGAGGCACTCTAGCCCCGCCAGACTGTGTGTCCGTCCGACCATCCGTCGCGTCCTGCAGCTGCTCCTGCTTTGGCTTCAGCCTAGCTGTTCCGATATCTCCCACCACAGCCACACCCCCATGTCCCACCGATTCACGAGGGCACGAGATAGCCCTCACTGGTAGACGCGCAGTTCAAGTCGAGCATTTACTTCTGTTGATCAAGCGTCTACTTACTGAATCTCTCACGTCCTACCCTCCTCTGGGCCTACACGGGCCTATCGTTCCCCGCTCCGGCACTCCCCGGAGCCCTTCGAGAATGCCTGCTGATTATCACTCCACCGCGCGAGCTCTCGCTGTTCCTCCGTCTCCTGATGAACCTCTTTCGCCGCCCCTTGGCGGCATACGTCCGCCATGGAGCCGGTCAGCAGGTAGCAGGCGAAGTTCGGCTGTTTTCTCCGCCAGAGAGGTAGCTACCCTCCGTGACAGGATCATAAACCAGACAGAGGCATCATGGCGGCGCATATCTAAGACGTTCGCGAGGATGACCCTGCTGCAGAAAGTGGGAGCTGTTTCGGCTGCCATTGCTGCCATCGCCCTAGGATTGGCGTTTATGATCTTCACAGGAAAGATATTTCACTGGCTGGCGCCCGTCGCGGAGAGCTGGGAAAACTCCAAGCTGGCGTACTGCATCCTCTGGATATGCATATTCGGCGTCTCCTTCCCGCCATTGGTGGGATGGTCTACCTTCGGAACCGTATCTGGCTTTATATTCGGAATATGGAAGGGGTATGTATTCTTTGTTTACCGTTTTTGGAAGACTTACATCCATGCTCATGTCCCTACAGGTGGCTGCTCTACGCCAGTGCGACGGTCGTTGGCTCAACCTGCTCCTTTATTGTATCGCGGACGATTCTCTCTAGGTTCGTCAAACGATTGATGGAACACGATAAACGATTCACTGCTCTTGCCTTGACCCTCAAGTACGATGGCCTCAAACTCCTGTGCATGATTCGACTATGTCCCTTGCCGTACTCAATATGCAATGGTGCTGTCTCGACATTTCCGACAGTTCATCCGCTCATGTATGGCCTGGCGACGGCGATCGTGTCGCCGAAGCTGCTAGTGCCCGCTTTCATCGGCAGTAGGCTGCGCGTCCTCTCGGAGAAGGACGAGCAGATGAGCGCCCTCTCCAAGGCTGTCAATATCACGAGTATCATAATTACTGTTGGGATTGGCATCTTCACAGGATGGTACATATACAGAAGGTGGATACACCCTGTCAGCCCTTTAGCTAGTCTCCTTGGTGATTTCACCGTAACCCCACACAAATCCCATTCTAAGTGTTCCATGCCATGTTTTCACCTTCCCATGCTAAAGATGTTGTCTCTTTCTATAGAACCCTTGCTCGCGCCAAAGAGCTCGAAGCTGAAGAGCGCGCGAACATCCGCCAATCCGATCACGCCGCCCACCGTCCCCACCGTCCTTTTTCAGACGACCCAGAGGCCAATGGCGGCGCTACGACTCCTTCCCGCGACGAAGAGGAGGATATCGGTTTCTATGACGATGTAGACGACGATAATGTCGACCTGGTCGTCGATGATGTTGACAGTGACGGTGCGTCCAAGCAGTCCCGAGTTGAGGGAACCCTTCCCAAGGGCAGCAACGGCGCATATCGTGGCGAGTTCACCGACAATGACTCCGACATCTTTGAAGACGGCAACGGCAATAACAATGAGGTTTATGGGCTGCATAAGCATATACGGACCGGCTCTTCTGAATCTGCGATTTCGAAGTAGCTGGCCGATCCATCGATGCATCTATACGTACTACTGGACCTCCTTATCCAGAAGACATTGACTAGAATCATTATGCACGATGTCAACTACCTTTAGACTTTTGGGCTAGAGTTATGGTTGTTTTATCCTTTATGTCCATTCGAGAGCCTCCCCGGAAAGGTGCATATGCGCGTTATGATATCAACTGGACATTGGCATGAATGAAAGATGGATTTTTTATGTGCGATACAGCAATACATCATGATACCTGCACCACGACCGAAGCGATTATAATTTCCCTTTTCATATTTCTCAAGTTTGTAGTTGGTACAGAGGATGTGGGTACTAGATGGGACCAGACTGCCAAGTGGTGACAACATCCTGGGAGCTTTTACTGCCCGAGTTACTGCCCGCAGAATTCGTCAGTTCATGTATGGATTGTAAGTTCATCCTGAAGCTCCACTCACCAGCTACAGTGGAAATGGGAGGCGCCTCTTATTTTGCTTTGAGTGTAATAAAAGACCCCCTTTGCTCTCTGATGGACTTCTCACAGTCACTTGGCAGTCAATGAATTGATGCTATATTTCATGCTCATCAGCCCGTGAGCCCCTAAAGGGCACCCACTTCTCTTATCAATTCGATTGCGCCAGGGATGTCAAACGAGGGTGTAGGCGTTGAAGAGCCTTGTGCGCGAAATGCACAGAGAAGGGGCATTTGATGCCTGGGACATCCGATCCTCATAATTGATATTCCCCATTCTGCATGCTGTGCCTGTCAAGCATTAGAAATGTAGTTTCGACGACGACTGAAAGAAGATTCCACTGTGTGAGCTTCCGTCAGTTATAGGTCTCATGACATCTCAGTGCAGCGATACATCTATTATAGCAGACAGGAATATCTGCGTGATGCATGATACTTCCATCTCCATGGTCGCCATCATGGAAAGACCTGCTGTTTCCACAGCGACAGCCTCTGGGAGAAGTATATTGAGCGCCTGGATCTTATTTCCATCTTCCAGATATCAGGGAGTTTCATATTCCGCGACTCCATCAAAGAATGCGCGTCCTAGGCATAATATGTATACGTGGCTCGTCGTCTGCCCATGTTTGTCCGGCAGGAGAGAATGTAAAAGAACTCGACATCGAGACAGGATCAATCCGGTTTGATACAGCGTAGATGTCGCACACTCCGATCGAGGCACGATCGACATTGATAATGAGCAACAAAAGTGAGGGGGGAGGAGGGGACCGTGGGCACTGGAGGTTGCGGCTGCTTTCCTCCTTCGGACTGAAAAATACGCTAGAGCCGGCCGGAGCATCCCGTGAGGAGAGGTACTAATCCGTGGGTAATATAGACGTCTAGATCAAAGTCTTTTTTTCTTTATCTCAGCAGCGAACATACACGGGCTGCGTTGAGGGCGCCCGTTCTGTTAGTGAATGTTTTATATCTTTTAAGAGGAAAACCAAGGCAGCCCGTTGTGCGTGGCTGAGGGGAGCCCTGATGGTCCCTAATTCCGGGGTGCATGTGTCCTCCCCGAGAAACCGACCAAGGCAAGTTCTTGCCCTCTTCTTCTATATACCCCAGCATCCATGGAGCAATAACATACTTTCTTGTTCGAATAGCACAAAATACATGTTTCGCATGCCGATCCTGACAGATCTATGCAGTACGTTCGCGATATCCAACGCTCAAAAAAATAGCGACGATTGAGCAACACTTGATGAGTGGGCCCATCATGGAGAGTGTGCTCGACATCTGATATCGCGATCTCCCCTTAACAAGAAACAAGTCTCACACTCTGTTCACAAGTTCTAAGAAATATACTGAGCTTGGATGAGCTGTTTGATGCCGGCTTTCTGGCCTCGTCGATTACATTCGTGTGAACCGCTGTGGTCCATACAGCAGCCCCTTGCCCTCAGATAAGTATGGAGGCAGCTTCAACTATTGGAACTCAGGACTTGAAAGGTCCACCCAATGGTGCATTACCCTTGACTACATCTTTGACTACGTCCTTGACTGGCGATCGTATCGATATTGATGGGCAGGTTTCGTCATCTTCTCACCATGACCCCGTCGCCGATACTGATCCCCAAATACCGCCTGCGAAACGGCGTCGTAGCTCGCGAAAGAGCGACCCTCCTGATCAAATAAACCCTACGGTCGCTTCTATTGGAAATGGTTTCCTACATTCTCGGGAGACGCCAGTGGTTCGAGATAGCTTGGAAGGTGGATCGCAGAGCAGCGGCCAGACATCTCACGATGTAGAGGCCGATACGAATCACAACACGCCTAATGGCTCAATGACATCCGCTTCAGTAATGACACCTTTCTCGCAGAAAAGGTCATCTGATTCTCCTTCTGCAGCGCTGCAGGCCTGTTTAGAGTCTGCTTCTTCATCGGCGAAACGAGCAGAGCCCAAGCTAGACTATGAGAAGTTCCGCCCTCGATCGTCGATACCTTCGAGGCTTCCTGCCGGTGTCTATGCTCAACAGTGCGTCGCGGCCGCTATTGCATCCCGACTTAATCCCTATGCCTTACATAAAGGCGAGCAGGCAGCATTGCAGGATCACCTGTGCCACCTCCATGTCACGACGTATCTCAACATCCGAAACGGGATCCTACGACTATGGACCCGGAACCCTATGGTTAGTGTCACAAAGGAAGAAGCCCTCGGCTGCGCGAAGGACTACCGTTGGATGAACCTCGCTGCGTTCGCCTACGAGTGGCTTGTCCGCAACGGATACATCAATTTTGGCTGCGTAGAGATACCGCAGGCTATAGTACCGAATAAGCGAGGTCGCCGTAGGGACGGACCGGTCATAGTCGTTATTGGAGCTGGAATGGCAGGTCTGGGTTGTGCAAGGCAGTTAGAGGGCCTATTTCGCCATTACCGTGACAGTTCCACTTCACCGCGCGTCATTGTCCTAGAAGGCAGACGCAGGATCGGCGGTCGCATATATTCGCACCCGCTGCGGAGTCTAAAAAGCACCACCCTGGCTCCCGGATTGAGACCTACTGCTGAAATGGGAGCTCAGATCATTGTCGGATTCGACCGTGGCAATCCACTGGATCCGATCATCCGCGGCCAATTGGCCCTGCGCTACCACTTGCTGCGTGACATTTCCACCATCTATGACATAGACGGATCTCCGGTCGATGAAGTACAAGACTCAATGGCCGAAAGACTCTACAACGACATACTCGACCGGACAGGGCTGTACCGCCACAAAGCTGTCATCACACCTACTGCTGAGGGCGATCGAGAATCGATCGACGCTGGCCGTGACTCGTCTGTTGATGATGGCGTTACGGTGAGGCAGTACGAAGAAGCCCGTGCTGCGGGAACGATTGGACTACTGCTGCCCGCGAAACGTGTTCGACGGGGGGTTAGCCACAAGACTGCAGATATCAAGCGAGCCAGCGCTCCGCAGGCGGATCTTGGTCAGGCAGAAGAACAACCCGCTGCAATAATGTGCCAAAACATGGGATGGAAACTGAGAGATGGTGTCTCCGTTGACGACACGATTAACCTGGATAATGTTGCGAAAGCGTCTAGCACGCAGACGTTGGGAGCGGTGATGGACGAAGGTGTCAAGCAGTACCAACGCATGCTGCCTCTGACGCCAAAAGATATGAGATTGCTGAACTGGCATTTTGCAAACCTGGAATATGCAAATGCTGCTAATGTCGGGAAGCTCAGCCTCTCCGGATGGGACCAAGACTTGGGGAACGAATTCGAAGGCGAGCACGCCATGGTCGTAGGCGGCTATCAACAGGTGCCTCGTGGCCTGTGGTCCTTTCCGGAGAAGCTCGACGTCCGCACAAATAAAGTCGTCACGAAAATATCGTACGATCCTACGGGATCATCCAGTAACCACAGGACAATGGTCTACTGCGAGGATGGAGAGGTCATTGCAGCAGACAAGGTCGTCCTTACTGCCTCACTTGGTGTCTTGAAGCATCGGTCTATTCAGTTTGTGCCTCCCCTCCCAGATTGGAAGCTGGGAGCTATCGACCGGCTTGGTTTCGGTGTCATGAATAAGGTGATCCTCGTGTTTGAGAAGCCGTTCTGGGACCTCGACAGGGATATGTTTGGTCTTCTGCGCGAGCCGAAGAACAAAGATAGCATGGTCCAAGAGGACTACTCTGCGAATCGTGGCAGGTTTTACCTGTTTTGGAACTGCATGAGGACCAGTGGTCTTCCGATGCTTATTGCCCTGATGGCTGGTGACGCAGCCCACCAGGCGGAGGTTACTCCTGATGCTGAGATCATCACCGAGGTCGTCTCTCAGCTTCGAAATATCTTCAAGCACGTCGCTGTGCCCGACCCTCTCGAAACCATCATCACCCGATGGGGTACAGACAGGTTCACTAGGGGCAGCTACTCGTTCGTCAGCTCACAGGCTCTACCTGGCGACTATGATCTGATGGCCAAACCGATTGGCAATCTGTACTTCGCTGGTGAAGCCACTTGTGGCACCCATCCTGCCACGGTTCATGGCGCATACCTCTCAGGCCTACGTGCTGCCTCCGAGGTTATTGAATCCATTCTAGGCCCTATCGAGATCCCGACTCCTCTTGTTCCTGAGAAGGGCACCAGACCCGCAGAGGTCGGCACTCCAGTGGCAGCCGGGCAGAAGAGAAAGGAGCCACCTTCCACCTTGGAAAAGATTCCTTCAGCTTCTGTTCCTCCCGCTCCCGCCGCAGAACCCATCCAAGCCCGATCCTCCAACAACTCTTTCCCGTCCGAAGAAGCCCTGCGCCAGGCATACGACCAGGCAATGTGGAACGCCATCTACGCGGAACTCGGTCCGCCCGAACCTCGCCCCGCCAAGACCGGCCTGAACCCGTTCCTCCTCTACCAGAAGGACTACTGGCACAAGTGCAAGGTGAAATGCGACGAGGCCAAGCGCGCGGCGACCAATAACCCCAATGCCCGAGCGGCCCGCGACGAGATCCGCCAGGCGCTGGGCCAGATGTGGCGCGAGGCGAGCGAGGAGGAGAAGCGGCCGTACATCGAGCAGACGCTGGTGAACCGCCAGACCAACACGGAGGTGTGGGATCGGTGGAAGGAGAAGATCAAGGAGTGGGAGCGCAAGACGTACGAGGTCAAGGAGCGGTGGTGCGCGGCCAACCCGTTCGAGACCTGGCAGCCGGGGTCGTCGAATGCGATGGCGCCTCCTGCTTCAGCAGCGAGTGCAGCTACTCCTGTCCCTTTATCACCATCTTCTGCTCCTGATGGGACCGCTGCACCTTCGTCTGCACCTTCAACAACGACCCATGTTGATGCCTCAGCCGACAATACAAATGCGATGAACGCAACATCTGACGGCACCAGCGCCAATAATCGCGATTCAGGCACTGGCGCAGATACTGCGGACACAAATACAAACACGTCTACTACAAATGGCATTAGCACCAACAATGCGGAGCAGCTATCAGAATCAGAACCGAAAGAAGGCAGATAAAAAAAGAAAACGATGATACAGGTCCTGAAAGGAATGCTGATATATGGGGTGTATTCGTACGTATCTATCTATCTATCTTTTCTCTAAAGAAAGAAAAGAGGAAAAAAGAAAACTAGTCATTTCCATTATTTGGGAATTGGGAGGTACTCTCGTCTGCACTTACACTTACATGGGTACGTATGTCTTCTTGCCTGGGTCTGTGGCAGAGCGGAGAAATAGGCACACGGCGTTCGCAAGCGCGGCGGTTGTTCACTTGGGATTAATTATTATTATTATTATTACGGCGGCGGCAACTTGATTGGGTTTTCTTCATTTTATGTGCTTTTGGTATACAATACATGCATTGTTGCATGGAAAAGGAAAAAAAGATACGGGAATAAACAAATACATTCCATTCATGGCCTTCCTTTCCATTCATATGTACAGGTACAGTACATGTACATGTTTATACTGCATTGCATTTCCAGTCGAAGAGAAAGAAAGAAAAGAAAGAAAGAAAGATGCTCAGTGTGACGGCGCGGAACACCTAGGCAGTAAGGTAGGCGGTGTTGAGCATCCCTTTGTCTCTGGGATACTGCCGGTCCTACTCGCCTACGTATATCACACTACACAAAGCCCTGCAGATTCTTTCCTTTCCCCTCATGCTTTCGATTCTGTATAACAAGCTACCATAGTTCTAGCTAATAATACTATGACTGAGCGCCGTCACACTCAGAAGTTTTGTTTGGAAAGAAAGAATAGAAAATTTCTATCCCTTCTTTCTGTAGCTTTGCAAAGCCTGCCTCTCTTTTCTATCTATCTATCAAGATCTAAGATCCAGATTCCGATCCCGAACCCGGGAGACGGCTCTGGTCTCCAATTGACTCGAGACCTTCAACAGAACACCTCCCCTCCGCCGCCGTCCCGGCGATACTGAACATACATTCATTTACCTATCTCTTTATTTATTTACTTACCCCAATACAGATTCCGAACCACATCGCTCGTAGACTCTGTGCAACACTACCCGTAGACGTTATTGCGCTGCAAAACTGCAGATGCAGTTGTGTTGTGCAAAAAGCATATCCAAAAGCATATCCAAAGAGCTGGTGAAGGTCCTCCATACAGTTGAAGTTGAAGCAGTTCAGTCCAGTCCAGTCCCCTTCTTTTTCTATTCGATTCAGTTAAATTCAATTCAATTCAATCCAATCCGATCTGCACGCAAATAAGTCCGCAAACTCCAATCAGATTCTTCTTTTTTTAAATGTCCAGATCACCTATACCTATTTTATTATTGTCATCCCGTAACGCAACACGTACATACATTACACGTTGAGACAGGGTATATATACAAGCAAGATAAGAAAAAAAAGGGAAATCCATACGTGCAAAACCGAGCGCACGTAGATGCCGTACCCTCCCTACCCAGGTATGTATGGTATGTGTATAATACACAATACAGTACAATCACATCCCCCGCTCCGTCTTCAACGAGCCCATCTCGTCCCGATCACGATTCTCGACCGTCACCTCCGTCACGCGACGGATCTGGTTACTCGGGTCGTGAAACTGATACTGCAACTCGGCATCCGCTCCGATGATGGCCTCCTCGGAGGACCCGTCCCCGTCCCCCCCACGCGGCTTAGTAGTAGCAGTGGACATGATGCTCGTCTTGATGGTGGCGCCCTGGTGGTGGCGCTGTTCGATGCGCTGCAGGTCAAAGGCCCAGGAGTCCGTGAGGCTGCGGTTCTTCTGATGCGCGGCGCCGCTGCTGGAGGCGTTGGTGCGGCTGAGGCGGGATTTGGAGGAGGTCGCGTTGTTGATGCCGGTGAGGTTGGATTGGGATTGGCCGCGGCTGCGGTAGCGGTACGAGGAGTATACGGAGGAGAAGGAGCGGAAGAGCGGACCGTATGTGGGGATGCAGGGGATGATGACCTGCGGTGCCAGTTAGACAGGCGCAGTCAGAGTGGCACGAATTTCGAGACAGGTAGAGTGGAAAGTGGCAGAGAGGGGGAACCTACTCCCACACTAATTTCGATGGCGGACCAGATGACGATAGCCTCGCTGTTCGTGTACGACTTGAGATTCTTGATGGTGAAGATTCGGATGATCTGGATAACGGTGACAAAGAACCCCAGGGCGAACAAGCCTATGAGGACAATCTATCATCATTCAGAATCAGAATCCATCAATCAACACATCCAAAGATGAACACAATTTGGCATCATTCCATACCTTCTGCCTCTTCTTCAACTGCAGCGTAAGCAACACTGGAATCGGAAGCACAATAATTATCACGTCGAAACCGAGACTGGTTCCTGCTCAAGTGGAAGTCCTGGTTAAGCACTGTCCCCCCCTTTTGCCTTTTGACATGACTTCGAGTATATCTCACCTGCAATAGCTAGACAGGCACATGTTTGTTAGCAATCTTCTCGCTACTCCCTTCCGGCAGAATACGTTGCTGAACATACCATAATATGACGCGATGGTATTAATGCAGCTTCCCGGAAGAGATGGATCCCATTGTTTGGCGATCTGATCCCGTCGAAACAAAACCGTCAGTCTCTGACACATGTTGTCCTCCTTTCACAGTCCTCCGCTCCACTGTATTGTCCTTCCTCTTCCGTCCCCGCTTTTCAGATTCCCAGAGGACTTGACTTCGGAAACATACCGGATGGCATGCAAAGCTGATTACGCACGTGAAAATAATCTGATTGCAGATAACCAGGACGATGACGCCGTAGATAATATATGCGTACGACTTAACAAAGCCGCCGATCCGCAGGTACGAGAACAGGAGGGACAGCTTGAATCCAAGGAGGGCGAGCGTGTAGACCGGGCCGCCGGAGTATTGGATCTGGTGGAGGGAAAGCTCAGTTCTTCAACAACTCTTGGAATTCACGCTTCATCTGAACTGTGCGTGGATCTACCTTGCTGAACGGGATGGTATTCTCCGGAGGAAAATAAGCAGGGTCAAGTGCCTGGCCCCATCTTGTCTCTAAAGCCCGGATCAGTCGGTCCGTTGAGGAAAGAATAATGATAGCAAAAGAGGAGCTTACGTGCGATTGCGATGCCCGAATACGCCGCGCCCAGTATCTATTTTCCCCGGTGAATGTCTCAGCCTCCGTTCAGCACTTCGAGAGTCCTGCCATCCTCAACGAGAGACCTACCGCACTGCTCAACGCGGCGTAATCATCCACCCACAGTGCTCTCTGCGTGGTGTACCGCACGTAGAATCGGAGCGCCACGGCCAGAAACGCAGCCGTCGAAAAGACCACGCAGATGGCGATTAATCGCGGAGCGCTGGTGGGAGCATTGGGGTCTTTGAGATTGTATACCCAGCCCATCGTCCAAGGTGTGACATTGAAACCGCCGAGTACATCACAACGAGGGGATCGGAAATCACCGGGGAAAAGAAAACAGGACGAGGCAAGGCCCAAAAAAAAAAAAGAAAGCTGTTCACTCGACGAGGTCCAACATCACCGACTGTCCCTGCGAAGAAGAAGCGTCCCTTCTTGGATTGTATGGCATCGGAGAGAAGAGATGGTGAGAAGATAAGTATATTTTTGCTTATTACTTGCAGCAGATTATGCACGCAGGCCCCGCCCCCAGATGAAAATCTTCACTGGCAGGGTGGTGCAGGCCAAGAGGATCTACCAGCGAGCGCCATGGGCTATCCGGGCTCCTCGGGGTAAGAGAGACGGATACCGAGAAACCTTGTCCCGAGCATGGTCGCATGCTTCTTCCACTTCTTCTCCTTGGCTCCTCCCTCTGCTTGGCCCAAGGAACGCGTCGCGGACGGAGAGACAAGAGCAGCTTCGAGAGGCATCCAGCAAAGCTTTCCCTGCGGAAAGGACCCAATTGCCCCACGGCTAGGGTCCACGTGCGTCCAGCGATATTAAAAAACACCAATACAAGTAATTGTACAGGGTCACGTGTAGAATAATATAAAATAATACCAGTTTCCCTAAGGAGAGAAGTAATCCTGTCCCTATAGGGCCAATTGAGGGGCCAAGCTTGGGGGATAAGATCCAATAGAGCACAAGGCCTCGGGAGTCGGGGCAGCTTCGGAGGTTTGGAACCCTAAGTCCATCGGCAGAACTCCGTAGACTAGGAGTAAGCAGAGGTACCTGGTAGTCTCCTTAGCGCAGAGAAGTGGACCGGACCATCGATTGTGGCTCAGCTTAGAAAGAGGAGCATAATGATAATTCTCTGTATGTATGTACATATGTACACAAATACATGCATATGCTATACGCACTCCATCACGGAATGCCCTGGCCCTGGCCTGAACTTATCAGACCCTGGCCACCCTATGAGGCTATGACTCCACCAAGCCGATCCCCATCCCCCATCGCGAAGTCATGGCGTAGACTCGTAGAGGGGGGATCAGGACAGAGGTAGAAGAGGAAGCGGTTCAACCTTGGAAAGATACTATGCAGGTACCACGGAACCCCGACGGACTCGACCCGATCCGGACTCCGGAGAAGAGAGCCGTCGATTGTCGTCTGTCATCGGTTTCACGATGTCTCATCGCCTATGAGGTCTGGCCTCGGCAGGAAGAGTCGGAAGACCGCAATAAAAGATCGAGTTGGAACAAGGTTTGGCCGTCGCGCCCGCCATGTGCACGCGGTCCCAGGTTCTCGGGCCGATCTTTCCCCGATAAAGCAGGTGTTGGCGCGTGCGGCAGTGAGACTTGAGAGCCGATCCAACGGGCCGAAAAGTGGACCTTGGTCGAGAGTCTATCGTCAGGCACGCTTTCTTCACAGGCAGTGTGGATGCCGGACAGGGGTCGCGGCAGTGGACAGTGACCGAGCTCGATCGTATGTACAGAGTCCAGTTCAGGAGTGCTATCGAGATTCCCACATGTATATACATCTTGAGATTTACAGATCTATACTGGCTTGATCGGAGTCCGCGGTTGCTGTATCATCTATCGACACGGACCAGCACGCGACTGTGGAGCCGATTTGCGATCGCGATCCTCATGCGCGGCAAAGGTGTCCGTCCGGCAACTCTATCCATTCGTCGGATCCCACGGCGGTCCGGGCGTAGAACAGGTCGTCCGGGTCGTATTTGGCCTTGATCTGCCGCAGGGTCTGGTAGTTGGCGCCGTAGAACGCTTTCTGGAAGTCGGGCTGGCGGAAATCAGCCTGGCGGAGGAAGAGTTAGTCGGTCGTTGAAACTCAGTTGTCCAGATGGAGTCAATCGACATACCTCGTTCAAGTAGGCGCCTGAATCAGGAGCAAGCTGCTGCAGGCGTGGAATGTAGTCATTGGTCATCTTGTCTTGGAGCGCGATCATGTCGGAGAGCGGGGCGTAAAAGTCCCAGGGAGTCGTGATGACGGTGTCGATGAGGCAGTCTCGCCAGGCGGGCAGAACGGCGTTGTACACATCGCCCGCCACCGCCTTGGACACGTTGAGGCCGACGCCGATGAACTGGGCGCCGTCTTCGGTGATGTAGCGATACGCCTGGGTGAGTTGGTCGTTGTTGTTCTGCACCACGGATCGCGGGATCAGCCACCCTCCGTACTGGGCGATTCCGACCTGGATCGGGCTCTGCATGGTGTTGAACTCCTCCAGGTAGGTGGAGAACTGCTTGGCAACCATCGTATACTTGATCCCGAGCTTCGTCAGGCCATCGGTAAACGGCCTGAGGAGAGCGACCAGCTGGTCAACGGGAATGCCCGGACCGGTCAATGGGGAGATGGTGAAGCTCGTGTTCGTGAAGTACCAGACGCTCATCGCTCCCGCGTCCACGATGGATGCCAGAGTGGAATGATACAGCGAAACCGCCTCATAGAACGTGTCCTGAGTGATGCCCGCGTTGGTGAACGTCAAGTTAAGACCCGAGACTGGAGTCGCCGGATGCGCTTTGGAGGTCATGGACCAGACAACGCCGTAAGTGCCGCCTCCACCCCCGCTCAGAGCCCAGTAGAGGTCCGAGTTCTGCTCCCTGTTGGCAACCCGGAATGTCCCCGTCCCGTCGATGACCTCCCACTCCAGGACCTGGTCGGCCGCAAGGCCGTACCTGGAAGCCAGGGCAGAATGGCCACCACCCTGACTGTAGCCTCCTGCGATCCCCACGGTTGGGCACTCACCACCCACGACCTGGAGGTTGTTCTGGTCAGCGGCCGCGTAGGCTTCGAATCCCTGAACGCCGGCGCCCATCTTTATCGCCTTTCCAGTGTAGTGGGGGCTGGAGTAGTCTTTGATTTCGATATCCTTGAGATTGTGCATCCAGATGCCGAGACCACCCGCTCCAGTCGACTTTCCATTGTAGCTGTGTAGTTCATGTTAATACACATATGAAGAGAGAATAGACAAAAACATGGGAAAACCTACTCGTGCCCAGTGTTTCGGATGACGACACGGATATTGTGCTTGTTGGCAAACGCCAGGGCTTTCGAGACATGCTCGGACTTCGAAACATTGACCGCGTAGGCGACATAGTTTCCCAGGGTGCATGGTTGCGTCACCGGATGGAATGGATCACAAGAGCCATTGGTGAAGAAGGGAGCCATGATGGAGGAGGACGACTCATAGCTGATGAGGACAGGGTCAGCATGTCACTGATGGACCTTTTCCGTTCTTTTCTCCTCTTTATTTTTGCCTATCAAGTAGATATAAATTTCAAAAACGAAAGGACATACTGCTCTTGCGGCCACTGCCAACCCTCCCGAAGGGTCTCGCACTCCGCGGCATTGTACTCAGGAATGTGGCAGGGAGAACCCAGAGGGACGGTCTTGATCAGTCGTCCATCGATGCTCTGGTTAAACTTGGACCACGCGTCCGGGGAAGGCCAGCAGGGATCTGCCGGAAGGCATCGACACCCCGATGCTGACGCTGCGCCAGCCAGGAGCGCGAAGAAGAGGCCGGTCAGGAAGAAGAATGTTGCTGTGTGGTATCTGCGCAGAGCGCGCGCGCTGCTCTGCATCCGCGAGATCATGGTTGCTGCAGTCTCAGGACACAAGGGGAGACCTGGGAAGCAAACCCATGCAGCATCTCAGCTGGAAAAGTGGAGAGCAGGGCGATCGATTAAAATGGTCCATGATGGTCTCAGCTCAGGGGCCCTTAGAGCTCGGTACAAGAATTGTGATCCAGTCGGATTACACATTCATGGACACGAGCTTTTTTTCTCCATCGCCAATCTTTGGGGCGAGCTCCACTTGACCTCGTAGTGGAAAACCGAAAACATGTCCGCCAATTCCGGCGGTAATCCTGTCGGACGCCGGTCAGCAATAAGCGTTTCCATTATCATGCTAACAGAGGCGATGTCCTCATTATTTTCAATTTGTCCAGAGTACTGCGTTATGCAGAGAATTGATTACTCCGTGTAAAATTTGTCTATAGTTCAGCGACTAGAAGATCGAACTATACAAAATCTCTCTGTCCATCCATCGCCTCACCATCGATGTGCATATGTACAGTACATACTACTACGCTGTACATACAACACAGCCACAAAATCCGAGTCGATAGATACTACTCCTATCAAGCACCATCTCCCGGCCTTTTCTCCCGCTCCAGCTCCCCCTCCCCCTCCCCCGTCCTCGACAGGCTCGACTCCACCAACCTCCCCTGCAGGAAATAGCACGTTCAAATCTCCTGCGCGGACCAAACAGATCCGGCCAAACCCCCCCCCCCCCGCGTGCCCATGCTTGTGCTCGTTCATCCTAGCGGGGCGCAGTGCCCCGGATCGCGCAGCGCCAGCTCGTCTTCCCATACTTTCGTCACGCCCCATTATTGAACGGTCTTCTTGCTGCCGAGGAATAATACAGGTCCGTCGTAGACCGGGCCAAGAACTGGGGATGAGATCCGATGTGGAACAAGTGAAAGCTGAGAATTGCAGTCACTTGGATGGTGGATTGGTTGAAGAGGATGTTTTGGATGTCTTGAGATCCTTTTTTTTCTCCTTTTTTTTGTGAGCAATCGACTGCTGCTATTATACATGCATAGCATATGGACATCTACTACTATACAATAAAAGAAAGCAACGAACAAACGAATGTAGGATAGGAGGTATGTACTGTACCCGGGTACTAGGAAGTATCCAAATTAGGTATATAAATATATATATATATATATGAAATAATAGTATAAGCAGGAAGAAGCCAATAATGAAATAAATCACTTGGCCAGATCCCATGACCATGATCCAGATCCTCCCTGTCCAAAACCTCCTCTACCCCCCCCCCCCCCCCCCCCCCCCCCCCTTCCCCCCTCCCTCTCATACACCAATAAAACCGATCCGAACGCTCTCTCATACCGGTCCTTGTTCCTCATCCACCCATCTCGCGAGAACCGCATTTATTTATTAATATCTCCCAGACACCAGACACCTCCCTTCGTCGTACGCGGTATGGTAGGAGGTACTGTACTGTACGCTAGGTACTCTGCTACCTACTTAGGGATATTAGGTAGGTATGTGCCTAATGTATGGATGGATGGATGGATCCACATCCACATCAACATCTACACTAATCCAGTAATCTGAACTTCTTTTTCTCTCTCAACAGGTGGCTTCTCTCTGCAGACACAACTCAACACTTCTCTTAAAAAAAATCAAAACTTGGCTGGTCCTATTCTGTTCTGTTCCTGTTCCTGTTCAGGAGTCTGCTTGAGCTCGATCTCAAGCTGAAACTTGAGCTATTTCTGGGAAAGGAAGTATCAAAGAAAGCAACGCACGCGGTTCGATAGATGTAGAGTAAGTAGTTTCGTACCAATGGACATAACAAGCCGAGATGTTCTCTCCGATTGAGATAGAGATAAAAAGATAGGACAGAAAGCAGGAACCCCGGGCGAGAAACAAACATCCAGCAGTACATATTTTAAAAAAAGGAAAGAAAGAAAGGAACACTCTGAGCTCTCAAGCGAATCTGCCTAAAAAACATACGAATAAGACAGAGATCATCAGGGACCTCAAATTGCCCAGGAAGCAGTTACTCAGTCAGTTAGCAGGATAAGGCTGAGGAGTGTGTGGTACTACTGTATACTTACCTAGCGTACTACTCTCCCCATCTCACACAATAATGGATTGTTGTCCACATATCATATCATACATGGATATCACATTCATCTTCCTTTTCCTTTCTTTCCTTTTCTGTCCATCTACTTACTATCTACTCTCACCTCCTCGCTCCTCACCCACTTTGACGTTGACGTTGGATGGCACAAGTCCTGTCTGTCAATCTCGTGTCGGTAAATACAAATGGAACTAGAAACAAGAAAGAAACAAAGAAATAAACAGCAGAGCAAGTTTTAAGTGCAACTACTTATCAAGTAGAAATGCTAATCCGACACGTGCTATATATATATATATATATATACCTATCTTCGACCAGGAAGCGATGATGACACTGACGCCGACTGGCGTGTTCAGTAATAATAATAATACCAGCGGGTGTGTTGTCTCCATGGATTTTTTGGATGGGAACAGATTAGGCACAGTACATGTACGTACATATGTAGGTATCAACTACCTAATCAGTATTTCTTTTCCATTTGTGTATGTACTGTACAGTATGTATTGCTACATTCTATACATCTCTGCACCGTACTAGGATAGTCTTTTTTTTCTTCTGTTCGTTGTGAGCAGACAGTAGAGGAGTGTAGGGATAGATAATGGGATTGTGTCCTCCGTAGGACTGGCTGAACGGCATGTACAGTACAGTAGGAGAAGAATCGAGCAAGACTAGGAAGAAAACAAAATTCTAAACCCAAGGGACAAAACAAAAGAAAGCCACTAAGCTCTAAACTAGTATAGTATACTATATCTTAATGTCTTATTAACTTAAAACCCGACTAACGTAATCCACAACCGAGCGAGCCACCCAACCGAGCGAGCCACCTGAACATGATTTTTGCCGTGGTGAAAAGCCATGAGATATCTTTACTACGGAATCAAACCAAAGCAAAAATTATTTGAATAT
>Ga0207841_1000129_pt1 | contig 81341 bp, 93 predicted proteins | sample HigsolmetaGSP18D_FD_184846 | JGI IMG/M metagenome (GOLD analysis project Ga0207841, IMG submission 184846) | High solid enriched microbial communities from the Joint BioEnergy Institute, USA - SP1-8-D (SPAdes) | ecosystem: Engineered > Bioreactor > SSF (Solid state fermentation) > Aerobic >... | reverse complement strand
TTTTTCTTTTTTTCTTTTTTTCTTTTTTTCTTTTTTTCTTTTTTTCTTTTTTTCTTTTTTTCTTTTTTTCTTTTTTTCTTTTTTTCTTTTTTTCTTTTTTTCTTTTTTTCTTTTTTTCTTTTTTTCCTCTATCTTTACGATGGAATCTGCCCGGGAGGATGGTCGAAGCATATGCTAATAATACATATTCAGCTGCAACCCAGCTTCAGCGACCGGAGGAGTACATCCGCATGGACGAAGTGATCGGTCGCGGCGGCGGTGGCTCGGGTGGACACGGTGCGGAGGACGGCTTCCCAAATGGGATCGGGAGTGGGAGTGGAAGTCTAGAAGATGGGGAGAAGGCGGTTTCTTTTCACGGCGAGCGGATGGAGTAGACGTAGATGGAGACTAGACTACCTACCTAGGTACGTAGATAGATCGCATGTGGCGGCTGATCTGATGCGTATATAAGTAGATGATACTAAAAAAAGTATAACTATTTAAAGGGAGATCAGAATTGCCCGTTTACTCCTAACACCTATCCATCCGTAGTTATCTTCGAGCTGTCTCTCTTTCTCTTCGTAAATGATACCCACTACTACATATTCAGACAGACGTCTTCTTCCTCCACCTACTTTCAAACAGAGCCCACACACCACTTACTCATATCATTTACCAGGTGTAGACATTTCTACCCAACAAAAAAAGTAATCGACCCCGACCCCTCAGCCGCCAAAGAAACGTTCATATCACCACGACTGCCCCACCACACACGCCTGTCATCATCATCATCACCATCAGCCTCCTTGAACCCATCCGCGAACTGGCCCCCTTGCTTGTAAACCTGCAGCCCCTTGCCGTCGAGACAGATGCGTCCCCCACCGCGTGCCACGGCGTGGACGTCACCGGCCCAGACACGCGGGTAGGCGATGTGCATGCTCCCGGATCCGGCGCTGGTGTGGGACGAGTGGGCGGTGGCGGCGTGTTGCGGGCAGTGGTGGTGATGGTGGTGGTGCGGTTTCTTCTTCTTCTTCTTCTTCTTCTTCTTCTTCTCGGCTTCAGGCTGAGAAGTATCTTCATTGGCAGCCTCATCCTCTGCGGCGGAGACTTCAAACGGCTCGGTCAGACGCACGTACTGGCTGCCGGTGACCGTGCGGGTCTTGATGGTGACGTTTGAAGGGAGGTCAGGATACACGACGGGGATCAGCATCGCGTTGATCGAACCGCTCCCGGACTGGAGACTTGCGTATGTCGAGAACAGGAAGCGGCCGGAGATGGTCCCGGATTCGGTTTGGATCTCGATCTCGTAGGGGCGTGGGGGCGGGATATGAGAGGATGATGAGCGCTTGCTGTTCTTGTTTTTGTTTTTGTTCTTGCATTTGCGGTGCTTCTTGCGTCTGGAGCTGCTGACTTCGTCGTCATCATCTTTGTCCTTAGGGCTGTATCCGTCTTCACCAGACATAGCAAGCTCGGCCAGATCCATCTTCATCTCGTTCTCCGGGATGGACGCCGCATGCGGAGCGGAGAACGAGACCACGATGCTGCCAGACGTGGTCTTGAGGACCAGCCGGGCCGGTCTATCCGGATGATCAGGATCCGCGGGCTGCGGCTCGATGATCACGGCGATGCTGCCGGAGGTGGTGGTCAGGGAGAGGAGATCGTACAGTGGCCAGCGGCCCCAGATGGGCCGGGTGCCTCTGTCGATGACGATATCTCGATTGGGAGGGGAAGGGACGTGTTCATGGTCCGGTGTGCAGTCGTGGTGTCTGTGTTTGCGGGGCCACTGTGGACAGACAGAGTCAGATATCAATCAGCTTGGATATACATAAGATGCAAATTAAATCAGATCACAGCGGTACGCAGTCATGATTGAAGGCACGAAACACTCACAATCCCGAAGTATTCAGCAATATCAAAGAGCAGACACAACACTAAAATGACAAACGCTAGAATCTTGACACAAACAAGCAGGCATATCTTTCTGGATCCCCTTCGCCGACAACGACGCGGGCCCCTCTTGCAGTTCGGAATCCCCGAGTCTCCAAGTTCGAGCGGAGCAGCATCGTCTGCTCCAGAACCGTCGTCGCGCTTCTTCAACGCATCTTCATCTTCATATTGGGGCGGAGGGCCATCTGACAGAAGAGGCGCCTTCTCCTCTGCGAGCAGCGGATCCTCCTCATTCTTATCCGCAAGACTGTCCGTGCCGGCGGCACTCCTATTGTCATTGAAAGAAGAAGAAGAAGTAGGCGTATAAATTTGGTAGCCTGGTTGAGTCTCCGAGTCTGTTTCAGAAACGGAGTCACTGTGTCTGTCTCCAGTGCTCAGGTCCACTGAAGGACCTCGAGCCCAGCCGTCGCGGGACTGGTCGAGATGCTCCTTTGACATTGTTGTCGACACACACACACACACACACAGAGAGAGAGAGAGAGACTTCAGAAGCGACAATCTGCCATTACAGCATAGATAATAGATCGAATACCGGTTAACGGGAGATCTGTAGATAGGTACCCCAGGTAACCGTAACGGATACCTGGAAAGACAATGATACTAACTTCTCAAGGCCCAAGGGAGGGATGGGAACCACTCTTTAAGGTCGATAGGCTGTCAGCAGTACGAGAAGAAGCCACAATCCAGGCAACAGAATTCCGCTGACGCACCACCAATAATATCAAAAGGAAAGAAAAAGGAAGAGAGTAAGACCGGTAGCCTTAGTTGCAGGTTAGGTAGGTAGTATGCTTTTGACTCTCGCAGCCGTCCAACCCCAGGCTCCCTTGGAGACTTGAAGGGTCCTCCGTTCCCGCCACGGACCTGCGCACAGGAAGCCAAAGGACCAACTGCAGATAAGACAAGGAAGAAGCAAAGAGAAACCCAGCTTATCCCGTGGCGTATCCGCCGAAGAGAGGCTGTGTGGACGAGCTGACATGGAGACCTGAGGCCGGGGACACGAGACGTCATCGCCGCGTGCGTCCCGTGAGTGGACAGGCCAGTTCAGCCGGGACGAGACACGGCCCGACTGCGAGTCTACGGTACGGAAGCATCAGGCAGCACAATTCAAGGCGAGTTTCAACCTCACACCATTGGAATAGCTCCCTGTATTTGTGGCTCGCAAAGAAATATGTACATATACAGCTAGCTCCCCCGGAATGCGTTACAGTGCGGCAATGGAGAGCAGAGCATGGGGTCTTCAAGATACAAGAAAAGGATTAAGTAGGTACAAGAAACAGTACTGGGAGAACATCACATCTCGTAATATCAACAACTCAAACATAAGGGGGAATATTCATTAGAACCATTCAAAGCATCTCTCATAGGTCAGGATCGTGACAACAATCATGCAAGGGTATGATTCAAAAGCGTCGAACAATGCCCGTCAGAACTGCATGTGCACCCGAACTCCGTCGCTAACGATTGACATGAGAGAGCCTTAAGACATGGGACCATGGAAAGAGGACATAAACCAAACAATGAATAAGTGAAATCATGCAAAAGGTTCAATGGCAGGTCGTACCTCTTAAAAACACAAGGGCCCGCCAGTGAGAGTCCATCGCGAGCTTGTTTTCATCCATCCGCAGCCGCTAGGGACGACAAGGCTGCTGCCTTGTTGCCATGTTTATTTCATCACCTCACTGCCTTTGAAATTTTGGCCGGGATCAGATGTATTCGAGATTCTGAAGAAGCGTCTTTCGGTCATGGGCAGACATTGCTGTAACGCCCAAGGCTCTGACTTGGGTTCCTCCTCTGAGACGCTGCAGCCCGACGGCCACTTTCCATCCCTCTGTTTCTTCCAGGACAAAGACATATTTTTTGCCCTCCTGGTCCCGCATACTAGCGCGAAGGACATGAAGGCTCTGCACCTCGGCGCTCTCGTCGCTTTCACTTTGACCGTCTCTCCGGCCAACGCAGCTGGATGTAGAGGCCAGGCGGCACGTGTTCTTGCAGACCTTGAGCAGGTTCGCAAGAAATGCATCCGATTCCTCACTTGTGGGAATCGTATGCGTCGCGCCTCGACGTTTCAGAGGGCTCTCGCGGACGGGGGGGGTCGCTGCAAACTGGGGGCACCACACCTCGACCAGCTTCATTGTCCACGCCTTCACATCCCACTCTCGCTGGGCAACTCCCCGCACATCATCGTCTATAAACAGTCCCTCGGTTGTGATACGCAGGATCAAGCCATCTGTGACCAATCCCTCTCCGGACACGAGCTGCGCTATCGGAGTCTTCGTGAAGGCGTTGTTGAAGGCATACACCCCTTTGATTACGATCTTATCAGGATCCTTGGTGGAATATGGTTCCCGCGAAGATGGGGGCGGAGTTGTCCGGGCGGTGGACTGCGAAGGCGCGTACGAAGACTCCGAGAGGATAGAAGATGCGGAGGTGCCACCGTACGGTCGTCGAGCCCGCTCGAACAGGGGAAAGGAATAGGCCTCGTCTTCCGCTGCCGCCGTCCGGGGAGCTGAAGGCGTCGACTTCTTCGGGGAAGGCGTTCGCCCCGCCTCAGAGGCTGTCGGGGTCTTTGGAGATGGCTTTGCAGCGGCCTCCTTCGCCGCACGTTCTTTGGCGGCGGCTTCTCTTGCGGCGCGTTCTCTGGCCTCGGCCTCGCGGGCAGCAGCCTGTTTGGCGGCCGCCTCTTTGGCAGCCGCTTCTTTGGCGGCGGCTTCCTTGGCCGCAGCGAACTTCCTCAGCGCCTCCTCCCGTGCAGACGCGAACTTGGCCTCCAGCTCCTTCTTCCGGGCTTCCTCCTTTGCGGCCTCTCGCTCGGCAGCCTCCTTCTCGGCCCTCGCCTTCGCCTCTGCAATCTCCCTCTCCACCTTCTCCCTGGCCGCTTTCTCTACGGCCTCTTTGGCAGCGGCGAGTTCCCTCTCAAACTGCTCCTTACGCTCCCTGAGCTCTCTCTCCATCGCTTCTCTCTCGCGCTGCCTTTCCCTCTCCAACTCTTCCCTCTCGCGTTGCCTTTCCTTTTCTCTCGCTTCCGCTTCTCGCTTCTTCTTGAACTCCTCCATCTTTCGCCGAACCTCCTCCTTTCGTCTTGCCTCTTCACGTTCTCTCTCCTCCTTTCGCCTTGCTTCCTCGCGCTCTTTCTCTTCCCTTCGCCTTGCTTCTTCTCGCTCTCTCTCTTCCTTCTGTCTTGCTTCTTCCCGCTCTCTCTCTTCTTTCTGTCTTGCTTCTTCACTAGCATTAGGCGGCGGACTGCCAGCGCTAGATTGGCTCCCGTGATGCTGAAAACCTGGGGCTGGTCCACCACCGGGAAACTGGCCACCGCTATTCTGTCCATGATGCTGAGCGCCTGGGGTCGGACCACCACCCGGGAACTGACCTCCGAAATTCTGTCCAGAGTACTGGGCACCAGGATTTGGTCCAGTCGAGTGGTGGCCGCCAGTGCCCGTGGATTGGCCATACTCATTGGTTCCTCCAGCCGCTCCTTCAGGCCCAAAACCACCAGGTCCCCGATCTCCTCGTGGACCGCTTTGTGTGCTGCCTCCAAGTTTACCACTTGCCTGCAACACACCCCATGCCCATCCGGCAACGCCTACACCAATCACAAGAACAATGACCCCAATCGGCCCAATCACACCATTGGCCGCTATTGTTGAGAACCAGATTTTGACAACGGGTTGGATAGTCAGCCAGATCATAACCACAAAAAGCGTACTCAATGAGCCAGCAATGAAGCTGTTCCGGTGGCATTGTAGCGATGGCAAGTAGAGAAACCCAGAGCCTGACGAGTGCGGAGGAATGATAAAGATATCATAGTTTCCCGGCGGGAGGTCTGAAGCTTTTCGGTACTCTCCATGGGTTGTCCGAGGATTGGTGCCATGGGGCGGGGGTGGAGGTGGAGGACTGTCCGAGTCCATTGCGCTCGATGTCGCAGATGCGCAGGCAGAGGAGGCAGCTAGAAGATGGAGCTGCGAAGGTGAGCGGATGCTCGTTCTTTGCGCTCTCTGAAGCCAGACAGTGCTGCCTCTGTCTCTTCTGTCGCGGCGGGTACCTCTGCCCTTCCAGATATTCTATGAATCCTCTTGTTTTGGTGGAATCTAGGGTCTGGAAGAAGGTGATAGTAAGTTCATGTTCACAGCAACATGAGTTTGGCACTGAGGCTGTGGCCCTCAGTGCTTGGACTGTGGCGCTCACAATTAAGGATAAAAAGACGATATAGATAAGGTCACCTTTTTTTTGATAAGGACCCGTCGTGCTTCACGGAGTAGGGAGGAATGCGATGATGTCGTTGATGATGTCGTTGGGAGGGAGATGGGGTTGTTTGGATGCGTGTGAACCGCGGCAGGCAGCGGGGATCCACGCGTGCTGCGAGGGGATCAATGGAAAAAGCCTGTGGACAGGGGATGCTAGCAACTATGACAGCATCCACGCATTCTTGCTCGGAGAACACACCCTCTTGAAAAGATTGCAGTCAACAGTTAATGGTTCACAGTGAAGAAAGGAAGACCGGTTGACACTTCCGGCTTCCTGGAGCTACTTGTTTTCGCACTGAAAATTTTGGCGCCCGGCAGGTCCGTCACAATCACAGAAGCCAACAACACCCAATGTTGTGGCGCCCTTTTTTTTCACTTAGTCATGGCCCCAGATCTGCTGGAACTCATCACCTGTGGCTGGTGTGATAGGAGCCTAAGAAATCGTTACACGCTCTTTTGACTGTGCCGCCCCGCATTTGAAAGACTCGACGCATACAGTAGATCTGGGATATCATCAAGGTACTTTACTCTCTTTTGAAACCCAGAGGAAAATCCTATCCTGCTGCTTAACCATTGCCCAGGACATTCTCAGAATCGTGCTAATCTCCATGGTTGCCAGCTTGTGTTCTGTTCCTCTTGGCTTCTGTTTGTTTTGGTTTTCCTCTTTGCGACTGCCTATCACGCGCTACCGCCAGCCTCCTCTGAAAAGTGGGCCTGATAGGCTGAAGGAGCACGCGCGCCCCCTTAGGCGTTCGCATCACATCACAATTAACTGATCACAATTGAACCATTTTGAGCCTGCCCTCTCCACTGCATGGACATCATGCATGTGATATGCGTGCATTGTACTCTAGTACGGTACATCTCTCCCGAGAGAGAGGTCGCTGACTCGGGGTGGTTTTGCATTGGCAGAGTGGGCTGTTTAAAGTACGGAGTACCTCCGTGAGGCTGTATGGGATACGCGACGCGCCCCAGCAAATCACAACGCCACTCAGGCAGGCGTGAAAACACTACGTGGCAAAAGTTGGAGCGGAAAATAAACAGTGCCTTGTACGCGCTATCCTGGCGGTGTAGGCGGTTGCGAGGGCATCATGATATCTGTATTAATAGCCCCGTGACTTTGCCATGATACTGCGAACACCTCATGAGAGTGGAATCAGAATGAATAGACGGGCTTCCAAGACTTCATGTTTCCCCGTAATCGGACGTCTCAAGACTAACGCGCAGCTTTCTCCGGAACCGAGTTTGATTCCTGGGAAGGAGAGTATCGCGCGTTCATGCTTACCCACGGAGGACCCGGTACTTGTCTTCGTAGCCAGCATCAATTACCTTCTAGGGCTTCTTCAATTCTCGACATGTATCCTGTCCCTTTGGCCAGCTGTTTACTCACACAGCAGTATCACTGCCAAGGTGCGCATCTCCAGGGCAATCATATTATTAGCATAGGTTCCCGTCTCCGACCGCCGACCAGCCTTCGGGTTATCGGAGATTTTGAGTAGAGTTGAGAGTTGCCGATCCGTTCCTTCGTTCCCGCTGCCCCCGCATGGCGCACAACTGGACTGAGAGACGGGGACATCCTTGCCTGCCAAGCGAATCCTCCACGTCGAGAGGTGTTGTGGAACAACAGCCCAGAGGTGTATATATATTCCACAGTCGCACCTCCTTTCTCATCCACTGGAAGCAATCACACGATAACGTCGACTCAGAACGCCATGGACTGTAACATCCACCAGAAGCAGAGGTAACGGCGATGGCCTCGCCTCTTGACGGCGCGGACGCCGTCACCTGTCCGGTCAACTGGAGGCCTGACGATGCCTGACGCCCGTTATCGGCGGCCGCAGATCCCACAGGGTTCTGCCAGGCGGGGCTTGCTGACCGCCTTTCTCTCCGTCTTGGTTTTCGAGAGACCTTGTTCCGATGCCGAGCACGCATCCCTCGGGAAACATGCGCTCACCGGATTTAAACCTGCAGCTCCAGGACCGCTCGTTCTAACAGTGCAGAAAGAGATTTTTTTTCTCTTCATGGTGACATGCTTGGGGAGTCATCCGAGCGTTCCCGGATGGCGACAGTAGACAACCACCATGTGGAACTGAGGATCTCCGGCTACCAGAGAGGCACTGAGCGGCGCGTCGTCCGCAAGCTCGATTATATCCTCCTTCCCTTTCTTTCCCTCCTGTTCCTGCTCAATTCACTTGACCGCTCCAACATTGGCAATGCCGAGACCGCCCATTTCACCCGCGACGCCGGCCTCAACCCCGAGGACCTCAATGTGGCGGTCGCTTGCTTCTTTGCCTTCTTCGTCGCTCTGCAGCCCGTCGGGGCGGCAGCTGGCCGCAAGTTCGGCATGGGAAGATGGGTACCGTCGGTGATGGCTCTGTGGGGCCTTGGCACGATTTTACATGCATGGATCACGCAAAAGTGGCAATTGATTGCCCTGAGGATCCTGATCGGCACCCTTGAAGGTCGGTATTAGCCCCTTAAACTGCTGAAGGAAGATCTTTCTTCTCTTTTGTGGCACGGGAGATGTCTTTCGGAATACCCTTTTGGTGTGTATATGCATCAGTTGAGACGTAAATGCTGACTTTTGATTAGCTGGATTCTATCCCACAACGGTGTCCTACCTGTCCTTGTTCTATACCCGCTATGAATTTGCGCGCCGACTTGCTCTGTTTTACGGTCAATATGCCGTAGCTGGGGCCATTGGAGGCGTCTTGGCGTTTGTTGTGTTCTCCGGCTTGCCTTCAAGTAACGATGCTGATGTCCCAAACAGTCTGTTGGGGGGCTGGAGGCCCTGGCAGATCTTGTTTCTCCTCGAAGGAGCTCTAACGATCCTTGTTGCCGTCACTGGATTTTTCTGGCTACCCAGAAACGCGGGAACTGCCTGGTTCCTCAACAAGAAGGAGCGTGAATTGGCTGAGAACCGCATTCGAATTGACCGGGCAGGTCCTGATAACGGTGACTTCAAGGGGACAGTTGATTCTGTGCCCTCGACTGAAAATGACCCGGCTCCAGAGGTTGTCTCTTCATCGCCGGACGATGAGCAGAGGCGCCGTCTTCTCTCGGCCGGAGATTCGACAAATGAAGAGCAACTGGACTCCAAGAATAACCTGACAGCCGATTCTGGGTTGTCAAAGCCCGACATTCTATCCGCGGTCCTCTTTCTTCCATTGGCCATGCCTATCCTTCTTCTGAACATAGCCTCCGCGATTCCCAGCACGGCGTTCTCCATCTTCCTTCCCCTCGTCCTCGAGTCTATGAGCCTCTCATCCCCGCTGTACAGCAATCTTCTCACTGCGCCTCCGTTCATTATCGCCGCAGTGACCCTTTATCTTTTCACTTACTGGAGCGACAGGTCGCGGAAACGCATTATCCCCATTCTTGCTGGTCTTGGTCTCACCGCTCTCGGGCTGGTTCTGACGCTTGCTCTGCCTTATTCCTCATCGTCATCTCCCCGTCTGGCCGTTGCTCAGTATGTTTCCCTCTGCATTCTGCTTAGTGGCAGCTTTGTCCCTAGCCCCCTCACCGTCGCCTGGCTTTCCGGGAACATTCCCCAGCCCGGCAAGCGGGCGATCATCCTGGGGATCAACGGTTGGGGAAACTTGGCAGGGGTCCTGGCGGCGGTGCTCTTTGCGCCCCGCTACCGTGGAAACGGTTACCGTGTCCCGCTGGCCATCACCTTGGGCTGCGTTGTGGCTAGCTTCCTTGGATTTGCCGTGTTGAGGACCGTCATGGTTTGGGTCAACACCGCAAGATCCAGGGCCTTGGTCCGATGGTCCCAAACGGAGATCGGGAGCGAGCCAGAAGATGATCTGGATCGAAGTAGGCCATGGGAATGCCAGGTGGAAGGCGTCCCGGCCTTTGCCGTCGTTGGAGGCACATGGTGGGACGAGAAGGTGAGGTACTGGGTGGGACAGAGGCTGCTGGGTATGGACAGGGAAGCCTCCTTCCTGACGAGGGGCGATGAGCAGCTCACGTTCAAGTACGGGTTATGACTTTCCTCTTCCGCTACTGTAAAGCTACAGGGAGAATCTTATGTAATGTTTTCGTTATGCCAGATATATCTAGCGGCAAGCTGTATAGGTGGCACCGCGAATAGTGTCCAGGACGACGCTCTTGGGCAGAGTTTCCAATGGATCATCCAAGTAGAGCAGTGCAAGCTCGATGGGCCTCCTCTGCCCCTGCATACTGTGTGCGGAGTAGATATTCTCTGCAGGCAACAACTTGAAACGCCGGGACATTCTGCACAATTAAAGCGGAGACGCCTCGACGCCCCGTCTAAACGGCTCACGGCCTGCAGTCTGTGACCGTGGTCGAGGAGCGACCACCACGTCAGCGGTTTCGCACTGGAAGATGCAGCTGTCGAGGTCGCGCGTCTGGCGTGCGATTGAGAAGTTGCAAGGCAACGTGGAAGTTGGACATGGCGACGGGCGACTCCAGGGGCGACAGCTGTCGGGTCGCCGGGGCCGCAGCCGCAACCGCGCCGGGCACGGTGATTGGGCGGTGAGGAGCGACCCGGGGAGAGAGGCTCAGAGGGCGCAGCAACGTCGAGCTGCGGCATCACGAACCCCGAGCAGCTGGGATCCCAACTCTCGAGCGCATGTCTCGCTGGTTTCCCTTCCCTGCCTGCTGCCTTGGATCTCTGCTTTGATCGCTAGCGATCTCATCCTTCTTTCGTCCCCGCGTCGCGTCTCTCTCGCTCACCCTCCGCTCCCTCGACCCTCCCTGCTCCCTCTATGCAGTCACGATAACCTCCGCGACCGCAAGTCCCCCGGGCCCCTCGAGGGCTCTTTTGCAGCATGTCTTCCTATAACCCCCAAGCCTATCCTAACCAACATCACGCCGCTCTTCCTCATCATCATGCCCCTCCGTACAATCCGGCCGCTGCAATGCAGCAGCCCTCTGCGCCAGCTGGCACCTTCTTGCCGGGCACGAAGGTCCAGGTAGGCAACCACCGCGTCGTCGTCGAGAAGTACCTCTCCGAAGGTGGCTTCGCCCATGTCTACGTCGTCCGACTCCCGCACCCCGTAGATGGCTCGGATACGGCCGTGCTGAAGCGCGTGGCCGTCCCGGACAAGGCTGCGCTCGCGAACATGCGGACAGAGGTGGAGACCATGAAGAAGCTCAAGGGCCACCGGCACATCGTCAAGTACATCGACTCGCACGCGTCGCAGCTCAAGGGCGGCGGGTACGAGGTGTTTCTGCTCATGGAGTTCTGCTCGGGCGGTGGCCTGATCGACTTCATGAACACGCGCCTGCAGAACCGGCTGACGGAGCCGGAGATCTTGAAGATCTTCACCGACGTCGCCGAGGGCGTCGCGTGCATGCACTATCTCAAGCCGCCGCTGATCCACAGGGATCTCAAGGTCGAGAATGTCCTGATCTCGCTATCGGGAAACACGGTGAGCTACAAGCTGTGCGACTTTGGATCGGCCGCTCCTCCACGGCCTCCGGCGACATCCGCCGCAGAAGGCAGGATGATTGAGGATGACGTCCAGCGGCATACGACACTGCAATATCGGAGTCCGGAGATGATCGATGTGTATCGAAGACAGCCCATCGACGAGAAGAGCGACATCTGGGCCTTGGGTGTCCTGTTGTACAAGCTGTGCTATTACACGACGCCCTTTGAAGAAGCAGGACAGATGGCAATCCTCAACGCGAGTTTCAAATACCCAGCTTACCCGCAGTTCTCTGACCGACTAAAGATGCTTATAGGTAGGGACAATGATGCCTCGACTCTCCCTGTTCTGCTGCTGACCACAACTGCTAGCTTCCATGCTGAGAGAGAATCCGGACCAGCGCCCTACTATCTATGAGGTTCTGCGTGAAGCCTGCCATATGCGGGGAAAGGAGTGTCCCATTCAAGATGTAGTGACCCGGTCATTGTCATTCTCCCGACCAGAAAGCTAACACGCCTTAGATCTATCCGGGACGCGCTTTTTCCGAAACTCGTCGTTACCACGAACTTCCTCCGTCTCCAGCGGAGCCCCCCAAAGTGGGAGCGGTATTTTCGCCCCCAATCCAGGAAACTCAAATCATTCCAGAAATCCCTCCAATGCGACGAGGACGCCCGGCGAGGCCAGTTTCACAGCAAAATTCGCCAAAGCCAAGTCCTTCGCCTTTCCGTGGCGTCTCTAACGATCCATTCGCGGCTCTTGACGGAGGTAAAGCGAAGATTGACAATTCGGATGAGCTCTCATCCCGGTTTCCAACGCTCGATCAATTCTCAATTCTGCACGAGAAAGGGGGCAAATTCGACTTCGAGCAGACCGTTGTGGAGACGAAGTCTGACGCCGATGATCTTTCGCAAAGGATTGCCAATGCTCTGGCAGATGAGGTCTTTGCCAGACATTCATCTCCTCCAAGCGTGGCACCCAAGGAACCAGCAGGGAACAAGCAGCCAAACTCTTCACCGGAGAGGAAACATCAAGAGACGCAGACACCAGAACCTGCTGGACAGCAAACCCCGCTCTACCAACCGGTTCCCCAAAGGCCTACCATGGTGTCCACTGGCACTATGACCGATCCGCCCCCTCCTCCTCCACCTTCGGAAATCAAGTCCTCCTCGAGCCGTCCCAGCTATAGGTTCCCACCTCCGGGACAAGAACACCGACCATCAAGTCAACAGTGGACCGCTGAGAGCGAAAGGGTATCGACCGGCCAAGGTAGCGTCCCTTCGCAGACAACGCCAATTTTCAAGCATGAACCGAGGCCGAAACCGTCGTCTGAGAAAATTTCCCAGTTACCGGTCTCTTCGAGACCGTCACTGGAATCCTCGCGGCCCTCCAACCTGGATCTCGACGATCCCGTGACGCGGTCGAAATCTGCCAATTCCAAGGCCCGTCCTGCATCCGCCTTTGTGCCATCGACCCACATCCGAGACCCGGGAAGCTCCCGTTCGTCGTTCGAGTCGTCTCGGATTCAGTACGAAGATGGAGCGCCATTGCAACATGCCCGTACTGACACGGACCGTGACTATGATCGGGCCAACATCGCGTCAGATATTGATTATCTGCGCGCAAAGGAGGAGGAAGAAATGAACAGAAAACGAGAGAAGCGCATGAGTGGTGGCCCGAAGCACACCAAACGTTCCAGCCTTTCGTCGCTGTCACTATCGGGAACCAAAATATTGGCCGGCAAATTCGGGGAAGCGTTTCGCCGTTTTGAACACGGTTCCCATCATGAGAGCAACAACAACAAGAGTCGCTCTCCGTCTCCCGATGACGCCCACAAACCCCTTACGCCTATCACCGGATCCGAAGTGACCGATCCAATTGATGACGGCCGCGATGGGAATGATAATGATGAGGATGATATTTCGCCGGAGACGCGTCGCGAGCTCGAGCGAAGGCGACTGTCACAGGAGGAGAGGCGGGTAGCGAATGCAGCCGCTGAATATCGTCGGCGCCTGGCGGAGAGAGGAGAAGGCGGCCGCCCCGAGATCCCGAAAGCGCCTTCTATTCAAAGCAAGGTCCAGTCCCTCCTTCAACAAGAAAACAACAAGCCGCCGCCCCCAAAGACGGCTTCGGGGTATGGCCGGTACACTGACTCGAATGTTGCTTTGCAGGCAAAGCAGTTTGAGTCGCTATCGGAGCAGCAGTACAGTGCCTCGGCAGCTTCGCGCAACGCTGGATCTGCATACGGCGAAGAAGACAGACCGAAACAACTCCCGCTGAGGAGTAATAATAATAATACCAACAACAAGGAGCCATCGGGAGTCCCTGGAGGCCTCCTCAAACAGCAGACGACGTCTGGCACATCGCCGTCCGTGCAGCGCACCGGTCAACAACGCCCAGCGGCTCCTCCAAAGCCTCATAGCCTGAGAACTGGCGGGCAGCCTGAAACTGCCGCCACCTCCGGCCCTGGCCGTGCGCCCTCGCTTCAGGGCTCACCCACCACCCCGACCGAGGACTGGGAGGCCAGTTTCAGCAGGCGTTATCCGAGTCTTTCCGGCCTCGAGCTGGTGGAGACTGAGATCGAGATACCGAAACTTTCTAGCATCCGGACGAGGGAGGTGTAGTTTAGCCGATTTTGATGTAGCAGCACTGGTGTTTTTTTTGTTTTTTTGTTTTCAGGGCTATTCGTTGCGAGTATTGTTCGCAGTAGGAAGTACATACATATGACAGTGCTCACTGGTTGCCATAGACATATACAGATCTCCATGCTTTTCCATAAATATATAATATGAGTTACTGCCGACCTTTTTTCTTTGATAAGTCGTAAGCTATATCCCAGAGGCCTGAATCGTTATACTGTCGCGGCGTTTTGTACGGCTGGAGATGGTTTTGGCTGTAGGCTGGAAATATCCCGAGACGGCGGAGATGCTCACCGCCCGGCCGCGACCTCCACCCATTCACGCTTTGTCTCGCAGCTTACTGGGAGCTCCGCGAACGCTCCGCATATTTCAAGTCAACTTTACAACCCCTCTCTCCAAACCCCATAAACGGGCGAAACAATTGGGGAAAGATATCTACCAGCCAGCGCAGATGGCGCCGATAACGCTGAGCACGGTTGACAGTTAGTTTTTCCCACCGGCACAGAACTAAAACACAGTCGATCGTTTGGGTGTTGTTACGTGCCTGCTGACGGCGACATGTTACTTGTGTTGCGCAGACGACCTGAAGGATGTGATCCAGCACCTGTACGAGATCCAGTCCGCGGTCCACGGGTACCTGGGGCCGGAGACGCAGCATGAGTTGGTGAGGAAGATGTATGTCCTTCTCTCCATCTTACCCTTCTCCCGTCGCTATTTACTTGTTACAACTACTGCCCTTGACCGCAGCTCGTTCAAACCCACACATATATAAATCCCGCACAATTGCAGAAAGAGAGAAAAGAAGAGCAACTTTCCCACTTCTCTTTTTTGTCAGTGACCATTCAACTAACCACTACTTGTCTGGACAATGCAGAAAAAACCTCACCCTCGCCCTCTCCACCCTCTCCACGCACACCCGCCTCGACCAAACAACCCCTCCACCTCCGATAACCGACCCCTCCGACCCCCCCGTCGCCACCATCCAGCTGCCCCCCGAGATCATCGACTACGTCGACGCCGCGCGCAACCCGGACATCTACACGCGCGAGTTCGTCGAGCTCGTGCAGCGCGGCAACCAGGACCTGAAGGGGAAAGCCGAGGCGTTCGCTTCCTTCCGGGACATCCTGGCGCGGGAGATGCGCAGCGCGATGCCCGAGTGTCGGCGCGAGGTGGATCGCGCGGTGGTGGCGACGGGGGGGAGGGTGGACAGTATTACCATACCTGTACGTGGTGGGGAGGGGCGGCAGCAGCAGCAAGGGCAGCAAGGGCAGGGACAGGAGCAGGGACAGGGACAGGGACAGGGACAGGCGGCGTCTTCGTCGTGATATTATATCATCTCATATCGGCATGGAGCGTTTGGGATGCGGTATGGGTTGGATTGGATAGTTTGTAGGTTTTATCTTATTTGATATGGGCGTTGCGTTCTTTCCTCGGAAAAGGTCTTCTGGGTCTTGGGTCAATGAGTGAAGTTAGGTTAGGCGCTGGTGTTATGGTCGTGGTCATGGTTATGGAGAGGCTGTATACCTGCATGTGCTGTATTGTGCATATCTATATAGGGACACAGTGACTAACTAATGTAATTTTAGGAAGTATTCCAGACAACCTGTCATTCTGGGATGTATGTATTCCAAGATCCTCGAGCGTGCAGCCAGTTGTGCTTTATTTTTCTGGGCTGTTCTTCTAATTACTGCATCTTTTCTCTGTATGCTACTGGGCTAGCTGCTGCATGGCTCATTGAGAAGGCATCAAAAATCAGTACTCTTTATGTTATATAGCCAAGGCGCTTATCTCTTTTTTTTCTTCCTGTACTCTGTATGTATGTGCTGTACAAGTGATGATTTAATCAATGATTAATAGGTGATCTGCTCCGCCAAGGAGCGTGAAGATGCTTGGAGGTATACTATCTCACGTAACTACTGGTTAACATGTATGATCAAGGCAGCTAGCCAACCAAGAGTCGATCCCGCTGCCTTTTTCTCACTCGATTGCTGCTAGTGCGAGTCAGTTAATCTCGAAGCCCTGCTCATACAAGGGAGAAGAGAGGATACCTTAAGTAAGCCGGTTGCTACCTAAGCATTGGCATATCCTGTATCACGACTACGAGTCTCCCTTCACGTGCGGTATGTACGAGGGGTACACGGGGATGGTACGTGTCACTGGGATCTGTGTGCGGGTGGAATCGATCGATGCTATTATTATCATCTGATGTGACATGACAGGACTATTATTATTATGTTACGATACTATCTACAGCTTATTATTAGACCAAGGCAGACTTTGAATTCTGAAACGTGCAGAGGATCGTGTTCATACTACGGAGTATGGACCTGAGGTAGCCGCAGCCGTGGAGACACGATCGACTGACTGCTTGTCACCGTCACTGCGGCTTTTTGTCGCGCGGTTCACCGGTTCCAAGGTTGAGACTTGAGAGCCGTGATGGCGATAGCACTTCCTTTGGATGTGCTGAAGCTTGAAGGACTTCCTTTTTCTGAACACGGTTCGAGTCTGGCGGCTGGCCAGGCCTGTTGCACACACGCCCTGACGATCGATCGACTCCACTGCGCTTAGAGCATCGAAGGCTGAAGCCCACGGTCCAACAGGCGGCATGTCATACAGGAAGGATGCCGGCCATGTCGTACACAGGCCAAGTGTCCAACGGACCTGCTTGCGGGACGCTGAGGCCAGCAGCTGGGAGCCCGAGTCTCAGATCTGAGAACGTGGTTCTGTGAGAACCCGAGGGTCTGTTTGATAGACGCTTGGCCGGGCTCAGCTGCTGCAGCGTCGAGGTCAGACTGCTTCCCGCTGTAGCTTACAGCGACGACCACGACGATGAACGAAGGACGGACGACTGTGTGTGTTGAGCCCTGGAGTATGGAAGGTTTGAACCCCAGACCCCAGAGCCATGGTTCACAACATGTCACGGCAACGTGGAGATGCTTCTTTCACGAGTCTCTCTGCGGACGCCTAGGAAACAAGGCGTCCTTCGCACCCGCACGGGCGACCATGGAGAAGGCCAGACGGTTGCGCCACACACGCGCTGGGACGGGAACCCAGCTGCTACGCCGTCATACCTGAGACTCTCGTGCCCAGACGAGCTCGAGGCGCGGTGAGTGAGAAGAACACGAGGCCAGCAGCCGCTTGGCGCTTTCTGCCTCAGTCTGGATTCCGGAGAGACCTCAACTTTTGCCAGACCTGTAACAGCAGACGATGCGGGAACGAGCGTCTTCTAGGTTATTTGGTGTTTTCCCTTTTTCTACCATCCCGCTCAAGGTTCACGCAGACCAGAACACCGTTTTCCCCTTTGGGATCGAGTTCCACCGGGGCGGGAGGCGGCGTCTGCCACGCCCTGTCCAGGCGTTCTCCTCCCCCGCATGTCTGGTCCAACCCCTGTGGATGATCGCCGGATGCAGCACGCTTCGTGCCGCGCAGGAGCCAGCTCCAGCCTGCCATGGGGACTATGGCCTGTCACGCTTAAGGTCCCGGCCAGCCGTGCCGGGGTTGCGGTACCTTCACGTCCTGCTTCCCCGTGATGCCAGATGTCAAGGGCCTTGACTGCTCATCTACCATGTCTTACGTTTGATAGCTGCAGGGGAAGGGCCCTGGGCAGGGAAAAAATCTCAACTCAGCATGGTGACGATCGGCACCCGCGCCCCTGGGGATGGCATCACCGGGGGATACACCGGAGACAGCCTGGGGATCAAGATCCTCATGGCCACGTTCACCGGCATCGCCTGCTACAACGCGATTGAACTCGTCGTCCTCGTCTTCATCACCTTCAGCCGCTACGAGGGCCTCTACTTCTGGAGCCTCTTGCTCTCCGCCGCCGTCGGCGTCATCCCGCACGCCCTCGGCTTCCTCCTCAAGTTCTTCAGGCTCACCTCGGCCGCCTGGCTCTCCGTCACCCTGCTAACCGTCGGCTGGTATCTCATGGTGACCGGCCAGTCGGTTGTCCTCTACTCCCGGCTCCACCTCGTCCTGCGCAACCCCAAGGTGCTCCGGCGCGTGCTCTACATGATCATCATCGATGCGGTTTGCCTGCACCTGCCCACGACCGTCCTGACATATGGCTCCAATTTTGATGGCAGCAACGGCGCGTTCATCCAGGGGTACAATATCATGGAAAAGATCCAGATGACTGGTTTCTGTATCCAAGAGTTCATCATCTCCGGGCTCTACATCCGGGAGACGGTCAAGATGCTGAGGCTGAATCCGGACAGGAGCAACCGCAAGATCATGTACCAGCTTCTCAGCATCAACCTGTTGATCATCCTCATGGATCTGGGGCTCCTCATCGTGGAATATCTCAACTTCTACATCATCGAGACGACGCTCAAGGGCGCCATCTACAGCGTCAAACTGAAGCTGGAATTCGCGGTTCTAGGAAAGCTGGTTCACCTGGTCCACTCTCACGGCTGGAAGCCCGAGTCCCCCAACGGACCTGCCCAGTTCCCCGATTTCGTGGATCCAACGCGAGTGACCTCGGACCTCGCCCACACCATCCCGCCGGTCAGGCAGCCTTCCCATCCGTGGATGGACCGGGACGACGTCTCCATCGCAATCTTCGAGCATTCGGAGCGGATCCCGACCCGGGAGGCCGGCAGCGCGGACGTGTCGGGATCGTGGAGCGGCGAGACGCGTGCGAATCATGTAGCCCAACGGACACCGACGGACGTGGCCGGTTCACTCTGTTCGCCGACGGACACATCGAAAGCGAAATGTCCGGATCCTCCGGGATGAATATGTTGTATCGACGTTTATTTTCATCATGACTCGGGAGACTGCATCGAAAACCGTTCGGCGCCACCGACACTCCATGACCAGAAGAGGGTGCCATTGAACACAACCCGTCTGTCACGCACTCGGCTCAGAAGGGAAAAACCGGTTTTCGTGGGTTCGAACTTGGAGGACTAGCGAAGAGACTCTCGGTGTGTCTCGTTCTCCATTGGCGCCGAGAAATCGCGAACGGCAGCAGCGGCTTAACCGTGAGCCTCATTTTCACTACACATGGGACTGGATATTTGACCCGGTAGAGCGAGGAGACGGACTTTCTGGAAAGCTCGATGGGGAGAGCACGGACTGGACCTGGCTCGCCGTGAATCCCCGCGCGCCAGCCGCTCTCCGCCAACGGCCACGCGCGGAGCCCCCGCACAGCCGCGCCCGTCCCCACGCCGCCCCCGCCACGTCCGCCACGCTCCTCCCGGGAGGGAAATTCCACCCCGGATCGCCGCCGGGATCCCGCGTCGGGCGGAGGTCGGCGGTGCCGTGCGGGTTTCCCGGGGCGTCTGGGGATCGAGAAGGCGGCCAGAGCGTCTCTGCGCGGTGCTCTTATATTTCACCATCATGGCCCCGTTGAGCTCCGGCTTTGTGCTCGTCCAGTTCGTCTCTTGTGTCCGCTGAGGAGCCTGCACCATGAGACATCTGCTCTTGCTCGGCTTGGGCCTCCTCCCCGGCCTGGGCGCTGCGGTGCCTGGGGCCCGTTCGCTCAGCCGTGGAAATAATGGAAGTGCTCCAGCATGTCCCTCGGACCCAACGACTCTGCACATGAGCGCCCCGCCCTATGAGAACTACTTCTACTCCGACTGCAACGTCGCTGCCCAGGTCGTCGTCACCAGCCCGCTGCCCGACAGCAACCTGACCATCATCGGTCCGCGCCTGATCGTGGCATGGCCGGCCGGGAACAGCGGCGTCTGCGCCTTCTTCGAACCCCAGAACGGCATCAATGGCACCCTGGGCATCGAGCTGGCCAACTCGACCGTCGGAAATCCGCTCGCGGCAACCTACCATGCTCCCGCGGCGTCTTCGGGATCCAAGTACCCCCGGGTCGGGGTGACGGGCGTGCTTCGCTTCAACTCGTCGGCCGTGCTGACGATCCCCATCCTGGGCAGCGTCCGGACGATCCGTGACTTCACTGAAGGCCCCAGTCTGCTGGACCCAAAGATCCAGGATGCTATCACGTTCACTTCCACTGCCGATGGAGGTGCTTCCTTGCAGAGGCTGTGGCTGGACAACATCACCACGACCACTCTGCGTTTCACTCCGGCGGCAGGCAATGGCAGCTCCGTCAAGGTGGACAACAGGACCCTCAAGTTCGATGCCGGAGAGTACATCTTCGCGGCAGATCTCGACTACCCTCAGCTGAAGCAGCTGAAGGCGTCCGAGGTTCTCAACCCCAGTTCTCAGGACCTGATCCAGCAGGATCCCGTCCAGACCACTGCCCTTTCTTTCCTGTCCTACTCGAACAAGCTCCTGGCTGGGGCGTGGAGGTTCCTGACGTACTTTGGGCGTGATTCGATGATCACGGCCCTCCTGATGGAGCCCGTTCTCAGCTATGGAGAAGGCAGCGCTATGGAGGCCGTGATCGGTGCGGTCTTGGAGCGACTCAACAGGACTGATGGAAGAGTGTGTCACGAGGAAACCATCGGGTAGGTCACTCCCTGGATCTAAAAAAAAAAAAAGTAGAGAATTTTGCTAAGTTCTTGCAGTGACTATGCCACATATCTGAACGCGAAGGCCAATGTCACCAGCACCGACCCGGTCTATGACTACAAGATGGTGGGTATCTCGATCCTGGCTCTTGAGAAGCGGATGTTAACCTCCAGACAGGTCGATTCCGACTACTACCTCCCGGTTCTGATGAAGAAGTATTTCATTGACAATGAGATCGGCCGTAAGAGGGCCGGCGCGTTCCTGAAGTATGTGTTGACTAGTCCTCTGGCCTCGAGGATCTAACTAACGCTCTGGAGCATCTCCGCTGGCAGCATCAACCCGGCAAACTCGAACTTGACCTACGGACAGCTGGCCCTCATCAACGCCGAACGGATCATGCGACTGGCCGCCCCGTTTGCAGCAAAGGGGAACCAGACCAAGGAGAACCTCATCCATCTGTTGGACGGAGAGATTGTCGGTGAATGGAGAGACAGCACATACGGTTCGAGCACCTGCTTTTCAACAAAACGTGCGGGGACGTACAGCTGACGAACTTGACCAGGACTCGGCGGCGGGCGTATCCCATACGACGTCAACACGGCATTGGTGCCAGCAGCACTGCGTTCCATCGCTGCTCTGGCGCGCAAAGGGTTCTTCCCTAAGCGTCCTCACTGGGCCACCATTGCTGACAAGTACGCAAAAGTCTGGGAGGACGAGACCCTCCAGTTCTTTGAGGTCTGCTCCTTTCACCTATACCTTACAGTATGGTCCGGTCCATTTCTGACTCTCACCAAGGTCACCATCCCCGAAGACCAAGCCAAGCAGCGCGTCGCCGCATACGCCAAAACCATCAACTTCGCCGGCCCCAACCAGACCGACGCCATCGACTCCGACGTCCGCTTCTACGCCCTCGCCCTCGACGGCTACAACAACCTCACCAAAGTCGAAGTCATGCACTCGGACGACTGCTTCCGCCTCTTCCTCCTCAACACGACGTCCAACCAGCCCCAGCTGACCGCCTTCCTCAACCAGACCGCCAACAACGTGCGCCGCACGTTCCCCGCGGGCCTGCTCACCGACGTCGGCATGCTGGTCGCCAACCCGGCCTACGGCGCCAACCCGGTGTACGCCCGCAACTTCACCAACAGCGCCTACCACGGCACGGTGGTGTGGTCGTGGCAGCTGGCGATGATGGCGAAGGGGCTGGAGCAGCAGTTGGGTCGGTGCGAAGCGGAAAAGCCGGCCCCGGAATTCTGCAAGGACACCGTCGTCTACGGCAACGTGAAGCAGGCGTACAACCTCCTCTGGGACAGCATCGAGGCCAACAGGGCCATGCTGACCTCGGAGGTCTGGTCCTGGGTGTACAGGGACGGCGAGGGGTTCCAGGTCACGCCGCTGGGGGCGCTGCCTCCGCCGCCGGGGGTGGGCGGTGCGACTGGTACGTAGACGTACACCCTAACGGGAGCTCTGGACACAGGTTTCTAGATTGATGGATAGAAGCTAACAAAAATCCCGCTACAGAATCGAACATCCAGCAGCTGTGGTCGCTTGCGTTTTTGGCCGTGACGAGGAACGAGGCGTTCCGGTGAGGTGAGCCACCCAACCACAGCCAACACCCAACGCCCTAACTTCCGGACTATCCTGTCGTATGTAATATATATATAGAGAGAGAGAGAAAGATGGTCCTCTTGTACATATCATGAATTTATTAGATAAACATTTGTTATTATTTAAGAGTAAGATGAAAAAAAAGTGGTGCGGCGGAACATAGTATTAGTATTCAGAGTAATTTCTGCCCTTTTCCCCCTGTTTCATCCAATTCTGATACTATAGATGCCAGATGAGACTCGGCTGGTTTTTTTATGTTTCCCTTTCTCTTTTATTATTATGATCATCTGCATATGTGCCCAGGTACCTACCTACCCATGTAAAGTACAGTATGTACAGCACAGTAGCTATGACGTCATTACTTCCTACTTGACCCGATTGGATAATGATAGCTTCATAGACGAATGATATTAACTCCCCCAGCCCATGCCTATATACCTCCCTCTGTGTCCCAGACCAACAGATCAATCGATTGACCGATCAACGGACCAGCCGAAAGAATCAAGGAACATACCTCCCGCCCTGACAGTGGCTGTCCCACGCGCTGGTGGACGTGAAGACCGCCGTGTCGGAGTTGTTCAGGGCGAGGTTGATGAGCGTTTCTTCTGTAGAGCGACAAGTGGTCAGGTATTGTAACTGAGTGTGGTAGGTATGTTATGTATGCTTTATGGTTTATACGGCGGGTATGTAGATATGGAAGTAAAGGACTTACTATTCGGATCGAACAGAGGCCACCTGTACCTGCCCCCCGCGAGTCCGTTCCACGGGTCCTTGGCGAAGGCGACCCAGGCGCCTGTTGTTTTATTTATACGTTAACAATCTGCAGTCGATGTGATATTGATGCATATATATCGATGGAAGCGTGTTGACATACCCTGCATGTACCGACTCACACGCACCTCCTCGGGCGTCACGCTCGAGGGGTCGTCGACGGCCAGCGGGCTCAGGTCGTAGGTGCCGAGGACGATGGGGACTTCGCCTGCATTTATTTCGCATTGTGATATTAGTATGTATACTCTACTCTACCTATATAGGTAGCTATATATCTTGTTGGATTGGTAGGCACTCAACTCGAATGATATGCCCCCAGCCACGGGACGGGGCTCAGGTTGGAGAAGTTGCCGTGGTAGAGGTAGCGCCAGGTCGGGACGTCCTGTTCTACGCGGAGCCTGCTCATTCATTCAGCATACATACATACATACATACATATATATATATATGTGAAAGAAAGAAGGGAAAGTGACACTTACAGCGCCGCCTCCTGGATCGGACAGTTGAACGACCCCTGTGTCTGCTCGACCTGCTGCGTCTCGTTGAACTCCTTGGTGTCGAGGCTCTGGTACGCGGCGCACTCGCGCTCGTTGCCGCCCATGAGGGTTGGCTAGTATCATACCTTCCATTAGTTAAAACTCCCCTCGCATATACATGTAATGTACTATATATGGAAGGGGGAGGTTCTTACCAATCTCGCAATCTTCCTCTCCCTCGCCCGCTCCGCGTAGTCTGCAAAGACGGTCAGGTTATCCGCCACCGGCACGAACGAGTACGTCCCGTCGGCGGTGACCTCGTCGACGATGGCCTTGAATGGGAGGCGGCGCATGCATTCGAGGCTCGAAGAGTTCGTGTTTGAAGAACTGCTACTGCTACATCCAAGGGCCGCGGCGAGCCGGTTCCAGTTCTCGTACGTGAAGTCCGTGTTGGGGAGGAGCGAGGCGACGCCGGATTCGAGGCCGATTGCGCGGACCAGTGGATTGGTTGGATACTGTAGTTGGCAGATACATAGTAAGTATGAGTGAGATTTAGCTTGTGATCCTTAAACCAGGCAATTGGACCCGCATAATGGGTTTCACATACAGCATAAGAATACATATCCGCAGACGCGGCGCCCGCGGACTGGCCGAAGAGCATGATCTTGGTCGGGTCGCCGCCGAAGTCGGCGATGTTGTTGTAGACCCATTCGATGGCCAGTCTCTGTATGCATTTCAATAACATCAGTCACTTGTGTCTTTTCACGATATTCTGAGAAGTATATATATACATACCTGATCCAGCAAGCCGACATTCTGCTTATTGGTATCGATCTCCGGCGCGTTGGGGTATCCGAAGACTGATACCCGGTAGCTTCACGAGGGACCCTGTACTCAGCAATCGAGTTCCAAAAAAAAGAAAGACAAGAAGGGACCACCTAATGGTCGAGCATGCATACTTGAAAGTAACAAAAACCACATTCTCATTATCCTTCACCAGATTCGTCCCGTCGTAGAACGTCAGCGCCGTCCCGCCCTGGTTGAACCCCCCGCCGTAGATATACATCATCACCGGCGCCTTCTCTTTGTTATTATTCTTCTTGCTGTTACCTGGATGCCTCTCCCCCGGCGCCCAGATATTGACCGTCAAACAATCCTCCGTCATGTCGGGGATGTTCCACGGTATGTACGGCAGATACGACCAGATGGACTCGTTGGAGAAGGAGTAGATCCCCGGACAGGGTCCGCTGTAGGATGATGCATGGAGGACTGTGTCCCAGGGAGCCTTGTTCACGGGGGGCGCGAAGCGGCGGTCGCCGGTGGGAGGCTCCGCGTAGGGGATGCCGAGGAACGTGCGGACGGTGCGTCCGGTGTCGTTGTAGAAGCCGTAGACGGGACCGGTGGTGGTTTCGACGTAGAGCTCTGATGAAGGAGCGGGTATCAAACCGGATTGGACGGTTTGGCAGAGTATGGCAGTGGTAAACCACGATAAGGCGAGACGCCATAGGCCTGAGCCCCATTGGTCTGACATTGTGGTAGATTTGAACATGAAAACGTCGAATGTGATTGAGATTGGGATTTATGAACTGTCCAATTGACGTTTATGAGTTATCATTACAAGAGTCCGTATTCATTATATGCAAGAGGGTGGAGCAGAAATCCAAACGTCCAGCGGGAATTGACTCGACCCATCCAGCCTGCTACATAATAAAGAGCAGGAGACCTGTCAATATAAATACATGCCCATGCCTGGCAAAAAAGACGATGTGGAGACGGCCCCTCGTCCGGAGAATCTTCCAGCGGGAAAATTGTAAAGTAACCAGCACCGAGCGTTGACCACTGTATATCCCTTCCCCAATGAGTTGCTGCGCCGGACGGGCTACAACGATTGGATCCTGGGTTCGGCACCTTAATCCGGATGAAAGACATTTAGCCTTAATAGAGGACGACTAGCGGTTCACAGCCCTTGAGACCGATGGCAGAATCGTGGTTAGCGTGATTAACCGGCCCTGGCTATCAAAGCTTAGCCTTCTCCGCATTTCAACCCTTGCCCCACGGGGACAGCAAGCAAGCCATCTTCACCGATCCGCCGGCAACGGGAAGAATACAAGAACTAGACATACAAAACGCTGAAGGCTGCATTTGGTTTCCATACAATAACACTGGTCATGTCGATGAAAGAAGAGTTCAAACACGAGAGAACATATACACACTGTACTGGACATACAATGGTGGAGAACTTCATACGTTGCTCACCATTTTCATAACCGACTAACCCAGAAAGGATATCAATCACATCATAAACATGGGTACCCGCGGAACTGAAAACAGAATAAAATCATCAATTTTCCTTTCCAAAACCCGTAACGTCCCTTTCAGATCGTGAAAGACCGAATCCCCTCAACAAGTCCATCCGACAACTTGCTAACCGCGACCCAGTCTGGAGCATATTGTCGGATTTCGTCCAAGGCAGGTATGACGCCGGCCTGGTTATTGTCACTCCACAGACAGACAACCTTTCCGCTAAGACCGTCCCTCGGCCATTGAACGTCGACTGTCCACGTATTCTCCCAGGTACGGCTCCAGAGCCTAATCTCCTTGCTCCCTTCGGGGGAAATGTGCGGGAAGCGACCGTCCAGGGCCGATCCAGCAACGCTGAAATCCGAGATCGGCGAGTCAAATAGCAATTTACAGGCACGCGTATTCTTGCCAGATATTTCAAATCGCGCCTGATTCTTGCCGACTGTGTGCGACACATTGAACGACACCCAGTCGCTCATCGGAAGCTCCTGGGACGTCGACCCTGTATCGACAACATGAGGAGCGAGGCCATTCCACGAACATTGAACCCGAGGCCCTGGCCCCACCCAGGAGCAAGTCACATTCTGGCCTGCAGCGCTGGGGAGAGCCTGGATGGCATCGCTGACGAATGGAGGAATACCTGTGAGAGAAGCATGGTTCACACCAGTGTCCAGATCGACCCGCTGGATGAAGAACAGTTTCAACCTATTTGACGAAGAGAAGGGGAAGGCAACCAGGTTATATATCAGGGTTCCAATAAATATGAAAAGCAAAAATACCGGAATGTGATACGTATACCGATGTACAAAGGGCAAGACCGGAGTAAGAAGGAGGACCGTGAACGCCGCAATTAGCAGGTAGACAGTGAGCACTGAGCTGCCATCCTGTCCGGTTTGATGCAGGGCGCTTGTGAGGAATAGACCAAGTTGGCCAATCAGGATAATGACGATGGGAGCCACGAGAAGGAGCTGTAGCACCCACGTCCATTTGGGCATCCTGGAGCTCCATGCTTGCTCAGAACCGTACACGTTCGGATCCTTCTCGTCCTCGCGGTCAGCGTCGCTGCTAGCAATGCCTTCTTCTTCTACCCTAGTGTAGTTTGCAAATGTAGTTCGGTGTCCACCTCGCAGAAGGGACGTCGACTCATTTGCCTCTTCTTCGACATTGTCGTTGCCCCCAACCTCGTCAAAAGTAGGGGTAAGGAGACGACTGCCAAAGCTGCTTGTCCGCCTTGACCCACGTCTGGACTGGCTCGCGTACTCGACCTTCCGGGGCAGGGTAAAAAGTTCTAGATAAGAGATCCACGTAGCTAGGAATACCGCTAGGAAATAGAAAAAGATGAAATATCCGCCGGCAAGGCCGAATCTGTTCTCGTAAACCGTAGCGATGACAAGGAGGACCCACACGAGGGTAAACGTCCAAGTCAGCGTATACGCTCTATGAAGAGCCGACGGCCGGGCGAAATCAGCCACTCGAGACACGAACCACGCCGAGAACACCCATGCAGAGATCATCATGCTCCAGACAGCATACTGACTGCTATGGGCGATCATGGGATTGATCTTAGTCAGCAGGAAAGCCAACGCGACTGTTATTGCAGTAGGCATCCCAAAGAGGAGCGGGAACCGGAAGAGTCCCCTGAGGCCGTACAAAGGAACTTTGTCGTCGGTCTCATCTAGCTGCGTCGATATGCTGAACAAGTACATCCTGTTTGCCTTGGATACAGCGACGCCTGTGATGAAGAGGGTAAGAGGGCCCACTATCAGGACCGTAACCGAAAGCGCAAAGAGGGTGTGGACACGAAACACCACGAATGAGCTACCAAAGAGATCGAACCAGACCGCAGGCGTACCGGATCCGCTCGGGACCTTCCCAAGGCTCTTTGGTTTGCCATCAAAGCGGTCACTGGAATCGGAGACCATTCCCTCGGTGGTTGCAATGGCAGCCGACAACATGTGCCACATGGAGTCCTTGCTGGTATGCCTCGCGTCGTCTTGGTCTGTATGGTACCTGGCTCTGGGCTCCATAAAGGCAACATCCAACCCGCGAAGGCCGAGGTCGCCTTCGAAGACAATGTAATCTGTCTGACTGCGAATCAGACCCATCTCGAACCCATTGGCACTCAGCACGGAGCCGAACGGGTATTTCGATCTCTGGTAGAACCGGGTCACCTCCGTATCGGAGCTGCGGAAGAGCGTAGCGCGACCGCCGGCGCCAGCGCCCTCCAGGTTCAGAAACGTATGAGGAAACCTCGAAATCGGATGCTGGCTGTACACACGCGCTCCGTTGAGGAAGTCCTCTTCGCCATTATTGAAGAGCAGGACCAATCCCTTGCGTGGCGCATGCCCGGGTGTCGTGAAGTACTTGAGGAGCTGAAGGCAGGTTATCACTCCGATGCCATCATCCGTGGCACCAAAGCCGGTAGACACGCTGTCGTAGTGGGCATTGACGAGCACGCCTCCCTTTCCAGAGGGCTGTCCATCGGAATCTTCCCACCAGTACGTCTTGTCGTCCTCCGAACCCCGAATGTAGACGATGATGTTGGTTCCCTCGAAATAGACACCGAGGCTTTGTGTGCTAGCAACACTGCCACCGGCGAATGTCAGATTCGACTGTAAGTCATCAAAGACAAAGACTTCCGGTTTATCCTCATCGACAGCTCGATATTCTTCCTCGGAAGCAGTCGCTGCCAGGATATCGTTGATCCGCTTCAGCAACCACTCGTGAACCTCGTCGTTCCGGTGCGAATTGAACGGATGAAAGCCGCCGGTAAGGTATTGGAGGTCGGCCCAAGCTTCGGTGATATTGACACCCTCGGGACCAGTACTCGGAGCGGAAGGGAGGACATGGTGGATGACGATCAGTGGGACGAGGAGCGCGAAGTAAACGACGGAGGTGATCAGGGTCACCGGCCCAGGCGTGAAGGCCAGCGGGTTACGCCGCCGCGACTTGATGGGAGGCATTGGATACGGTCTTCACGACAACGGGCGTCGCAAGACCGACGAGCAGAGGGCGGCTAAGGCATGAGAGGAAGGGCTGTCGACGAGGGGCCGTGATCGTTGCGCCCTTGCGAAGAAGGCGGAGCGCGGGGGCAGTAACGGCGCACGGGGCACGGTGGAGCCGCGGCCCCGTCGGCGGTTGGCAACGGCGTCGCTGACGTCTTCGACTTGCCTAGATGTCTTTCCCTGCGCCAAAGACGCGTCTTGGTCTACGTTAGATGTCTGGCCGTTGTACATCTCTTGGAACATACGTTCTATAACCTGACCATTGAAGATGAACCGGATTTCCCCCGCCAGAATGACCGGTCTTACTAATAATCGGTGGGAGTATAATACGCCCGCTCAGGAGCAAAACCCCGTACCTTGGTACACTGTTTCTCGGGAAATATCCAGATGCTTTGATTTAGACTTCGATCTTACTCTGATCCAGGTTTGCTGGATCTCGTGATACCGCGGAGCAAGAGAACCTGGGGTTCCGCGAGGGTTCCCGGCGGTTTTCTATATTTACTGTACACAGGCCTAATGCTTCTTGTGCCATGCCCGAGTCACTGAAGAAGCAACAATTATTCACGGAGAAGACGATCGAATGTACAATTACGAATAAACTGGATCTTAAAATTCATTGTAATGCATTAAAGGAGAGGGTCGGAATGCGTAGAGATTGGAAGAATGGCTATAGGATCAATGAAGCAAAGGCTAAAAAAAGTAGATATCGTCTAAACAGTATGAGGAGTCCAGAAAAAAAAAGAATCCCCTGCAGCTTGCTTCCTTGATTTACCCGCTGGCAACACTATGTCTGTCACCAAACCAACAGAGACACCGCATCCCGAACCAGTATCCGGATATTCCTTGGTATCTTTGAGAATCTTCCAATGCACTTTGCCGGGGGAACCCGAGTCACCAGAGCTTGCAACGCATGCAATGACGCGCGATCTGAATGATACAAACGTATTATGGCTAGACATGGATATGTATCTGTACAATAAGATGCCAATTGACTTGTGCCGTTTCGACCGTTAAGGGAGGCGCTTGCCGATTCCAGCAGTCGGTAGTCCTGTTTCTTCTCGCATTGCCCGCAGCATACTGGCAGAGACATCAAGACGCTGCGCCCGTCAAACTTCTTCAGTCTATCTTGCTTGACGGTATAAGATGCCTCTGGTCGCAGATAAAGGACGTGACTGAACCTCCATAATTGCCGAAGCACAGCCGACGCACTCCTCCCGATGAAAACGGACTGGTGATATTCGTACCGTTGGAAGATGAAAGTGTGCCTTAAGACAGCAGACCTATATCATACGGATAATTCAGATGCGAAACAGAATGATGGAACAGATGCAACCCGAACAGACTTCAACAATAGGGTATCAACCATGGGGATGTCGAACGCCGATGCCTCCATCGCCCATTTCATCATCTTCTTCGTCGTGAATAGCAGTCGCGTTCATAAGGCCAGTCACCTGGCCCTCTTCCTCGTCCAATTCTTCATCATCGTCATACATGGTCGCCTCGGTCTCTTCGTGGAAAGGGGCGGCATGCCGATTGAGAAAATCACGGAGCCGCGAAACGCCCTCACCGCTGAAGACACAGAAAACCTCACGCTGCTGGGGCGTAAACTCAGGTGGAGCCTCGCGGCAGAATGCAGTGAGGTCTTCTCGCAAGAATGCTTGAACACCCGTAAGGCTGAGGTGAGTAAGTCGCGGGCAGTGGTTGAGTAGAGCATGGATCCCCTGAGGCAGAAAAAAGTCAATATGGATGCTTCGAAAAGCAGGACGTCAAATCTGACAAACTCACCTCCATTGTCAAATTTACACAATAGCTGAGGTGAACTCGCTCCAGACAGCTGACACCTAGTGGGTGCGGAGAGACTCTCGGCCGTGCCAGGGCCAGAATGCTCCGATCGGTGATCGACTGGCATTTCACGAGGCCTATCCTCCTAAGTTTCGGCAGGGTTGCAAGCTGCTGAACACTATTGTCTGTTAAGCGGTTGCAACATGCCAAGTCGATATATCTGATTCGATTGCAAGACTTCACCAGCTGGATCACTGCAGCATCAGTAATGTTGGAGCAGTGGCCAAGATGGACATAGTGAAGGTTCTTGCCGAGCTTGCAAATTGCCAAAACCGCGCGATCAGTGATGTGTCGGCATTTTGCGAGAACAAGATTCCGTAGACGAGGAGCAGAGTTGACGATCCGCTCGACGGATTCGTCTCTGATGTTTTCACAAGCGGTAAGGTCCAATATACGCAGACTATCAAAAATCATGTGTTCTGGCAAACTCAGAAAGGCAGAATCATTGATCTCTATGCAGTGTGCAAGTCTCAGTTCTCGCAGGTTTCGGAGCGTAGTCATAAGCGTGGTCACCGAGGAGCTTGTAATCAACTTGCAGTCATGTAGATCGATTTCTAGAATGGCCGGACACTTCTCGGCAAAAGATAATACGGCTTTATCCGTGACTTGGACGACGCCGTTCAATTTCAACTGCCTTGGTTTCAGTAAAGCACATGTGAAAACCGAAACACAAGACTACTCACCCTCTTAAGCTGCCGGCAACTCTCAGACACGGCAATCAGCGAGTCGTCGGTTACATTCGCGCATCCAGTGATATTAAGGCCTTGCAACCGTGGGCAGTTCTTGGCCACTGTAAAGAGAGTGTGATCGGTGAGCGATCGGAGTTCCGTCACATCCAGAGCCTGTAGGTACCGATTCCCTTCCACCAGGTCTGAAACGCCCTTGTCCGTTAGTTTCGAGCAATTCGTCAGTGTCAGACGTTCGATCCGCTTGCACTGTGTGAAGGGGACAACAGTCCCATCACTGACTTTCTCCGTCAACGCGGAGAGATTAAGTCTCTTAACAAGCTCAGCGTAGGGGAAAAGACTGTCCGTCTTTCCCACAGATGCCACCACGCTGCGCAGATTGTCCCACTTGTTGCAAGAAGGCCGATGCCATAGTATTCCAACACAATTCGCGGCCCAGCTCCGGCATACCAGCATGCAGTTGAGCAGGTCAGCCGGTGAGCTGAGTCTGGAGAATATCGCAATCAGTATTTCGGGAGGAAGGCGCCCGATAGGAGGAACCACCGCGTTCTGGACATTGTTCACATTGAGGTCCCGGAAAGTAGCCACTCCGACAGAAGACTGTGAATCGTTGGCTTGGGCCATGAAGAAGTCCGTGTCATCATCGGCCGCGCGTTCAGGTGACGTCGAAGACGACGACTCGGAAGGGGCCTCGCTCGGAAATCGAGCCGCAGGCCGTGAGCGGAGCATCACGAATTCACGACAGACTTGGAATCGGATCAACTGCCTCCCTGCGTATGCACAACCGTCAAAATTCCATATACAATGTCACCTATCCGGTACCGACGGCGAGATTATGGGAGTATCGCAAGAGGGGCCCTTCCTCAAGAGCCAGAGGAGCGGAACTTCTTCGGGATTTGAGGATCGAAGATTCAGATGCAGTCGAAAGGAATAGCGAGGAAAGCTAAAACGGTTGGTGTTATATGGAGAAAGGCGCGTCCGACGTAATCGAAGTTGCACAAGGGGGGATGATCGATCAAGGGATGAGGAAGTCAGAGGATACGGAAGGAGAGAATCGTTTCGAACGAAGGGCCCAGATATCTGGGACAGAGCCTCAAACCATCACCGGAGAATATGTACAGCCGAGTGGATTTCGCCGACGTGTATCGGAGTCGGGGAGGGCCGTCCTGAATGCTGGATGCGGCAAGCGATAGTGAGACCGGGCGGCGGAGGTGGGATGAGGCGATGAGGCGGCCGGGTGAACTCGTGGCGGGACTCACAATCAGCCACGAGGGAGGTATTGGGGATGAGGAATGAGCATGGATGTGACGGAGGACTCCAAATATCGGCTGAACGTGTGCTTGTCGAAGCGGGACAGCGGAGGAGTTGGGGTGGAAGGAGGGAGCCTTCTATCGCTTGGTAAGGCTGTGAGCTGGTCGGTTGACGCTGTCCCGTGCGTGCACTCGTGCCATCTTGCCTTCCGGTCTTGGTCCCCTGACAGGAACCTTACACCCCATTACTGCTTCATTTGCATCGGTTGAGACCTGCTTCTCGAGCTTGGCTGAATGTCAAAGCTATCTCTGTTTTTACAGTACCAGTTCGCTACAGAAAACATTGCCATGTCCACTCTCAGTGTCTCAGCTTTGAGGTGGGCAGGGTTCGTCCCCTAGCGGGGTAACTCGTACTCCATACATGGCCCGTGTCTTCATCAATTGTTCAGTTGGACTTCTGTTGGAGTTGAATACAATACAGCTCTTTCCGGCCTATATACTTCTAAGACACAATACAACATCCAACAAAAACATATCAGCTTCGGCACTGGCCTATGCACTACCCTAGGATAACATACTTGCTCGAGACGCAGGTGAACACATTCTAACCAGTGTTGGTAAGACCTTCTATATTTGCACCAAATACAAAGTAAAACATCCGGAAATAGCTTCCAATGTCTATAAAGCTTTTGGAATAGCAGGGGTCAACGCTTGCACGGCCGTCGGAGGGGACTCATTTCACGAGATTCCGATCAGCGCCTTTGGCCCATTCCCTAAGAACGTTCTTCTTGACCTTGCCAGTGCTCGTCTTTGGCAGCTCCGGGACGACTTCGACTTCTCTGGGAACCATGAACCTGCTGATTCCGCTTACGTTCTTCGCCCAATCGATCACATCTTTCCCTTCAAGTTGCTTTCCGGGTCGGACGGTGATGAAAGCCTTTGGCCGTTCGCCCCATTGCTCGTCAGGGACTGCAACAACTCCAGCTTCCAGGATATCAGGGTGCGTGACCAGCATGGACTCGAGCGCGACTGATGATATGTTCTCTCCGCCTAGGTGCTAAGTCAGCAAAAGGTCTTCCAATTGACGCACCGGGTAGACTGTACCGCTGATGATGATATCTTTTGCTCGGTCTAAGATCTGGATCGCTCCGTCTGGATGCCAGACGGCCAGATCTCCTGAATGGAGAACACCACCGGCGAAGAGTTTGCGGGTGGCTTCGGGATCCTTGTAATACCCTTTTGCGCAGATGTTGCCGACAAAAACAACCTCGCCTATTTCCTTTCCGTTCCGTTCTACGTCGATGATGGTACCTTCAGGTACGTCGGTCTTGATTACCCGGACCGGAAGACTGGTAATGAATCCGTGGCCCTGTCTTGCCATCTTCTGACACTTCTCCTTCAGCGGTAACGTATCCCACTGAGGCATGTAATACCCTTTGGTGATAGGACCGTATGTCTCCGTCATCCCGTAGACGTGGACGGGATGCAAGTTGAGATTCGTCATCTGCTCAAAGAGATGGGGTGTAGGCGGGCTGGCTGCCACTGTTACTCTCACAGGATCAGGGAGCGGCTCAGCCTCCTTGGCATTGCAGAGAAGCGTATTCACGGTCGGTGCGGCGTTGAAATGGGTGATGTGCTCTTCTTTGAGAAGTCGCCAGATAAGCGGGTAATCGATCTTACGCAGGCAGTAGTGCGTGCCCCGGACTGCCGTGACTGCCCAAGGGAAAGTCCAGCCTGGAAGCTTCGTTAGTCACCTGTGCAGTTTCAGACGAGTAACTTATCCGTAAGACTTACCCATAGCATGGAACATCGGCAATGTCCACAGATAGCGGCAGCGTCCCTTGTGATAATTCAACCCTGACTCTATCACGTTCGCCAGAGCGGCCAGGTAGCAGCCGCGATGGATGTACTCGACGCCTTTCGGCTTCGCAGTCGTTCCGCTGGTATACGCAAGAGCAATGAGGGATTCCTCATCAGGGGCCTGGGCTTCGAGTCCAGCCCAGCCTTTGCCTCCCGTTTCGATATCATATTGCAAGCCCTCCAAGACAGCATTGTCGAACGGACCGCTCAGCTCTCCGGTATCCGTATCGACAATGAAAGGCACGTTTGGATGTGCCTTCTTAAAGGAGTCAAGAAGTGGCAGAAACTCCTTATCGACAATGATGGCATCAGCCTCCGCGTGGGTGAATATGTAAGCCACGTCGTCAGGCTTTAGCCGGTAGTTGACAGCTATATCGCATTGGGGCGTCAGCTCGTTTTACACTTCACAGCACCCGAACGGTTTTAAAGCCTTACCGACGTTGACCGCGCCCGCAGCGGCGATGCCAAAGATCGATTCGAGGAATGCAGGAGTGTTCGGGCACAGTATTCCGACTCTCTTGAAGCCGTGCTTTTTCAGGTAGTACGCGAGACCTCGTGCGCGGTCCGCCGTCTCGATGTAAGTTCGCCGAATGATCTTGTTGGTCGTAGTCACATGGTAGATTGCTTCGGCCTTTTTTCATAAAAATTGCGTGTCATTAGATTGAAGGAACGCGGATGAAATATTGGGAAATTTGAAGAGAGCTCGCCATAAACATACCTCCGGTTCAATCGCCGCTGCGCGAGGAAGGAAGAAGGTAGGAGAGAGCGTATGATAATTGAACCGGTGGTTGTACTCGGCTCCCGCTGTGGAGTCTGGGGCCCCAGATTGCGAGGACGGCAGCAGGTGGCCGAGGATCCCCGATAGCCGATTCTTCGCCGTAGACATGGCCGATAATGTCAACTCTCGATAAGGAATTCTTCTATTTCACCTACGATTACAATGAAGATCGTCAGGGACCAAGACGGCCTTTTATACAGGGGGGGACCGGAAGCAAAGGAGATGCGGAGAGTCGGCTGAGGCAAGCCATGGGAGAGCGGATGCGGGGAAACAGCCGAAGGTGGCCGAGATCCAGGTCGGGCCGTCGGGTAACCCGAGGTTACGGAGAGTGATACCCAAAACCGTAAGCCAGGAAGAAGCAGAGGTCCCGCCGAATACGGAGGTATTTCGCTACCGACTATAAATATCCAAGCGCTAGGGGATAAATACCTTAGACGCCATAGAATGCCGCAGAAAGAGAATCCATGAAAAGTCTGGAAAATTTCTTTTTGGATTAACCGCCACGGGTGCGAACCAGGTCAGGCTATTTTGGAACAACCTTCCATCCCAAAGCGACTCCGTTTGCAGAAATCAGTCTCGCGCTCTCTCTCTCTGGCCTTTTTTTTTCCGGGGCCCATCAAAGCATCATTTGATATTTGTTTCATGATCAGATAGGGACAGTTAAAAAAGGTCGATCGGTTTGCCGGCTCAGTCCGCTTAAAAACCGTCTGCGATATATCCCACCCATATAAACATCACAAAGACAACAAGCAACCAGCCCCGCCACCACCAGGTATCTAGTATCCGTACTCGGCCAGCTGGCTCTTGGTCTTCTCGTCGATGTTCGCCGTCTTCTGCGCCTCTGCGAGCTGTCGTCGAGCGGCCTTCTTGCGCTCGTAGTATGCGGCACCCTTGACCTTTCTCCGCTCCTCGAGTCTGGAGAATTTAATTCATTAGCAAGCCATAATAACGAGGACAAACCGAGTCACCGGTGTTGTTTCAACAGGCCACCGGAGAATGATGACGCACCTGGCAACGACGTCCTGGTACTTCCAGCCGACCTCGTGGCTGAGTCTGCCGACGGTGCAGTACTTGCGACCGGGCTTCAGGCGGAGGATGCGCAGAGCCTGAGGAACAACGACCCGCTTCTTCTTGTCATATGGAGGAGGAACACCCTCGAAGACCTTGAGTCTCTCCAGCGCGGCAGCACCGCGGGCGGTCTTGTGGGGGATCATTCCACGGACGGCCTTGTAGAAGATGCGCGAAGGAGCACGGAAGTGGAAGGGACCTGTAGAAAAGAATCCGGTCTTAGCCATTGTCCCGTGTGAGGGGAGCCAGTCATTTGAAACGATCTCTCACCACCTCTTGTCGGGTTGTAACGGGTCATCTTGCGCAGGTAGGCATGGTACTTGACTGTATATCACGCGTCACACAAGTCAGCCATTAGTCCCTCGAAAAATTTCGTGTCTTCTTCAACGGTAGCATTTCCTCCTCCACGCAGAACAGAAATTGGTTCGAATTGGACGTACGCTTCGCGCGGAAGAACTCGCCGGAGATGTTGAGGGCCTCACATCTCACGACGACGATCTTCTGGCCGTTGAGCAGCTGCTTGGCCACAACGCTGGCCAGGCGACCAAGGAGGTGTCCCTTGCCGTCAATGACGACCTATATAATAAATCCCCGGCTCAAAGTCAGCTATATTGATTATCCATCGCAGATAGACACAAATCATCGTCGGTCCGAAATGAGAGAGGGATAACGCACGACCGGCTCGAAGGAGGACATCCTGCTGTCACCGTTTCACAAGGTAAATATCCGGCGAGACGAGAAGAGCTGTGTGCTCTAGGATACCCCTTGGGAAATGTTTAGTTGTCTGTCGTTGTGGTCAGGGTCGACGCACACCACGAAGTCGGAGGGTTCGCAGTAAATGGCTAAGCGAGGCTAATTTGTGCGGAAGAATCTTTGAGGGCCACAACCCTAACCGCCCGTCCAATCCCGTCCGTTCTCGTCACGTGATTTGTCAAATAGCTTATTTCTCCCTCCTTTTCCAGTATCAACACCTTCTCAAATGGATTCTTCAAGCGATCTTTCCTTTGTAGTTTTGCAGTTCCTTTTGCATATATCCGAGGATTCCACTACTTAAGGCTATCTGAATAGCGACCGGCTACACGACCCCCCCCCCCTTGCAAGCCGAATGATCCAATGCATATCCCAGGATTTTAGAGCAGAAAATCGTCTTCAGAGTTTATCGATACTATCTGCATCATTCCTCGATCGTATGCTATTCTTGGAAAATGTGTTAGCTATGCCATCTCCAATAGCCCACTACAATCATCACCCCGTCTGCTGAGTCAGCAATATCACCAACCAAGCCATTCGATATCAGATAACAAACGTGACGGACACTCCTTTTGGTAGCTTTCGGGAGCCCAAATTGCTCTCTCGAACTGGCGGCTAAACATCATGACGTTCTATGCTGTCCACGTCTGAACGAGGAGGTTTTGCACTTGCAAAATTTCAATATTTTTTGTATCTCTGGACATAGCCGTTAGACTGCTCCGGTACTGAGGATCCAAGAAGATCTGACACTTTTGCAGCTACATGGGAAATGCAGGACTTGTGCATCTAGATCTCGAAAGCTTCTGATAAAATTTCAGGCCACATGCGCCTCCTATCGTATATCACTTCCATACCCCAATTCTGCTCGCTGAGGCGTTTCTCTGCTTGGTTTCCCAGTTTAAAGTGGAGATCAATAATAATGGGGGAAGGGAAGACGAAGACGAAGCCAAGAAGAACATACCGAACGACACGCATCGTCTGCGTCTCCGACACGCATGGCTACACGCCCTCCCAGGCCGGGTTCAAGCTGCCCCCGGGCGACGTCCTGATCCACGCGGGGGACCTCACGAACCAGGGCAGCATGTCCGAGCTCCTCCGGACGGTCGAGTGGATCAGCGCGGCGGATTATGAGGTCAAGATCGTGGTTGCTGGTTAGTCTCCGTCATAGGTGTTAGAAGATCAATACATACCCTGATGTAGCAGATAGCTAAGTACAAGTGATCCCAGGCAACCACGACATCACCCTCGACCCAGCATTCTACGCCCAGCACGGCCCGCGTTTCCACAACCAGAGGAATCTCGAAGACCCCTCGAAATGCATCCAACTCCTCACGACAGCCTCCCCCTCAATCATCTTTCTCAACCACTCCTCGACAACCATCCGGCTGACGAGACCGGACGGACCAAAGACCACGTTCAAGGTCTTCGGGTCCCCGTACTCACGCTTCCACGGCGTCTGGGCCTTTGGCTACGAGTCCACTGACGCCGACAAGCTCTGGGATCAGATACCCCCGGACACGGATATCGTCGTCACGCATACGCCTCCTTATTCGCACTGCGATCGGTGGCAGCGGGATGGAGGGGTATCAGGGGGCTGCGAGGGACTCCGTCAGGCGTTGAGGAGAGTCAGACCGATGCTGGCTGTGTGCGGGCATGTGCATGATGGGCGGGGGTATGAGAGGGTCCGATGGGATGTGAATAGCTCATCCTCACCAGAGAATAATAATGACGATGATGATGATAATAATGCTTCCGAAGAGGAGCAAACCGAGCAAGGCACCCTGCCTCCGCTTGGGAGCAAGAAGCAGTGTCTCGTCGATCTGACCGGGAAGAAGCAACGACGGCTAGACAACGACGGCTGTCTCCAGACCGAGGACGCACCCCATAACAGTCTCAATCATGAGGAGGATGGAGGGAGATGGAGAAGAAAGGAAACATGCATCGTCAACGCAGCCATCATGGCGACCAGCTGGCCGCACAAAGGCGGCAAGAAGTTCCACACTCCGATCGTCGTCGACCTCGAACTTCCGGTTTGGAACGAGGAGGAGGAGCTGGAGACGTGAAGTACAGTTCCTAACTTGGCAGCTGAAGTCGACTGTCGTGGGAAAAGGGGATCATGGGATATGATATGCCATTCCGGTCTGCAAGTAGGTACTGTACTGTATACCCAACAAAAAATGGTAGCTTTTGTATATATATATATATATATCACTCAGCAATAATAAATAACACACCCACATACGGAGTAATTCTCTTGGCCTTAACTCCCATACAGGATAGGATGTGGTCTGTCGTTTTATTTTCAATAGTTGCATAAAAAACATCGTGAGTTACTCCGACCCTTCATCTCCATAAGTGTATCAGCTCTCTGTTATTATTATTATTGCATCCTGAACCTGTGGCAGGCACTGGAGGATATAGAGCAGCTGAAGAAGCGAAAATTTCCTGCGGCACGGACTACAATAATACCTTCGTCCACGCTCCACAAAGGTGTCAAAAATAGATGGTTACACTGTATAGCTGAGCCCCTGATGAGCCCTCGGGGGTTCCGTCCTGCAGTGCACGATGCTAGCTGCAACACAAGCAGCCAGTGACGGCAACATTACATACATATATTGTTAACAATGATAACTGGTCGTCTACTCAGCAAAACAATTGGAAATGCTCATGTGTGTGAGGTATTATTATTAGCTACTACTGTCTTCCTCGAGGAAGCCTGCGTGACCAAGCATGAATTAATTCCGAAACAGTCCGGGGCAGGGTTGACAACTCGATCGATATTCTAGACCGATTTACCTACCCTGTGACTGTCTCTGTGATCATCATTATCATCACCGACCATACGGTATACCAATAGGAAGAGGGATTAACTGTACTGATCGAGATACCTGAGGTATGTCCATACCTACCTCCTAGGCAGGCAGCTGGTCACCTGGATGCTGGGTGAATCCGTCAGGCCAGGCGAAGGCGCTTGCGGGAGAGGCGGGAGTGGGTGAGCGAGGGTGACGGTCGAGCAGCCGCCGTGACTGACGTACAGTAGTAGCTTTGCCGGCTCCCTGGACCCCGCCCCTCCATGTGCCACCTGCATGCTCGTACGCACCCTTCTAGAAAAAAAAAGTAAAAAAGGCGCAAACCTTGGAACAAACGTAGTGTACGCACGTATCGTAAAACAGCTCAAGGCCAAGGCTGAGCGCTTCGACAGGAGAGCCAAGCAAAGGATGGCCAACCCCGACCCATGGCAAACCTCGAACCGACGAATAAGACACCGAGGGCCCCTTCAGATGCTCCCATCTGCTGCAGGAGGCTGTCAAAGGAAAGAAGAGGGAGAGTTTTAGCCTTCAGCTAAGGATCGACCACCGCGACCACGGACTGGCCGCGGATCTTTTGCAGCGAGATGAGTGGATCGCCGCCTCGGTACGTGGCCGCCAATCGATAAGGGCTGGTGACCTGGACAGCCAGAGACATGTTCGCTCGTGGGTCGTACCGCCAGACACCAATACACGCAGCGACCGTTCAGTGTCCTCCTTTGGCTGGCAGCCGCATCTGATTGCGGCGGCTGAGTGAGCTGTATGGTGGATGTGGCCCTTAAGTTCAGGGAAAAACAAACAGAGCCAGAGCTGGACGTGCTGAGGAGAGGGCAGCACCGGTGAGATGCCTGATTTCTGATCAGGTATGCACTGCTTATTGATGCCTTCTGCTGACACCAAAGGTACATAGTACATCTGATCTCCTGACCTGCTGAAGGAACGCAAGTGCATGTGAGGCCGAGCAGTCCTACCACGCCGTTGATCCGTTATCGATGCAATCGGAGAGTACGCTCGCATCCTCGCCTTCGAAGCCGTTACAACTCCTGTGACCTGTGGAGTATTGGATAAAGCGTGGAAGGGCGTTTTTTATCCACTCATGTACTCCGTAGGCATCGGTTCACTGCGTACTCCGGAGGAGCTACGGTCGCTGGCCGCAGTGGCCTCACGCATATGACTGCCCGGCTCTCCAATGGCCACATGGGAACGGCAAGTGATCCCTATGTCACTGATGATCCGCGATTTGCGCCTGCCAAGTGAAGCCGAAAAGATAGGCTCAAACACTGAAGAGCTGTTGGCGGCCTCGTCATTCAACCACAGAGCCGGCAGCACCGTCAAAAGCTAGCAGTCCACCATCCCTAACCAACTGCTGAGAGGTGCTAAGCAGTCCTCAGCAACGGGGAGAAGCCGTGCTCTGCCTACCTGGGCAAAACTGGGCCTGAGACACAGCGGTGAGTAGACAGCCTCATACTGGGACGTCCGGATGGAATGCGGCAATTTGCCCAGAGAACACCGTAGGGCAAGCTCACAAGCCCGTGGTAGGTAGGTAGCTGGCCCCGACTACAAGCAGCCAGGCAGAGGAGTTGGAAGTGTTGGAGCACCCTCGTATGATATGATATATACGCGCAGTGGCCAGGCCGAGGTGGCTCTCGTTGGAAGCTCCGAGGCTCGGATCCACCGACGGAACCCGGCGGAGGAGAGCCGTGGATGCGTTCACGTTGGTCGTACAATGTCCCAGGGACGGATTCTGGAGCGGTACCGCGTGTAGAAGTAGATCAGGGCAGATTCCATGTAGGGTGTACTCCATACCTGCGAGGTAGGAGGCATGTACAGCCAGGGACACGCCCAGGCTGCGTGGTACCTACGTCGGGACATGTATGTACCATGTAGGTACATAACGCATACCTCTACCTGGCAGTGATGCGACAGGAGCGCAAGAAACACGAGGCAATCCTCTGGAACGGCAGGCTCAGAACGCGAGATCTGGGATAGAAAAACGGCGAGATGGGCGGAGAGGGGCAGCCCCGTGCGGCTGGCGTGCAAACCCGCCCATGACTAGGCACTGGAGAGCAACAGGGCGGCGAGATGCATCGATAGAAAGCGGGCAAGGGGGATGGGGACGGCGGGGACGGCAGGGCCACCACTGGTTGATCCGAGTGCTTTGCCCCGCGCACCATACGCCAGAAGATGGCTGCGAGGCCTATGGCCTCTCTGCTGAGAGTTTGGGGCAGCGAGGGCTTTCTGCGAAGCGCCTCCGGCGAGGGATGAGGAGCCTGACGGCCACATTATTGAGGCTGGACCCACGAAGCGGTGCTTGTACCCACGCGCGGATCGTTGGATATAGCATCTCAGCTTCCCCATCTCCGGTCCCTCTCTATCCGTCGTGGTGATCTTCTCGAAACCGATCTGGTCCCTAGTAGTACCTGGCTACTGTACGCGCAGCCAGTGTCTCCATCTGCTTCCAGTCCCCCGGATACAACCTCATACCCTCGCGGGGCTTCTGGATGCAGCCATCGGTGTTTCTGTACGTACCGGACAGCATATCCGTTGCCAGCCCCTATTGACCGCCCCTTCCGCGGAGACAAGGCAAGAGACGGAGATCCTATCTTTCTTTCTGACTACGGGACGGTCTCGTCGTCTGCTTGCTCGGCCAGGGGGACTACACCGCTGCTTCTCGAAGGAGGGAACGACACCGTGGTTGGCACCTCTCCGTTGATCCCAGCCCGTCCGTCTCATCTGCTCTCGATCCAGCCATCGTCAGCATCGTCTGCTTATTATCATCGAACCGTCGTCTCTCTCTGCTCTCCTGGTCCTGTGTCCCGAGCGATCCCCCCTCAGCGTGACTAAGCGCGGTGCCACCTCAGCAAACCGAACAGCTTGCCAGCGACGTCGTGGCGCAGTCCGCTTGGTCTCTGCCGGGCGTCCTGACCCGTCGCCCTGCTTCCCTGCCCCGTGCCACCTTCTCCCCCAGCTCCGTCCCAAGGGAAATCCCGACGTCCCATCGCCGCCCGCGCTCGTCTCCCTGGAGCGCCGACGACGACTGCTGCGACGGTCCAGTTCTCCATCCGCTGCCTTATTTTTTATTCTGCCTTTCCATTTCCAGTGCCATTGTGCAACTGCATGTCCTCCCCCCCTCCCCCCCCCCTCGTTTCCCCCGTTCTTGATACATTGGTTGCGTTCGCCATGAATTGATCAACCACCCAACGCGTCTCGCCATTTCAGCCCATCCATCCACGCTTGCCGTTTTATAACTGGCGCCGCTCTCTCTTCGCCCCGTTTCCAATAAACAATATACACCAGGAAGGACATCGCCGTCGCTGGATGTCCATCTGTCTTGTTGTCACTCCCACATCAGCATGTCTTCATCACCGCCCACGTTCGATCCGTACGCTGTCCTCGGAGTCGGGAAAGATGCTACCCTTGCTGAGATCAAGGCGGCGCACCGCAGGCTTGTCCTCAAATGTCATCCGGACAAGGTGAAGGACGAGTCACAACGAGAAGCCGCCCAGGATGAGTTTCAACGTGTGCAGCAGGCCTACGAGCTCCTCTCGGACGAGACACAGAGAGCCAGATATGACCAGAAGGCGCGTCTCGCGGAACTCCGCAAAGAGGCGATGGAAAAGAACGGGGGTGCCGGCGCATCCCCGTACTCCCCGAAAGGCAGTGGCTCGAGCTCCACTCGGGAATACAGAGATGGACGGGTCTACGAAGAGAGGGTGCCTGCGGACGCTGGCTCCTTCGAGGACGACGAGCCTGTGATGGAGGAAGCACAGCCGTCATCTCGAAAACATGATGACGGCGGGAAACGCCAGCGTTCCAAGGCTACTTCGACCGAGAAGACCTCGAGCGAGAAGAAGAAGTCCAAGTCCATTTTTGACAATTTCCGTGCCGCAGCTCGCGATTCCTCGAAGTCAGCTCACTCCGACCGCACCAGCTCTGATCGTGCGAAGCATCGCACGAAGGACAGAAAGCGAGAATCCTCCGACAAGCATGAACGCGCAGCGCCTTATCCCGAAACCGAGCATGAACTCTCCGATTCCGACGCATCGTACCATATCAAACGATCTACCGAACCCAAGAAACCCCACGATACGTCCTCGAGAAAAACAAAATCAGACTCGTCTCGCAGGACGGAGTCGACAAGGTATCACGACGATGATTACTCTGACGGGTGGGAGTCGAAGCATGAATATTTGCATACCACTGCGCGGGATTATATCCTGCGCTCCAGAGGAAGTGCCCCGGTCGAGATCGATCGACGGGCGCATGTTTCTCACTCCCCTTCGCATTCTCGCGAGTATATCGAGCGCCTCGAACCAGAGGTGCCTCGACGCTCTGGTCGATCGCGCTCGAGCAGGCCCTCGTCGTCTGGGAGGGAGGGTAGATCCTCGTATGAGCATCTTGACTCCCACTCCCCACCCATGTCCTATCACAAAGTCCCCAGCATGCCAACTGCAACCTCTGCTCCTTCAGGTATAAAGATTCCACCAAAGCCACCTCAACCAGCTCGGGCGTCCACCATGCCCTATGTCAGATCGAAGCGGGATACGCTTGGCCGCTCAGAGCCGGCTCTTTTCAACATTGTTCCTGGACCTGTCGATTCTGCCCCTCCGAGGCCGTCGAAACTCAGAACTCCCGAGAGGCATGACTCGGGATACTCCAGTCCTGGAACACCCGAAATGCATCAAAGCGGCAGTCCTCCAAAGTCCTCGACCTCGACCAGGTACAAGATCGTCGACGAGCCGGAGACGATCTTGATCGAGCCGGAATTGCCATCCCACCGGCATCAGAGGAGCTCGTCGCCTGTGCGACAAGAACGTCAGTCAATACCGATCAGACCTGCTGCGAAACTCACCCGGACCTCCACAACATATGCCTTCCCCGCCGAACCTTTGGGCCGGCACGACCCCGCACACCCACCTGCCGCAAGGAAATCTCCGACGCGTCCTCTTTTCGGAGAAGTCGAATATGCTAGAGGCATTAAGGAGAAGGATATTCGGTATGCCCGCGAAATTCGACCCAACGACGTCATCTACACACACGACGTGTACCCAGCGATGGGGAGGCGACAATCTGCGTACGCCTGAACCTGAACGATGAACTCTCCACGACAGTCGGTTAATGTTATCAGTACCTCATTTTCCATCATCGTACAGACATCGAGATCGCAGAGCGCGAAGTGAAACCACTGGATTCGATTTGCATTTTATTCGTCGATGACCGCTCACGACGCCGCCGGTCCTCCTGCTATGACACGAATTCCTTCATGTTCATATTTCATCATTGAGCATCTGCATTGCAGCTCATGCTTGTGTCGACGTCGGGCCGTTGATGATCACTGACGCTTCACCTACTTGTTATCTCCCCTTACCCTTCACGATGGATTGCCCCTTATTGCTTATGTCAAGTCTTTGCTGTCAGTTGCGGGTTGCCTGTACAGCTGCCAGTCGCATATTCATAACCGGAACTTGAGTAAATACACTGGGTCTACGTCCTCTGAGCCATGACAGTGCTGTTATTCGCTGATGATGTCCTGGTTCCCCTGGTTTCTATTTTGGAGTTTATGATTTACGGAACTGACACGAGCGTCTATGGCCTTATATGACGGTTGTTGGAACGATTGAGATTCGATGAGTGACGCAGTTTGCTTTACCATCCAACGCAGAGGTCGGGTGCGAATGAGATTCAGCATGTGATGAGCAATCATAATCCACTGACGATGTTTTTTTTTCCGTTTATCTATTTCCACATCTTTTCTCACTCTTCAACCCCCCATGGGGTTGCTCGCAATCTGGATCGATTATTGCAGCAGCTGGATCACGGCAGATGGAGCAATGGAGTTATTTTGCTGCATGCATATATGCTACTCAATCTATCGACTCTGGACCAAGTAGATGGCTGCATAGTTGTGCTTCTGTATGAATGTGCAAGGTAAAGCATGGCCTTGAAAAAGGGAAGTAGTGATCAGCGGCTATAGTGATCCTTTAAGCATGCATACCCGAGGATTCGGATGAGAGGAACCGACGTAAAATTCCTCCGCGTGGCGGTGAAGCCTGCATGATGCAGGCGTGCACAGCTGCGCCATGCACTACCTAAGGTCAGTTGACGTAGGTACAGTACCTGGTGATCGATCAAGTTAGTAGTGGGCCGCTGTGCCCCTGTTGTGCTGTCCTGTACTACGAGTGCTGTACCATGTGGTTGGGAAGCATGTGTGCTTGCTGCCAGTGCACAGTAGTTGTAGTACGTACCTCCCACGATGTATGTATGTACCTGTTTGTGCTGTACAAAGTAGGCACATGCTCCCTAATGGCGATTCCTACTATTGTACTGCTAAGTAGTACAGTACACAGTCATGTGCATTTCGAGTCCTTGTATGTACAGTACGTACATACAGTACATACCTACAGAGCCAACATGATCATCATCAGAGTAGATTGACCACCATGGGACAGGAATCAGGTAGGTACATGTACAGAGTACAGATGTGCATACGTACCGAGGCATCCATCTAATCTGGGATCCGCCATCCAATTTTTTTTGACCATGGCCATGTCTGTGACCTAGGTGCTCCCTTCATGCTGCAACAACTACTAAACCACTCTATGCATCCATGCATACTATACCACGACAAGACAACATAAGCGTCCACCGTGAGTAGTGGACATCGGAGCCTGAGCCCGTATCGGAATGCAGTAAAAACGGTACTCTGTCCGCTACGCTACCTCCAGGTTGGGTACGGAGTGCCAGGTATGTATATGTGCCTAGATAGGAATGTATGTACAGTACATACCTAGGTAGCACACAGGCACGGACCTCACCAAGCCAGCAAGCCAGCCGACCAGGCGGCTCCACTCCACTCCATTAGAGTCCTTCCTGTCCAACACGTCACACTCACACGTGGTTTTCGGGATCATGATCCGATCCACACCAGCTCAGGAACAAGGAGTCGGACGGAGACTGAGACACGGGGTCCGTGTGCATCGCATTTTGCATTTTGCAGTTGCAGTTGCATGGTATGGTTTGATATGACGTGGTGTGATGTGATGTCATGTATTTTATTCATTGATTCATTGGCGTTATCTCCAGGTACCTACGTAGACCAGAGGTTGATTGATACAGGCAGTTCAGTTCAGTTCAGGGGCAAGGGAGTCGGGAGAAGGATAAGGATAGGAGGGACGTTTCTAGAATCCTTGAAGCATATCTACTTATCGATCTGGACATGTACTGTACTGTACATTGTACAGGTGCTTTCTACTTTGATGATACAGATACATACAGATGCAGATATCGGGGGAGGAAGCGGGATTCCATCACATCAATGATTGGATGATATTGGAGGGAGAGAGGAAATGGCATTGGCACCTACTGATGTGAGCAATATCATGATATCATGTTAATATTATACGGAATATTACTGGCATCGATGTCGATGTCGATGCTGATGGCAGCCTGAGTCCGAAAGAAAGGAACATGACGAATGAAGGAAGAACTCTGAATGGTATAGGCGGTTAAGTCAAGCCTTACTTTACTAGTAGCCTGATCTCTCTATGTAACAGGGAAGAAAGATTTTGTTTTTGATAAGATCAAGCAAGCACACACGTATCGAAGCCATGGATTATCAATCAGAGATGAAGAAGATCGACTTTGATGAATTAGTACTTATCTATTCCCAGGGGTAGGGGTAGAGAGAGGAGATGCGAATTATTTCACGGATTAGCTAATTTCCAGGTGCTACTATGTCTTTTTCTTCCAGAATGGGGCGAGTCTTCGTTCAAGAGCAACTATCTCACTTCAAGTGATGACGGGACTATGCCATTGTGAATCAACATGCTACTGATTTATTATTGAGAAGTGATAATGTACTGACTGGTTCAGATAGACGCTATCTTTATTCTGTCCATATTTCTATTCTTATTAATAAGAAATAGAGGGACTTCGAGTGTCGATGAAGAAACCATCTTCACGATCCCGGATTCTTCTCCTGCCTGCTAATCAAATTCCTTCATTCTTCCTTCAATTGTCACTTCTACAACGCTTAAAGTTTAGCAGCAATTATTTGCTGCTTTGGTCTCCGTCTGCTGACTTGCCCTATAATCCTTACCACGAACGATATACAGAACAATCCTATGGTTTCCATCCCAAGCGCCAGGTACCAACCATGCAGTTGGGATCTCCCAAGTCTGGTCCTGTACCTGACTACCAGAACCTAACCGCTAGGATACCCATCTTCTGCCGCAGAATCGACGTCAAGACAGACCAACAATGCCTGACTCCCGCATCCCAGCACCAGAGCTCAAGCACACCTCGATGATCAGTAACCACGGCGCCTTCAGCGCTGCCAGGAACAACATGTTCTGCTTTCTCGGAGTGGTGAAGATTCACTGGTTTCCAAACCCACCATGGCGTCATTCACTCGACGCCTTTTCTATATTCAGGATACCGGGACAATGGGACCGTACCGAATAGAAATAGCCATGGAACAGACACCCCAGCCGCTCTTGTTATCTACAAAGGTCTCGTCTGGGGTTGAGTCGGTGTTGGTGTTTTCTTGCTTCTTACTTACAACACACTGTCAAGTATCTATCTATATTCGCGGTCCGCGGACAATTAATTTGCTGAGAAGACTTACTGCTGCTCGCTCTTCACTCGCAACGAGACTTGCTAGACTTGCTATCAATCTGTTAAAGACTTACCCGTCTCTGGATCCTTCGCTGCTGCATTACCCTGCGCAGAAGTCTTGCAGTTCTTTCTCTTTCTGTACCTGAAAGGTCTGCGGACTTGGAACCCTCCCGCCCACTCTATCACTCTACTCCACGGATTGGGAATCTGTGAGTCTTCTATCTATCTCCCTGTAACCAACACAGACAGACTCTGCCTCATAATATATTGTGTTTCAATACGGAATTGTTATTGCCCTATCACTCCCTTCAGCGTGTCTATAGTGACCATTCTTCTACCATATATAATATCTACATACACATGAATTCAATCTAACAGCCAATGCCCATCCCAGATCTATTATATCTCGAAGCCAGTCCGTCCAAAAACCAACTACAGCTACAATGGCAGCCATCACCTCGCCGTTCTTCATCAGCAACAATACTCATACCCATACGACCAGCGGCTATCCCAAGCCCAAATCTATCTCCCGCTACTGGGACCCGGTCAAGTCGTCTGCGCAGGAACAGCATGCTCTTACAGCTACCACCACTACCACTGCTACTACTACTGCTCCTGCAGCAGCGGCTGCTCCTCCTCCTCCTCCTCCTCCTCCTCCTCCTCCTGCCACCACAATGACGACCGAAGACCTCGCCGCCGCGGCGCGTCTGTACCAGCTCTGGAACGACGCGTGGTGTCAGCGCCAGAACCAGGACAAAAAGCAGAACCTGGATCAGACCCAGGGCAGGGATTTTATTCTCTACCCTCCCGACGACGATGGCGACCGGGACTCAGACGTCACGGCCCCGTTGAGCGATATTGGTTTGGTTTCAGAGGTCGAGGAAGAAGGGCATAAATATGAGCCTGTTGTCGATGAGGCTATCATCACCACCACCACCAAAGAGTCAGGAGGACATCGTCGCAAGAGGAATATCACGGATTGCACGGTTTCTGCCGCCGCCGCTACTGCCGCCACGGCCATTTCTGGCACTGCCGGAAGAAAGAGCAGAAGCAATACCAAAAACAACATGACCGGCGGGAAGATCAACAAGAACAACAACACCAAGAACAACAAAGCCAAACCCACCTCCCCAACGCGCATCATCCTCCGCGTGAATCTGAACCCCCCGAAGCCGCAGCCGCAGTCGAGTCCGGAGCCTCCTCGCTCATCATCGCGCGGCCGATCGCGCTCTCGACCCGTCACGTCTCGTTCTGATGGTTCTCGTCCATCTTCGTCGTCGCCTTCTTCGGGATCTAGAAGGGACAACAAGGTGGCCTCCGGTCGTATCACCAAGAAGAACAAGAACAAGAAGAAAGACGCGAGGGGTTGATTGAAGTTGAAGGAAAGGGAAGGGAAGGGGTTCCTCCTGTTTCCTTTTCTGCTTTGTTTTCGCGGACATCAGACCTGTGGATATTGTACAAATACATGCATCCGGCGGCCTCCTGGGATAAACGTGTTGTATTAATTGCATTGTATTCCATCGCGCCGGTTCGCGCCATTCGGTCGGTCAGTCGGGGTGAAGTATGAAATCTGGCGTCGGGATTTTTCTTTTGTTTTCTTTTTTTTTCCCCTCCTTATGTTTTTTGTCATATGAAGAGTACATCATGTATTCTGTCGTTGAGGAAGGTGATACCACATGTACACATACATACATACATACATACATACATACACGCTGAATGGGAAGTTTCTGTGTCTTGTCTCTTCTGGCAGTAGCCATCATTCCGCAATGTAAAGTCTGATATCTACCTATGTATGTATGACCTATCCGTAGTAGAGAGTAAGGTAGACGAGGGACCTCAGTATATATTGGTGATATATCCAGTAGATAAACAAACGCAATAGATAAACGAAGGCGATATAAAAGAAAGAAAGAAAAAAAAAAGAAAGAAGAAGGCACGATAAACAATACATTCACCACTAACCACTACCGTTAACGACCTCCGAACGCCCCAGACTATCTACCTAATCTAATTCAGCAACTGACATCGGTACTGTACGATGAAACAGTTTAAGAACCCATCAAGTAGTCTCCTACCCACCACTAAAATCTAGATTCTAGGAAAATCAGCAGCACGCACGCTTACTTTGCTTGATTTTTTTTGGGGCCTTGGCCTTGACTTCGATAGATAATCATCAAGTATTTACATAAAAATTGAAATATGGCAGGCAGAAACAACGACAAAGAAACAAGCTGCTGTGAGGGTATGATGTACTGTATGATGATGAGTTGCATGACATGACATTTCTTTTATTGTCCTCCCACTCGATCGATCTCTTTTGCTTGCTTGCTTTCTTGCTTGAAACTAAACAAATGCGAGTTACCGCATCACAGCTCAAAAAACTGAGACCGCCACAGCTATGCATGCATGTTATGCGTGGTATGCGTGCCTTTTTCGGGAGTAAAATTTTGTAATGTAAAATTTTAATTACCTCGCTATAAGCCATGCGTTCGTCATCAACTACTGGACTAGAAATAAATCGATCGATCGTCTAGGGAAAGGTAGTAATCAAAGTAGGATAGGATAGTATAGTAATTCAATTGGTCATGAGATATAAATTTTTAATCTCTCTCATTAAGGCTCGGTCCAATCCAGTTGCTCCGTGACAGGATTCGATCCGTCCTTTGAGTAGGTGATCCGGAGACGAAGACGTAGTTTGGGTGGGAGTGCCTGGAGTAGTGAAAGGAGGGTCAGCAGGGAGTTCACCGCCTTCGGAGAAAATAAACTGTATAAATGCTTTGGAGTTGTAAACGCTTACCCCATTGATGGCTGCTATTTTCATTCCCTGGGTTCCCTCCTCTCCTGCATCCAAGTCCGCCTTGTTTATAGCGGTCAGCTGCAACCGCTGGCTCTTTGGCACCGCAGCCTGCATCCCGACGCCAGTGAAACGGCTCAAGTTGGAGGTGTTCCGGAAACGCGCTAGAACCTGAGCACCGCCACTGTCTTTCCGCTGCACTTGTAGTGTGAGGAGTAATTCATCTTTGTTGAAGGCGGTGTGGGCGGTTGGCGCAACAGAGGGCGAAGGAGCGGGCGACGGGGTGGCGGCGCCTCCCGAGCCTCCTAAAAGGTCCTGAGAGGCAGAAGTCTGCTGAGCCGGGGCGGGTTGCGGAGTCGAAGTATTCGAACCAAAGAGATCCATGATCGCACTTTTAGTGTTAGCGGCGGGGGCCGCGGGCGCAGGTTGAGCAGCGGGTGCGGAGGCGGAGGCGGAGTCTCCGCCGAGAATATCTGCCAACAGGTCCGCGGTGTTTTGGGACCCGTTGACGGCAGGAGTTGTGGCAGGGGCTTCGGAACCACCCATGAGATCGAGAAGCATGTCTTGCTCCGTCTGCTTCGGGGCCTTCTTCGACTTGTCTTTGAGTATTCTGCTCTGCCGTTTGTTCGTTGGCTCGCCCAGAACCCTCTGTTCCTCGCGGATCTCGGGCGGCGGCATCCTCTCCAGGACTCCTCGACGGATCTGGTCGTAGCCGAACAGATTGGTGTACTCGACAGCTCTTTGCTGAATCTCCACGCTCAGGTCGGCCGTCCTGTTGCTGAGGAGGCGACGGATCCGTTCAATCTGCGCGGGATCTTTCATCCGGGTAGAGAGCTTCATGAGGGCCGTGACGATATATTCTGTCACAGACTGCGTGGCGTAGGTGCTGTTGAGGATATTGGTGAACAGGTCGATGATATCGCTCTCCTTGACTTCCTTGACCAGCTCTTCTTCCTCGTACTGGCCACCGCGTAGGAGATTATCACCGAATTCACCAATAACCCATGACGCAGCCAGGGTAAGACCCTCCTGTGTGATATCCTCCTTCAGCGAGGCATATAGTTTCTGCACGGCATAGGTCTGCAGCTCCGGCGTAGTCGCAATGAGGCGCACGAACGACGACAAGATCTGCTCCTTGACGTAGTTGCCAGCCAACTTCAACACCCGCAGCATCGTATCCACATGCCAGCGTTTATTTGGCGCGAACCGGTCGGCGGCAATGCCGATCTGGGTCGTCATCACGGGCTTGAATTCGTTGTCTGCCACCTCCAAGAAAGCCAGCAGCTCTCTCACAAGGACCCTGACGTTGCTCTCGTTGATCAACGTGAAGCTGAGGTCGAGCGCACGTCTTCGGATGCTGATATCAGGATCACGCAGACACTCGAGGATGGTGTTGCGGTGTCTCTGCACGGCATTGGGCTCGACCGCCACAACCTTGAGGAGGGTGTTGAGGGCGACGTAGCGAATGTTGTTGTCCTTGTTTGCAAGGAACTTGCCGAGGATGTTGACACCCAAGACTCTCAGACCCGAGTCGGCTTCGATGTCCAAGATCGTCAGGACAGCTTCGTAGAGGATAGCGTTCCCAACGTTCTTCGACGACTCCGTGTTCGTTGCCACCTGGGCAAGAATGTCGTTCATCAGCTCGCTGGTAGCCGCGTCGCCCCTTCCCAGCACTCGGAGGAACCGCAGAATCTTCACCTGGAGGAATGGATCTGTGATGCCGGACACGTCGTGCTCTGGGGCGTATCCGGAAGTCGTCAGCGACTTGAGCGTGCGGACGAGCTGGCCTGCCAGCGGCCGGAACATCTCGATCACGCTCTCCTGATCCTCCACATCCTCTGCCTCGCAGAGGTCTATCGCCAAGGTCAACCCACACAGCAAGACCCCGTGGTTCCGATCGGACAGAAGCGTCTTGGTCTTCTCCAGGAAATGCTCCCGCAGATCCGGGACCTTTCTACATATCCGCATTGCGCAGAGTGCGGCTTTCCTTCGGATGTAGGGGTTTGCTGTCGTGATGAGGGACTCGACTTCGGGGAAGAGGTCTCGCGACATCTCGACCGAAGCGATGTTGCCCAGAGTACAGAGGGCGAGACCGACGACATACTGGTTCGAATGGTTGAGGTCGCTGTCTACCGTCAGCAAAAGCTCTCCCCCCAGGTATCTGCGATGTCAACCGACTTCTTCAGGGAGTTGGTGACCAAGGTCAGGACCTCCTGGTTCTCGTCCAGCAGCAGCATGGTTCCCAGGTAACCCAGCCGCTTGTCCGCGAAGCGCGGAGACGCCAGCAGCTTGAGACATTCTATCTGGCCGAAGTGCGTGCGCTCCCCGAGCGTGAAGAGGTACAGCAGCTTGGCAACATTGTTTCTCCTGTCAGACCGTATGAGACGCCGTCCTCATCTACAAGGCGACCCGGAGACTGACCGTACGCTGGAATCATGACTCTCCTCTCTGAAGGACGCACGGATCGCGGCACTCTCCTTCTGGATGACGGCGCGCTCGTCTGCGATCGTCTTTGCGGATCGGACGTTTCGAATAAACTGCTTGACTGCGGACGACTCAGCAAGACGGTCCACGATAGAGGATCAGTGGCATTGTGGGGAAACTCACGGGAGGTCATGGCGGCCGCGGGGACCCCCGACGGGGCGAAAACGATAAGGGAGCGTCACCGGAAGAAAAATGGAGAGGAGCAGAGAAAAGAGCCTGTCCGCGATCCCAGCGATGCGATCTGGACCGTCGCGTATCGGCGATGCTTGGGGCGAGCTGGCGAGGCTCTGCTGGAGGGCAGGCTTGGCGGGTCAGGGGCGCTAGGCCCGAGCGGGCTAGCGGCAGCCCGACACGCCGACACGCCGACACGCCGACCCGCCGACGCTCCGCCGCCTCCGCCGTCCCGTATCATCCCGTGTGTGTCAGGTCTATGCGATATAGCTCCTCGCACTCGTATCCCTGTCCGGATATGCTCTGGTGGCCTCAGCGGGACCTGAGGGACACGGTATCCCACACGCCATATATAGTCTCTCGAGGGGGACGCTCCGCGCTGTCCTGTCCGCCGCCTGAAACCCTTTGAGGGGCTCCCAACCCTGACGTAGGGGGCCTCCTTTCCCTTTCTTGGCGCCCTCCTCCCCAACGTGCTGAAAGCTATATATCTGTCCACCTCCCACGAACTCTCACGATTGATGATTCTGGATTCTTTCACCTTTCTTCCGTCGACGCATCCGTCAGCATGTCCACCGCTGTCTCCGACGGCACCCAAGTGCTGCGGCCGCGCGCCGTCAAGCCGGTGACGCAGTCGGGAGAGCCAGCGCCCACACATCTTGAAAAACCCTCCACGGAGTCTTCCAGGTTGGCAAGGATACGTGGCGCATTTGTCCTGTAATAGCTGCTGACAGTTGAAACCAATGGCAGTGGCCGTTCTACGCCAGTTCCCGAAGATGCTCCCCCTTCCGTGCACTCCATCTCTTCCGCAAGGAAACAGCTTCGCGCGCGGAATCGTCTCTTCCACACGATCGATTATGTCCCGCGCGTGTCCCACTTTGATCGCGAAAGCGACTACCATAACTTCCGCGGCTTCTTCACCCTCTTCTGGATCTGTCTGTTCATCATGGTCGTCACCACCGCGCTCCGGAACATCAAGGACACCGGGTATCCGCTGCGGGTGAAGGTGTGGAGCTTGCTGACGGCCAATGTCTGGCAGCTGGGTCTGAGCGACTTGGCCATGGTCGTCAGTACGGCGTTGACCTTGCCTCTCCACCGTCGCATACGGAGCAGCAAGGGATGGCTGCGGTGGTCGAAAGGAGGCATGGTGGTCCAAAGCCTGTTTCAATTTGCATGGCTCTGCCTCTGGGTCAGGTGAGTTACGAGAGGGTTAAGGAGTACAGGTTGGGTCGGATATTGATGTCTCCCCAGCTGGCCGTTCCTGCTGGAATGGACCTGGACCGCCCAGGTATTCTTCACGCTCCACACCCTGACTCTTCTCATGAAGATGCACTCGTACGCATTCTACAACGGACACCTGAGCGAGACGGAGCGCCGACTGTCCGAATTGGATCATCCCGAATCCGCGTCGATGGATGCCGCTGTGCGCTACCCCAGCTCGCCGGTTCGACTGCACCACATGGACCGGGAGGAGGAGTCTGACAAGCCGCAGTCGCTCGCTCAGCTCCGGGAGGATTTGGCCACGGAGCTCACGTCGCCGTTGGGTCATGTGACGTATCCGCAGAACCTCACCCTTGCCAACTATGTGGACTATGTGTTCTGTCCGACGCTCTGCTACGAGCTCGAGTACCCAAGAACTCCAAGAATTCGCTGGACGGAGGTCTTTCTAAAAACGCTGGCCATATTCGGCTGCATATTTTTGCTGACGCTGACCACCGAGGAGTTTATCCTCCCGGTGCTGAGCGACGCGAGCGTGAGACTGCAGGATGTCCAGAGCGTCTCTGAAAAGGCACTGATTCTCGCCGAGACAATCAGCCTGCTCCTGTTCCCGTTTACGATCTGCTTCCTGCTGGTCTTCCTGGTAATTTTCGAATACGTGCTGGGGGCCTTTGCGGAGATCACACGTTTCGCGGACCGTCATTTCTACTCTGACTGGTGGAACTCGTGTGACTGGTGAGCAAAACCCATTGTCCAACTACCAGAAGACGGGCTGTCTAACAATGGTATTCTAGGCTCGAATTCTCGCGCGAGTGGAACATCCCCGTCCACCACTTCCTCCGGCGCCATGTGTACTTCTCCTCCAAGACCCATTTCTCCACCTCGGTGTCCATGTTCATCACTTTCCTCGTGAGCTCTATCGCTCACGAGCTCGTCATGTGCTGCATTACCAAGAAGCTGCGCGGGTACGGCTTCCTCGCCATGATGCTGCAGCTGCCGATCGTCGCGGTCCAGAGGTCGAGATTCGTAAGGGGCCGTAGGACGTTTAACGTGAGTGAATGAATTACAATATCTTATTTACGATTGAGCTTTTACTAACTGGCCTGCGTCGCAGAACGTGTGTTTCTGGTGCTCCATGATCCTCGGTCTCTCAATGGTAAGCGCATGTCCTAAAAAATCCGTCATAAAGACAAGGCTTCGCAGGTATCTAATATCGCAACTAGATGTGCGCTCTCTACGTCCTCGTATGACCCAATAGGACCTCGACGAATTTCCTTACCATGTACTGTACAGTAGATATACCCCTCTCTCTCTCTCTCGATGATCTCGTCATTTAGAAGGAATCGCGAGATCTGGGTTCAAGGCTTTTTTTTTCCCCTTTTCGGAAGAGATAAAAGAAAGATACAGATACTGCGGCGCCTAAGAAAGGCCAGCCGCGTGGGCGCTCCCTCGGCGTCGGCGTTGTCTGTGTGGTCGGTCTTGTTTGTCAACATCTAAAACCATCATCCTTCTATGTACTGTACCTGTTTGTCACCTGTCTGTCGGGCGTCACTGTTTTATTTTGTACCTCTCTTTTCTTTCTTGCTGGCTGTTTGATTATTTTTCTTTTTCCCCTCTTCTTCTGAAGCTGTATTATTATTTTCTTTTTATTTTGTTTCTATCTTGTGTTAGGATTTCTTTTTTTATAGATACATATAGATAGATCAGTGAGTGAGTGAGTGAGTGAGTGGGTGATAGTCGCAGCGATGCACACAACAAACCAAACACAATACAGCACAACAAGCGCCTGCTTTTCATCTTTCTTGGTTGGAATTTCCTCTCTTTTTTGGCTAGTGGCCAGTTTAGGGAATTTTAGTTATATTCAAAGTCTCATGGGATAGAGGGAAGGGTGGGGGAATAAATAAAAATAAAAATTACATGTTGACTTAGAAGTCGCCAATTTTGACTTGGATTGACCGACTTTCATGAATTGAATAGCATCAATGACTAGTTAACTGTCTGTTCAGTCTGTAATATTCAATTCAATCCAATCTATATGATCCGATAGCACTGACAGTGTGTAAAAATCTCCGCGCCACCCGAGAACTCCTTCCGTATTCCATCCAAAAATACCTAGGTGAGGCATTGTTGAATCCAATAACTCGAGTCTCAATCCAATCCCGTTGCGACCAAGAAAAAGAACACACAAATTCGAACCAGTCCAGTTGTAGCCAGTATGGATACATATAAAACCGAGCAGAGACACAAAGCAAACTTCCAGCGCCAAGTCTCACAATCTTCCAGTCGCTGTCGCTGTTAGCGCGGTGATTATATCTATCTGGGTATACCGGATCAGAATGCCGACGATGCATGCAGGTGGTGTCTGTGGATAAGTATCACCATGAAAACGCTGCCGAAATCATGAGTGTTACTTCAACCGGTAGCGGCGATATCAAATGACCAGTTTTAATAAGATGAGGTCGCATATCGAAATGATGGACTTCTTATCCCAATAGCGCACTGTGATAGATGCAGTGACTCATCATCTCTTATGGAAACTCTTCTCGCAGAAGAGCTACAGATGCTCAATCGGCTCCTCAGGCAACAGCTCTTCCCTCTCCCTCCGGCTTCTGGGCAGGCATGCCCTGAGGGGCGGTCTCACGATGTCATTGAATAGGAACGTGCCGTAGACGAGCAACGCAAAGCCGACGACCTGTAGCCACTTGAACGACTCCCAGCCCAGGACAAGGGATACGAGCCAAATGAAGAGCGTGCGGCAAGTGTCGATCGTGCTGCGGGAGGTGGCAGACACGGAGCGGGTGACAGAAAGACCGAAGAAGTTGAATCCACTGCACGTGAAGAGAGGGTTAGCTTATATGAAGCAGATAGAGAGAAGGGTACTAGGACTACACACCCGATACTGATCATGATCAAGATGCTGGTTATGGCAACAACCCTGTTGGTCGTAACCTGGCGCAAACCCTCCTTCGCGTCAAAGTATCCATATCTACCCGCCTCCGTTCGTCCCACCGCCAAGTGAAGCACAATCATCCCGATGGTGGTGACCAGGAAGCCAAAGATTCCCTCCCAGCCGACAACCTTCAGCGGCTCCATGGCATAGTGCTCCAGGATCCACTCCTCCAGCACAAACTGCGAGGCGGTGAAGATCTGAGCCCCCGCAATCAGGAGGACGCCGATGACTGTCCGCACAGCCTCGGGTGTTTTCGCAGAGGCATGGACGTCTCTCACAGCGTGCGCGATAGCGGTCATACCGCTTTCAGGAGCGTTGTCGGGCGCGTGGCCGTTGTCTCCAAAGAGCGCGCCTGCAAGACCGACGAGTCCAACGCCGAGGACCACCACCACCAGGGCGAGCCACTGATACATGTAGAGCCTCCGTCGGAGGAATATCACGCTGAAGAGCCCAACAAACAACACGAGTGCTCCCCGGGTCATCTGGTAAATGCTCGCTACAACGAAAAGCAGCCCGACATTCATGAGCGTCGTGCCAGCAATGTCGCAGCACGCTGGCAGCGCCAGGAGCAGGATCTTCCAACCCCTGAGCCTTATACGCGTGTCATCGTTATTAGGAAGCAGAGGTTTGGCCATGGGGTCGGAGCGATGCGGTCCATCTTCATCCTCGTCAGAGTCACCAGCGTCGACACCTCGGACGCGCCGATAGCCGCCATCGAGGAGGGGGGTGGATTGAGACGAGCGGGAGGTCACATGGCGGTTGTATAGGTAGGATCCAAACACGACGATCCAGCAGCCGATTTCTCCGATGAACATTTGGGCACTGTTTTGCGTAGAGTTCATCACTTAAGCCCCGTCATGACGACCCCAAGGAGGAGGAGGAGGAGAGAACAAAAAGTAAGGACCGGAACACCTACGTCTGAATCACCGGCTGCTCAAACAGCTTCCGCTCCTTCGGGTCGGGCGAGTCGCAGTTTCGTACACATTGCATGTCCTTTTGATCTAGGTCAGCGGGAGCTCGGGCGGTCTATACAGACAGGAGCGGTATGCTCCAGTGGCAGACCTGATACTTGCTCAGAAGGGTATTGCAGACACCCGTCACGAGCATCATCGTGACGAGGAAGGGAATGAGCGCCTTGGACGCCATCTTGTCCGGCGCGTCTGTATAGCAGGCGGAGGGAGAGGATGCAGCACGACCGGAGTCGGGAACTGGGGTAAGCTGGGGCGGCTGGGGCTAGATAACGGGGCGTCTCCGGAGCGTGGATGCTGGAGAGGGTGAAGATCTCAGGAAACCTTGCAGCCAGAGACGGATCGCAGGACCGGGAGATGGAATCCTAATCACTGAAGACCCGCCCTGGGCCGACAAGGATGCTGGAAGAGGTGTCGAGGACGCAGACGACAGATGACGGCCAAGGCAACGAGCTCGCGCCAAGGCACGTGCCTCTCCGGGATCGACGCGGCTTGGCAGCGGCCCCGACCCGTCGCAAGTGGGCCCCCGTACGGGCATGCTACAAACGGAAGAAGGCAAACTCCTACGATGGGCTGGACATGTGTCTCACTGATCAATAATGGTTCTTTCGAGATGACATAAAATCGTCCCCTTTGGTATCAAGGGTATCCTCACAGGCGTCGCGAAAATAAACAAAGAAATAACTTTGCCAAAAAGTCGGTCCCCCAGGTCCGGCACCTTGAAACAAAGGCTATATCGGCGACTTTTCTACACCACTCAACGCCCTCGCTGGTCCGACAAAAATCGGCACAGAAAAACGGAAAAAAAAACAAGAAGAAGAAGAAGAAGAGAAGAAAAAAAAACAAAACCCCTGTCCAACACACCCTGTAGTGTACAGCAGTCATCCATATATACGCCTAGGAAACAAACCGTATCCGTGTAGATAGCCTAGTGTCATAACCGCACTCATAAGATATTACACCACACTAGATGGCGCAGATGGCCATTGCACTGTCGTCAGCGTTCATCTCCGCCTCCTTGCGGTCGATCGTCTCCCAGTCAAGATCCTCCCAAGGCTCCGTCGTTAGCAGGCCGCCTTCCAACCGGCCAGGAAGACTAAACCAGTCCACTGGAATCCAGTTGTCATCGCCGAGCCCGCCGATCTTGACATCCATATCGTCATCTTTCGAAGACTCGCTGTCCTTTGGAGTTTGCGTGGCGACACCGGTGTCGACCGAGTCCGGCGTATCCTCGGACTGAATCTTCGTGAACGTATCCGAAATGAGGAACTCGTCAATCGGATCAAAGCCCAGCCCGCGCAGGTTTTCATCTCCAAAGTCCATAAATGCATCATGAATCGCCTCAAGAGAAATATTGCTGTCCGCCCATGGGTCCTTGCCCACAGCATCCTCGGGAGACGGACCCCTTTCCCCCGGCTTCCCGGCTTCCTTCTTCCCGTCCTTGCTCGGTGTAGGTTTCAGAGTGGACGGGGCTCCGACTGCCTTACCCGAAGGCATTCTGGGAGTCTGCAGCTGGTTCAACCCCGGCGAGGTAGACTTGGGACCGGCTTGACTTGGCACGCGGCCCATGGGGGTGGTCCCTGCGGTCGCTGGAGTTGTGCCCTCGGCCTTGACCTCTGGTTTCACAGGAGCAGCAGCAGCAGCAGCAGCTACAGGCTTGTTAGGTGCTTGCTGCGCGTCTGTCGACGTGGTGGGAACCTTCCTCGTCTCCTGGGATTCCGCCTTCTCTTTCTCTTTCACAAGGCTTGTCCGGAAACTTTCAAGAGCGTATTCGAGTGGGTCGGCGATCTGCTCTTCGACCTTGTGGCTCTCCTCCATGTGCTTATCCAGAGCCGTCTGGGTCGTGAAACCCTTCTGGTGATACTGACATTCAGGCACCGTACATTTAAAGGGACCAGCAGGGCTTGGAGGGGCTTTCTTGGTGTCTGCCGGCGCTTGCTTAGCGGGTTGGGTTTTCGAAGCTGGGGCAGTCGGCGCCTGTGCCTGACCGGGAGTAGCAGTGGCATTGGCAGGGTGGGTCTGCTTTCTCTTCTTCGCCGGAGGAAGCTTCAGCTTTTCTGGAGGGAACCCTCCTGGACCGTAGGCGTGGGGAATTCCCTGAGGGGACATTGCTCCCAATGGGAATGGCGGCTGCGCTACCGTGGGCGCCGCGGGGACATTTTGGCCTTGTGCCTGTCTGGCTCGTTGCAAGGCCTCCTCCTGCTGTTGGAGCTGCTGAAGATTGCTTGCATTGAGAGGGGTCACGTTAGTTTGAGTAGTCGGCTGCGTAGTAGCCGGTCCCTGTGGCGCCGCAGGCCTCTGTGCACCAGACTGGTTCTGTTGCTGATTGTGTACTTTGCTTATCATGGCAGCAAACACCCTCTTGATGTAAGTTATGCTCGCGGTGAGATATTCAGGGGTGATGGTGAACTGGTCATTGAGGGTCCAGTCCGAGCCCTTGAACTGTCTCATTAATTGTATGCGCTGTAGCGGAAAACAGGTCAGAAAGCGTCCCAAGCCATACACACGGGGATAGCAAGCTCGTGACTTACCATGAGAAGCAAATTTCTCACGTTCTTTTCTTGCCCGGGGAACTTGGCCAACCACTGGACAAGAGTGTCCATCCTACCAAGCATATCCGTACTATCGCGGAGTTGCTGGGCCATAGTTGCTTTTTGCTCGGGCGATACGGCCACAGGCTCAGGGGTCGGCGCGTTCTTGGCAATTTCCGCATAAAGCTGTTTGAGTTTGTCCGGGATGTGGCTCCATGCCTCTTCCGCAGCAGCTTTGGTGATGGGAGCCCGTGGCTGTCCCTGCTGTCTTCGCAAATGGGCTTCCAGCTGTGCGCGCTGCTGAGGAGTCATCGCCGCCAGCTGCTCGCGGGTGAACGGCATGGTCGGTCTGGCAGGAGCGGTTACCGGCGTAGGTTGAGTTGTGGGTGCCTGAGAAGCTTGCTGGGCATTAGGGTTCTGAACCTCCACCACCTCATCACTGCTTGGTCTCTTCTTTGAAGTTGTCTTCGCAGCCGGAGGCTTTCCATTCTTTCCGGGTGTTGCACCCTGGACATTTGCACCGGCCGCTTGTGCTTGCTGGTTAGGTTGCTGCATTTGTTGTTGAGGCGTCGGTTGCTGTTTTATCTGTGGTGTGCTCTGAGGAGCGGCAGGCTGTTGCTGTTGCTGTTGCTGCTGCTGCTGCTGCTGTTGAGCGGGTTGAGCATGTTGACCTTGGTTCAGCGCCTGCGGCGCAAACGCCTGAGCCGCTGCCCGACTCTGGGCCTGCATGATCTGCTTCTGGCGGCTCCTGTGTAACAGCTCCCTGAGTTGCTCATCTGTATAGTTCTGTGCCTGAGCGCCCAACCTTAGACGGGCCATCTGGATGTCATTCGCTGTGATGGGTCGCATGGCCGGCATATAGACTTGAGGCTGGGGCTGGCCGGGCTGGAAGTTCTGCGGTGTCATAAATGGGGCCTGTTGGCCCTGGAAATTAATCATGGGCATTCCAGGATTCTGACCGCTCTGGTTCGGGTTTCGATTAACTTGAGCCAGAGTTTGGGCATAGTGAAGCCTCTGGAGGGTGAGCAATTTCGGAAGATCGACATTCCCGAGAACCTGTGGGTTTTGAGCTGCCCATTGCTTAAGCTGACCCCAAGTTTTAATGTGCTTTGGAACCGGGGGATTCATGTTGGCGTTGGAATTAAGTATTGACGGCGGGAAATGTAAACTGTCCATCTGCCTTAACTGTTCTTGCGTCATATCCATCCCCCCATTTTGCTGCCGCAGAAGCTGCAGCTTATAAAGCTCGTTCTGCTGCTGACGTTGCTGCTGCTGCTGCTGCTGCTGCTGCTGCTGCTGGCGCTGCTGCAGCGACATCTGTTGCCCAGGGAGAAACTGGCTCTGGGGTTGTGTGCCGCCCACGCCGGAGACCTGTTGCTGCAGGCCCATCGATTGCCCCATGTTCTGGTCATTGCCGAGCTGACCGTTCAACATCTGTGGGGCTTGACCCGGGTGAGACACATTCGTCTGCATCGGCATGGACTGCTGAGCGGCGTTGGCTCTTGCCATAGCCTGGTTGTTCGCGAGACGGCGCTGATTCATAAGAAAAGCATTTATCTGCTCGGGTGTCATCCGAGATAAATGCTCCTGGACTGCAGGCGGCAAACCGGAAGGAATCTGTGGGCGAGACGTCTGTATCGTAGGCTGGCCTCCAACCGACTGAGTTCCCGGCGGCTGCTGGCCAACACCAGGGGCTCGCGACGGCGGTCGGCCTTGGGAAGCTACCTGTGCTGGGGACATCTGCCCGGGGCCTATAGGCCGGTTCAACATGGGCATCGCCGGACTCTGTTGGCCAAGCTGCTGCGATATCTGAGAATTGACCTGGCCTGCCTGAGAGGACATGGCCATCTGAGCCTTATGCGCCGCTTGAGCGCGCGCCTGCGCTTGGGACTGGGCCTGTGATTGTGCCTGGAACTGGGCTGCCTGCTGCATACTCTGGGCATTTTGAAGGTGCTGTTGGGGAAGGAAATGGGGGTTCATGTTGGCTCTATTCATGTTCTGCTGGCCGTTCTGCCCAAGCTGCTGCCCGCCCTGGAACATTCCTTGAGTGGTAAACTGCGGCTGGTTTATCTGAGAGGAGCTGGCAGGCACAACGAGCTGGCCCGCCTCCTGCGAGCGGAGGCCGTCCGCTTGCTGCCCTTGGATGTTTTCGACATTTCCCATGAAGGAGGCGGGATCGAGATTCTGTTGCCCATTGAGCGAGACTGCCGAGTTTCGCTGCAGACCCATCATATTCTGAACCATCTGCCGTTGTTGCGGGTTCATCATCGGGTCACCCATCATTGTGTTGTTGGGGTCCGCGCCACCATTCTGGGCGCGGGCCATCTCCATGCGGTTGCGCTTGTACCTTCTCAGCTGAGCCAGAGCCTGAGAGCGAAAGAAATAGGTCAAAGGATCGATGTTCCTCGCGGCAAGGTACTGCCTCTGCTCCGGAGACATGTTCTGGAGGTTCATCTTGATCTTCTCTATATCTTCGGCGGAAGTTTTCTGAAGCATCTGGCTAGCCAACCGCGTGACCTGCTCCGCCTCTTGCGGAGAGAGCATGCTGAGATCGTCACGCAGTTGGACACCCCCTGGACGCGGTTGAGGTTGTCGCTGCTGCTGCCGCTGCTGTTGCGCCGCGGCCTGCTGATTGGGATCGTTCATGCCCATCGACAGTTGCTGCTGCATGGGCATCGGAGACGCTTGCATGGGCTGGTTCATCTGCGGAGGGAAAGGAGGCTGCACCTGATTCTGACGAACGCCAGGCATGCTTCCCGCGGCCCCCACCTGTTGCATCATTCCGCCTTGCATGACTGCCGCCTGTCGTGCTCTCGTATCTCGGATGTGAATGAGCTTGTCCGTGCACTGTTTCTCATAGTCACTCTGGAGACCAGGCGTTAGGACCTCGTGCGAAGAGCATTATATTTTTTTTATTTTTTCGTCAGGGAGAGACGTACTTTTTCTCTAGCCTCTCGAAACGCCTTTTCTTCAAAACTCAAGGCACCCCGTACGACGCTTGCAAGCTCAACCCGAGGCTGAAGCAGACGCAGAGAAGATATCCTTGAAGGCACGAGTCAGTAATGCAAGAAGAAAAGTAAACGCTTGAAACCAGAATGCCTGTGGATTTCTTCTCGGGGAAGCGAGAATGCAAGATCGTTGCGAACGATCGAGATCACGGCAAATAGAACTACTTACATTTGACAGACTTTCATGACCCGTTCCTGCACGGGGACCTCTGCCCTCCATCCTGTGAAGGGGCCCTGCGCCTGCAGCGTCTGGGCAACATGGTTCATAATCATCTGCACATTTTCGTTCTTCTGGGGAACCTGCATCTGGCCATGAGGTTTCGCCCCGCCAGGCATGCCCCCGCCGACATTGGAAAAGTTTGCGGGATTCATGTCAGAAGCCCCAGTGACGGGCAACTGGGGACGGAACCGCGGTAGACTTCCCTTGACGTCAGCATTCGCCGGATACGCCAACACTCACGCCATGCGATGAACTCGGCCAGCTGGCTCGGGAGGATGAGAGGAGCAGCTTTGCAGTGAGGAAGAGTGCACTCGGCGGTCGCGGGAGGAGGTCGAGGGAGGAAGGTCTGCTGGCGAGCGGGAGGTGTAGGCGCCGTATGACACACAGCGGCACGGATGGAGCAGAAGAGGGCAGCGGGCAGGACGGGGCGGGTAGCGGAGGCCAGCACAGCAGGTCCTATGGGAACACGAGGCGTTCGGGCGCCAGGCAGTGCGGGCGTTGGCGGATGGTGAGACGGCAGGCGACGCTCTGGACGGGCGGCTGGGGGGTGCAGAGAGGCAGGCCGTCTCGGGCAGACGCGAAGGCAGAGGCGGTGCTGGAGGGAGATGACGAGGGAGGATCGGTGAGGGAGAGATTCGTGGCCTGGACCGGACGGGGAGGAGGACCAGAGCAGCGGATTAGCAGCCGCAGCACCGCAAGCTTGCGATTTGCGGGCGGCTCTGGCAGGTAGAAACCACGGCGGGTACGGGCAGGGATGACGGTGTTTCAGGCGGAGGACGGGGAGCAGGGAGGGGGGAGGACGGGGGACAGAAGCTCAGAGAGCCTGAAGCAGAGGCGGTGGTGACAAGAGGCTGGATCTTCGCAGGGGCCTGGGGATGGAAGTGGATGGATGGGATGGAGAGCCTCCGCCGCAACGGGCGGTTTGGGCCTGTGGTTATGGCTGATCCGGTGGTGGTCCCTTAGTTAGCGACGGGAGCGATGGGGCTAGCATCCAGCAGAAGCATCGAAGCAGGGTCCCTGGGATCTACAGAGTGCCGTGTGCTGCGTCTGTCCTGTGTATACTCGCTCCTCTGCAGCATCGACCTTCGACCGGCCCACGATCGTCACGACGGCCGCCGCACCGCTGCCCGTCGCCCATGCTGCCCTTGTCGCGTCTTTTTTCTATCCTGGAGCAGCATCTTCTGGAGCACGACCCGACCCGCAGGCACACGCTAGGGGGCGCTAGTCCCGATGCGCCCTCTGCGGTCACATGACCTGTCACCGTGGCCGTCGCACGTCACGTGTCTGCGCGCCGTCAGCGGCATCTTATCTCCATCGGCAGACGGAGCACGCAGCTGCTATCAAGATCCCCATATCTCGCGGCGCTTGCTCCTGCGCTTCCCACCGTCGTCACGGCCGCTCCCTCGTCCTCGATCCTGCTGGTTCGGACCTCCTCCTGTCGTTCTCCGTCGTGGGAGCCCCTCCTCGTTCGGCCATGTGTTTAATGTCTGCCTGCGATTGATCCGCTCCTGATCTCGCTGCTTCCCTGACCATCATGGTCTCCTCCTCCCCGGTGGCCGTCGGCTCCGGTGTCTTCTTCACCTTCGCCCTCCTCGCCATCTCCCTCTTCGTCCTGCTCCTCCTCAGGCGCTTCCTCACCCTGCGCGCCACCCCCGCCTACCTCTCCGTCCCTGTCTTCCTGGCCCTGGCGCTCCCCGCCAGTGTCGTCCTTCTCGTCCCCATCGATCTCGCGTCCAGCTCGCGGGATGGAGGTCCGCCCAGGGGAATATGGCTGCCCGACCGCATGGTCTTGGTACTGTGGCGGATTGCATACTGGCTGATATTCCTCCTGACGTGGTCCGTGTGCCCATCTCTCTCTCTCTCGTGTGTGCTTCGTATCTGCTGACTCGAGCCTTCGTCTCACAGGATCATCCTTCCGCTTCTGGGCGAATTTATCGATTCTGGGTACCGCGAACCGAAAGATCGTCTCCTGTACTCGCTGCGCTCCAACGGCCGTTATCACTTGGCGGTTCTTGGCTGTGGAGTCGTGGGCCTGATCTACATCTCCATCCAGAATGGCTTCGACTTCACCTCCATCAAGGCGCTCGTGATGGCTCTGGCCTATGTGTGGGGTCTCATCCTGGCCATCTATCTCATGGGCCACGGTCTCGTTTCGATCCCTCGCACTCTCCTTCGAAATGCAAACCTCAGTGGCCGGCTGAGAAGGATCCAGGCCCGCGCTCCGAAAGTCCACGATCGCTTGATGGATGCGATCACAGACCTGGAGGAGTTGGAAGCACAGGTTGCTCAACTCCAGCGGCGCAAGGTTGGCACCGCTAAGGATTTCCAGGAGTGGATCGAGGAGTTGGCGGAGTCATCAAGTCTTCCCGAGTCGCGGCCTATGGCAGTCCCGACCATTAGTGAATCGACAGCCTCCGTCCCCGCTGTGGTCACGGAGCGATACCTGGCGGACCTGACAAGACGTCTCCAGCGTGCCCGGCATCAGAAGGCACGGTTTCTCGATGAGTGGGATCGCCTGGTCCAGTCGGCCGCCGACACTCAAGCAGTCATCGATTCCATCGCCTCGAAGAAGCTTGAATTTGGCCGGAAATCCCCCCATTCCTCGTTCCTCTCTCGGACTACGTTCCTATCCCCTTACTTGCGATACCATCTCTATGTCAATATCCTTCCGAGCGTCAGATTCACACTTGCCGCAATCCTCTCTCTTGCCTCCGTCTGCATCGTCTGGTCCGAACTGATCAAGTCCTTTGCCCCGCAATTCTCGATCATCAGTCTTACCGTGGTGCCGCATCCGAGTAAACCCGGCCCAATTGGTTTCGGGAGACAGGTTGTTGCATCCGCATGGCTCCTCTATATGTGTTTCGCAGCGCTTGTGGGGGTGAACGATGCAAAGGTATGGGGCAATCGTGCCCTGGTTCGTCGGAACACATACGGCGAGAGCGCATGTTGGTATGCAGGGCAGGTCGCCAGACTGACCGTTCCCCTTTCTTACAACTTCATCACTTTTCTGCCGGTCGAGACGCGTCAAAACACCACTTTCTACAAGTTCCTTGGCCGCTTGATCGATCTGACACCGCTCGGAAAGGGATTTGACTATTTCTTCCCGGCCTTCATTCTTCTCCCTGTATGTGCCACCCTGTTCAACCTCTACGGCAGGGTTAAAAGCGTCGTCAGCTTTGGTCTGCTGGAGGAAGAAGACGATCCGGAGACTGGCTGGAGCGAAGGGCGGGAGCTCATCGAGCGAGAACTGAACGGCCTGGGATCTCTGAGCCTGTTCCGCAGCGGCGGCAACGCCCGGCAGCAGGGCGGGGCCACTCGGGGCGGAAGCGCCTCCCGCGCGGCTCCGACCTTGCGGGTTCCTCCGGCGGAGGCTTCGCGGGCGTCTCGGTCGGCACGGACCGCGGCGGTCTCGTCACACCGAGTGTCCGAACCCGCCATCGAGGACGAAGAAGAGAACTTCTTGCAGTCCTTTGCACACCGGGTGAGAAATACGATTGAGACTGCCAGTCTGCCCCAGTGGCTGCAGGCAGACCAGCTTCCACGGCCGAGGTGGATGGCTGGTGCCGATGGGGGAAGAGGAGGGGATGGCCGCAGTGGCGGTCTTGCGAGATGGTTTGAGGACCGGTTCTCGGGAGGCCAGCTGCGGCTGTAGTCTCCCAGGAGCCTCCGATATGGCGTAATTGATTTTTTTTTTTTTTTTTTTTTTTTACATGGCGACGGCGTTGGGCGGATCTGGTCCATGGGATATATAATATAGAAGCAAAGTGTACAGTATATTGATATCTCGAACGTCAATACTAATAATTCTCTTTCCCATGATGAGGATGTTGTAGTTATGTTGCCAGCGTGTGTGCGCGGAGAGTCCCGTAGAAGCTGGCTTCTTTTTTTTTGACCATTTGAACCGTCTCTCGCCCTGACAACCATTTCCCAGGTCCACTTGTTAAGGGATGCTACAAAATAATTCAAATATCAACTGCATCGATGGCAGTGACGGATTGTTCCTGGCCGGTCTTTATTAATACAACTGCCCATCACCTACGTTCTCCTCAGCGGCTCCCTTTGTTTGCTGGCAACTTGGCGTGGGTGTCGTAGACTCCAGGCTCCCCCGCGACAAAGCCGGGGCGCTTACAGTGCCGCGCGGCAAGGCACGCCTCGTCTGGCCAGACCTCCGACGCCTGCCTGTACAACCCTCCCCGCCAATTTTCAGCTTCAGCCTCGCCTCCCAAGGACCTGCGGGGGATCCATGACTCCCTCGTCTGCGCCCTTGGCTCTGTCCTCCCTGGGTGAGACCTGTGCCTTCTACCTGGACTCCATCGCTACATACCTCCCCGTTTCCCTGCGTTCGCTCGCCCACCGATTCCCCACGGCCTGGTCGTTCTGGTCGACCAATCTCGAACCGAGCCTGCGTCCTCTCGCCCGCGTTCTTGACCCGGAGCAGTCGTCATCCGTCCCCTCCCCCGCTGCCCTTGTGCTCACCGTCCTCGCCTGTGTGCTCGTTGTCGCTGCCATGTGGCGCCGGCCATTCGACAACTTCTGGCGGCGCTCACCTTATAGCAGCACGCCGCGGGTCAATGACAGCGACTACACCTACCTCACCCCCGAGGACATCGTGGACGAATCTGAGCCGGACACCCTGCTGCTGAAGCACCGCGGTGTGACCTATCCGCTGCACTTCCCTGCATACGCCATCGACGACGGGGAGCTCACTGTCGGCCAGCTGCGGCAGCGTGCCGCGGAGAAGACGGGCGCGTCGGATCCACGACGCATCAAACTGCTATACAAGAGGAAGCTTCTGGAGGATGACTCGTTGCCGTGCAAGGCGGAGGGTCTCAAGCAGCAGTCGGAGGTCGTCTGTGTCGTGTCCGAGGTCCACCCCGGAGAGAGCACGCCCAGCGAGTTCTCCGACAGCGAAGGGGAGGGGACCAGCGGCTCCGCGCGCTTTGACAACGATTCACAGGTCTCCCACGGAGGCAGGGACGGCAAGAAGAGGAATCGGAAGAAACGGCCCAAGGACAGGCAGACGGCGCCTCCGCTCGCGGACCCTAACAACCTCGCGCCGCCGGTGGACAGGAGAGCCACCCCGTCGCCCGCACCCAGCCTGCAGAAACTTCGCACCCCGCAGGAGCAGGTCGAGGCTCTGGCGCGCTACTTCCGGACGGAGTTGCTACCTCTCTGCAACGACTACGTTGCTCAGCCACCCACCGATCCACACACGCGGGAGGTTGAGCATCGGAAGCTGAGCGAAACGGTCATGCAGCAGGTTATCCTCAAGGCGGATGAGATCAACGGGGATGGGGATGCCCGCAACGCGCGTCGGTCCCTGATCAAGGAGGCCCAGGCAGTGCTGACGGAATTGGACCAGGCCGCGAAAGGGAACGAATAGACCAGCCTGTACCTGATCCATTCTCTTGGCTCCCGTTCTTTTCCGTCCGAACAATCCCGGCTCAAACTCATTCTTTTTCCCCACGTGGCTGCTTGCACATGTGTCGCCGTTATGAGAGGTCATGACGATAGATCTGCTATGAAAAATGGAGCAGGATTGGAGTCTTGATGATGATGATGATGATGATGATGATGACGGGGTTCCTCTTTTTTTTCCTTCTTTTGACATGGCTATGATGGGTAAAGATCCACACGAAAAGGAAACACAAGACATGAATGGTCTCTCTTGGGGTCTTCTCACTTGGTCTCTAGGGTTGCCCCGGCGGGCTGATTTCTCACGACCGGCCACCTTATCTCGGTATGACCGACCACTTTGCATGATGGATGGCGTCAGGGTGTCTCGGCTTTTTTTTTCTTTTTGTCGTTGAGATGTGCGTCCCCTTCTGCATCTTATCCACAAGAGCCTCCGCTCCTCGACGCATTCCACTCTGTGGGACTGCGACGCATGAGGATGGAGGAGAATAACCCAGATCTCTGTTTTTCCCCCTCCACTCCTGTCGAACTTGGATTTGCTACGTCGTGGTCCAGAGAAGAGATATGATTATTCAATATAATCAGTCAAGAAATCGATACATGCGAGAGACGGAGGTATAAAACAGAAAACATAGACGGTTCATGTGTAGAAAATAAAGAGTCGTCCAGAAGCTCGATGACAAGTAAATCTTCAGATTACTAGGACCAGAGTAATAAAGAGGGGGAATATATCAGAAGGAGAGCAGAAGGGATCTACAGGGTAGATAAATACTCAACAGCTGACTGTCCACAACGACAAAACGTCAACGCCCTTGACAGCCTCAGGCAACGTGGGGTGCATGGATCAGGACCTTTATTAATTCCATGGTTCTTGGAACGTCTCGTCCCGATCGATTCCCGTCTGTCTTCCCAGCCTACCAGATGTGCCGCAGGCCGCATCCATGGTTCCAACCTCCCGCATCGAACTGCTGTCATTGTTGCGACTCGGGATATATCTTTTCCACCCGTCGACGGTTGCCCCGTGGCTCACCGCGCTTTCAGGCTGTTTATTGATCATTCCGCACTCCGTTCCAGCTCCAGCCTCCCGGCGGTGGTGCTACGGACAACGGTTACGTATTGTTATGTGTTTCGAGACCCGAGCGGAACAGACAGACAGCCTTGTCGGTGAGGCTCGCCTCTACGGAAGTACCAGTAGCCATGGCGATGATGGATCGCTGATGGATCATGGCACTGACAGCCCTGCAGCCCGCGGGCTACCTAAAACCCTGCTTTACCGAGACAGGTTTAAGGCATCCACTAGGTGTGTCTGAGGATGGGGGGGTCCACTACTGGGCGCCTTCGCGGTGCAGAAGTAGTAGTATAAAAAACGGCTGTTGTGGCGGGAATAATAATAATTCAGGTATAGACCGCCGACCCGGGGGGAGGGTGGTAGTGTAAACCGGGGGCTGGTTCGCGGCCAGCTAGCAGCAAGCAACGAACAGTACGGAGTACAGTACGTCCAGGGCTGCAGGCTGCAGGCTGCAGCGATTTGCAAATAATCTTCGTGATGCAGGATGTATGGAGTACATATACACAGTAGTACGCAGTAGTGCACAGTAGGATGCAGTGGCGGATTAGATAGATAGTAGTCGTGTGGCATGCTGCCTAGCTTCCGCGGGCTTGGAAACACCGCGGGCTTCTTCGCTGACTGGGGCCCTGTCTGGCGGTCGAGGTCGATTGGTCCAAGCACCCTTCTGGAACGGCACCGTTGGGGCTTCGCCAGCCTTGGGTGTGTTGTGGGATGCATGCATTGGACGATGGACGGAAGCCAGGTGGTTCGACGATTTGTCTGGGGGACGAAGATCTGGCATCGTCGGGGCAGGCTTTAGGGGGGGAGATCATGGATCGTGGCATAATTCGCGAAGCGTAAGATTATCATATCAGAGGCGGCCGTTGCTCCGCAGGACGCGACGAGAATCGCCCTCTGCCGATCCGGTCCAGGCAGGGAAGATGCACGATGCTAGCCCGGCGCGGGCGGTCGGGGGATGGCGGGAACGGCATGGCCAACCCGTCCAGCCCGTCTCTCCCGCCAGGCCCGACTCGGCCTGGCACGACGGCTCGTCTGGAGTCCCTTCTCCTCCTCCCTGGCCCTCTCTCCTCCCCCATTCTCGCCCGTCTCCTCTTCCCTCGTCGTTTCGACTCCGTTGTCCCCCTTCAATCTCCATGTCCATCTCCCCCCTTCTGCTCCTCTGACGATACCTGCCCGTCCCGCAGCTTCTGCGTTCCTGACGTCCCTCCCCCCTGTGCCACAGAGCTCAGCCACAGCCTGCGTCCGCTCGTTTAGGGAACCAGTCGAGTCGGGCCCCTCGATGCTGCCCCCGTGAACATCCGCATCCTCTCCCGTCGTCTCCTGTTGCTTGTCCCCCTCCCGCGAGCAGCCCCTCACCCGATAATAATAGACTGTCAGCGGAAAGAAAAGAAGCAAAGGGATTTCGAACGGGTCTGGGGGGAGAAGGACGCAGCGTGCACCGATAATATTAATACTTCGCGCTCCGCATCGCAGCAGCCACTGAGCGTTGTCCTCTTGTGATTTGACATCCTCGCCGAGGACCAGCCCACGGTTCTGAGGTTCTGCAACCTATCAATCCCGTGCGCCAGCTCTGGGTCGAGACAGTCTGCGCGAACCATATCCGCGTTGGTGTCTCCACCGCCTTACTACTACTGCTCCTCCTATCCTCAATAATTTACAGTTTACTCCTTTGGGATCTCCTTTGTCGCACGACTCTCTTTGTTCTTCCCTCTTCCGCTGTCACCTGCCTCATTCCACGCCTTTTGCACACTCCTCTCTCTCCCCCACGGCCTGAGAAGAGGGACCTGCTTGGATTCATTCCCGGCCGTTCCGTTCCACGACCCGCCCTGTGCATTCCCCCCCCCCCCCCCCCCCTCTCATAGTCTATGAGAGTAGAGTCGGGAGTCGGCACTGGTGCTGATCGACCTGTCTTTCGCATGTCGATTGGGATGGTGAGGTAGAGAGAGAGAGAGAGAGGGAAGAATAGGGAGTAATTTCGTGCAGCTACTTTTTCTTCGCTCACCGGAGGCTCGAGCTGCGCTGAGAACTGAGCGGCTGAGCCGGGGTTTCAGTGGACTGCAGAGGCTGTCGCTGTTTGCTTATTGCCGTCGTCGGTTCCTGGTGGGATGGCCGGAGTAGCCACGGCGGCATACTCTGCGGATGCTCTGCCGTCGCCTGGCAGCGTGAATGGCAGCCAGCAACAGTGGGACTTTGCGGTCCCAATTACGCAGGATGTAGGTGGTCTATCCCTTCTTTCCCCCAATTCACGCGTTCTATGGGTTTCTGCAGATGGGACAATCTATTACTGTCCTTTTAGTGCTGTTTTAATCTGGAGTGGCGAATTTCATTGTTTTTCTTCAATTCAGATATTTGATTCATACAGTGCATGGGTGGTGAAAACAGCAGAGATACTGATGTGTTTCTTGAACAGAACACCACCAGAAAGACCAAGCCTCGGAGCAATTCCAACACCAGCTACTACCGAACCATCCGAAACTACACCTCTAACGGGGTGGCAGTGTCCCGAAGCTCGTCACGAGGCTCCAAGCAGGGAAGCACTCAAGACTCTCCGTACCGGGTATCGAATCGGACGAGGCAAAGAGATAACAGCCTCAGTAGAGCTGGGGGTGATTCCGACAGCGGGCGAGACTCAGTGAGCAAGAGCTCCATCAGCATGATGGACTCTGGGGACAATTATTACCATGCTACGTCCACTAGGAAGGGCGTGTATGAGGATGATGACGATAATTCACATTGGATCCACCGCGACAAGTTGGCCAGGATCGAGAGCGAGGAGCTGCAGCAGGCTGCCCTTCGACTCCAGCGCAAAGTCCGGGCCGGAAGCAAGTCCAGCAGCAGGCGTAATCGGAGCTACGATTCGCACTGCAACGGCATCAACGGGTCCATCATAACGACGCCCCCCACGGAGTACACCGAGCCCTGGCAGACCCCGCGTGACGAGAAGCGACGGTCCCCGACTTTGGAATCTTTCGAGGACGAAGGGCCTTCAGAGGAGGAGCGAAGGCACTGGGACCTTCGTAGGCCGGAGGAGATCGCTGCGGAGGCAGAGGAGAACGGGGCGTCGAAGTTCTACAGAAACCCTGGCTTGCGAAAGAGCTCGTCCAGAATACCTGTCCTGACTTCCAGCCCGGTTCCTATCTCTCAGGAGCAAATAGATCGTGAGTACCCTACACCACGCACACGCAACCTGGGCAGCGGAGATGAAGAAAGCACATCATACCCGAAGACCCGTAGACCTAGTGAGTCTGCTGTTGTTGACACTCCTAAAGTGAACGGTAACTCGACCCCTCCCTCCGGCGGCAGCAGACCCGCTAGCCGTGGCGCGCCATCCCCGGCCAAGAAGACCACGGCCAAGAGTACCCCTGGATCTGGGGCTCGGAAGACTTCAGCCACCACCGCCAAAAAGACCACGCAGCATAAATCGCGAGCGACATCCGGTAGCAACTCGTCCAACCACCGCTCGAAAGCAGGCGAGAACCGGCCGATTAACCGTCCAGAAGGGGATCCTCCATGGCTGGCTACGATGTACAAGCCGGATCCAAGACTTCCTCCGGAACAGCAGATTTTGCCCACTCATGCGCGGAGAATGCAGCAGGAGCAGTGGGAGAAGGAGGGCAAGACGCCGGTCACGTACGACCGCGAATTCGCTCCTCTGAGTGTCCGCCCCGACGACGAACCGCCGCGTCCTATTAATAACAATAACAATACCAATAGTGACGATGATAATAATAATAATGATAATAATACCAATACCAATACCAATCACAATAACAATGATGATCCGGAGCCTGAAGAAAAGCCACAGGAACCGGAGTCGTCATCATCATGGCCGCTCCAGGCCACGAAGTCCCCCGAGCAGGTCAACCACCGGCCGGGCACGAATGGGACGGCATACAGTACCATCCCGAAGGTTCAGAATACGCCTCCGATAGGTGTGGCGCCCAGTCCGAGGTTGACTCAGCAGCCGACGGTTACTACGCAGGTTACCTCAGAAAAGAAGAAGGCGCAGAAGGAGAAGAGCCTCCTGTGCTGTGTCGTGATGTGATTGAAATCTTAATTCTGGGGGTGCGATCTCTATATGGCCTCTCGTGCATCAGCGTCTATTTGCTCATGATCATACCCAGAATACTACCATATTCTTTTCGCGATTTTCTGCTGTGCCGGTTGATCTGAGTGTTCTTTTTTTTTTCAGTTGTGCATTTCAGCGTATCAGGGTTGGCCATCTGGTTTTTCTTCATCTTTGTGATCAAAGCAGTGTTCTTATGCTTGTCTGGTGTTTTTGCGCTGTGGACTGTCCCCGTGTTGCGGCTGTCGTTCTTTTCGAGATTCCCTTACCGTCTGGGTTGGTGTTACGTTCCTTTCATCTCTCTCCATTCCTTCCATGCCTCTAGAACTCACCCTCGACATCTACACCGCAGCTGCAGATTGAAGGCAGACGAGAACATCGCCGTGCCTTCTGCCGGAGGGGCCTCATAATAGGCTCTTTCCACTGCGAGCAAACTATCTCCTCGGCTTATGATGACTTTCACGATCCATACATATCCTTTTTCCCTCTCCACTATTCCCGTAATACTGGCTGCCATTCTGCACATGTTTCCACCTCCCTCCGACATTTCCCTGCCCATCCTTGACGTTGCTCTGCTTGCCGTGCGGCCTTGTTCGCCGCGCGGATTTCACATACCCGAGATTTCATTCTCGTGTATATCCATTCCCTGGCCCAATCGCCCCATCAGGCTGGGTTGCAGATTGGGAGTTGAACATGATCCGTTGATCCTTCCTTCGAAACACACATACCTAGCAGTACTTACGTTCTCTGTGCTTGTTATTCTCGGGGTCGGTCCATTACTGCAGTCACAGACCAGACAGTGCTTGTCGATCTGGATACCAGTACATACGAGACAGAGCTTGTTACTAGCGCCGAAATACATCAGAGAACGGATCTAGTCAGAGCTGAGAAGATGTTCGCAAGCAGTAACTCGACTTTTAGTATAGTAGGTCCTGTCTGCAAGGACCTACCTACCACTAATCAAATCACGCCTGGCCAGTAGACAACTTGGTGACTGGTTGGATTCATTATGCGGGGTAAGGTAAGACCTAAACTAGGTGCTCAGGAATAATAATAATAGAACACCCCGCCGCCATATATACTCCGCCCTCCGTAGTCGGAACTGACAGGTCACATTCAATCCCACCCGTCACGTGGGCGGCAACTTCATGCGTGCGCGAGTCAGCGGGACCATGACGACGCGTGCTTATGTAATACAAAGCTGACATCACCGTCCCGAGGCGTCATCATCATCGTCGCCCTCTCCACCCGATCAACCCTGCAAGGAGCAAAGCACGCCATAGTTAGCCCTCTCTCTCTCTCTTGCGCGCGCCTCCCCTACCCTCCGATAAATAAATAAATAAATACCCCATCCTTTCCCCCTCCCATTTTTTTCTTATCTTACATCACCGAAACCCACGAGGCCTTCTCCCGCGCCTCGTGTCAAACCAGTCGCCCACCATAGCGTCCATATTCTCCCGCCTCTTCGGCTCCTTCGCCGCCGCTTCCTCGCACCCGTCGCCGGCCATGACGTCCGCCGCCAAGGCCAAGGCGCAGCAGATTATCAATGAGAATGGGGTTGGTATGTTCTTTTTTTTCCCCTGCTGTCTTTGTGTGTATAGTAGTTGTAGTAGTAGGTGCTAGATAAGGCTAACATATGTGTACCTTGATGGATGACAGTCGTCTTCTCCAAATCCTACTGCCCCTACTGCAACGCGACCAAGAAGCTCCTGAGCGACCACGGCGCCAAGTACTACGTCATGGAGCTGGATCAAGTTGGTTCGTTACATCCCCTTCCACCCCACTTCCGCCTGACATCGGAGAGTGTGGACTGGTCTGATCTGACTCCCGTGTTTGAACGTGTGTAGAGGACGGCGCCGCCATCCAGGACGCCCTCCAAGAGATCACGAACCAGCGCTCCGTGCCCAACATCTTCATCAACCGCAAGCACATCGGCGGCAACTCGGACCTGCAGGCGCGCAAGGAGGAGCTGCCGCAGCTGCTCAAGGAGGCGGGTGCTGTTTGAGCATGAGCATAAAGTCCGTTCATGTCATACGGATTGGATGGTTGAATGAGATGGGAATGATTAATTCCTGGATGTAGATGTCGGTTTGATGGACCGGGACCAGGACCCTGTTGCTGAGATGGAGATTATCGGTCTCGCTGGGCTGGCTCGGTCTAGGTAATGTACATGTACATTCGAGCATCCGGGACGACATTTGGAATCAGTGTAACTTGATGCGATTATCTCTTGATCCTTTTTTTTTTCTGTAATATGGATTCGTGCAGTATGCACTACTGTACAGTACATACTGCGCATAGTATGAAGTGCAAAGCAGGCGCACCTCTCTTCCACTGTCGGCTACCTACCTAAACGCTGGGCAGATCCGTATCTGGAATAGAACAGGTCTACACGCTCGGTCTCCATCCGGTGCTGGATTCAGTGTACCGAGGCTTCAATGAGCGTTTGCCGGACCCCGTTAAGGGTTACCGGGTTAGGTAACATCCATGTCGCATTGATAGCGGCGCCGTCGCGCGCCGTCTTCTATCTATCTAATCTGCGGGGTATATACGCGGTGATCTTTTTGTCCGATGGGGCTTCGATTACTACTGACTGGCTCCCCATTGCCGTTCGGTCCTTATCATGGCGAGGTTATCAGTGCCTAATAACAACAATAATAATAACAAGGTGCTTAATTAGAACAGCTCCATGCGGGAAGAATCATCCATAGGTACTGTACTACTAATTAAGCTGCCACATGCCCGCTCGGGAGTTGTTTCAATCCCAGTGTTATATTGACATCGTTCAATTTTCTTTGATGTTGCGTTGAAAGATTCGAAGGAAGACAGTAGCAGAAAAGTCCGTTATCAGCAGACAAGCAGAATGGGCACCCACGACATCAGCACTGCTGCGCCCGCGGACGTCACCGCGGGCGGCGATCAGGATCAGACCAGCATCATCATCAAGGTCCAGAATGCGGACGAGCTCCGGCTGGCGCAGATGGGTATGCTATGCTGTTCTTCCTATATATATATATATATATATATATATTTCTATTTGAGAAGAAAAGAAGGAAGAAAAGGAATAAGAAAGAGACAGAGACCCGGGCTCATCGCTCTCGTGGACAGGTCACAAGCAGGAGTTGAAGCGCCATTTCACCATCTTCAGTCTGATCGGGCTGGCATCGACGTGTACGATCTCGTGGACGGGTGAGTTGAATTTCACCATTCTGAAAGAAGGGAGGCTACGAACAGCTTGCTGATTTGAGATTGTCTGTAGGTCTCGGCCTGGGTCTCATCACGGCCGTCAACGCTGGCGGGCCGGGTGCACGTACGGTCCCCAGAATCTCACACAAAGAGCTATTTCTATTTGCATATTTGCATCCGGAGCTAATTGGCCAATTCCAGTCATCTACGGATTTATCCTGGTCTTCATTCTGCAGTCCTTCCTGGGCGCATCGCTGGCGGAGTTCGTGTCGGCCTATCCCGTCGAGGGAGGCATGTACCACTGGATCGCGGCCATCGCGCCCAAGCGCTACAGCAGCTTCTTGAGCTTCGGCACGGGTTGGAGCACGGTGTTTGGCTGTAAGTAGGAATCTATATTACCGCCACAATTGGGCTGACCCGTTCAGGGATCTTCACGACGGCCTCCACCAACCTGATCTACGCGACTAATTTCATGGCCCTGATTGCCCTCTACAAGACCGACCTGGTCATCCAGCCGTGGATGATCTTCGTCGCCTACCAGGGCTTCAACCTGATCACCTCGGGCACGGTCATGTTCGGCAATCGCATCATCCCTGCGATCAATCGATTCTCCTGTAGGTGCAGCGCCTGATTCCCTATTATTAAATACACGCGAATCGGACTCAAGCACGACATTCCGCAGTGGCATACCTTCAAATAGCCTGGTTCGTCATCCTGGTCGTGGTCGCGGCCAAGGCGCCTGCCCACAACGATGCCAAGTTCGTGTTCCGGACGTGGATCAATAATACTGGATGGGAGAACAATGTCATCTGCTTCATCACCGGTCTGGTCAATCCGCTCTTCTCGCTGGGCGGTCTGGATGGGATCACGGTACGTCTTATCCGCGAATTTGAGACTACGTTATTGACATGGAGCCAAGCACATTACGGAAGAGATGCCCAACGTATGTGGACGACACTTAAAGACACCATTGAATACAGTTGCTGATGCTAGGTGCATGAACATACATAGCCGGGAAGGAATGCCCCTCTTGCTCTAGGTAAGTATGCATGTATCATTCAACACCATCTTATCGACCACTTCTAACTTCTCGTCCTCTCAGCAATCACCCTCGGAATCGCGTTTGTGACTGGAATTACGTACCTGCTCAGCCTCACGTTTTCCATCCAGGACTACGCAAAACTGGCAAACACCCGGACGGGTCTGCCGCTAGCTGAGATCTTCCGGCAAGCGACGCAGAGCGTGGGGGGCGCGTTTGCCCTGACGCTCATTCTCTGGGTCGCCATCGGTCCCTGCATGGTTGGGTCACAATTGAGTATGCGTCTTTCGACCTTTCGGTATCTACATACGATGAGGTATCTGATGCGGTTTTGCTTCTTCAGGTACCGGTCGAGTCTTCTGGGCTTTCGCCAGAGATGGGGGTCTGCCGCTGTCAAAAGTGTAAGACCAGCGCAAGCAGTGGGAAAACTTTTTTTTTCAAGAATCAATCATACTGATACTATCCACCAGCTGGTCCAAAGTCAACCGCAAGCTCGGCGTGCCGTTCAACGCTCAGTTCTGCGTGACCGCGATCATCGCCCTGCTGGGCTGCATCTACCTCGGCTCCAGCACAGCCTTCAATGCCATGATGAGTTCTGCTGTGTTAGTACATACCTACCTACATAACTATCACTCCCATATAAAAACCATTATCAGAACTTACACCCCCGCAGAACGATCAACAACATCGCATATCTCGTCCCGATCCTGACAAATGTCGTCCTCTGCCGCAAGACCATGCATCGCGGACCCTTCCACATGGGTCCTGTCATCGGCATGATCGTGAACTGCATCACGGTCGCTTGGCTCGTCTTTGCGATTGTATTTTTCTCGTTCCCGTACTATATGCCCGTAACAGGCAAGTTTTTCGATTTCGATTTTGAGTCGCCTGTTGGCATCATTTTCCCCTTCCCTCCCCCCTCCTTCTTTAAAAAATTCGAGCCAGATCAGTCAGGCTGACAACTTGATTCGTTTTGTCGTAGCACAAAACATGAACTACACGTGCGTCTGCGTCGGCGGGTTCCTCATCGTCGAACTCGTCTGGTGGCTCGTCGCCGGCAAGGCTTATTCCGAGAGCATGCAGAAGGCCAAGGAGGAAGAGAATGCGGCGCGTCATGTGGTGGTTGTTGTTTCTACGGATGGTAATCATGATAATGATAATAGTAACAGCTATTCCGGTGAGAAGCATGCATGATGAGATTAGATTAATTATACTCTGGATTCAGGTTACGGTACAGTTACACTTTCTCTACCTCTCACGGAGAGAAAGACGGCTTGTGGGTTTTGGTTTGGATTATATGATGTGCGAGAGAGAGAGAGAGAAAGTTGAAGGAAGTATATATATATATATATATACCGAAATAAAAAAAATGTTGTAGATAGAGAATATTCTGTAACTATCTCAATCCCATTTCATCTGGCTGAATAGTTAACTGTACATCTATTTATTCGTTCACCGATCGGTCACTTGATTAACTTATTGATTCAAACTTGACCTAACCTGGCCGATCAAAGTCTTTGGTCGACTTGACTGCCGAGCTTATGTTTCTTTCTTTGTGTTAAAAAAGATCTCCATCGCCATCGCCATCGCGGGCGTCTCTGCCTCGCCGCCGTCCTGCACGCACGCCTTTTTTTTCCGCCCGGGTCACCAAACGCCAGCCAGATCGAGAAGAGAAGGCCTTTGCGGCCTTTGGGACGCCGTGCGCCGGCCGCGGTCGCCAGAGGGTCATCGAGCTGAGCTCAGCCGGCGGATTTTTTTTGGGAGGTTTGGGGGGGG
>Ga0207841_1000127_pt1 | contig 82109 bp, 73 predicted proteins | sample HigsolmetaGSP18D_FD_184846 | JGI IMG/M metagenome (GOLD analysis project Ga0207841, IMG submission 184846) | High solid enriched microbial communities from the Joint BioEnergy Institute, USA - SP1-8-D (SPAdes) | ecosystem: Engineered > Bioreactor > SSF (Solid state fermentation) > Aerobic >... | reverse complement strand
AAGGCTGACGCTCTACCAATTGAGCTATTCCCGCGTAATAAATTGCAAAAATCAAATAAAAAGTACCTCAGGCGGGACTTGAACCCGCACGTCCTAATGGACACAGGATTTTAAGTCCTGCGTGTCTACCAATTCCACCACCAAGGCAAAATTTGATTTTTGAATTTAATATTTCAAAGAGCGGGAAACGAGACTCGAACTCGCAACATTCAGCTTGGAAGGCTGACGCTCTACCAATTGAGCTATTCCCGCGTTGTGAGTGCAAATATAAGGTCATTAATATTACTTTTGCAAGTGTTTTTCGAATAAATTTTACAACTTTTTTCTAATAAATTAATTTTGAAATATTTGACTTGTTGATTTTTTTTGAGAAATTAGGGGGAAATATAATTTGAATGACATTTGATGAGTTATCTATACTAATTGAAAGAAATAATTTCAAGTCAAAAGTAGATTTTACAGTTGCAATTAAACTTTTTGATGCGGAAAATGATTGGCCTGTGGAATCAATTACAATAAATGATTTTATAAATAAAGTTGAAATGGAAATTGGAGACGATATTTTTTATCAAAATTTAGTTTCTAAGTTAGATTCATATAATTCTATAAATAACGCTTGGAAAGTAGAAAGCTTGATGTCAGTAAAAGATATTTTAGAGCTTGATATAACAAGAAATTTCAAATCAATTATTAATGAATTTATTGAAAATAATAAAATAGAGTTATGAAAATCCCCAAAATTCATGGTATTATAGAACGTAGAATGTTAATCAATTTTTGTGTAGAACTACACTATATTGAGAAGATTTTACCTCAACCTTTTCGCCCAAAATTGTACAAAGGAAAAGCAATTGCTGGAATCTGTTTGATTCGATTAAAAGATATAAAACCAAAAGGTTTACCTGATTTTGTAGGAGTGAATTCTGAAAATGCAGCGCATCGAATCGCGGTTGAATGGGAAGAAAATGGCGTGACAAAAGAAGGTGTATATATCCCGAGGAGAGATACTTCTCTAAAATTGAATACACTTGTTGGTGGTCGAGTTTTTCCTGGTAAACATTATTTTGCGAAGTTTAATGTTATAGAAGAAAACGATAATTATCATTTAGATTTCACGAGTTCTGACGATACACGAATTGAAATTGATGCTAAAAAATCTGTTGAATTTAATTCTAATTCGATTTTCGAAACGTTGGATGAAGTTTCAAAATTCTTCGAGAATGGTTCTGTCGGTTATTCTCCAAATGGAAATAATTTTGAAGGTCTAAAACTCGAAACCTATAATTGGGGAGTAGAACCTTTGGAAGTTTTACATGTGAAATCAAGTTTTTTTGAAGATGAAACAATCTTTCCAAAAGGTTCTGTTCAGTTTGATAACGCAATTCTGATGACCAATATCGAACATGAATGGAAGTCGTTAGAAAAGATAAAATGTTTGTAGTTTATTCTTTGCTCAAAATAAAATCTTCCTCATTTGTTTTTCCTAAATTAAACTGAAACATTTCACCATAATTTATAGGTATTTTGAATGCATTTTTGATTGGTATTTGCAACAAATAACACCACATCAAACGGATGATTCCACCATGTGCAACAATCAGCACTTTTTCGTGTTGAGCATTTCGTAACTCGTCCATAAAATCAAAAAGTCGCGTAGAAATATCTTGCATTGATTCGCCGTTTGGTGTTTTAGTTTCGACAAAATCGGCGTACCAAGGTTCTATTTCTTCCGAAGGAATTTCGTTCCACGATTTCATTTCCCAATCTCCAAAATTGAATTCTTTTAATCGTTCATCAAAAATAATTTCATTCGAGAAAGTTTCTGCTAATCGTTGACAGCGACTCAGTGGACTTGAAAAAATTATCTCAAAGTCGTTTTCGATCTTAGTATGAATTTGTACTACTTCTTGATGAAAAGTATCAGCTAATTCCACATCAGTTTGTCCGTAACAAACCGATGAAGGAACATTAACTTTTGTATGTCGAATTACAGAAACTTGCATAGAATTAAAACGCCAAGATAAAACAAAACTTCGGTAACTTGTTGCACAGTTCCCAAGCAATCGCCTGTATATCCACCAATATATTTTTTGAAATACCAGCCCAAATAAACTTTTCCTATGTAACAAAGTGGTAATATCAACAAGAATTTCCATTCGCCAAAAACAATAAAAGGCACAAGACAGAAAAGAAAACTAATGATAAGATTTTTTATTGGAAGTGCTTTATTTGCCATCGGTTTTGATTTACTTTTGTCGATATCTGTCACATATTCGTGTGTATAAATCATCATTCCAGAAAAAAAGCGACTAACCGAATGTGCTGCAATCAAGCTGAAAATCATCAACCAAAAATTATTTTCTGCAATATGTTGAAGTGATGTGAATTTCAATAACAACAATAAGATAACACCAATTACACCATAAGCTCCAATTCGGCTATCTTTCATAATTGTCAAGATTTTTTCTTTGCCATAACCGCCTCCAAAACTATCGCAAACATCGGTGAAACCATCTTCATGAAAAGCTCCTGTCAGTAAAACGCTTGTAATCATTGTGATAATAATAGCAATATCAATAGGTAAAATAAATTGACAAATTGTATAAATCAATGCATTAAAAGCGCCAACCAATAAACCAATCGCTGCATAGTATTTTTGTGATTGATTCATGATTTCGTTGCTATATGGAATTTTGAACGGAATCGGAATTCGCGTAAAAAACATCAATGCGGTTAAAAAATAAGCGATTTCTTTTTTTAGCATTTCACTTCAGTTTCTTTGTTACTCACGCCTGCAGATTCGAAACTCGCCATATCATTGTAGAAATTTACCGCACTTTTGATAATTGGATAAGCCAACGCACACCCCGTTCCTTCACCAACTCGCAAATTGATGTTCAGAATTGGTTCTTCGTTGAAATAATTTAATAAATATTGATGTCCAGATTCATCACTTTGATGACAGAAAATTGTATTGTTTAAAATTTCTGGGTTTAATTTAGACGCAACCAAAATCGCAGACGAAGCAATATATCCATCAATCATCAACAACATATTATGTTCATAAGCAGATAACATTGCAGCTGTCATTTGAGCAACTTCAAAACCTCCAAAAGTGGCTAAAATTTCTTTTGGATCAGTAATTTTTCTATGTGTATTTTTAACCTGATTTAGAATATTGATTTTATTTTGTAATTGCTCATCATTCAAACCTGTTCCACGTCCTACACATTGTTCAAGCGGTAAATCGGTTAAATAGTGTACAAGCATCGATGCAGAAGAAGTGTTCCCAATTCCCATTTCGCCAAAACCAATAATATTTGTTCCATTTTGAGCGATTTCGTTCACAATTGTCTTCGAATAATCAAAACATTGTTCCAATTGATCTAAGGTCATTGCAGGTTCGTGCAAGAAATTTTTGGTTGATTTGGCTACTTTACAATTTTTCAAAACCGAATAATCCTCGAAATCATAATTTACACCAGCGTCAACAATCGTTAAATTAATCTCATTTTGATTACAAAAAACATTAATAGCTGCTCCATTATTTAGGAAATTTAAAACCATTTGAGGCGTAACTTCTGCTGGATACGCACTAACACCAGATTGTGCAATTCCGTGATCGCTTGCGAAAACGATTAGATGAGGTTTTATTAATTCTAAATGATTTTTTTGCTGAACTAAACCAATTTTAAGTGCGATTTTTTCTAATAAACCTAAAGCTCCAAGCGGTTTTGTTTTAAGATCAATAATGTGTTGAATTTCTTCTTTTTGCATTTTATACTAAACTAAATTTTAATAAAAAAATGCTTTCGAAATCAAGTGCAATCAATTCAACAAATAATAAAAATATATGTAGTTTTGATTGAGCTTCAATCGCGAAAGCATCATCTAAAAAGTGGTCTGGCTTATAGTTTTTCTCTACTTACAGTTGCGCGACAGCTCGAGATTTGCACTCGATTCCCTTTTGTGCAAGCAAGGTAATAAATTATTTTTCTGGGACAAAATTTTCATCAATCACTATATCTCCCATCAAAACGACTTGCTCTTCAAAATCAGAAGTGTTTAAATTAACTTTATTCGGAAAATTTTTAAATGAATAAGATTTATAAACTTCTGAATTTATTTCATTTGAAGCTAATCTTAGGTTAAGTTCAGTATTTTTTAAAGTCTCAAATTGTATTGTATATTCCTCGCCAACGTTTAATTTACTTTCTACTAATTCATCATTAATTAACAAACGATATGTTTTGATTTCTAAGTTAGAATTTCCAAAATTAACTTTTATTTTGAATTTTATTTTTTCTTTTTGAATCGAATCATTTTTTGCAACTAAAGGTTCTGTACAATTTGGTTTATCCTGTCCATTTGTACATGAATTTAATAACCCAAAAGCAGAAAAAATCATGACATTAGAAATCGTTTTCTTAAAAAGATTTTGACCTAATTGACTTGGATGAAAAATACCACAATGAACGTTGCTTTTCTGAAATTCATTCGAAATTTCGTCATTTGTCAAATTAGAAAAGTCAGTGATTTTATGTTGACATTTTGCATAGAAATTTTCGTTTGTTAATTTCTCTTTGCAAGGAATTGGAATTGTGATTTTCATATTTTTTAAAGTTTAGATTTATAATAGAGATGATTTTATGAATAAAAAGGTTGGTTTTATTTTTAGAAATAATTGATTTAGAATATTTGGATTTATGTAATATCTTTAACCACCTCTACTTTCCTATTAAATAAGATCAATTTTTAATGAAAAATTTTCCCATCCCAACGAACGAAAAGCAAAGATTGCAAGCGGTTTACGATTATAATTTACAAGAACATGATAAAGACGAAGAATTAGAGGTTTTTGCAAATGCTGCGAGTTTGATTTGTAATGCGCCAATTGCGTTAGTTTCTATTTTTGATGAAAACTATCAAGTGATTAAAGCCAATTGCGGAATCGAGGTAGATATTGTTCCACGTCAACAAACTATTTGTCAATTTTCTTTAATGGAAGAAGAAATTTTGGTGATTGATGATGTGACGAAATTTGAACCTGCAAAAAATATTGCTGGAGTAAAAGCTGCAAATATTCAGTTTTATGCTGGTGTTCCGTTGATTGATGACAATGGAAATGTGTTGGGGACATTATGTGTAAACGATCATTATCCAAGAACGTTGGACGAAAAACAACGCAATTTATTGATTCAACTTGGGAAAAATATTACCAAATTATTGGTTAGTAAAAAGCGAAAAAAAGACGCTTCTTACTTTCAAAATATCTATAAAATATCGAATAACCTGATTGGAGTTGCCGATATTAATGGTGTTCTAAAATCTATAAATCCTGCTTTTAAAGAGGTTTTAGGAATAAAAGATAAAAAGACAATTATTACAGAAAATTTTTTAGATTTTGTTTCGGAAAAAGATAAAAAGAAAGTTAATACGTATTTATCAAATCTTAAAAATAATACAGATTCAATCAATTTCAAATGTTTGATGTATTCTCCCGAATCTCAAGAAGAGAAGTTAGTGGAATGGTATACAAGATCAAACTTAAAAATTGACAACGAAATCTTCTTCTTTGGTCGAGATATTACGCTTGAAAATTCGAAAAAAGTAGAATTAGAAAACAGTGAACGTAAGTTTAGAAACTTCTTCAATTCTTCGCTTGGTTTAATGACAATTCATGATTTAGATGGAAATATTTTGTCGATAAATAAGAAAGGATTAGAATCTATGGGCTATTCAGAAAATGAGGCAAAAGATTTGAATCTGAAAAAAATAATTCCAAAATCTAATCAAAAAGAATATCAAACCTATATAGAAACGATTTTGAGTAAAAAGCAAGATTCTGGTTTGATGAGCTTGATTAAGAAAGATGGTTCGCTAACATATTGGTTATACAGTAATATTTTGGACAAAGATAACGAAGGAAATCCTGTTGTAATGAGTACTGCTGTGGATATGACACAAAGGACGTTGTTGGAAAGAGATCTTAATCGTGTTCGTCAGTTACTAGATCATACGTACGAAGTTGCGAATGTTGGAGGTTGGAAATATGATTTAGTTAAGCAAAAATTAATTTGGGCTGATATAACGAAAAAGATCCATGAAGTTGAACCAGATTATGAACCAAATGTAGAAACTGCACTCAATTTTTATGAAGCAAAAAGTAGTTATCCAAAAATAAAGAAAGCTTTTAAAGATGCGGTAGAAAAAGGAATCGGATATGATATGGAGTTGCAGATTGTTACCCAAAAAGGAAAAACAATTTGGGTAAGATGTAAAGGAATTCCAGAATTTGTAAATGGAGAATGTGTTAGCGTTTTTGGAATTTTTCAGGATATTGATGAGAGAAAACGTTATACGTTAGAGTTGGCTCGACAAAAAGCTATTTTCGAAACATTTATTAATCATGTACCTGCATCTGTTGCAATGTTTGATAAGGATATGAATTATCTGACTTTGAGTAATCAATGGTGTGATGAATTTGTGATAAAAAAGAAAAATGTGATCGGAAAATCTCATTACGAAATGTACAATGTTCCAGCAGAAAGAAAAGCGATTTATGAAGCTTGTTTGCAAGGCGAAAATTATTCGAATGAAGATATGATTTATCGTACACCAAAATATGATACAGATCAACACTATTCGTGGGCGATTCATCCGTGGTATATCAACAAAAAACAGATTGGTGGTCTGATTATGTTTTCGCAAAATATAACAGAATCTGTCAAGAAAAATAAAGAACTTAAAAAAGCCAAAAAGAATGCGGATATCGCTAGTAAGGCAAAGTCTGAGTTTTTAGCAAATATGAGTCACGAGATTCGAACACCTTTAAATGGTGTGATTGGTTTCTCTGATTTATTGTTGAAAACGCCACTTAATCCGACTCAAAAACAATATTTGAATTTTATTAATGATTCTGCAAATTCATTGTTGTCAATAATAAATGATATTTTAGATTTTTCTAAAATTGAATCGGGTCGAATGGATGTTTCGATAGAAAAAAATAATTTGTTCGAGTTAGGAAATCAAGTAATCAATGTGATTCTTTATCAAGCCGAAAACAAAAAAATAGAATTATTGTTGAATATAGATAATAATTTACCTCAATTTATTTGGATTGATGAAGCTCGATTGAAACAAGTGCTAATTAATCTACTTGGAAACGCTGTGAAATTTACGGATAGTGGAGAAATAGAACTAAAAATTAGTCAAGTTGAACCAATTGTGAAAGGAGAAAAAGCAAAATTGAGATTCTCTGTTCGTGATACAGGAATTGGTATAAAACCAGAAAAACAAGTCAAGATTTTTGATGCATTTACTCAAGAGGATAGTACTGTTAGTAAACGTTTCGGAGGAACTGGTTTAGGTTTAACAATTTCGAATAAGTTGCTAAATTATTTCGGAAGCCATCTAGAATTGCAAAGCGAAATAGATAAAGGTTCTACATTTTTCTTTGATTTAGAAGTTGATTACGAATATAATATTGAGCAACAATTTGATCATTTGGAAGAAATAAATCATGTGTTGATTGTAGATGATAATCAAAGTAATCAAATGATTTTGCAACATATGTTACAGTTCAAAAATATAACATCTGATATTGCAAATAATGGAATGGAAGCGCTACAGAAAGTTTTGAATGGCGATGTTTACGATGTTATTTTGATGGATTATCATATGCCGGTTTTGAATGGTTTGGAAACAATTCAGAAAATAAAAGAGTATTTCGTAACAAAGGATACAAAAACTCCTTTAGTGTTATTGCATAGTTCTTCTTAGGATGAATATCTAATTCAGAAAGCAAAAGAATTAGGAATTACTTCGCGTTTATTGAAACCAATTAAGTCGGAAGAATTGTTTGATACGTTGCGTAAAACAATTATTGATTCGAAAGAAATTCAAACCATAGAAATTGAAAATCAAGAAGAAATTTCGCAAGATTTTTCGAAACAATTTCACATTTTAATTGCAGATGATAATTTAGTAAATATGGCTCTGAATCAGCAAATTATCAAAAATATTGCACCAAATTCTATTTTGTATACAGCTGCGAATGGAGCGGAAGCCGTATCAATTTGTCAAGAAAATAAGATCGATTTAATCTTGATGGATATTCAAATGCCAGAAATGAATGGGATTGAAGCAACTAGGGTTATTCGTTTGTTAAATAATTTTCAAGAAACTCCGATTATAGCAGTGACAGCGGGAAATGTAAAAGGCGAAAAGGAAAAATGTCTTGATGCTGGATTGAATGATTTCTTAGCAAAACCAATTCGAGAAAAAGATATTTTTGATGTCCTAGAAAAATGGTTAGATTTTTCTAAAAAAGAAAAGAATGAAACCAACGATTTTGGAAATCACCTTGATCTTTCTATGATAAATAATTATACGAAAGACGACGAATCGTTTAGAAAAATGTTTATAGAAATAATTATTAATGAGTTAGAAAAATCTGTACAAGAATTTGAAACTTATTTCAACAAACAAAATTTAGAAGGATTAAATCAATTAGGTCATAAAGTAAAAGGAACAGCAAAAACTGCAGGACTTACAATTTTGGCTGATTTAACCGAACAAATAGAAAAATCAACTTCGATCAATTACCTACAAGAAAACCAGCTGATTATTAAAGTAAAAACCGAAATAGAATTAGTTATTAACTATTTAAAAAATATTTAAAAACCAATATTATGCAGATTTTAATTGCCGAAGACGATGAATTGATTTTAAAAACAATTGAACACAAACTGAAAAAAGAAGGTTACAAAGTTGTTTTAACACGAAATGGAAAAGAAGCAATCAGTAAGATTGAGAATGAAGATATTGATTTGATTATTACAGATATTATGATGCCTTTTGCGTCTGGTTTGGAGATTATTAGTGCTGTTAGAAAAAGTAAAAATTCCGAAACACCAATGATTATTTTGTCTTCTTTAGGGCAAGAAGATGTAGTGGTGGAAGCATTTAATTTGGGTGCAAATGATTTTATGGTGAAACCATTTAGCCCTATTGAATTGTCTGTTCGCGTGAAGAAATTATTAAAATAAAAGCATGATTATCCTACAAATTATAACCTATACCGAGTTAATCGTAGGAATTTATATTCTACTTATTTTACTTTTTTTGACAATTATTTATACGTTATTGACAAGTATAATTGAATATAAAATCATTACAAAGAAAAATAAGTGGAATGCGATTATTGATAAAGAAATTTATGAAACAATTTTGGATGATCAATCCAATTCGAATACTGACTTTAATGATTATTTGAAATCAAGTTCATTCAAACATTATTTTATTAAAAAATTACTAAAAGCGGAACAAAATTTTTCTGGAAATTCAAAAGAAAGTATTCAAAATTTATTTGACCATTATGAATTAAAAAAAATATCCTTACAGAAATTAAATAGTCAAAAAAATCATGAAATAGCCGAGGCAATACAAGAAGTTACGACGATGAATCATGTTGAAACTTTACCAAAAATCAAAAGTATGTTACAACATAAAAATGATTTAGTACGATCTGAAGCGCAATATGGTTTAACGAAATTTGCTGGTTTCGAAGGTTTATATTTTTTGGATAATTTACAAGAGCAATTGACGGATTGGCAACAGTTGAAATTGTTGGATGCAATTACAATTTTACCAAATCTTGATGAGGTTGATAAGATAATTTCAAATTGGTTAAAATCACCTAATCAAAGTGTGAAAATTCTAACAATGAAATTAATTCGCAAGTTTCAATTGTTGCAAATGCACGATTTGGTTGCAGATAATTTGCACGATTCTGATGAAAAAGTTGTGGAAGAAACGATTAAAACATTAGTCAGAATCGAAGATGACTCAACCTCAAAGCTATTGATTGAGCAATATGAAACGTGTAACGAAAAGTTTCAAATTCAAATTTTAAAAGCTTTAGAAAAAATCTCAAATCCAGAAAATAACACATTCTTAGAAACTCAAGCAAAGGAAAATCCTTCATTTTCTGTCAAAAAAGCAAGTGTAAAAGCCTTAAATAATTGTTGTTCAAAAACCGATTTACAAAAACTTGCACACCAATCAAACTCTCCTGAATTAAAACAAATTATTAATCAAATTATCCAAGAAAACTAATCATGAATTGGCTAGAAACGGCTTTCGATTTTTTTATTTACGGCTTCCTTTTTTATTCAATCCTATTAATTTTAGTCTACGGATGGATAGGTTTTTATGCAAAAGGAGCGATAAAAATGTATATCCGAAAAAACAGTTTTACGGATTATTCGCTTATTGCAACATCGCCAAATGCGCCTACTTTTAGCCTTATTGCGCCCGCTTATAACGAAGGTGCAACGATTGTGGAGAATGTGCGTTCGTTGTTGTCGTTGTATTACAATCAGCTCGAAATTATTATTGTAAATGATGGTTCCAAAGATGATTCGTTGCAACGATTAATTGAAGCGTATGATTTGATTAAAATTGATTATTTCGTTGAAGGAAACATCGAAACGAAACCAATTAATGCAATTTATAAAAGTACCAATCCAGTTTTCAAAAAATTAATTATTGTTGACAAAGTAAATGGAGGAAAATCGGATGCGTTAAATGTCGGAATTAATATTGCAACAAACGATTATATTGTTTGTATTGATGTCGATTGTATTTTAGAACAAGATGCGATTCTGAAGCTTGCGAAACCTTTTATGGATGAAGCAAAAGCAAAAGTAATTGCATGTGGAGGCGTAATTCGTTTGGCGAATAATTGTACCATTGTTGACGGAAAAATTGTCGATGTTAATTTGCCTAAAACTCGTTTAGGAAGAGCACAAGCGTTAGAATATATTCGTGCATTTCTTTTGGGAAGAATGGCGTGGTCGCGCGCCAATGGTTTGATGCTGATTTCGGGTGCTTTTGGTGCTTTTGATCGTGAAATTGTACTCCAGTGTGGCGGTTACGATCACGATACAGTTGGTGAAGATATGGAGCTTGTTGTGCGAATGCGACGTTATATGCACGAGCAAAAATTGGCCTATAAAGTAGTAAATATTCCCGATCCGCTTTGTTGGACAGAAGTACCAGAAAATAAAGAAATTTTAACCAAACAGCGTAATCGTTGGATGCGTGGAACGATAGAAACATTGTGGAAGCATCGTATTTTATTTTTCAATCCGAAATATGGAAAACTTGGAATGATGAGTTATCCGTATTGGTTTTTCTTCGAATTTTTAGGACCGATTATCGAATATATTGGTTGGATCATTTTCGTAGTTTTATTCTTTTTAGGATTTATTAATTGGCATATTTTCTTTCCTTTGATGGCTTTTGTATTGCTTTATGGAATTTTATATTCGATTTATGCTATTCTGATTGATTTGATGACGTACAATGTTTATCACAAAAAAGGGGATATTCCGAAATTATTTTTTACGGCGTTTATAGAGCCGTTTACATTTCATCCGTTTGTTGTGATGGCAGGCGTGAAAGGGGTGAAGGATTTCTTTCTCAAAAATAATTCGTGGGGAGAAATGACGCGACAAGGTTTTGGAGGAAATCAAGCGAAAGAATTATCTATTTGGCAAAAACTGAAACTTGGATTTATTAATTTAGTTCAGCAAACTACGTTTATTTCACTGATATATTTTTTAATTTTTGGATTGTCATCAATTCTTGAATTTTATCTTTATCAAGAAAATCTTACAACAACTTCTAATCAAACTTTATTTTTTGATTTATTCGTACATAATATCGATTTTGCTTTAGATAGTATTTTTGTGGTAAGTTTTGCATATTTTTTACTGCAATTTTATTCGATAAGTTGGGCAAAAAAATGGATCATTTTTGCGTATTCTTTTTTAATCATTTCAAATATTTTATTGATTAAATATTTTGAAACAACACTCAATTTATTAGGTTCAGATTTGTTTTCTTATACGTTCGAAGAATTGAAATTAATTATTGGAGCATCAGGTGTTGTCAATACAATAAGTATCCTTTTATCAATTGCTGTAATTGCTATTTTAACAACGATATTTATTTACAGTTATAGATTAAAAATTAACCAAAAAATTCTTCAATTACCATTAATAATTTTGAGTTTTTTATCGATTATTGTTCCAATTAATTTGGATTTAAAAAGTTCTCAAAATGATGAGTTTTCATCTAATCTAATTTTGAGTAAATCGTCTTATTTTTTCTCAAACTCGATTGAACAATATGCAGAAGATAAACTTTCGGAAATTGATTTTTTAAATTCAAATTCGAGTTCAAATAATGAAGATAATCGACATTATTTTGATAAAATTAATTATCCATTTTTGTATCAAGATGAGAACAAAAATTTCTTCGCGGATCAATTTAATTTAACAACAGAAAAACCGAATGTTGTTTTTATTGTGATTGAAGGTTTGGGACGAGCTTTTAGTAACGAAAGTGCATATTTAGGTTCTTTTACACCATATATTGATAAGCTTTCGAAAAAGAGTTTGTATTGGGAAAATGGATTAAGTACGACGGGAAGAACATATGGAGTTTTACCTGGATTGACGGGGTCTTTGCCATTTGCTGAAAATGGTTTTATGGAACAAAAGAGTTTACCTCAACATTACAATTTGTATAATTTGTTGAAAAGTAATGGTTATAAAACGGGGTATTTTTACGGTGGCGATGTTGATTTCGATTTTATGTCAAAATACTTGAATTATTCGGGTGTTGAAACAATTATTGATGAAAATGATTACGAAAATAATTATGCAAAAATTCCGTCGAATAATGGATTTTCTTGGGGATTTGACGATCATTCAGTGTTTAAAAAATATTTAGCAACGCAAAAAGAAAATAATCAACCATATTTTAATGTTTTGATGACGTTAGCGACGCATAGTCCTTTCTTAATAAACAATGTTGAGAAATATAATAAACAGTTTGAAACGTTGATTAAATCTCGAAATTATGATGCGACAACTTTGACGACAGTAAAAAAATATAAACAACAATTGGTGACTTTTTTGAGTGTTGATGAAGCTGTAAAAAACTTTTTCGAAGCTTATCAAAAACGTTCAGATTTTAATCAAACTATTTTTGTGATTACTGGAGATCATCGAATGCCAGAAGTACCGATGGAAACAAAGATTGATCGTTTTCATGTTCCGATTATTGTTTATTCTCCTTTGTTAAAGTCACCGAAAAAGATGTCAAATATTGTGACGCATTTTGATGTTGCACCAACTTTTGTGACATATTTTAGAGATTCATATAAACTGAAATTACCGAATTATGTGACTTGGATGGGACAGAATTTAGAAAACGGTAAAGCGAATTTCAGAAAACAAGGCGTTCCGTTAATGCAGAATAAAAATATTTTAGATGATTATGTTTTTCAAAATTATCATTTGTCAGGAGGGAAGTTATATCGAATTGAAAAGAATTTAACCGAAGATGTTGAACAAAATTCGAAGATGGAAACAGAGTTGAAAAATCGATTGAAAAGCTTTAAAACAAAAAACCATTCTTTGAAAAATACTCAAAAAATGGTTCCTGATTCTATATTTAATCGTTATATCAATTAGAATTTTCGGCTGTACGAAACGCTTACATCAAATTGATTTCCTTTTTGATTTGGACGATATTCTTGATTGTAATAATTCGCACCAATTGAAATTAAGTTTAATTCATTGATCGAAAAATTATAATCTGCTCCAATTTTGAAGGACTTCAGTTTGTAAGTTGTATCTTCTAAAAGATTGTTGTTAAAATCTTCTGGTGAAATTCCTGTACCAATAGCTAAGCTTAAATAATTGTTTGCATCGCCAGTATAATAACGAGTTGTGAATGTATACGAATGCGAAATATTGTTGTTGCTTGGCGTTACAAATGCACGTAAATTGAACCAATAATTTTTATAATATTTACCGATAGATCCTGTGAACATCCAAACATCATCCGAAAAATGAAGTTGACGATAACCTAATTCAGCTTCGAAACTTTTAGGTAAATTAGCGTAAAGAGAGGCTCCTGTGCGATATTTAGGAAAAATTCCATCACTATCCGAATATCCACCGCCAACATACATATAAAATGTCTTAGAAAGTCTTGGATAAGCTTCTACTTCGTATTGAACTCCGTTATCTTTAAATTTGTTTGCGTAATTTACTTTAAAAATCAACGAACCAAGTGAAGTTTGTCTTTTATAACTAACCGAAACTTGATGCCAATCATCTGCAAATTGCTTGTCAAAATGTGAGTAATTATAATTTACACTAATCGCATTTTTAGTATTATTTATTTCGATTCGATTTGCTAATTCGCGCGCTTCCGTATTTTTAGGGTTAATTGCTAATAATTCTTTGATTGTTTTCGAAGCTTCTTCATAAGCATTGTTTGAATTAAGAACTTTAGCTTTTAACAACAATAATTCTTCATTTTTAGGATATTTAATTAATCCACGATCAATGATAGAAACGGCTTCTGTATAATTATCATTCCAATATTCAAGTGACGTGTAAGCTAAATAAAAATCGGTAGAAGGATCCATGTTTTTTTCAACATTCTGAAAAACTTTTCTCGCTTCTTCGGTTTCATCATTCCATGTATATATTCGTCCCAAAAAAACAGCGATATCTGTATATTCCGGAGATTGATCTAAAGCTTGTAATGCAAGTTTCTTGGCAGTTGCATAATCTTTTTCTTCGAAAGCTTTGTGACGTGCTTCTTGAAATAAATCATCCGAACTTTTCGATTCTTGACTATACGAAAATAAAGGTAAAAAGGTAAGAGTAAAGAGTGTCTTTCTTAGAAATGATTTTTGAATCATGTGATAAAAACGTACTTTATTATGAGGATAAAGATATAATTATTTAGAGCATAAAAAAAGCTCAAGAAAATAAATTCTTGAGCTTTATTGTACCTCAGGCGGGACTTGAACCCGCACGTCCTAATGGACACAGGATTTTAAGTCCTGCGTGTCTACCAATTCCACCACCAAGGCATCCACTTCTAAGAAAGAAGTTAGAGCGGGAAACGGGACTCGAACCCGCAACATTCAGCTTGGAAGGCTGACGCTCTACCAATTGAGCTATTCCCGCGTGTAAATTGTAAAAATCAAATTAAAAAGTACCTCAGGCGGGACTTGAACCCGCACGTCCTAATGGACACAGGATTTTAAGTCCTGCGTGTCTACCAATTCCACCACCAAGGCAAAATTTGATTTTTATGAATTTTTATATTTCAAAGAGCGGGAAACGGGGCTCGAACCCGCGACCTCAACCTTGGCAAGGTTGCGCTCTACCAGCTGAGCTATTCTCGCGATTGGAGTGCAAATATATAAAATCAATTTCTAATAATCCAAATCAAATTTGAATAAAATTTTAAAAATATATTTGCACTTATTTTAATTAGTTGATAGGCATTAACATATCAGCTACTTCTTTTATTTTATCTTTCATCTTTTTACGATGAACGATCATATCAACGAAGCCTTTTTCTAATAAAAATTCAGAAGTTTGGAATCCTTCTGGTAAATCTCTACCAATAGTTTCTTTGATAACACGTGGTCCAGCGAATCCAATTAATGCTCCTGGCTCTGCCATGATAACGTCACCAATTGATCCGAAAGAAGCTGTAATTCCTCCAAAAGATGGATTTGTTAAGATTGTAATATAAGGAATGTTGTTATCTGCTAATTGAATTAATTTAGCTTCTACTTTAGCTAATTGCATCAACGAAATTGCAGCTTCCATCATACGTGCACCACCAGATTGTGTAATAATTACGAATGGAGTTTTGTTTTTGATAGAATAATCAATTGCACGTGCAATTTTTTCTCCCATTACAGATCCTAAAGAACCTCCAATAAATTTGAAGTCCATACAAGAAATTGTAATGTCACGTCCATGAATTTTTCCAGTCGCATTGCGAATAGAATCTGTCATTCCCGTTTTCTTTTTAATCTCTTTTAAACGATCTTTATAAGGTTTTGTATCTGTCCAATTTAATGGGTCTTTACTTTCTACTTTTGTATCTAATTCTGTGAATTTACTATCATCAAATAAGATATCGAAGTATTCTTGAGAACCAATTTGTACGTGATGATCATCCTCTGGACTTACATACGCATTTGCTTTTAGTTCTTCAGTTTCAATAATTTTTCCTGATGGTGTTTTGTACCATAAGCCTTTTTTAACGTCTTTTTTAGACTCTGTAGGCGTTGTAATATTTTTCTTGCTTCTAATAAACCAAGGCATATTCTCTGTTTTTATTTGGGTAAGAATAATCTTAGTGAAAAGATTATCCTAAAGTATTAACATTATTTAAATCGTGAAAAGCTTGAATTAATCTGTCTTTGAAAGTAACTTCTCCAGCTCTTAACCACACGCGTGGATCATAATATTTTTTGTTAGGAGATTCTGGACCTTCAGGATTTCCAATTTGTCCTTGTAAATAAGCTGCATTTTCGTCAAAATATTTACGAATTCCTTCCATAAATGCATATTGTAAATCTGTATCAATGTTCATTTTGATAACTCCGTAGCTAATTGCTTCTCTAATTTCTTCTAACGTAGAACCAGAACCTCCGTGGAATACGAAGTTTACAGCGTTGTCTACACCATACTTTTCGTTGATGTATTTTTGAGAGTTATCTAAAATTTTTGGAGTCAATACAACATTTCCTGGTTTGTAAACACCGTGTACATTACCAAATGCTGCTGCAATCCAGAAATTATCAGAAATAGATTTTAAGTTTTCGTAAACGTAAGCAACTTCTTCTGGTTGAGTGTATAATAAAGAATTGTCAACATTAGAATTGTCAACACCATCTTCTTCTCCACCTGTAATACCTAATTCCATCTCCAAAGTCATTCCAACTTTAGACATTCTTTCTAAGTATCTTTTGCACTTTTCTACGTTTTCTTCTAAAGGCTCTTCAGATAAATCTAACATGTGAGAACTAAATAAAGTCTTTCCGAATTTATTAAAATGTTCTTCGTTAGCGTCCATAATTCCATCAATCCAAGGCAATAATTTTTTTGCACAGTGGTCTGTATGTAAAATTACAGTAGCTCCGTAAGACTCAGCTAAAGTGTGAATATGTTTTGCTCCCGCAATAGCACCTTTGATAGCAGAAAGTTGATTTTCTCCTTTTAATCCTTTTCCGGCATTAAAAGCAGCACCTCCGTTAGAAAATTGAATAATAACCGGAGAGTTTACTTCAACTGCAGCTTCCATTGCAGCGTTAATAGTATCTGAACCGATGACATTACACGCTGGTAAAGCGTATTGATTTGCTTTTGCATCATTGATAATGTCTTGAACTAATGAACCGGTAGCAACACCGGCAGGAAATTTTCTGCTCATTATGTTAGTATTTTGTGAAACAAATATAGATGTTTTTTTAGAAAGGATAATTAATTCCGAAGTGGATTCTTGGTTTAAGCAAATTAAAATTGTCAAATTGCCAGCGATCACCCAATTCGTAAGAAGGGTCATAAATTTTGTAACCTAAATCAAATCTTACAATTGCAAACGTACCAATGTGATAACGGAAACCTAATCCAGAACCAATTCCGAATTCTTTGTAAAAATCTTTGAACTTAAATAATGTTTCTGGACGATTTTTATTAACACCCCAAATATTACCAGCATCAAGAAAATATGCACCTTCCAAACTTCCAAAAAGATTGAAGCGATATTCAGCATTGAATAACAATTTCATGCTTTCAAATTCTAAACTTTGATTTTTAGAATCGATACGTGGTTTACTTCCAGGACCTAAAGTTAACGGTGCCCAACCACGAACATCATTTGCTCCTCCAGCCGAATAACTTCTTACGAAGGGTGCAACATCTGAGTTTCCATATGGTTGAATGATTCCGAATAAGAAACGTCCCGCTACGCTAGAATTTGAATTTAATTTGAATTTTCGTCTAACATCCACATCAAATTTTACGAATTGAGAATAAGGAATTCCAAAGATCAAACCTGCTTGATTTCCGTCTCGATCAGGTTCAGCTTTATTAAAGCCAAAAGCTTTGTCTAAACCTCTTAATACATTTCCGGCTAATTCAATTCTCGCTTGAATAAACCAAGGATTACTTTTTGGTCGAAATGAATTTTCTTGATTAAATGTAAATTGATAGATAAAAGAGTTGATTAATACATTTTGGGAAATATTAGCTTTTCTATATAACATATTCTCAAAATCAACATACAACTTTGCGTTTTCTCCAGTTAATGAACTTTGGAATCCTTTGTCAGCCTCAATTGCGTCTGTTAATTCATCGTCCGTTAGATAAATTGGTGCATTAGGATTGTATGCGTAGTATAAATCTTTTACTTCGTTTTTTGTATTATTATCTTTTGTAAACACTTCATAATAGCGATCTTTTTTTCGGTTACTAATAAATTCTGTGTTAAACAAAGAAACTTTGTGTTGAAACTCCGAACTCGAAATATCCATATCAAAACCAAAACCATAAGTCGTTTTGTCTAAACCTACATTTTTCTGCGTACTTGCATTCATTCGAATAGCAGATTCGGCAGTAAAACGTTTTGGTAAAATATTATCAAGATTAATTGGTGTTAATAAATAAGGAAATTTCAACTTTGTTTCGATAGCGATTTCGTAAGCATTTAAGAATGCTTTATTCATTGAGAAATCTTTGTTGACAGAACCTAAAGTTCCTTTCAAAGTTGTTTCTAAATTTTCTCCTCCTCCAAATAGATTTCTCGAAGTTAAAGTCATTCCGGGAGAAATTGCAAAGTTCATATAGCGAGAAGCATAACTTTCGACAAAGAGATTCAAGTCATATTTCTTTTTTGGTGTAAAGAAAACGTCTACATTTAGGATAGAATCTTGTTTATTAATTCTGAATCCATGTAAGTTAATGTTTTCTTTCTTGAAAATATTACGTTTTGTCTGAATTTCTTGTCGTTGACGATATAGTTGACCAGGACGAATTACAAATGCATCTGTAAAATATTTTGGTCGATATTCTGGTTCTTTTGTATATAAAACGTTATAATCTTTATATTCTTCTTTGATTAATTTACTTTCATCATCAACAAAACTGCGAGAATCTGCATAAATATTTATCTTCCCAAAACGGTATTGCGTAAAAGGTGTAATACTATCCGTTTTCAAAGAATCTTGAATATATTTATCAATAAACATCGTTACATCAAGGCGTTTGTTACTTTTTAATGTATCCGCTTCAAAATATAAATCTTCGCCCGAATCATTAAAATCATAGTAACCTCTATTCTTTAACAAATCGATGATACGATCGCGTTCTTCCTCAAATTTGTCAAAATTATATTGATCTCCAGCATGCAAAACAGTTTGTTTTCCAATAGAAGAATTAAGATATTCTTCTATTTTTTGATCAGATATTTTTTGATCATATGTTTCGATATAAGAAGGTTCCCCTAACTTAATATCATAAATAGTTTCTGCTTTTTTCGCAACAGAATCTTTATTATAGGAAACAGCTACTTTCGAATCGAAATAACCTTTGTCATGAAATAATCTATTTAAGTTCTTTGCCGAAAATTCTGATTGTTGTTCATCCAACAAAACTGGAGCCTCACCTTGACTATAATAAAGACGTTCTTTCCATAAACTGTGCCCAACATATTCGCTAAGATTATTCTTCGTTAGTAAACTGTCCAATAATTTTTGGTTACGAACCGAAGCATCTTGTCGATAATATTCCTGAAAAGTTTCATCAAATTTTGCAGGAGACCAATTATAAACCCATTGCCAAAGAGGGAAAAAACCAAGGAACTTACCAGCTGGTTTTTGTTTCACATAATCACTTAAATCTTTGTTGATTATAGTTTTTTTCTTCTTAATATCGGGATCTTCTTTATCGTAGATAAATTTGTTCTTTACAAACAAATATTCTCCTTCAGGTACTTTTTTAGTTGTACTACAGCTATAAAAAAGTAAACCTAAACAAGAGATAAGTGTTATATTTGTTGTAATTTTTTTTTGCATAAATATGTTATCAAATAACGTTATTAAGATAATAACTTCTCTGGGTTCTAAAAAATATAGACAAAAATATAATTTGTTTGTCGTAGAAGGTGTTAAAAATATTGGGGAAGTTATAAAAAGTTCTATAAATATTAAAGAATTATTTATAACTGAAGACTTTTGGCCAGAAGCTACACATATCAAAAAGACTTTTATTGAAGAAAAAGACTTGAAAAAGATCAGTTTCTTAACTACTCCGAATGTAGGTTTAGCACTTTGTGAATTACCTAATTATAACGAAAACATCAAGTTGAATGGTTTAAGTATTGCTTTGGATGATATTCGAGATCCAGGTAATTTAGGAACAATTATCCGCTTGGCTGATTGGTTTGGTGTAGAGGATATTTTGTGTACCAAAGAATCTGTTGATATGTACAACCCAAAAGTTGTGATGTCGACAATGGGCTCTTTTACACGAGTGAAAGTTCATTATATCGATTTGGAGAAATACTTGTCTGACTATAAAGGAAACATTTTCGGGACTTTTATGGAAGGAGAATCTATTTATGAACAAACACTTCCACAAGAAGGTATCTTGGTAATGGGGAACGAAGCGAATGGAATTTCTCCAGAAATCGAGAAGTTAACGACAAATAAACTAAGTATTCCGTTCTTTGGGAAAAATGGTTCTACCGAAAGTCTCAACGTAGCTGTTGCAACAAGTGTCATCTTAGGCGAGTTTAAGTCTCAACTTTCGCACAAATCATAAAAAAAACTTAATGTTTCTAAACGGGTAACTATTCCACAAATAAATATATACTTTAGTAGAAACAAACAATAAGATTAAGAAAAAACACATGAAATATGTAGCGGTTGTTCTTGCTTCTGCAATGCTGTTTATGGGAAGCTGTAGCAAGAAAAACGAACAAAAAGAAGAAGTTAGAAAGAAGGATCCTCATGCTTTGCGCTATGATTCGTTGGATTGGAAAGCAGATTTCAAGCCAATGAAGTACACACAAGCAGAACTTAATGATTACAGAAATAAACTAAACACCTATTATAAAGACTTTTGGGTTGACGGGAAAGTGAGCGGAGGTTTGTTGGTTGTGAAGAATGGGCAAGTACTTTTAGAGCAATATCAAGGGATGGCAGACGAAAGACATAAGCGTCCAATCACTGCCGAAACGCCTATTCACATAGCATCTATCTCGAAAGTTTTTACATCTATGGCGATACTTAAGCTGGTCGAGAAAGGTAAAATCAAATTAGATCAAAAAGTAAATACAATATTAGAAGGTTTTCCTTACGACGATATCACGGTTCGTAATTTGCTAAATCACCGCAGTGGTTTGCCAAATTATGCCAACGTTTTGTGGAATAACAAGAAGGTAATGATGGATCGCGAGAAACCAATTTCTAATCAAGATGTGTTAGATATCTTTAGAGAATTTGACGTTAAACAAATTCGTCCCGCAGACAAAGGGTTTTATTACTCGAACACCAACTTCGCTTTCCTTGCTTTAGTAATCGAAAAGATTATGAAAATACCTTATCCGAAAGCAATGAAATACATGGTTTTTGACCCTCTTGAGATGAATAACACCTTTGTTTTTGAGTATGATCGCGATAAAGATACAGTAGCTCGTTCTTACAAATACAATGGTTACGAGTGGGCTTGGGATGATTTTGACCGCACGTATGGAGACAAAAATATCTACTCAACGCCAAGAGATCTTTACAAGTTAGATGTTGCCATGTATTCAGACGATTTTTTACCGAAGAAGATCAAGAAAGAAGCTTTCAAAGGATATAGTTACGAGCAGAAAGGTTTCAAAAATTATGGGCTTGGAATGCGCTTGTTAGAATATGACAATGGTAAAAAATTATTGTATCACAATGGTTGGTGGCACGGGAATAACACAGTTTTTGTACACGATGTTAACAATCAATTTACGGTAATTGCATTAGGAAACAAGCAGAATATGAATATATATAGTGCATTTAAATTGGCTGGACTTACAGGAACTTATCCGCTAAAAGCACCAAATAAAGATTCGATGAGATTGCATCAAAAACCAATTGTACCAAAAACAACAGCAAAACTTTCGACCAAAGTTTCAAGATAATAGCAAGGCTTTCTTATATAAGAAAGCCTTTTTTATTTTTATGATATAATGTATTTTATTGATAATCAATAGTTTTATTTTGTTAATTAAATATAAAGTATTAACTTAAAGATAATTAACTGTTAATCTATAAATACTTTTAATTATGGCTGTAAAATACAACGTTATTCAGAAGGCTTACCCAGGAGATCCTATGGCGCCTAAAAAGTTCTACGCAAATTCTATTGCAGATGGTGAAGTATCACTTCGAAATTTGAGTAAAGAAATTGCGCAAACCTCATCTGTTAGTGAGAGTGATGTGTATGCAACATTGATTGATTTGGCTAAAATGTTATCGAAACATTTGTCTGATGGAAAGATTGTTCGCTTAGGAGATTTTGGTTCTTTTCAAATAAGTATTAGTAGCGAAGGAATGGATGCAATGAACAAAGTAAATTCTGCTTCTATAAAAAGTGCTAAAATACTTTTTAGACCTGGTCTCGATTTACGAGATACTTTAGCTACTTTAAAGTATGAGAAAAAGAAATAGTTGAGATAATTTTTCTAATTTCTAATTGAAGTAAATAAAAAACGTCAAGTGGTTTTCATTAAAACCACTTGACGTTTTGTTTAAAACCTCCTTATGTTTTATATAAAAGATAAGGAGGTTTTATAAAAAGTTTATTTATATCTCAATTGAATAATCATTAACAACATAGAAACATAGACTATGAAAACTAAAAAATATTTAGATGAATTAACTTATGAAATAATAGGTTCTGCTATAGAAGTTCATAAAATAATGGGTAGAGGATTATTAGAAAGTGTTTATCATCAATGCTTAAAAGAAGAATTAAATCATAGGAAAATAAATTTTCTCACAGAAATGAAGGTTCCAGTTGTCTATAAAGAAAAACTGCTTGATCTTGATTTTCATTGTGATCTCTATGTAGAAAATAGTATAGTTGTTGAGTTAAAAGCTGTGCAAGATATTTTTCCTACTTATGAAGCTCAATTATTAACTTATATGAAACTACTGAAATGTCCAAAAGGAATACTAATCAACTTCAATTGTTTTAACATATTTAATGAAGGATAAAAAACGTATGTTAATGAGTTTTTTACTCATCTTCCAAATTATTAAACCCATGTATTTATATTATTAGAATAGATAGATTTTTAATTTTGTTTTGGTAAAATATTAACCACATAGAAACATAGAAATTGATTAATTGTGATTTATTTATAAACTTTCAGTTATTAACTTAAGTAAAGTTACTGTGAAAACTATAAGTCTATTCAAATCTTTATCAATATTTAACCTATGTCTCTATGTGGTTAAAAAAGATAAAATATTAACCACATAAAGACATAGATAAAGATATAACTTGTGTTTTAAAGTATTAAAAAAAGAAAAGTATAAAACTTTATAAGCTTCTTACTGCTTAATATCCATAATATCTCGCAATACATTCCCAAAGATATTAAACCCAAGAACCAATAACATAATAGCTAATCCCGGTAGAATTGCCAAATGTTGTTTCCCTAAAATAATATGATTATAATGTTCTTTTATGATATTTCCCCAAGACGGAGTAGGAGGTTGTGCGCCAATTCCAAGAAAACTAAGACCGCTTTCTACTAAAATTGCCGAAGCAAAATTGGCAGCAGATATAACGATAATAGGTGCAACAACGTTAGGTAATATTTGGTTGAAGATAATTCTTGTGTCCGAAAATCCTAAAGCTTTTGCTGCTTCTACAAATTCTTTTTCTCTGTATGATAGGAATTGTCCGCGAACTACACGTGCAACTTCTACCCACATCGTTAGTCCAACTGCGATAAATATCTGCCAAAATCCTTTTCCAATAGCTAAGGTAATTGCAATAACCAATAGTAATGTTGGGATAGACCACACAACGTTTATCAACCACATTATAATGTTATCTGTTCGTCCCTTGTAATAACCTGCAAGAGCGCCCAAGGAAATTCCGACAACTAATGAAATGAAAACAGCGATAAACCCGATAAGAAAAGAAATTCTTGTCCCGATGATTAATCTAGAATAAAAGTCTCTTCCGTAAGAATCTGTTCCAAGTAAATAGGTTTTTGTATAGATAAAATCCTTCTCTATATCTTGCGTTTTGATGTTATGCTTTGTCCAAGTTAACAAATCTATCTTTATTGCTTCACCACTTAGTCCGTTCCCTATATATGGAATATAAGTAATGCTTTGTCCATCTCTTTTGTAAGATGTAATACTTATTTGTTCGGTATCGATTTCTTTCCCGAATATAAAATCAGAAAAGTTCGTTTTTCCTGAATAATTAGGTAAAGGGATTTCGATTGTTTTTTGCTGATAACCTATAGGTGAATATGCAATGGTTAGGTCCTGTCTGTTTGCATTTTCCGTTTTGTCGGACGCAAAGACATAAGCAAAAATAGAAATGATTGCAGCTAATACTATTACACTAAAAGAAAGAACACCAAGGGTGTTCTTTCTTAATTTATTGAATATGATTTGAGAAAATGAACCGTTTTCTTGTTCCATTATTTAATGTCTCTTAAAACGTTAACAGCTTCGTTTAAATAAAAGTCTTTTTGCATTCCTTTGAACCAATTGTTACGTTTAGCTTTTAGAACAGTATCTGTTTTAGTAGTTGCTAAATCGTTTTGATTCATTGTAAATTTGAAATTGTTTTTATACTTGTCTAAAGTTTCGAATTTCTTGATTTTATCTTCGCGTGTTTTACGGTACGTTTTGTAATCTTCTAAGTTCAAAGGAATCTCTTTTACGTCTTCCATTGATTTGATGAACTTGAAACTTTCGTTCATTAATGCTAAGTGAGCATTGTTTGCCAAACGAGTTTTACTGTTCGTTTTAATCTTCGCTAAATCGAAAGCAGAAGGCCATTTTGCAATAACCAATGGTTTGATTTGATCCCAGTTCAAGGCTTCTGAACGAGAAGCTTCGCTGATATCTTCGTAAGTGAATTGATCAACTAATGCAATGTCCGATTGAACTCCTTTCAATTGTGTAGAACCTCCGTTTACTCGGTAGAATTTTTGTATTGTTAACTTAATAGCGCCTAACTCATCACTTCCCGACTGACGATCTAAAGGCAAGATTGTTTGTACAGTACCTTTACCAAAGGTTTGCGGAGAACCCACGATAACAGCGCGACCATAGTCTTGCATTGCTGCAGCAAAAATCTCTGACGCAGATGCAGAAAGCTCGTTAACCATTACTACTAAAGGTCCGTCGTATGCGATAGAATTATCTTTGTCTTCGTGAATTTTAAGCATTCCGTCCGAACGTCTCACCTGAACAATTGGTCCTTGATTGATGAACAATCCAGAGATTTTAACTACCTCTTCAAGAGAACCTCCTCCATTATTTCTAACATCGAAGACAAGACCTTTGATGTTTTCTTTCTTCAATATATCAATTTCTTTCTTGATATCATCCGAAGGATAACGTCCGCCTTCTTTTCCCATTGGAGTGTAGAACTCAGGTAAATAGATGATTCCGTATTTATCTCCCTTCTCGTCCGTAATAACAGATGAGCGAGCAAACACTTCCTCTGATTCAATCACTTCACGAATCAAAGAGATTGTTTGTTGAGAACCGTCTTTTTTCTGAATAGTCAAGACAACTTCTGTTCCTTTCTTCCCTTTAATTAGGCGAATAGCATCGCTTAAAATCATCCCAACGATGTTTTTAGCTTCACCATTTTTCCCTTGTGCAACTTTAATGATCTTGTCACCAACTTCTAATTTATTGCTCTTCCAAGCTGGTCCGCCAACAATTAATTCAGCAATTGTAGCGTAACCTCTTTTGTCTTGTATTTTGGCTCCAATTCCTTCCATTTGTCCAGACATTTCGAATTCGAAATCCTCTTTACTTGTTGGAGAGAAGTATGTTGTGTGCGGATCGTATTGTTCTGTGAACGAGTTCATGTAAATAGAAAAATAGTTCTCGCGTTTTGTTTGTTTTATACGACGGAAATAGTCAGAAATCAAGTCTTTAACTTCTTCACGCGCCATCTTTTCTACTTCTGCAAAAGGCGTATCTTTTGTGATTTTCTTTTTCTCATCTGCCAAAGGATCTTTTATAGGTTTTATAGAAGAAGAGTTGTCTAATGTATCTTTCTTTTGACCTTTTAATTCGTCTTGCATTGAAATGATTTCTAACATCACGTTATATTTCAAATATTTGCGCCACAAATCTTTTGATTCGTTCTTATCTTTCGCGAATTTTGATGTTTTATAATCGATGTTGAAATTCTCTTTTTGATTGAAATCAAAAGGTTTTGACAAGGCATCCATCGAATATTTTTCAGCGTCAGCAATACGTTTGTAGATTGTGTCAACAGTAGAATTGTAGAAACCTAAGTTTTCTGATTTGTAATAATCATCTAAATTGTGATAATCTTTTTTGAATAGATCATAATCAGATTGCAATAAAAAACGTTTGCTTGGATCAATGTATTCTAAATATTTATTGAAAACATTTTCCGAAAATTTATCATCTACAGTAGCAGGTTTGTAATGTAGGTAAGTTAGGGTGTTTCGTGTATTTTTTACGATTAACTTTTCTCTTTCTTCATCTGTGTCTAGCATGGGTTTGCAAAAGCAAAAAGCAAGCAAACTCATTGATAAAAACGATAGTAATACATACGTTTTTTTAATTAACATATTGCGTTGGTATTATATAAATTAATAATTTAAGACTCCTTCAAATATAAAACAAAAAAGAAATTAGAAGGAAGTTTTTTACATTTGTAAAAATGATGAATAAAAGTAAGAATAAAATATGGAAAGACCGCTAATTTTAGTTACAAATGATGATGGAGTAACTGCGCCTGGAATAAGAGCGTTGATAGAGATTGCAAAAGGATTTGGAGAAGTTTATGTTGTTGCGCCAGATAGTCCGCAAAGTGGAATGGGGCATGCGGTGACAATAAATTCGACATTGTTTTGTGATGAAATAGAAGTTGATGAAGATGTAAAAGAGTATGCGTGTTCTGGAACGCCAGTGGATTGTGTGAAATTGGCTGTTTCGCAAATTTTACCTCGTAAACCAGATTTGTGTATTTCGGGAATTAATCACGGATCGAATTCGTCGGTGAATGTGATTTATTCGGGAACAATGTCTGCTGCTGTAGAAGCTGGAATAGAAGGGATTCCTGCGATTGGTTTTTCGTTGTGTGATTTTGCTTATAATGCTGATTTTAAAGCTGGAGAAGAATTTATTAAAACAATTATTGATCAAGTTTTAAAACATAAATTACCAAAAGGTGTAGTGTTGAATGTTAATATTCCGAAGTTGAAAGAACATGAAATAAAAGGAATAAAAGTTTGTCGCCAAGCTGATGCAAAATGGGAAGAAAAATTTGATAAACGTGAAGATCCTCGTGGAAGAACGTATTATTGGATGAGTGGAGAGTTTAAAAATCTTGACAAAGGTGAAGATACAGACGAACGTGCTTTAGAGGAGGGTTATGTTTCTGTTGTACCAGTTCGTTATGATTTGACAGCCCATCATTTTTTACCAGATTTAAGAAATTGGGATTTGTTCTAAGTTCGTTAAATCTACATTCAGAATGATAAAGCATAAAAAAAGGACTTCAATTGAAGTCCTTTTTTTTAAAATATTGAAATAATTATTTTACTAATTTTTTCTCAGCGTCACGATAGAAATTTTCTTTTTGTTCGTTTCCTAAAGTTTTGTAAGCTTGAATTAAGTTACGAATAACTTGACGATTTTCTGGTTGAATTTCGTACATTTTTTCAAGATAAGGAGCTGCTTCTGTAAACAAAGCTTTGCGTTTTACTTCGTTTGCATTATAAATTTCTTTCTCTTTTTTAGATGTTCCTAAATTGTTGTTCATTGTTTCAACAATTTCTTTGTCTGGTTGCAAAATAGCTAAAACTAAATTGTTGTAAGACTCGAAATGTTTAGGATTTAATTCAATCGCTTTTTTGAACAAGTTTTTAGATTCTTCTGCTTTAGAAGCGTCATCTAAATATAAAACTCCTAAGTTGTAATAATTTTGTGCATCGTTTGGATTAATTTTAATCGCTTCTTCGATACGTTTTGTCATTTTATCAGAGTTTCCAGAAACTTGGTAAATTCCAGTTGCGATATTGTTGATGTCAGCATCTTTTGGATATTTTGTAGTTGCTTCTTCTACGATAGTATCGTATTTTTTCGCATTGTACAATCCATTAAGTGCTAAAACATACATGTCACGGTTGTAATCTTTTGTTTGATTAGCTGATTTACCAGTGAATCCTTTTGCCGCTAATTCTTTCAAAATCGTTAACGATTTATCATAATCAGCTGCGTTGTAAAAACAGATTGCAGCTTGATATTTATAGATATCTTCTTTTGTACCTAAAGCTTCAACTAAGTTGAAAACATTTAAGAATTTTGTTCCAGCCTCAGTAAATTGTTTTGCGTCCATTGCTTTGTTTGCAGCGTCTAATTCTTTGTTTGCTAAATTAGAAACTTCAGATTGCAACAAGAAACCATATTTTGGTTGTAAAGCAACTTCTTTCGCTTTTGCGTAATTACCACTAGCTGTAGCTTTATCTAAATCGGCTTGAGAATAGTAAAATTCGTCTTTTTTAGAGTCTTTATTTTTGACTTGCCAAACTTTACCGTTTTCGTATTTAGATAATTTTGCTAAATCTTGACTTGCTTTTGTAACGTCACCTTTTGCTAAGTTTTCTTTTGCTGATTTATTATATTTTTCAGCTAAAACTGTAGGTTCTGTCGTTAATTCTTCTGTGTTAGTTTGAGCGAATGATGTCGACATTGCTAAAACTAATCCTAAACTAAATAATAATTTTTTCATTGATTATTCATTATTTGGATCCTCAGCAGGCGTTTCTTCTGCTTGAGTTTCGTTGTTTTCGTTTGTGTTTTCTACAACAATTGGATTTCCTTCTTCATCAAGTTCTACTTCGTTTTCCAATTCTTCTTCAACTTGTACTTTTGCAATTGCTGCAATTTCGTCGTTCTTTTTCAAGTTAATCAATCGAACACCTTGTGTTGCACGACCCATTACACGAATTTCATCTAAACCAGTTCTAATAGCAACTCCAGATTTATTAATGATCATTAAATCATCTTCGTCTGTAACAGCCTCAATCGCGATTAATTTTCCTGTTTTATCAGTAATATTAAGTGTTGTTACACCTTTACCTCCACGATTTGTTTCACGATAATCTTCGATAGAAGAACGTTTTCCGTAACCTTGTTCAGAAACAACTAATACAGTTTCTTTTTCTACATCAGTCACAACAATCATCCCGATAACCTCATTATCTGGTTGATCTCCTAAGTTGATTCCGCGAACACCAGAAGCAGTACGACCCATTGGACGAACTTTCTCATCTTCGAAACGGATAGCTTTACCATATTTAGAAGCGATCATAATTTGAGATTTACCATCTGTTAATAAAGCTTCTAATAATGTGTCACCTTCGCGAACAGTAATTGCGTTGATACCATTAACACGTGGACGAGAATAAGCTTCTAAAGATGTTTTCTTGATGATACCATTTTTAGTTACCATGATTACGTAATTATTATTTACGTATTCTTCGTTCATTAAATCATGTGTAAGGATATATGCTTTTACTTTATCATCTGGCTCGATGTTAATCAAATTCTGAATTGCACGACCTTTAGATGTTTTAGAACCTTCTGGAATTTCGTACACACGCATCCAATAACATTTTCCTTTTTCTGTAAAGAATAACATGTATTGGTGGTTAGATGCCGAAACCATATACTCTAAGAAATCTTCGTCACGTGTTGTAGCGGCTCTATTACCAACTCCTCCACGAGATTGTTTGCGGTATTCAGAAAGTGGTGTACGTTTGATGTAACCCATGTGAGAAATCGTTAAAACAACTTGCTCATCAGGAATTAAATCTTCGATATTTAAGTCTCCACCTGCGTAATCGATATCTGTACGACGTTCGTCACCATATTTTTTACGAATTTCTAATAACTCATCTTTGATAATTTGCATACGTAAATCTTCGTTTGCTAAAATATCTTTCAAATGGTTAATCATTTTCATGATTTCTTCGTACTCTTCACGAATTTTATCAATCTCAAGACCAGTCAATGTACGTAAACGTAAATCTAAGATTGCACGTGCTTGAATTTCTGATAACTCGAAAGCTTCCATTAATCCTGTGCGCGCTTCGTCTGGTGTTGCAGATTCGCGAATGATTTTAATTGCACGATCAAGATCATCTTGTGTTCCGATTACTTTCATGTAACCTTCTAAGATATGAGCTCTTTCTTGCGCTTTTCTCAATTCGTATTCCGTACGACGAACAATCACTTCGTGACGATGTTCTACGAAATGATAAATCATGTCTTTCAAATTCAATTGCTCTGGTCTACCTTTTACCAACGCAATGTTATTTACACTGAAAGATGATTGTAATTGAGTAAATTTATATAGTTTATTTAAAACGACGTTAGGAACCGCATCCATTTTAAGGACATAAACGATACGCATACCTTTACGGTCAGATTCGTCACGAATCTCAGAAATACCATCTAATTTACCATCTTTTACCAACTCAGCAGTTTTTGCAATCATATCTGCCTTGTTAACTTGGTAAGGAATTTCTGTAGCGATAATACAATCGCGACCATGTACTTCTTCGAAATTAGTTTTTGCACGTAAAACAACACGTCCACGTCCAGTTTCGAAAGCTTGTTTTACACCATCATAGCCATAGATAGTACCTCCTGTTGGGAAGTCTGGCGCTTTGATGTATTGTGTTAATTCGTCAATTGTAATCTCACGATTGTCGATGTATGCAATTGTTCCGTCAATAACTTCTGTTAAGTTATGTGGCGCCATATTTGTTGCCATACCAACCGCAATACCAGATGCACCATTTACTAATAAGTTTGGAACACGAGTAGGTAATACAGTAGGTTCTTGGATAGTATCGTCAAAGTTTAGTTGAAAGTCAACTGTCTCTTTATCTAAATCAGCTAATAATTCGTCTGAAATTTTTTGAAGTCTTGCTTCAGTATAACGCATTGCAGCAGGTGGATCACCATCTACAGAACCGTAGTTACCTTGTCCGTCAACTAATAAGTAACGCAAAGACCAAGGTTGCGCCATACGTACCATTGTGTCGTAAACAGAACTGTCGCCGTGTGGGTGAAATTTACCTAAAACTTCCCCTACAATACGTGCCGACTTTTTGTAAGAACGATTAGAAAAAACACCTAATTCATACATTCCGAATAATACTCTACGGTGTACAGGTTTTAAGCCATCACGCACATCCGGAAGCGCACGAGATACGATTACCGACATCGAATAATCGATGTAAGCGGATTTCATTTCATCCTCAATGTTAATTGGGATTAGTCTTTCTCCTTCAGTCATATTGTTTTGTTATATAAGGTGGCTAATATACGAATTTTAAGCTAAAAAAAGATTGATAAAAACAAGATATTTGATGTTTTATGAAAGTTTTAAGGAAACTTTTCTAATCCTTCTAAAAATAGCTTTGTTTTATCCTCGTAAATGATATTGTTGATAAGTTTTAATTGTTATTGTTTTAATTTTCTCTTGCTTAACAAAAAAATGTTTTTATATTTGCACTTCGAAAATTACAAAGTGTAGAACGGAACGCGGTTTACTATTAATTCAGCTTTTTTGTAATTTTCTATCAATTTGATTTTTGAATTAATAATAATAACTGTATATTTGCAACCCATTCGAGTAATGGATTAGAAACTTAGTAAAGATGAGTAAGAGAACATTTCAACCAAGTAACAGAAAAAAAAGAAACAAACACGGATTCCGTGAGCGTATGGCTTCTAAAAACGGGCGCAAAGTATTAGCTGCTCGTAGAAAGAAAGGAAGAAAAGCATTAACTGTTAGTGAAGTAAGAGCTAAAAGATAATCGCTACAATTCATAAAAAATAAGCTTGAAGGTCGTTCTTTCAAGCTTTTTTTTTACATTTGTTTTAAAGACTGTAGAAAAGTATGGAAGCTAAAAATGTAATTGAGTTAAGTCAATCATCTATATATCAAAGAAATCATTTAGTATTATCTGACGTTAATTTTACACTTAATGAAGGAGAATTTGTCTACCTTATTGGAAAAACAGGAAGTGGAAAAAGTAGTTTGTTGAAAGTGCTTTATGGTGATTTGCCGCTTCAATCGGGACAAGGTTCTGTGGTTGGAATGGATTTGAAATCATTGAAAACAAGTAAGATTCCTGATCTTAGAAGACATTTAGGAATTGTTTTCCAAGATTTCCAATTGTTAACAGATCGTACAGTTGAGCAAAATTTGACGTTCGTTTTGAAAGCAACAGGTTGGAAAGATAAGGCTACAATCGATAAACGTATTGATGAGGTTTTAGATTCGGTAGGGATGTTGTCAAAAAAGAAAATGATGCCTTTCCGTCTTTCTGGAGGAGAACAACAGCGTGTTTCTATAGCTCGTGCTTTATTAAATCATCCTGAATTAATTTTAGCAGATGAGCCTACAGGAAACCTAGATCCAGAAACGTCAAATGATATTATGGATTTATTGTTGTCGGTATCGAAAGAAAATAATTGTGCAGTTTTGATGGCTACACACGATTATGAAATTATTCGTCGCTATCCTGCGCGTAAAGTGCGTTGTGAAGACGGAAGATTATTTGAAGTTGCGGAAGCGATATCAGAATAAGATAAATTACACAATATAATTTTAAAGAAAGAGTTTACTTAGTTGTAGACTCTTTTTTTTGTTAAATAATTAACTAACTAATGTATCAAGGTAATAAACTTCATTTTATAAGTATGGATGTTCCATTTCCTCCCAATTATGGAGGTGTTATAGATGTTTTTTATAAATTGAAAGCATTTCATCAACTTGGGATTGAGATTCATTTACATCTGTTTGGGTTTAATGAAATAGAAAGCGATGTTTTAAGAAAATATGCTAAAGAAGTTTATTTTTATCCAATACATCAAAAGCCTAATTATATTTTTAAGAAATATCCTATTTCAGTAAGATCGAGGGATAGTCAATTATTGTATGAACGAATTAAATCGTTGAAAGCTCCTATTTTTTTTGAAAGTCTAAAAACAACATTTATTTTGAATAAATATACTCTTGAAGGTTATTCTAAATATTTGAGACTACATAATATTGAGCAAAATTATTTTTCCGGATTGGCTGAAAGCGAAAAGAATCTAGCGAAAAAAGCATTGTTTTATATTGAGGCAAAAAAATATATCCAATACGAAAATATTATCCACCAGTTTGATGAAGTTTTTACACTTTCTAAATTTGAACAAAATTATATTCAAGAAAAATATAATAAAGGAAAATTTGTACCTGTTTTTCATGGAAATGAAACTTTTCAATCATTAAGTGAAAAAGGAGAATTTGCTTTGTATCACGGAGATTTGAGAGCTTCGGACAATTGTAAAGTAGTCGATTTCTTGATAGAAGTTTTTAAAGAAATTGATTATCCTTTCGTTATTGCTTCAGGTTCTAGAGAGGATTGGGTAAAAGCAAAAATTAAAAATCATCCACATATACAATTTGTTAAATTGAAAGATTTTAATCATTTGAAAAAACTTTTCGCAAAAGCTCATCTTAATATTGCGTGGTCTTTTCAGGAATCTGGGACAAAGCTAAAAGTAATAAATGCATTATTCAATAGTCGTTTTTCGATAATTAATGAAAATGTAATAGATGATGAGAAAATTAGTGGACTTTGTGTTCAAGTTTTGAATAAATTAGAGTTGATAAAAGCTATTAATCATTTAAAAAATAAACCTTTTTTAGGGTCAGAAGAATATATTGATACGCTTGAATATGATTTGAATGATAAATTGAATGCCAAAATTATTTTGAAACAAATTTTTAATTAACTTTATGATTATGAACAGAAATCAATTTGCAGATATAATTTTACAACGATTAATTGATCAAAAGGAAGAAATAAGTCAACAATATAATAGTAGCAAAGATAAGATCGGTTATTTTTGGGTTGATGATCTATTACCAGAAGAATTAGTTTTGGAGATAAATCAAGTTTTTCCACAAGAAAAAGAAATGGTGTTGAAAAAAAGTTTGAAAGAAGATAAATATATTGCTGTTCAAATGGATCAATATCATCCTATTTTAGAAGAAATTATTTACGCTTTTCAAGATGAAAGAATCGTAAATTTGATTGCTGAGATTTGCGAAATAAAACAACCTATTCCAGATTCATCTTTGTATGCTGGAGGTTTGTCTATGATGGGAAATCGTCAATTTTTGCAGCCTCATTTGGATAATTCTCACGATGCGAAAAGAGAATTGTGGCGTGTGTTGAATTTATTGTATTATGTAACGCCAGACTGGAAAGAAGAATATGGTGGTAATTTAGAAATTTGGCCAAATGGATTGAAAAATGATCAAATTACGATTTTTAGTAAATTCAATCGATTAGCGGTAATGGCAACGCATAATGATTCTTTGCATTCGGTTTCTCCAATAAAGTTTGAAGGTTTTAGAAAATGTGTTTCAAATTATTATTTTTCTAAAGAACCTTTAAGAGAAACAGATTCTTTTCATGTGACTTCGTTTAGAGGTCGTCCAGAGCAAAAGGTTTTGGATCAAGTTTTGCAAGTTGATAATGCACTAAGAATGGGCGTTAGAAAAGTATTTAAAAAAGGAGTAGTGGAAAATCCGCATATTTATAAAAAATAAAAAAGTAGATTAAATTTTAATCTACTTTTTTATTTTTTCAAAAATCTCCTTCAATTTCAATTCTTCATTTTCCCAACAAAGTTCGTTTGCAGCATTTGCAAGATTTTCTTGGTAACTTCTTTTTCCTTCGTCTAAGATTTCTTGTAGTTTTTCAGCCAAATGTTTTGGATAGTGGTTGTCAATCACTTTTCCAACTTTATACTCTTCGACTATTTTTTTTATTTCTGGTAAATTTGTTGCTAAAATTGGTACTCTAGCTTGAATAAAGTCAAATAATTTATTCGGTAGAGCGTAGCGATAGCTTAATCCTAAATCTTCTTCCATACTCATTCCTACATCAGCTAAAGGTGTTATAGTTTTTAAAGTTTTTGGGGGAATATTTCCTAAAAAATGAATGCGATTAGTTAAGTCTAAATCTTTTACCAATTGTTCGTATTCAGTTTTTTTAGGCCCTTCGCCAGCAATCCAAAATTGACAATTATCAATGTGTTTGAACGCTTCAATCATTCTGTCAATTCCTCGACTCATGTTAATTGCGCCTTGATACAATAATATTTTATCGTTTGTTGGATTTTCGGGTAAGCGAAAGAAAATTAAATCTTGTTTATCGTTAAGTTTTGTTCGGTTGGGAACATTTCTAATCACAGCCGGATTAGCACCATATTCCTTGCGAAACCAATTGGCATATCCATCACTTACGGTATAAAAATACTTGATTTTTGGAACAAGAGAACGTTCTAAAGTTTTCCAAACTTTTTTTGTTTTAGGACGATTGTGTAATGATGGCAATTCTGAATAAATTTCGTGACTATCAAAAACTAAAGGAATTTTTTTGATTTTACTTACCAAATAAAAAGGAAGTAAGCTATCTAAATCATTCGCTAGTAAAATAGTTTGTTTATCCGCTTTTTTAAGTAAAGTGAAAAATAATTTGTAATTGAATTCAGCATACTTTTTCATTGTTGATTGATTCTTTTGTTCCATCAAAAATGTCTTGTACGGTTTATTCAATTTCGGTCTACCGTTTATAGTCGCGCCAATCAATTCTACATCGTATCCAAATTTTAACAAAGAATGGCAAACTTTATCTAATCTTTGATCCGTTTCAATATTATTTAGTACAGCAGATAGGATTTTCAATTTTATGGTTTTTGAAGATTATTTTCCAGGTTTGAAGATGATATAATACGCCTGAACTAAAAATAAAATCGCATTTGGAATAAGGACTGGCCAAGCCTCGATCATAGCAGCATAAATTACAAAACATACACAACCAATTGCATTGATAATGCGGATAATTGTAATCTTCGAAAAAAAGAATGCTAGTACAATAAAGACTGAAGCAAGATAGCCAAAAATATCAGCTATACCAATGTTAGATAAAAAATCCATAAAACGATAAATAAGAATGATAAAGTATAGGCAAAATTATGAAAAATAAGTCGATAACTTTGTGTAAATTTGCACAATGATAGAAACTTTATCAAAGATAAAACACAAAGATTCGCCAAACTTCTTTTTACTTGCTGGTCCATGTGCCATCGAAAGTGAAGATATGGCTTTGAGAATTGCTGAAAAAGTAGTAACAATTACTGATAAATTAGAGATTCCTTATGTTTTTAAAGGATCTTTCAAAAAAGCAAATCGTTCTCGTATTGATAGTTTTACAGGGATTGGAGATGAAAAAGCATTGAAAATTATTCAAAAAGTTGGAGAAACTTTTGATGTTCCAACAACTACAGATATTCACGAACCTTTTCATGCAGAAATGGCGGCGGCTTATGTAGATGTGCTACAAATTCCTGCTTTCTTGGTTCGTCAAACCGATTTAGTGGTTGCAGCTGCACAAACTGGAAAACATGTTACGTTGAAAAAAGGTCAATTTCTTTCGCCAGAAGCAATGAAATTTCCTGTAGAAAAAGTAACAGATTCTGGTAATAATAATGTAGCAATTATCGAGCGTGGAACAATGTTAGGTTACGGAGATTTAGTGGTAGATTATCGTGGAATTCCTGTGATGCAAAATTATGCACCAGTTATTTTAGATATCACACATTCTTTACAACAACCAAATCAGGCTTCAGGTGTAACAGGAGGAAAGCCAGAATTAATCGAAACGATTGCTAAAGCTGGAATTGCTGTTGGTGCTGATGGTATTTTTATCGAAACGCATCCAGATCCTAAAAATGCAAAAAGTGACGGTGCAAACATGTTACAATTAGATTTGTTAGAAGACTTATTAACTAAATTAGTTAGAGTTCGTCAGGCAATTCTATAAAAATAATTTTTAAAGAAAATTTATTAAATAATACTTAGTCAAGTTGATTAAGTATTTTTAATTTTTTTAGATAATGGATAATTTAATTCAGAAATATAATATTCCAGGACCTCGTTACACAAGTTATCCAACTGTTCCGTTTTGGGACAATGATGATTTTACTAAACAAGGTTGGATTGAAACTTTTCAACGATCTTTCGATGAAAGTAATGTAGAAGAAGGAATATCAATTTATATTCATTTACCTTATTGCGAGTCGTTGTGTACGTTTTGTGCATGTAACAAACGTATTACGAAACAACATTCGGTAGAAGTTCCGTATATTGATACAGTTTTGAAAGAATGGAGATTATATGTGGATTTATTTTCATCTCGACCAAAAATTAAAGAAATTCATTTAGGAGGAGGAACACCAACGTTTTTTTCTCCAGAAAATTTGAAGAAATTAATTGATGGTATTTTTGAATATGCGGATGTAGCTGAAGGACACGAATTTAGTTTAGAAGGTCATCCAAATAACACAACAAGAGAACATTTACAGGCTTTATACGATTTAGGTTTTAGACGTATTTCGTATGGTGTACAAGATTATGATCTGAAAGTTCAGGAAGCGATCAATCGTGTTCAACCTTTCGAGAATGTGAAAAGAGCAACCGAAGAAGCGCGCGAAATTGGTTTTACATCGATTTCTCACGATTTGATTTTTGGTCTTCCACATCAAACAATGGAAGGAATGATGGAAACTATTAATTTGACAAAAGAATTAAATCCAGATCGTATTTCGTTTTACAGTTATGCGCATGTGCCGTGGATAAAAGGTGTTGGACAACGTGGTTTTCAGGACGATGATTTGCCTTCACCAGAATTGAAACGTGCATTATATGAAGAAGGAAAGAAAATGTTCGAGGAAATGAACTATTTCGAAGTTGGAATGGATCATTTTGCCTTAGAACAAGACTCGATGTATCAATCGATGAAAAACCATACATTACATCGTAATTTTATGGGATATTCTTCTTCGAAAACACAATTAATGGTTGGTTTAGGAGTTTCTTCTATCAGTGATTCTTGGTATAGTTTTGCACAAAACGAGAAGACAGTAGAAGAGTACGAAAAATCAATCAATAACGGAGAATTATCCGTTTTCAAAGGACATATATTATCAGAAGAAGATTTGATTATGCGTCGTCATATTCTAAATTTAATGTGTAATTTAGAAACTTCTTGGGCTGATGATAACATGAAATTTGATGATGTAGATCGTATCAAAACTATGTTACAAGATATGGTTGACGATAATTTGATTGAATTTGTAGAAAATGGTTTGATCGTAAAAGAAGAAGGACGTCCATACGTTCGAAATGTGTGTATGACATTCGATAAGAGAATGATAGATAACGAGCCAGAAACACGCATTTTCTCAATGACAATCTAATAAAATAGATAAATGTTTTAAACTTTATCAAAAAAAGTATATATTTGAATATCTCAAACAATGAAAGAAATAGAAATTCACGGTAAAAAATTTATTCCGTACATCGCTTTTGAAGAAATAGAACACGCCATCAAAAATATGGCAAACGAAGTTTACGAAGAATACAAAGACGAAAGACCGATTTTTGTTGGTGTATTAAACGGAGTTGTAATGTTCTTCAGCGATTTCTTAAAACAATATCAAGGAGAATGTGAGATTTCGTTCTTGAAATTAAAATCTTACGAAGGAACAGAATCAACAGGGAAAATTACTATTGAGATGGATATTCCGATGAATGTTGAAGGACGTCACGTAATTATTTTAGAAGATATTGTAGATACAGGTAATACGTTAGTAGAGTTGCACCGAATCTTGAAAGAGAAAAAGGTAAAATCATTAAAAGTAGCAACTTTATTATTTAAGCCAGATGCTTACAAAAAAGATTTAAAAGTAGATTTAGTAGGAATTTCTATTCCTGATAAATTTGTAGTAGGTTATGGATTAGATTTTGACGGATTAGGAAGAAATTTACCAGATATTTATCAAATAAAACATTAAAACAAAATGCTAAACATTGTATTGTTCGGACCTCCTGGCAGTGGTAAAGGAACACAAGCTAAATTTTTAGAAGAAAAGTACCAAACTCCTCAAATTTCTACTGGAGACTTATTTCGTTTCAACCTTAAAAATGAAACAGAATTAGGCGCTCTTGTGAAATCTTACATGGACAAGGGACAATTAGTTCCAGATGAGGTAACAACAAATATGTTGGTTGATCATTTAGATAACAATCCAAATGCGCAAGGATACATTTTTGATGGATATCCACGTACAACATCTCAAGCAGAAGCTTTAGATAAAATCTTAGCAGATAAATACGAAAGCGAAGTTTCGATTACATTAGCATTAGTTGTGGATGACGAAATTTTGGTTCAACGTTTATTAGAACGCGGAAAAACTTCTGGTCGTGCTGATGATGTGGACGAAAAAATTATCCGTGATCGTATTACAGAATATTACGAGAAAACTGCAATTGTAGCAGAACACTACAAAGCGCAAGGAAAATGGGTTGAGATTGATGGAGTAGGTTCTATTGAAGATATTACCGAAAAATTGAACGCAGCAATTAAAGAAGTTTTATAAGAACAACTTTTACATAATACTAAAAATGCTCCTTTTAATTAAAGGAGCATTTTTTTATTATTATCATTTCTGAATGTAGCTTTTTGTGAAATGAAGAACCGACATCAGAATGACTTTTCTATTTTCCTTCAACCAAGCCTTTACAAATGTTTTTTACAACAGCAGGACCTTCATAAATAAAACCTGTATAAACTTGTAACAAACTTGCACCAGCTTCCAGTTTTTCTTTAGCATCTTCGGCTGTATGAATTCCGCCAACTCCAATGATAGGAAATGCTTTGTTCGATTTTTCAGAAAGATAACGAATCACTTCTGTTGAACGATTTTTAAGTGGTTTTCCCGAAACTCCACCAGTTTCTTTTACAATTTCTGGATCAGATTTTAATCCTTCTCTTGAAATGGTTGTATTTGTAGCAATCACTCCAGCAATTTTAGATTCTAATACAATATCTATAATATCGTCCAATTGAGAATCTGTTAAATCTGGTGCGATTTTAAGTAAAATTGGTTTCGGTTTTTCGTTTTGATTATTGTATTGTTGCAAATAATTAAGAATGTACAATAAAGGTTCTTTTTCTTGTAAATCGCGTAATCCAGGTGTGTTTGGAGAACTTACATTGACTACAAAATAATCAACATAATCAAACAATGCATTGAAACATTTGATGTAATCGTCAACAGCATCTTCATTTGGTGTCAATTTGTTTTTACCAATATTTCCGCCAATAATATAGTTTTCACGATTTTTTAATTCTCTAATTTTCGAAACAGCAAAATCAACACCTTTGTTATTAAATCCCATTCGGTTGATAATCGCTTCATCTTCTACCAAACGAAACATACGCGGCGCATCATTCCCTGGTTGAGGTTTTGGTGTAACGGTTCCAATTTCGATAAAGCCAAATCCGAAGTGGTTCAATTCTTCAATATATTCAGCATTTTTATCAAAACCAGCAGCTAAACCAATTGGATTTTTGAATTTAATTCCAAAAACTTCTCGTTCTAAACTTGGATGATTGTATTGATAAAATTTATCTAATAATTTTCCAACTCCAGGAAATGCAGCATAATTTTTTAGATTTCGCGTAACGAAATGATGCGCATCTTCGGGTTGTAATTGAAATAAAATGTTTTTGAATTGTTTGTACATGCTACAAAATTAATCAATCCTATTCATTATAAAAATATGTTTTGATTACTTATTTTTTGTGATTGATTGTATTGTGCTAATTGGAGAAATTTCAACAGTTTTTTGACCTTTTCCAACTTAAAAATAGTAGAGACTATTGGTATTGATAAGGTAGATTTCTTTTTTCTCACCAGAATTGAAAGTTAAGGTTTGTCCATATTTTTCGAATTTTAAATCTCCATTTTTTATTCGTTTTGATAAAAAATTACCACCACCAATTCCAAAACCTAAAAAGAAACAAATCAGCATAACAAAAAAGAATTCAATTGAATTTTGATTAATTTTCTTAGTGAATTCTTCATTCGTGAGGTTATCAGTTTCTTTAATCTTATAATATTTCTTAATGAATTTTTTCTCTGGATGTTTCAATGAATACTGTTTAAAACTATAAAGTAGAAAAATAAGAAGAATAAAAAAGATTAGTAGGAAAGGATGTGCGGTAATTTCAGAAATTGGACTTATTAAGATATCCATAATGCTCGAAAATTTCAGAATATTAATATCCAATTGATAGTAAAAAATAGATTCTTTAATAATTCCCATGATGACTAAATAAATATAACCAAAAGGAAGTAATCGTTGTAAATGTTCGTTATTCATACTATTGAATCTATTTTTGGCGCGATTTTATTTCTTTGTTAATCATAGAAAGCCTTATGACCAAAGGCATCAAAGTAGTTGAAGTTCTGCAAGCAACGGCAATTAATGCATAATTATTTGATTTTATTGCTGAATATACCAAGAAGATAGAAATCAAAAACATCAAACATCCAAAAGTAATTACCATTGTTTTGGTTTGTTTTTGCTTTTTCAGAAGTTAGTCATCAGTATATTCGGACAAATTTTTTTAGTATTCATGATAGTGTGTTAATTAATTGAATAAATATAAATAAAAATCTGAGTCATTATAAATTATTCATTCAAAATAGATAATACAAGATTTTAATAAACAAATTAGAAATTGTACTTTTGCAGACTAATTAAAAGAGAAAAATTATGCAATCAAATTTTGTTGACTACGTAAAAATAAATTGTAGAGCCGGACATGGAGGTGCGGGTTCAGCAAGTTTGCATCGCGAAAAATATATTGACAAAGGTGGACCAGATGGTGGAGATGGTGGACGTGGAGGAAATATCACGCTTCTTGGAAACTCAAATCTTTGGACCTTGTTAGAATTTCGATTCAAAAGACATTTCCGTGCGCAAAACGGTGGACGTGGAGGTAAATCTCGTTCTACTGGTGCTGACGGTGAAGATATTATTTTGGAAGTTCCGATCGGAACAATTGCCAAAGATGACGAAGGAAATATTATTGGCGAAGTAACAGAAAATGGGCAAGAATTAATTATTGCGCAAGGAGGAAAAGGGGGGCTAGGAAACTGGCATTTCCGTTCTGCAACGCGTCAAACGCCTCGTTATGCACAGCCAGGTTTGGATGGTGACGAGCGTCAAGTTACATTGGAGTTGAAAATTTTGGCAGATGTTGGTTTAGTTGGTTTTCCAAATGCAGGAAAATCTACTTTATTATCAGCTGTTTCGGCTGCTAAACCAAAAATTGCAGATTACGCATTTACAACGTTAACACCTAACTTGGGAATTGTAGAATACCGTAATCATCAGTCATTTATTATGGCAGATATTCCTGGAATTATCGAAGGTGCGGCAGAAGGAAAAGGTCTTGGACATCGTTTCTTGCGTCATATTGAGCGTAATTCTAACTTATTATTTTTAATTCCTGCCGATACAGAAGATTATAAAAAAGAATATGAAATTCTGTTGAATGAATTGAAAAAATTCAATCCTGAATTGTTAGATAAAGAACGAATTTTAGCTATTTCTAAGTCAGATATGTTAGATGATGAATTGGAAGCTGAGATTAAAGCACAATTACCAACTGATATTGATACGATATTTATTTCGTCTGTTTCTGGAAAAGGAATCACAGAATTGAAAGATTTATTGTGGAAAAAACTACACGAATAACTAATTATTAAAGATAAAGACAAATGTTTAGAAATTTTGGAGACATCATGGGAATGATGGGAAAAATCAATTCATTTAAAGATAAATTTTCTGATTTGAAAAATGAATTAGATGGAGAAATTTTTACAACGACTTCTAACGATGGAAAAGTAAAAATTACAATGTCTAAATTAGCAACAATAAAAGATATTGAACTTGCTGAAGGAATGGAAAAAGAAGAAATTGAAGATTTGTTAGTGATGACGTTAAACAAAGCGTTGGAACAAGTAAAAACAGAAGCAATTGACAGAGCGAAAAAAACAGCTCAAGAAAATTTACCAAACATTCCTGGAATGCCTTTCTAAGAAGAATTTGAAAAAATAAAACCCCCTGAAAATTAATTTTCAGGGGGTTTTGTTTGATAATTTGGTTCAATATTTTTATCATCTTTCTCATCCAAAGATTCAAGATATTCTGCTTTCAAACGTTCTTGTTCTTGGTAAATATCCCATAAACGCTCGGCTTGTGGATCATAATAATTTTCTTGATCCCATTTCGGAACTTCTTTTTGTGGACCAATATTTCTAAACAAATAAGCAAAAAATGCACCCGAAATAAATCCACTTAAATGTCCTTCCCAAGAAATAGAATTACTACTTGTATCTGTTTTTAATTGTGGTAAAATTTCTTGAGGAACCATTCCCCAAATCATTCCGCCGTATAATAAAATAATGATTAATGAAATCGCCATTAAACCGCGTTCTTTTCTAATAATTCCACTGAAAAATATGAACGAAGCCAATAAATAAACGATAGAACTTGCTCCGATATGGCAACTTACATTATCATCTAAAAAAGGAGGATTTCCAATCATCCAAAGAATAATTCCTGATAAAATCCAACCAAAAAAAAATAACATAATAAGCTAATCTATCGTACATCAATAGTGCGATAAAGCTAAGAAATGCTAACGGAAAGGTATTACTGATAATGTGTTTCCAACCCGAATGAAATAAAGGTGAGAGCAGAATTCCTTTCAATCCTACGAAAGTTCTCGGAATAACGCCGTAACAACCGTTTAAATTGTATCCGTTTTGTTGGAACAAAAAGATAATCCACATTGGTATAAGCAGTAGCAGAGGAATTATAATAGTTTTCTTCGGAAAAGGATAACTCATAAAATTGGTTTTGAAAACATCATTCAATCTTTATTCCTTTCCAGAAAATCTGCCAATTTTGGTCAAATTAAGTTTAATAGCGTTTTATTAATTCTCTCGCAAGCAATTTCCAATCTGTCCATTTCACGCCTAATTGATGATTTTGAACAGCAATTTTATGTTGGTAATTCAAATGCTTAATCACTTCCTTATAAGCTTTTATCAAATTAAAATTCGGATCATAAATATGAGTTGCTTCAGAATTTGCACCATTAATTTCAAGTATGACAAAATTTCCGTTCTGAAAATCTTCTAAACTTTTTGCTTTCAAATCGATACGACCATAATAAAAACCATCAATTTTTTGTGCGATTTGATCTATAGTTTCTTCTAATTTAGACGTTTTTAGAGAAGATCCATCTAAAAAAGTTGTTCCTCGACTATGATTTCCTATTGGTTCAACCAATAATTTTTCATCTTTTTGAAGAACTGAATTTAGTTCGTTTTGTAAACGTTTAAACAAATAATCTTTTCGGTAAAAAGCTCTTAAATTTTGTTCGATTAATTCTTTCAAAGTTGATTTTCCATCACCCGTAAACGTCAAAAAATCTTTTGCTGTTATCGACAGTATTTTACCATTTTTTTCTTTTGGTAATCTAACATAGAAAACACCAAACTCAAAGTTTGATTGAATATATTCTTGTAAAATTAAATCTCGATTATTTTGCTCTAAATAATTTTTCCAATCAATTTCATTTCTGATTAATTCTACACCAATTCCACGTTCACCAAGATTTGGTTTTGCAATAAAGGGAAAATTAAACGGAATTTCTTGTGTTGTAAATTCATCAAAAAAAATGGTTTTTGGCTTATAATTTTTATCAATTTGATTGAGTAAATCAATTTTAGAATAATCAATAAATCCGCCCCATTTCATTGTAGGATTTGCCGAGCAAAAGTAAGCTGGAGCGCCTGTTTGAAAGATTTTATAAATGTACCAAGGTGTCAATGGCGCATAAAATAACCAGAATGGCCAAAATTCGTATCGTGTCCATTTTGTTATTTTCGGATTCATTTTTCTTGATTTTGAAAAGCAATTGTAGAAGATGCAATTCCAAAATTTTGTGGAATTTTAATCGTTGAAAAATGAGTTTCGATCGCAATTTTAATCAACGCAAAATGATGAATGCTATGATCAAAACAATACATTAATTCGCGATAATTTGTGGTATTAATTGTGAAATTCTCTCCGTAATAATTCTGTTTTAGCTGAATTGTTTTTTCTAAATCTAAACGTTCTATTTGTGATTTTAGATGATTCAGCGTATTCAAACTTTCAACAACCGAATTTTCTAAAGCACGATTTCGCTCTCTATCATCATAACAAATACAATTGTTTTTTTGCGCTTGTAAAAAGCACGAATAAAACTCGATAATATGACGAAAATGTTGACCAACAGAAGCACCAGAAATGATTTCTAATTCCTTTTGAAAAGACAGATCGTCAAATTGCAAAAGAATCGATTTCATTTCATCAAAGGAATGCGCTATAGTTTTCTGAATACTCATAATTCTTTGCAAAGATAAATTTTTACATTTGAACTAAATTGAAAAATGAGATGTGTATAATCAGTTTTTACAGAAATGAGGATGAATTTGTGTTGACGCACAACCGAGATGAGGAAATAAATCGTTCTTCTTCTAAAGAGATTGTGGAGCAAAAGCGTTTTGATAAAACTTATTTTTCGCCTGTAGATGAGCGCGCAAATGGAACTTGGATTTTTTATTCGGAACAATATGTTGCGTGTATTTTGAATGGAGGAATCGAAAAACCAATGCATTTCAAAGAAAAATACAGAGAAAGTAGAGGAATTATCTTATTAGATTTATTGAAATATAATTCTGTAAATGAGTTTATTAATTCGGAAAATTTGTCAGGAATCGCACCTTTTACAATTTTTGTTTTTGAAAGACTAACTAAAAATGCTTACCTTTTGTTTTGGAATGAAAATAAACTGAGCGTAAAAGATATTTCGCAAGAAAAAATTGTGACATGGTGTTCGTCGACATTGTACAGTCCTGAAAGAAGAAATGAAATTGATGAAATTTTTAATCAAAATAATGATTTAAAATCCGAAGAAATTTTAGAACTTCACGATGATTTGAAAATGAAAAAAGGTGATTTGTACGATTTTTTAGCAACGACATCTATCTCTCAAATTATTATGAATTCTTTAAGAATTGATATGAAATATTGTCAGCTATTTTGAAATTAATAGACAATAATTCGTTATTTTAAGGAATCATCAAATCATTTCGGACATAGGCATAATTTATGCTATAGTCTATCAGAATAATTATATTTGTTAAAGACAGCTTAAATAATAAAATGAACGATAATTTCTCACAACAAGTAAAAGACGTTATTTCTTATAGTAAGGAAGAAGCGTTGAGATTAGGCCACGACCAAATAGGAACGGAACACCTTCTGTTGGGGATTATTCGCGACGGTGAAGGGAAAGCCATTTCTGTCTTAGAAGCATTGAATGTCGATTTAGACGAAATGCGTCAAAAAATAGAAAACCTAAACCCAGCAAAAGAAACTCCAGGTAATAATATAAAAAATTTGAGTTTGACAAAACAAGCTGAAAGAGCGTTGAAAACAACATTCTTAGAAGCAAAATTGTTTAAAAGTCCGACTGTAAATACAATTCACTTATTATTGTGTATTCTTCGTAATGAAAACGATCCGATTACAAAATTGATGAATAAGTTGGATATTGATTACAATACAGTAAAGGAGGAATTCAAATTTCAATTTCAAGATGAGGAAATTCAATCTCCTCGTGCAGAAAATCCATCTTTTGATGGAGGTGATTCTGATAACGATTTTGAGCGTGCATCTACAAGTAAACCTACTTCGAAAAGTAAAACACCAGTTTTAGATAATTTCGGACGAGATTTGACAGCGATTGCGCAAGAAGGAAAATTAGATCCTGTAGTTGGACGCGAAAAAGAAATAGAACGTGTTTCGCAAATTCTTTCTCGTCGTAAAAAGAACAATCCATTGTTAATTGGAGAGCCAGGTGTTGGTAAATCTGCAATTGCAGAAGGTTTAGCGTTAAGAATTGTACAACGTAAAGTTTCGCGCGTATTGTTCAACAAACGTGTGGTAACATTAGATTTAGCATCATTAGTTGCTGGAACTAAATATCGTGGACAATTTGAAGAGCGTATGAAAGCAATCATGAATGAATTAGAGAAAAATGATGATATTATTCTTTTCATTGATGAGTTACATACAATTGTTGGAGCAGGAGGAGCTACGGGTTCTTTAGACGCTTCTAACATGTTCAAACCTGCTTTGGCGCGTGGTGAATTACAATGTATTGGAGCAACAACGTTGGACGAATATCGTCAATATATTGAAAAAGATGGTGCATTAGTTCGTCGTTTTCAAAATGTGATGGTTGAACCAACAACTCCAGAAGAAACATTACAGATTTTACATAATATCAAAGATAAGTATGAAGCGCATCATAATGTAAATTATACAGATGAAGCGTTGCAAGCTTGTGTAAATTTGACAACACGTTATATTACAGATCGTTTCTTGCCAGATAAAGCGATTGATGCTTTAGATGAAGCGGGTTCTCGCGTGCATATCAAGAATATAAAAGTTCCTCAAGAAATTTTAGATCTTGAAGCAAAATTAGAAGAAGTTCGCGAAGAGAAAACGAAAGTTGTAAAATCTCAAAAATACGAAGAAGCTGCTCGTTTACGTGATTCAGAGAAACAAATAGAAAGTGATTTGAAACGTGAGCAAGCAAAATGGGTACAAGAATCGAAAGAGAATCGTGAAACAGTTACAGAAGAAAATGTAGCGGAAGTTGTTTCGTTGATGTCTGGCGTTCCTGTACATCGTGTAGCTGAAAAAGAATTGAAAAAATTGGCTCAGATGAATGAGTTAATGAAAGGAAAAGTAATTGGTCAAGATGAAGCGGTAACGAAAGTTGTAAAAGCAATTCAACGTAATCGTGCAGGATTGAAAGATCCGAACAAACCAATTGGTTCATTCATTTTTTTAGGAACTACGGGTGTTGGTAAAACACAATTAGCGAAAGTTTTGGCGAAAGAAATCTTTGATTCGAATGATGCGTTAATTCGTATCGATATGTCAGAATACATGGAGAAATTTGCCGTTTCTCGCTTAGTTGGAGCACCTCCGGGCTACGTTGGTTACGAAGAAGGTGGACAATTGACAGAAGCAGTTCGTCGTAAACCATATGCGGTAATTTTGTTAGATGAGATTGAGAAAGCGCATCCAGATGTATTCAATATCTTGTTACAAATTTTGGATGATGGTCATGTAACAGATAGTTTAGGTCGTAAAGTTGATTTCCGTAATACGATTATCATTTTAACGTCTAACATTGGTACAAGACAATTGAAAGAGTTTGGAGATGGTGTTGGATTTGGAACTTCATCTAAGAAAAATTCTGCTGATGAACGCGCAAAATCAACAATTGAAACAGCTTTAAAACGTGCTTTCGCGCCAGAATTTTTGAATCGTATTGATGATATTATTTTCTTTAATTCATTGACAAAAGAAGACATCATGAAAATCATCGATATTGAATTAGCAAGTTTAATCGAGCGTTTAATAGCTTTGAATTATCATATTGAATTAACAGAGGAAGCGAAGAATTTTATCGCAGACAAAGGATTTGATAAAGATTATGGAGCTCGTCCGTTGAAACGTGCTATTCAGAAATACATCGAAGATCCAATGGCAGAAGAAATTATCAATGCTGTAATTAGTGAAGGAGATGAATTAACTCTTGATTTAAATGAAGCAAAAGATGGTGTTAAAATTTCTGTAAAAGGAAAAACGAAAGAAGAAAAATCAGAATAATTTCTAAGTTTCTATAATAGAAAGGCTTGAACATTTTTGTTCAAGCCTTTTTTATTTCGGTAACTTTTGCCGTACATTTGCGCTCAGCAAGCCACTTTGTCGCTTCATGTATGTGAAGAGGAAAGTCCGGGCTCCAAAGAGTAAGCATAGCGGGTAACGCCCGTCCGTCGAGAGGCGAGGACAAGTGCAACAGAAAGTATGTACAGTTCGGCTGTAGTGAAACCAGGTAAACTCTATGCGGAGCAATGCCATGTATACCAGCAGTTAAGAGCTACTCGTTCGTTGCTGGGGGGTAGGCAGATTGATATTTTAGGTAACTAAAATACTAGATAAATGACAAAGCATCTTGATTTATTAAGGTGACAGAACCCGGCTTATCGGCTTGCTTTTTTCTATTTTTTGAAGTAAAGACTAAATAATTCTGAAGTATTAGAACAGTTGTTCTTTTTCAAAATATTTCTTCGATGCGTGTCAATAGTATGTTTACTTAAATCTATAGCGTTTGCTATATCCTGACTTGTGTAGCCTTTAATCAGAAATTCGATAATCTCCGTTTCTTTTTTTGTAAGTTGTAAAGATGAATTTGTTTTTGAATTAAGAAGATTATTCAATCCATCTTTGATGTTGTAAATATGCATAATAGGCTTTCCTCCAACCTTTATTTGTGTGATGTCAGTCGCTAAACAAAAAACTCGATTTGGTAAAAAATTTTTACTTAATTCGTAAAAGAAATGTTGCAAATGAATTTGATGAATTTCTCCTTTTTTATCTATCACACGAAAATCATAAGTAAATTTATAATTCATTCTTTCTTCAGGGACAATTTCCATACTAAAATTTGCAATTCGTTGCTGAATATCAATCACATGTTGCAAATCATCGGGATGTACCATTTGAACACATAATTCAGCTGTATATTCGTCAGGAAGATAACCCAAAATATCTTCGCATTGAGGAGAAACATATTCGAATGTTGCAGAATTAGGATTGATGAAATACATAAAAGATTCACCAAGAGCAAGACTTCTTAAAGTTTGTAAATAATCATTAATCGATTGAAAACTCTCATTTTTTTCGTTTAAGGTTCTACGATCTGTATTTTCACTCCATAGTTTTTTTACAATACTTGCATATTCAGTAATAGATTTTTGATTTGCTTTTTTCATATGCTTACAAGTAAAAGTTAATAAAATACCATTAAATGAGTATTTTTTAAGTTAGTAATATAAACTAATTTTGCAAAATATATATAGGATTAAAGCAGTTTTGCTTTTTCAACCAACCTATTTTATATTTAACCTATAAAAAAAGGAGCTAAATTTTTTAGCTCCTTTTTAATATTATGATGGAATTAAAGTAAAGATTTTACTTTCTCGATTACAGCAGTAGAATCGATTCCATATTTTTTCATTAAATCTGAAGGTGTTCCAGATTCACCGAATTTATCATTAACCGCAACAAAAGCTTGTTTTGTTGGTAATTTTTGAGCTAAAACTCTTGCAACAGATTCACCTAAACCACCTAAAATATTATGTTCTTCAGCTGTTACAATTTTTCCTGTTTTCTTTACAGAGTTTAAGATAATTTCTTCATCCAATGGTTTGATTGTATGAATATTGATCACCTCACAAGAAATTCCTTCTTTTTCTAACTCAGCAGCAGCAACCAAAGATTCCCAAACTAAGTGACCTGTCGCAACAATTGTTACATCAGAACCTTCGTTCATTAAGATACCTTTACCAATTTCAAATTTTTGGTCAGCTGGTGTGAAAACTGGAACAGCAGGACGACCGAAACGTAAGTAAACAGGACCTTCATATTCAGCTGCAGCAATTGTAGCCGCTTTAGTTTGATTGTAATCACAAGGATTGATAACCACCATTCCTGGTAACATTTTCATCAAACCAATATCTTCTAATGTTTGATGAGTTGCACCATCTTCTCCTAACGTTAAACCAGCGTGCGATGCAGCGATTTTTACATTTTTGTTAGAGTAAGCGATAGATTGACGAATTTGATCGTACACACGAGCTGTAGAAAATTCAGCGAAAGTTCCTGTGAAAGGAATTTTACCTCCAATTGTCAAACCTGCAGCAATTCCCATCATGTTTGCTTCAGCAATACCAATTTGGAAAAAACGCTCTGGGTTTTCTTTGATAAATTGATCCATTTTCAATGAACCAATCAAGTCAGCACACAATGCAACAACGTTAGGATTTGTTCTTCCTAACTCTGTCAATCCATCTCCGAATCCACTACGTGTATCTTTTTTTTCTGTGTATGTTAAGTCTATCATTGTTTTTGTTTTTTGTATTCGTTTTTGTATTTTTCTACTTCTGTTTTTTCATCAAATTGATAAATAAAATCATTTGGCGAAACATTAATTTCTTCTTCCTCTTCGGCGCTCTTTTTTATCCAATTTTCTAAGATTTCAACATTTTCTAACACAATATTATGTCCAACTCGATAAATCAAGCCTTTCAAATTTAGTTCAGAATTGATAAACGGAACGGTGTTGATGTTAGAATTTGTATCGATGCAAATTTCTGTACCATTGTCGTTGTCATTATCTTTTCTGAAAATGTTATACACTTCACATTGTTTATTTAGAATCGTTTCTTTTTGACCAGTTCTATTCGCAACATAACTATTTCCGATTGCGGAATTTGTTAAACTTGGATTATTAGTCGCTAAAAAAGAATTTCCTAATAAATCTTTTGTGCCTTCGAAATCAATTTTAAAAACCTTCGGATTTTCTTCTTCGCTGTAAACAGAATACATATTGTCGTTTACTTTTAATGAAGCGAAGTTTCCCATCGGTGTTCGCGTAATCATCAAATGTGCTTTGTAATCTTTGGTTGATAAAATGTCCAAAAAATCTGAATAGAAATCACTTTTGATACGATATTGAATAACGTTTTCGAATTTATACGATTGCATTTGAGCGAAAGTTAAACATGTAAAAAGCGTTAATATAAAACTGATTGATTTTTTCATTATCGAATTGATTTGATAAGTATTAATCCAAAGAATTCAAGAAAGTAGTTAACTTATCTTTGTCTTCTTTTTTCAGTTTATCATATTTGTTATTGATTTCTAAAACACTTTTTCTTATTGCATCAATTGTTCCCGAAAGAGCAACACTTCCGCTTTGATAAATGTACATATCGCACACTTGTCCTGCGTAATTGTAAACCAAATTTCCTAAATCTTTATCTGTAAAAGTCGGAATTTTAGCTTTCAAATTTTTGCAATGTTCTGGTGCAACTTTCATGAAATCTTGAATGTCTGGATTGTCGATTGCCAAATCGATTTTGCTAATATCTGTCGTTTTGTAAGCAGATGTATAAGGATCATAATATTCGGCTAAACTAACTTCTGTTGCAGCAACAGCAGAATCTACTGCTACAGCCGCTTCATCATAATCTGTTGAAACTTCTGTTAATTTAAACTTTTTAGCATCATCGAAATACGTTTTGAAAAGGTTATTTAATTCTTTTACTTCGCTTTTGTTTGCTAATTTATTCTTTTTGAATTGTTTTACCAATTGATTTGTAGAACCTTGCGCAGTTGCCAAAGCTTTAGAACGCTCTATATCAGGATTTCCATCATAATCACTATCATTATAAATCAAGCTATAATTTAATGAAGCAACAGTTCCAAAAAGACTATTTACGTTATCACTTTCTGATGTTTGATAATTGTAATAATTAATAATAGGATCCTCGTAACGATTGTCTGGTGAATAAGCTACTGCTTCGGCTGCATAAGCCGTATCTACAGACGACATCATGTTATCGTATTCTTGTTTCTTTTTTGCCAATTCGTTAGTAAAACTTTCGATTTCTTTTTTCTCATCAAAAGTTACTTTTACGTTAGAATTTGCAATATTTTGAATCGTTAATCCATTAAAATCTCCTGCGTCATATCTAATTAAAAGCCCTTTCAATTTTGTTTGAGGAAACATAATCGCAACGTTATTAATTGCATTTTTTTCATCAACACATAATGTAGAAGATTTTGTTTCGAAATCTGTTTTAGATGTTAATTCGTATTCATTACACTTATATCCATTGATCGTTGTAGATGAATTTAGATTTTTAACTGAAATAAATTTCTCGAACAAGTTATCTGAATAAGGTTTTAAACTATCATCCGATATACCTTCGTAATAATAAGGGGCTTTTATCGATAATTGATTTTCTAATGAATTGGCATATACTTCGAAAAACTTGCTGTTGTTGATAAAGAAAGCATCTTTATTAAAGCTTCCTGAAGTATAAGGACCTCCTTCCGAAGTTCCTAAAACAGCGTCTTTAGAAATATAGGTTACAAAAAATAAATCTTTTTGACCATCTAAATAAGTCTGATATTCTTCTGGTAAATTGATTTTATACGATACTTTTTTGTCAAAAGAATATGTTTTTTCCTGCCCAAAGGCTGTTAAAGAACAAAGCGTAAGTATAGAATAAAATAACGTTTTCATAGTATTTTGATTGTGTTGAAATTATTAATAATCTGTCAATTCAGTTTCAGGATTTTGCTCTAATGCAGAAGCTAATTGCTCGTCGTTAGGCGCTTTTCCGTGCCAAGAGTGGCTTCCCATCATGTAATCAACTCCATTACCCATTTCTGTGTGTAATAAAATTGAAACTGGTTTTCCGTTTCCTGTTAATGTTTTAGCTTCTTCTAAAATAGCAATTACTTTTTCTAAGTTATTTCCATCTTTTTCTTCTAAAACAATCCATCCAAAAGCTTCTAATTTAGCTTTCAAATCTCCTAATGGTAAAACGTGGTCTGTATCACCATCAATTTGACGACCATTGTAGTCAATCGTTGCAATTACATTATCCACTTTTTTACCAGCAGCATACATAAAAGCTTCCCAGACTTGACCTTCTTGTAATTCACCGTCACCATGTAATGTGTAAACTAATTTATCGTCGTTGTTTAATTTTTTTGCTTGAGCAGCACCTAAAGCAACTGATAAACCTTGTCCTAAAGATCCAGAAGCGATACGAATTCCAGGTAAACCTTCGTGTGTTGTTGGGTGACCTTGTAAACGAGAATCTAATTTTCTGAATGTAGCTAATTCGCTAACAGGGAAGAATCCTGAACGAGCTAATGTGCTGTAGAAAACTGGTGAAATGTGACCGTTTGATAAGAAGAATAAATCTTCTCCTTTTCCGTCCATAGAGAAGTCTGTAGAGTAAGTCATGATTTTACCGTATAATGCAGCAAAATATTCTGCACAACCTAATGATCCACCTGGGTGTCCACTATTTACGGCATGTACCATTCTCAAAATATCTCTCCTTGTTTGTTGTACTTGTGTTTGAAGTTCTTGAAGTGTCATTGTTTGTTTATAAAAATTTGAACAAAAATAATTCTTTTTTGTAGGGCAAAAAAATCGTAGAACATAAATCACTACAATTGGGGAGAATAATCGGTAATAATAGCTAACCTACTTATGAGACTATAAAAACCAGCGCTGAAGTTTATAAAGAAGAAGCTTGAAGTTAGTTAATAAGAAGGCAAGAGTTTTACAACGTTTATTTATCTTTTTGTAATCTTCTAATTGTAAAGGGTACAGAGAGATGTTTTTTAATAAAAAAGACGAAGCAAAACTTCGTCTTTTTTATTTATTCTTCTTCCACATGCCATTCGCCACGATGAGGTATCAAAGCGTCACGGACTTGTATCATTTCAGATTCTACCACCACCAAATAAGCAACTGCATATTCTGGTTCAACCTCTACAAATTCAGAAAATGTACTTTGTAACTTTTCTTTTTCTGCATATTGTTTCAAGTGAATTGCATGATGTTTTGCAGTTGGTATAGCATCGGGACCATAAAAATCCCAGATTAATTTTAATTTCTTTTCCATTTTTAATTTAATTCTTTTTGACGATTAGAGCTTACCAACCATAAACCGATGAAGGTTAATAAACCATTTAAAATGATTAATTCAACACCAATTTTGTAATCGGTAAAATTAATCACTAATTCGTTGATGATATAGGTGAAAATAGGCGCTAAAATCGCAACTGTAATAATTGAATATTTTTTGTAAATGTTACGTTTCGTTAAAATACCGAAAGCAAACAATCCTAATAACGGTCCGTATGTATAACCTGCAATTTCCATCACAAGATAAACAATTGATTTGTTGTTAATCGTTTTAAAAACCATAATCAAGATAAAGAAAACTACCGTGAAAATTAAGTGAACACGAATACGAATCTTTTTCTTTTCTTTTTCTGATTTTTCTTTGTCTTCGTTGATGTTTAATAAATCGACACAATATGAACTTGTAACTGCTGTTAAAGCTCCGTCAGCAGAAGGAAATAAAGCAGAAATTAATCCGATAATAAAAATTACAGAAATAATCATTGGGAAATGATGTCCTAAAAGCGAAAGCGCAGGAAACATATCATCACCCATAATATTTTGTCCGCCTTGTTCCATAAAGAAACCGTCAGCAGTATAAAAACCACCTTCACTCATTGCGTATAAATAAAGCAATCCACCCAAAAATAGGAATGCTAAATTAACAATCAATAATGTTCCAGCAAACGTCAACATATTCTTTTTTGAGTTTTGAAGATTATCAACCGAAATATTTTTTTGCATCATTTCTTGGTCAAGACCAGTCATAGCAATTGTGATAAACATTCCGCCTAAAATAGTTTTTAAGAAATATGTTTTCGAATTTGGATCAAAGTTAATGAAATGCGTATAATTTTTGGCTTGCATCATATCGTAAGCTTCACCAACAGATAAATTAAGATGCGAAAGGATAAACCAAATACAAGCAATCAAACTAATGATCATAAACGATGTTTGCAAGGTGTCGGTTACGACAATTGTTTTTACTCCACCTTCGAACGTGTATAATAATATCATCAATAATAAGACAAATGTTGTTGCCCAAAATGGTACGCCTAAATTGTCTAATAAAAATATTTGTAACACATTTACAACTAAATATAAACGTGCTGTTGCGCCAATTCCACGAGAAATAATAAAGAAAACCGATCCCATTTTATGTGCTTCAACATTGAAACGTTTTCCTAAATAGGTGTAAATTGAGGTTAGATTCATTCGGTAATAGAGTGGAAGTAATACCCCCGCGACGATAAAATAACCAAGAAAAAATCCGATAACCATCATATAATATTCGAATCCTCCATAAATATATTCGGAACCAGTTAATTTTCCGACCGTACCCGGAACCGAAATAAAAGTAACGCCACTAAGGCTTGTCCCAATCATTCCGAAAGCCACCAACCACCATTTACTTTTTTTGTTTCCGTTAAAAAAAGATTGATTGTCAGAATTTCGACTGGTGAAGTAAGAGATCACTAAAAGTCCTACAAAGTATACGATAACACAAAGTAGTAAAATTGTTGAGTTCATAATTTATTTAGTAAATAAGCCCAAATTTAATATTTTTGAGTGAATGATGATAGATTAATTTTCCGAAGATAAAATTGTAAATTTGTTGTCTATAATTTTTTGAACGAATGAATTACCCAAGCAAGGTTTTAGAGCGAGCTGTAGAAGAGATGTCAAATTTGCCAGGAATAGGAAAGAGAACAGCTTTGCGACTTGTTTTACATATGTTAAATCGTCCCAAATCTCAAACGACGGCTTTATCCGAAGCGCTTTCTCATTTAGTGGATGATGTTAAATATTGTCAACATTGTCATACGATTTCTGATGATGAGATTTGTGATATTTGCAATAATCCATTGCGAGAAGAAACTATAATTTGTGTGGTGGAAGATGTGCGCGATGTGATGGCAATTGAAAACACAGGACAATTTAAAGGACAATATCACGTTTTAGGAGGAAAGATTTCTCCAATGGAAGGCATTGGACCTGGTCAATTGAATATTCAAACTTTGGTAGATCGTGTTCAAAATGAAAATGTGAAGGAAATAATCTTTGCTTTAAGTTCTACAATGGAAGGAGATACAACTGTTTTTTACTTGTATCGACAATTAAAGAATGCCGAAATTATTTTTTCGACCATTGCACGAGGTCTTGGTGTAGGAGATGAGTTAGAATATGCAGACGAAGCGACGTTGGTTCGTTCTATACAACATCGAATCCCATATTCAGAAAATAAATTTTAAAATGAAATTATCGATAATTATTGTTAGTTATAATGCGCCAAAACATTTAGAGCTTTGTCTTGATTCGTGTCAGGAAGCTTTAAAAAATGTAGATGGCGAAATAATTGTAATTGATAATGATTCATCGGAAATTGATTTTATATTCCTAAAAAAAACTTTTCCTACTGTAAATTTTTTACTTCAGAATGAAAATCTTGGTTTTGCAAAAGCGAATAATATTGGGGTTGAGAATGCTTTGGGAGAATATATTCTGATTCTTAATCCAGATACAATTATTCCAGAGAATTTATTCGAATCTTTGATTGAATTTCATCAGTCAAAAGAAAAAATAGGTTTTGTGGGAGTACGAATGATAGATACAAACGGAAATTTTCATCCAGAATCAAAACGTAATATTCCGACAGCTAAAAATTCATTTTCTAAGTTGTATAGTCGATTTAATCATTCAAAGAAAAATAATTATTACAAATTAGAAGTTGATGAATTTGAAATTGCTCCTTGCGAAATTTTAGTTGGTGCTTTTATGTTCACCACGAAGAAAATCTATCAGGAAATTGGAGGATTTGATCCACGTTATTTTATGTATGGAGAAGATATAGATTTGTCTTTTAGTGCAGAATTGGCTGGTTATAAAAATTATTATAAAGGAGATATAACGGTTTTACATTACAAGGGAGAAAGTACGAAAAAAGATAAAAAATATTATAAACATTTTTTTGAAGCCATGATGATTTTCTTAGCAAAATATTATCAAAAAAATTGGTTGCATTATCAACTTTTACGTTCGGGAATTTTGATTAAATATTTAATTCAATTATTTAAATTTTCTTTACATTCACCTAATAATACTTCTAAAATAGAAGTAAAAGCAGAAAATTTATTTTGGATTGATAAGAAATCAGATTTCAAATCTTTATCAAATAATGAAATTGCAATTGATGCAAGTTTTTTTACTTATCAAGAGATATTATCAATCATTTCTGAAAACAACTCTTCTTCACGTTTATTTTATATTCGTCCTAAAAATAAAAATTATGTAATAGGCGATGATAAACTGATTATAAATCTATAAAAACAAAAAAAGCTGAATCTTAATGACCAGCTTTTACAGTATCTTTTTTCTCAACTTTCGGAGTTTCTGCCGTTTTTGTAGAATCTTTCACTTCTTCGTGTTTTTCTTCAACAGCTTCCTCATGTTTTCCGTGACCTGCGTGAGCAGCTTCAGATTTGTGGTGCATTTCTTCTGCAGTAGCTGGTTCGTGAACAACTGGAAGAACTCCGTGATTTACACTTGCTTTAGAGTTACAAGAAGTAGCGAATGCTGCAACAGCTACTAAAAGAATTAATTTTTTCATGTCTTACAAAATTTATTGTATGGGTATATTATTATAATTGTTTTGACAAAATTAGTTAAAAACATTGAGTTCAACTAACTGATTTATTTCAATTGTGCAATTTTCTGAATTCCACCTTTTGTTTTATCTCCAACCTTTACACTGATCTCTGTATCAAGTGGTAAAAAGATATCAACACGCGATCCGAACTTGATGAAGCCATATTCTTTACCCGCAACAGCATCGTCATTCTCTTTACTGTAACAAACAATTCTTCGTGCAACTGCACCTGCAATTTGTCTGAAAAGAACTTTTGTATGATCTGCATTCTCTACAACAACAGTTGTTCTTTCATTCAATTCTGATGATTTTGGATGAAATGCAACCAAAAACTTTCCTGGATGATATTTCGAATAAATCACTTTTCCATTCACAGGATAACGCGTTACATGTACGTTAAGAGGCGTCATGAAAATTGATAATTGAATACATTTTTGATTCAAAAATTCGCTTTCAAATACTTCTTCTAATACAACAACTTTTCCATCAACTGGTGCGATTACGCAATTTTCTGACGAATCTGATTCACGAATTGGGTTTCTGAAAAACCAAACGATAAATCCGTAAAGTATCCATAATGGTAAGGCAAAGTAAAAACCATATACAGGAAAAAAGTAATGTAATACTCCTGTAGCGATTGCAAATAAAATTAAGCAACCTATCAAAATTGCTGTTCCTTCTCTGTGAAGTTTCATAAAGTATATACTAATAAATAATATAAATAAACAAATGGTACGACAAATATAAAACTATCTAATCGATCTAAAAAACCGCCATGTCCTGGAATAAGGTTAGAGCTGTCTTTTACATTGAAAAATCGTTTTAATTTAGATTCTGTCAAATCTCCCAATGGACCTAATGCTGCAACGATCAAACCAATAATCATCCAGTTTCCGTGCAAGTTCTCTCCAAAATATTTCTGAATTAAGAATCCAGCGATAATGGTGAAGATAATTCCTCCAAAAAAACCTTCCCACGTTTTTGCTCCCGAAATTTTAGGTGCTAATTTATGTTTTCCAATTAAGTTTCCTGTTAAATATGCAAATGTATCACTGCTCCAAAGTAATAAGAAAACGAAAAACACTTCGTAATGCATCACTTTTTCACCTAAATTATAATCAAAACTAGGTAAAGTTAATGCTAAGACAAATGGTGCGATAACGTATGTTAAACCTAAAGTAGCTTTTCCAAAATCGTTCAATAATTCATTGGTTGATTTGAAAATAATATAAATACTAAAAACAAATAAAACTGGAATGATGAAGTACAAACTTTTTAAATGAAAATAGTAATGATTTGAAGTTTCGAAAGCTTCTAAAAATTCTTTTCCATAATATCCAAAAACAACTAAGGCAGCTAAAAGTGCTCCTAATTGATAAAGTTTATTGGTAAGATTAGTGATTTTAAAAAACTCGTACAAACAAAAAAGTCCAAAAACCATCATCAAAACAATCAAACCTTTTGGATCTATCGTTGTCCCGAAAAATATAATAAGTGCGTAAATAAGTCCAGAGAAAGCTCTAATTGCTAAATTTTTCATAGCTAATCTTCAACCAATAACAAATAAATATTCTTCGCGTTGTCTACGTTGGGAAATTTGTGCATATTTTTTCCTCGAATCGAAGTTATTTTAGATGGAAGGTTATCTTTTTTTAATGTTCGTAATTTCTGTAATGCCACACTCACATTTTCCACTAATTGTGACGGGCGTGCATAGATAATAAAATTTGACGGAAAATCAGCAATATTTCTACCATAAGTTTGATGCGCCGATAACATAATACTTCCATCAAAAGCAATCAGAAATTCGCAACTAAGAAAACTAAGCGTATAACGAGAGTCGCATGGATTTTCGACAAAAGGAATATTGACTGAATTAAGAACCTGTTGTAAATTTGGATCAGGACAAATTAATTCGGTTACATTTTCGTAATTGACAATCTCTTTAAGGTTTTTAGAAGCCTCCTCTATATTATCACAAAATAAAAAATGTCCACCACCTACATTAAAATTTGTAGCAAATACTTCATCTATAGAAATTTTTTGGTCAGCATAATTTGGATGAAATAAATCAATTTGATTATCATCTGAATTCTCTGCTGATTTTTCAGTAGCTTTTTTAAGTAGGTTTTTAATTGCTTTCCACATGAAAACTCATGATTTTATATGAAATTAATCAATTACAGCCTAAAGGTAATAAATTTTAACAATATAATAAGAAGTAAAAAAAAAATCGTCCTATTTGGACGATTTTTTCTATTATTTTGAATGAATTTGATTAAATATCATTTCCAGATTCTGGTTGAACAACTTGTTCTGAATCAGCTTCTATAGCCTCTTCTTGTTTTTCTTCGATTTGATCTAATTCGTTTACAAATTTTCTTGGTCCGAAAATTTCTTCCAAATCTTCTCTAAAGATCACCTCTTTCTCAATTAATTTTTGAGCTAAAACATCTAATTGATCGCGATGTTCACGTAAAATATCTTTTGCTCTATCATATTGAGCTTCGATCATTGTTTTTACCTCTTTATCAATTACCTGAGCAGTTTGTTCTGAATAAGGCTTGCTGAAACCATACTCATTTTGTCCAGATGAATCGTAATAAGAAACATTACCAACTTCTTTGTTCAATCCGTAAATACTAACCATTGCAGAAGCTTGTTTTGTAACTTTTTCCAAATCACTTAATGCACCAGTAGAAATATTATTGAAAACAACTTCCTCAGCAGCACGACCACCCATTGTCATACACATTTCGTCTAACAATTGTTCTGTCGTTGTAATTTGTCTTTCTTCTGGCAAATACCAAGCGGCACCTAACGAACGTCCACGAGGAACTATAGTTACTTTAACCAATGGAGCAGCGTGTTCTGTTAACCAACCAATTGTAGCGTGACCAGCTTCATGATAAGCGATACGTTTTTTCTCAGAAGGTTTAATCACTTTACTTTTCTTCTCTAATCCACCAATAATACGGTCAACAGCGTCTAAAAAGTCTTGTTTTTCTACAACGTCTTTGTTTTTACGAGCAGCAACTAAAGCTGCTTCGTTACAAACATTGAATATATCTGCACCAGAGAAACCTGGAGTTTGTTTTGCTAAAAATTCGATTTCAACATCTTCACCTAATTTTAATGGACGTAAGTGAACTGCGAAGATTTCTTTACGTTCGTTTAATTCAGGTAAATCAACGTGAATAATACGGTCAAAACGACCTGGACGCATCAATGCTTTATCCAATACATCAGCACGGTTTGTTGCAGCAATCACAATTACGTTAGATTCTGTTCCGAAACCATCCATCTCTGTTAATAATTGATTTAATGTATTTTCGCGTTCATCATTAGAGCCTGTAAAGTTTGATTTTCCACGTGCGCGACCAATTGCATCAATCTCATCAATAAAGATAATTGAAGGAGATTTTTCTTTTGCATTTTTGAATAAGTCACGTACACGAGATGCACCAACCCCCACAAACATTTCTACGAAATCTGATCCTGATAATGAGAAGAAAGGAACTTTTGCTTCTCCAGCAACAGCTTTTGCTAATAAGGTTTTACCTGTACCTGGAGGTCCTACTAATAAGGCTCCTTTTGGGATACGTCCACCTAATTTTGTAAATTTTTCTGGATGTTTCAAGAATTCAACGATTTCTTCGATTTCTTCTTTTGCACCTTCTAAACCTGCAACATCTTTGAAAGTTGTTTTTATATGATCATCACCTTCAAATAATTTCGCTTTCGATTTTCCGACAGAGAAAATTCCTCCGCCACCTCCAGCAGATCCGCCTCCGCCCATTCGTCTAAATAGTAAGAAGTAGATTAATCCGAAGAAAATTAATGAAATAAAAAGATTCATAAACAAACTTCCAAAACCATTTGATATTTGTGTGTTAAGAACGGCAGTTTTATTTGGACTCTTTTCTACGTTAGCATAAAAATCTTTTTCAAAATTTCCTGCATCAGCAACATTGAAAATAAAGTTTGGAGTACCTGTAGCAAAAGGATTTAAAGTTTCGTTTGATTTTTTAAACTTTTTAAATTCTTCAGTATTCAGAGCTGCGTCCGTTAAATATACACTTACACGTCCTGATTCTTTTTCTAGATTGGCTTCTTTTACGTAACCTTTTTCTACATAAGAAAGGAAAGTCGTACGGTCTATATTTTTAGTAGTTCCGCCGGCACCTCCAATGTTATCAGAAAATAATAGAAAGGCAATCAGCAATAATCCAATAATGGCATATATCCATGTAGGATTAAACCCCGAAGGTTTAAAATTATTTTTTTTCAATTTTTTTTGGTTTCAGTTATGATTAATATTCCATTTCGATACGCGTCTCTACAGCATCACCCCAAAGACTTTCGATATCGTAATATTCTCTGTATTCTTTTTGGAAAATATGGACAATAACATTTGTGTAGTCCAACAAAACCCATTGATTGTTTTGTGTTCCTTCTACATGAAAAGGTCTTTCTGACATTTCTGTTTTTACAGTTCTTTCAATCGAACCTGCTAAAGCACTAACTTGTGTATTCGAGTTTCCGGTACAAATAACGAAGTATTGACAAAATGCATTTTCAATTTCGCGTAAATCTAGAATTGTAATTTCTTCTCCTTTAACATTTGTAATTCCGTCAACAATGCTATCTAGCAAGTCTTTTGTATATTGAGTATCTATCATCTTTTATTTTGTAATTCGCAAATTTAGTGAATCCTTATTAAAGTTTAAACTTTTTAAAATAACTTTAACCACTCTATAAAAATAGTAAAAAAAATGTATTTAATTAGTTTTGATTCTTTGCCTAATACGAATGAGTTCTTGGTGGATTTGTCCAAAAAAGATGCCAATAGTTGGACTGTCATACATGCTAAAAATCAAACAAAAGGAAAAGGTTACGCAGGAAATGAGTGGAAAGTTGTCGCTGGAGAAAATTTAACCTTTAGTTTTTTGCTGAAAACGGATTATAGTTTTCAAGAATTAATTTATTTTAATGAATGGATTTCGAATGTTATTTGTCTATTTTTAAAACAATTTCATCCAAAATCTAACGTAAAATGGCCAAATGATATCATTTTAAATGATAAAAAGGTTTGTGGAATATTAATCGAAAATCATCGTTCCAATGGAATTATGAATTCTGTAATCGGAATAGGAATTAATGTCAATCAAGCTGATTTTAATCACTTACCAAAAGCAACATCTATTCGAAAAGTAACTGACAAAGAATATGACATCGAGGAAATTTTGGCAGATTTAATACATTATTTCGAAAATGAATATTCAATTTTAGAAGAGAAAAATTTTGAACAAATTCATCAAACTTATTTAGATAATCTGTTTAGAAAAGATGAAATTTCGCATTTTAGATTGGATGGAGTAGAAGTGGACGGAATTATTAGAGATGTAAATGAAGCGGGAAATTTACTGATAGAAATCAATCAAGAATTGAGAGAATTTAAGCACAAAGAAATCGAACTTCTTTTTTAATCCTATAGAAAAGGCTATTTTTGTTTAATGGAAGAATTTGTAGTTTTAGTTGATCAGGACGATCAAAAATTAGGATTGATGGAGAAACAACAGGCTCATGTAGCTGGTTTGTTGCATCGTGCATTTTCTGTTTTTGTATTCAATTCCAAAGGAGAATTAATGATTCAGCAACGAGCTGCGAGCAAATACCATTCGCCAACGTTGTGGACGAATACATGTTGTAGTCATCCGCGCGATAACGAAACTTACGAACAAGCGGCGCACAGACGTTTGGAAGAAGAAATGGGATTTGATTGCGAATTAGAATATAAATTTAATTTCATTTACAAAGCGCATTTAGAAAATGATTTGATCGAGCATGAATTAGACCATGTTTTTATCGGAACATTTGATGATGAACCAAAGCTAAATCCTGATGAAGTGATGGCCTATCGTTGGGTAGAATTGGATGATTTGAAAAAAGATATGGAAAAAAATCCTCAGAATTATACAGCTTGGTTCAAAATAATTTTTGAACATTACGTTTCGTATATCGAAGAATAAAAATTTATACAGATGAAAGTTACTGTCAACAGAAAAGCACATTTTAATGCTGCGCACCGATTGTTTAACAAGAATTGGAGCGACGAACAAAATTTTGAAGTTTTCGGAAAATGTTCTTATCCAAACTATCACGGGCATAATTACGAAATTATTGTGGCGGTGAAAGGCGAAGTTGATCCAGAAACTGGTTTTGTGATGAATTTGGACGAATTACGAAAAATTATTGCGATTGAAGTTGAAGATTATTTGGATCATAAAAATCTGAATGTTGATATTGAAGAATTTAAAACTATCAATCCAACTGCCGAAAATATTGTGATTTTGATTTGGAATAAAATTAGAGCAAAATTAGCGACCGATTTAGAATTGAAAGTAACCTTATACGAAACTCCACGTAATTTTGTAGAATACGCAGGCGAATGAAATTAGGCGATCACATTCCAACCTTTTCGTTGGAGGATAACAAAGGAAATTGGTTTAATTCGGACGAATTTTTATACAAAAAATATTTTGTTTTATTCTTTTATCCGATGGATTTTACGCCAATGTGTACAAAAGAAGTATGTCAATTTCGTGATGTAAATGCAGATTTCAATGCTTTAGACGCTGTGATTGTCGGAATAAATGGACAATCAACTTCTTCTCACGAGAAGTTTTATACAAAACATCAATTAAACTTTCCGTTGCTTTCTGATAAAGGAGCAAAGTTGTCGAAGTTGTTGGGAATCAAAAAGAAATTTGGCTTAATCACACCGCGAGAAACTTTTGTATTCAATAAACAAGGAAAATTAATTAAACACATTGTTTCAAATGTAGCCGAAACGCACATTGAAGAAGCAATGCAAGCAATAAAAAAAGACCAAGGAAATTAGTTTTCTTGGTCTTTTTGTTTGTATAACATTTTTCTTATGACAACTCGATAAATAAAAAAGATAACCGTTCCAATTGCCGAATAAACCAACATTGTTTGCACATCGCTTTTATCGAACAAATATTTTAGTCCAAATAACACGAAAAAGAAAATGATACTATAAATGATATTTTGTTTCATGTGGTAAAAGTAGGAATTAATTTATTTGTTATAAAGATTCTATGAATCATTCTGAATTTGTTTCAGAGTTTCATTTTAAAACTTCACCTCACCAACCTTAATTAATTTCTTAGAAGTTGCCAATTGATTTGGATTTGTTCCTGGTTCGTCTTGCGGAACTTTTTTTCCTTTTTTACGATAGAAATCTATCCAAAAATCATCAATAATTCCAGTTTCTTTGTTTTTGAAATTCATGGGAATCAATTCAAAAATAGTATCATCACGAAAAGCTCTTTCCACAAAATCTGAACAATATAATTCGTCATCATTCAAGATGTATAACCAATTATAAGGTTTTCCGAGCATTGTTTTAGCTTTTTCAATTGCATGAGGAATTGTATATTGATATTCATTTTTGAGACGATAAATGACAATTTTATTATTCTTTTCGGTTTGAGAAATGTAAAAATGATGAATTTCCTCTCGTTGCGATCCGCCCATTGGAGCAGCATGTAGAACAAAAATAGAATCATCAGTTTTTTCGATTAAACCAACATGATCAAAATTGGTTTCGTCATTTATTTTTGTCACTCTATTTATCGCGCCCGAAAGTTCTTCTGTTTGCGCACCAACAAAAATCAAATCTCCATTTTGGATATTTTGTAATGAAATTGAATGTTTTTCTTTTAATATTTTTGCTTTTGTACAACTATTCATTGTCAATGTAAATAGAAGTAAAAAGATAGGAAATAAAACGAATATTTTTTTCATTCGGAATGAATTATTACTTTTAATCTACGAATTAACCAAAAAGATGGATTTTAAAAAAATTTTGACCATATCAATTGTCGTTTTATTGATTTTAGTTGGTGCTGCAATTATTATTGGAAGCAACAAAGATCGACGCGTTTTCTTTATTGAGAGCTTTAATAAACCAATTGAAAATGTTATTAATTCTCGTTTGGATACAGATTATTCGTACGAAATTGTAAAAGTAAAAGGTAAAACAAACGATACCATTTTGATTATTCCTTGCGAAGGTTGTCAACCATTGAAATTATCAGGAAAAATAAACGAAAAGTTTATGAACAAATTTGGTAAAGGAAAATCGGTTATGCGTTTCGAGCCGTATAAAGCGACGGAAGGGAATTTAAAAATTATTCATAAAATTAGATAATCTTCTATTAAAGAAATTTTCCTAACAATTAATTCCTTATTTTTGGGAGAATTATAAACTTATCAAAGCAAACAAACAATGAAAGTAACTGCATTAAACCAAAAGCACAAAGATTTAGGTGCGAAAATGGTTCCTTTTGCTGGATATGAAATGCCAGTGCAATACGCAGGTGTTAACCAAGAACATTTTGCTGTTCGAGAAAAAGTTGGCGTTTTTGATGTTTCTCACATGGGACAATTTTTTGTAAAAGGAGAAAAAGCAACAGACTTATTACAACACTTATTGACGAATGATGTAACGAAAGTTACTATTGGTCAAGCTCAATATAATGCAATGCCAAACGAAAAAGGAGGAATTGTAGATGATTTAATCATTTATAAAATCTCTGATGATGAGTGGATGGCAGTTGTAAATGCATCTAACATCGATAAAGATTGGGAATGGATGAACAAACACAATACGTTTGGTGCAGAATTAACAAACAAATCTGATGAGATGTCTTTGTTAGCAATCCAAGGACCAAAAGCAATTGAAGCGATGCAAGCATTGACAGATGTTAATTTAGCTGAAATTCCGTTCTATCATTTCGCAATTGGTACGTTTGCAGGTATGGAAAATGTGATTATTTCTGCAACTGGTTATACTGGTTCAGGAGGTTTCGAGATTTATTTCGCGAATGAGCAAGCAAACGAAATGTGGGACAAAGTAATGGAAGCTGGAAAATCTTTCGATATTGAGCCTTGCGGTTTAGCTTCTCGTGATACGTTGCGTTTAGAGAAAGGTTACTGTTTATACGGAAATGATATCAACGATGACACAACTCCATTAGAAGCTGGTCTTGCTTGGGTAACGAAATTGGATACAAACTTTATTTCTTCTGATATTTTGAAAGCTCAAAAAGAAGCTGGAGTTGAGAAGAAATTAGTTGGTTTCAAAATGATCGAAAGAGGAATTCCTCGCCACGATTATAAAGTTGTAGATGACAACGAGAATACAATCGGTATTGTGACTTCAGGAACGCAGTCTCCAATGTTGAAACAAGGAATTGGTTTAGCATATGTTCATACAGATTTTGCTAAAGTTGGAACAACAATTAGAATTCAAATTCGTGATAAAAATGTATTAGCAGAAGTTGTAAAAACTCCTTTTGTTTAAAACAATATAAAGTCAAAATACAAAAAAGCTTTCGAGGATTTCGAAAGCTTTTTTTATGAATTCATATTAATTGATACATTTATTGATGTCTTTTTTAGATAAAATTAATAAAATAGATTATTAACTACGAATATTATAAAATTGTTAATATTTCTTAAAAAAAACATAACTTAGATTTGCTTAAATATGATATATGTTATATTTTTGAGATAATAATATTACTGATCAGTAATACAATTAACACTAATTATGATTTTAAGACCTCTATTAGAGGTCTTTTTTATTTTTTAAAACTTTTGAGAATCAGCACTTGGTCCATAACTCGAAGGTAAATCTATTCCAAGTAAGCGATAAAAAACTCCCAATTGAGCGCGGTGATGTGTAATTTGATTTAAAGCATGACGAATTGCTTCATATTTTGTAAAATCTGCAAAAACAGTTTCTCCTTCTGTAACTTGCCATCTTTTTGATAAATGATCTTCGTTCACATTCTCTAACGCCGCTTTTCCTAATTCATAATCATCATCCAATTTTTGTTGTAAATCTTCAATAGAGGTAAATTTTGTCGGTTTGTAATCCCCTGCTGCAAAATCTAATTTATCAGTTGTTAAGATCAAAGCTGGCCAAGCAAATATTTCAACCACATGATTTGTTAAAGTTGTAATATCCATACTTTTTTCATGAGGTTTGTATGTCGTTTTATCCTCAGGAAATCTTGCAATAAATTCTTTGGTAATTTGATACTCGTTTTGCAATTCTTTTGCTAATAATTCTACTATTTTCATGTTGTTTTGATTTGTAGTTAAAAGGTACAAATTTTTGAAATAATTCATAAAAAAACTGCTTTACAATTTAGTAAAACAGTTTATATTTTTAGATATCGTCTGTGTATAAATCAATAATTGGACGAGGCTTTTTTCGCTTGATTTGAGTTAGCCAATAGACAAAAATTCCTATTCCATTTCCAAAAATAATAATCGTAATCCAGACCAAACGATCATCACTTTTTATCAAATTTGGATTCTTTAAAGCATGCACAATAAAGTAAACAAAAGAAATCACACCAGTGAAAAAACTCATCAATACCAAAAAGATAAAAATGATAAGATTTCCTAATAAGGCACTCAATAGTGATTTAGAACTTCCTAAATGTCCTAGCTGCGCATCGAGCGTGCTAAACATCGAATAAAAAATTCCAAAATAACTTAACAAGCCAAGTATAAATAAAGTGATAGGAACAATTGCCAAAGTAGCTTGTAACTTTGGATTGTTCAAAAGAGACGTTAAATCTCTGTCAATTAGTAGATTTTTCATCATTCGAAAAATAATCTTTTATTTTTTTTGCTTTAGATTTTCCTATACAATCGGTTAATTCTAACAAAGATGCATTTTTTATTCGTTCGACCGATTTAAATTTTGTTAATAATTCTTTAATTGTTTGCGGACCGACACCTTCTATTTCTTCCAAAACCGAATTATAAGCGTTTTTACTTCGACGATTTCGGTGACGCGTAATTCCAAATCGATGCGATTCATCTCGCACATGTTGAAGCACTTTTAAGGTTTCAGAATTTTTGTCCAAATATAACGGATAAGGATCGTCTGGATAATAAATTTCTTCCAAACGTTTCGCAATTCCAATCACGGAAACTTTTCCACGTAACCCTAAACGATCAATCGATTTTAGAGCAGAACTTAATTGTCCTTTTCCACCATCAATCAAAATTAATTGAGGCAAAGATTCTCCTTCAGCCAAAACTCTTGAATATCGTCTTTCAATCACTTCTTCCATAGTTGCAAAATCATTTGGCCCTTCTACAGTTTTAACATTGAAAATACGATAATCTTTTTTGCTTGGTTTTCCATTTTTGAACACCACACAAGCCGAAACAGGATTCGTTCCTTGAATGTTAGAGTTATCAAAACCTTCTATATGTCGAGGTTCTGCAGGTAAACGTAAATCAACTTTCATCTGATTCATGATACGATTTGTATGACGATCAGGATCGACGATTTTAGTTTGTTTAAGCTGTTCTAAACGATAAATTCGAGTATTTTTTAATGATAAATCGACAATATGTTTTTTATCGCCAATTTTTGGAACTGTAATTTTTCTGAACGGAATTTCTAAACTCAATTCAAACGGAACATAAATTTCTTTCGAAGTTAAATTAAATCGATCTGAAAAATCAATAATTGCGCGCTCCAATAAATCTTCGTCCGTTTCATCCAATTTCTTTTTCCATTCCTCTGTATGCGACTGTATAATAGCACCGTGATAAATTTTCATGAAATTGACATACGCATATTCTTCGTCTGACGTAATCGAAAAAACATCAACATTGGTAATCGTTGGCGAAACAATTGTAGATCGAGATTGATAATTCTGCAACGCTTCAATTTTTTCTTTAATCATTTGCGCTTTTTCAAACTTCAAATCCGATGCATATTTCGTCATTTGATTGACCAAATATTGTTTTGCTTCGTTAAATTCTCCTTTGATAATATTACGAATTGCCGAAATTTGTTCGTTGTATTCTTCTTCGGTTTGATAAGCTTCACAAGGACCAAGACAATTGCCAATATGGTATTCTAAACAAACTTTGAATTTATGATTTTCAATATTTTTCTCGCTCAAATCGTACGAACATGTTCTTAGTTGATACAATTCTTTGATCAAACCTAACAAAACTTTCATCGCTTTTCCGTTAGAATATGGTCCAAAATATTCCGAACCATCTTTGATTACATTGCGAGTCGAAAAAATTCGCGGAAATCGTTCATTTTTGATACAAATCCAAGGATAGGTTTTGTCATCTCTTAACAGGATATTATATCGCGGTTGATGTTCTTTAATCAAATTATTTTCCAACAACAACGCGTCATATTCAGAATTTACGTTGATGGTTTCGATGTTATCAATATTACTCACCAAAACACGCAAACGTTTTGAATCGTGTTGTTTATTGAAATACGAATTCACGCGACGCTTCAAGTTTTTCGCTTTGCCAATGTATAACAAATCTCCTTTTTTGTTATAATACTGATAAACACCAGGCGTTTCGGGTAAACTCGCTAATTTTAATTTTACATTTTCATTCATCAAAATACCTCTACAACATTTATTTTTTGCTGTTCATCATCAATATAAATCAAGATTTTGGTCTGAATATTATAACCTAAATTTCTAAAAAAATCTGTATATCTATTCACTTGAAAATGATGATCTAAATCGGGTTGACCAGTTTTATAATCGATAATTGAACAATTATTTTCAGAATCAATTACCACACGATCGGCTCTGAAAATTTGTCCATTTTCATCAATAAAATCGCGTTCATTTAAAACGGTTAAACCTTCAGCAAAATATGGAACTAATTTAGCATCTTGTAATAAATTTTGCAAGGTTTTTTGCAGATGTTCTACATTTTCGACTGAAATTGTACCACGTTGTTTTTCACTTTCGATGATTTTTGGTAAATCATTTTGTGTAACAATTTGCGATAAAATGTTATGAACTGTATTTCCAAATTCGGTGAATTTTAACTTTTCTTGCGCCTTTTCCGAATTCGTATTAATCACTAAACGCGTATTCCAATCCGAAGAATAAATTTTTAACTCAGCCGAAGAGTTTTCTATGATTTTAGGAGTTGAAATTCGTTCTGGAGAACCTTTCAAAATAACTTCATCCTCAGAAAAACCTTTACTGAATACAAATTCGTGTAAATAATTTGCAATATTTTTAGATTTCGAAGATTCTTTCGGTTTTAGCGCAATCATATACAATTGCTCTTTTGCACGCGTTGTTGCAACATAAAGCGTATTAATTTCATCCAATTGAACCAAATTCTCTTCTTCGTCAATCTTCGATTTTATCGCTTCATTTTTGATTGATTTTAATTCATTATTAATTCCAACATAAAATGTTTCGAAGGGATTTTCTTCATCTTTTTGTAATGGAATCCAAATTTTAGAATTCTTACTTTGCCAATCCAAAAATGGTAAAATTACAACTGGAAATTCCAATCCTTTTGATTTATGAATCGTCATAATCTGGATTGCATCGACACCTTTTGGTGTTTTGATACTCGCTTTATCTTTGATCGTTGACCAAAACTCAAGAAATGAATTAAGATCAGATTCGTTTTTTGATGAATATTCTAAAATAACATCCAAAAAGCTCAAAATATAAGCTGGTGAACGCTCTTGTAAATGTAAAGTTCGAATCGCTTTTTCGGTGAAATCGTATAATGAAAGGTTTTGATCTTGAATAAAATCTAAATCAATTCCAACTGATTTGGTTAATTTTAAAAACTTAGGCAAATCACCTTTTAATGCTTTTTCAACTGTGATTGTTAAATCATTCGTTTTGAATAATTCTAATTCATAAGCCACCATCAAAAAACGAATTTTCGATTGCTCGTCTTGAGGATTTGATGTGATTTTGAACAAATATTCAATCAATTGAATTTCGAAAGAATTTTTTAACAACAAAGCTTCATTTGAAATTACAACCAAGTTATTTTCGGTCAAATATTTCGCTAACAAAATCCCTTGCGCATTACTACGAACCAAAATTGCAATATCATTTAAAGAAAAACCATTTGCTCGACAATCTTCTATCGTTTTTAAAACCAATTCTAAATTTTGTTCTTTAAATAAATCTTTCGAACGACCTTCTTGCTCAATGAAGTTTATTTTGACAAACCCATCTTTTTGATGATTGGTCAATTGTTTATTTCCGATTTCGTACAAATATTGAAAACTCGGCAAATTGAGTTGTGGTGCGATAAACGAATACAATTCATTGTTAAATTGGATAATATTCTCGTGGCTTCGCCAGTTTTTTTCTAACTCTTCAACTTTTATATTTTCTTCCTCTTTTCGATCAATTAAATCAATCATTTGCGCAGGATTTCCACCTCGCCAACGATAAATAGACTGTTTTGCATCGCCAACCAGCATAATTGTGTCAGATTGCGCGCGTGCATTTTCCACCAACGGATTCAGATTATTCCATTGTAACGTTGATGTATCTTGAAATTCATCAATAAAATAATGATTGTAACGGGAACCGATTCTCTCATAAATAAAATTGGCAGGTTGTTGTTGCAGATTTTTACTGATAATGGTATTGAATTCATTAATCAACAAAACATTTGAATCTTTTTTGATCGAATCCAATGATTTTTCAACCTCATTAATCAGTGAGATCGAAGATATATTTTTCTGAATCGAAGTTAATAAAAGTAAGTGATCGTTGATATTTGCAGCTTTTTCGAACAAATCTTTTATTTGAGGAAAAATAGATTCAGCAGTTGCATCTTTCACTTTCGAAAGGTAACCACCTTCCAAAATATCTTTTGTGTTGGCATCTGTTGGCAAAATCAAACCAAAACCATCAAAGTTTTTTAATTTTTGAAAAAAAGCTGCAATTCCACGACTTTTTCCTGGTAATTCATTTGCCGAAATTCCATTGTTTGCAAGTAATTCGAAAAACTCATTTCCAATTGTAATCAAACCATCTTTCAAAGTTTTTATATCATCAAAAATAACTTTTCGGTAACGAATAAATTCGTCTAACGAAATGTTTTTTAATTTTTCTAAATCTTGCAAATGTCGATCATTAGAAATATCTGAAGTGTCTGAAGAAAGCGTTTTTCGAATATCCCACGATTTATTTTCGTCCATATTATCCAACGCAATTTTGATCATTGTTTGCGTTAATTTTTCGTCTTCTCCAATTTTTGAATACAACAAATCAACCGATTCATTAATGATTTCATTTGTATTCATTTCGACATCAAAATTCATCGATAATCCCAAATCTTGTGCAAAAGATTTCATTAATCGAAGATTAAATTTATCAATCGTAGAAATCGAAAATTTGGAATAATTATGTAGAATCGCAATCAGAATATTATATGCTTTTGTATTAATGATTTCAGGTTTCAAATTCAATTCCGAAGCTAATTCCAGAATATATTGATTTTCTTTTGGATTAGGATTTTTGGCGATTTCTTCTAACGTTTCGATGATACGTTCTTTCATTTCACCAGCAGCTTTATTGGTAAATGTGATGGCTAAAATATGTTCGAAATGATAATCGCTTTCATTGGTTAATAACAACGAAAGAAATTCTTTCACCAACGTATAAGTTTTACCTGCACCAGCGGATGCATTGTAAATTTTGAAATCGCCTGCTTGTAACAAATTCTGAATTTTTAGGAAAGTTAAACAATCTTCTCAAAAATAAGAAATCAGAATGCCAAAACATGACGTACTAAAAAAGGAAACCCGAACGAGTTTCCTTTTTTTTGAATATGTTATATATACTATGAAATTTTGATTATTTCTTAATTTCTTTTTTTAGCTGTTTTTGCCTTTTCTCAATCTATTTTAGCATTTTCTTAGTGTTTTTTTCTTGTAATTCAAGTTCTTTCTTTTTTTCTTCAAGATGTTTACTCATTTCTTTAGGATCTTCAGAATAGAATGTTTTTACAGTAAATGAACCTAATTTTTGTATTTCGGGATTTTTAGTATCAGTTTTTATAGCTGTAATATCATAACCTCTTGCTTGTGCTTCTTTTAATTGTTTTTCTATTTCCGCTTTATCAACTCCTTTATTTTTTGAAAAACTTAGACTATAACCATTATCAATTTCTTTTGATTTTAATTGATTTTCTAAATAAACCTTATCAATTTCAGAACTAATAATTTTATGCTCAACACCATTTTTATCTGTATAAATAGAATAACCATTTTTCAACGTAATATTATTTTTTAATGTTGGCATTTTAGCTGTTTTTACTTTTTTATCAATATTCGGAATGTCTTTTTCTGAATTAAAAATTTTGATGATACTTGAATCTTTTTTGATAATTTCTATCAAACCTTCATTACTTTTTACAAAAACTTTTTCTATTTCTTTGGGATCAATTTTTTGCAAAACTTTTCCATCCGTTCCGTATAAAATCGTCGGAACCAACTCTTTTTTCAAGACAATATCTTTTATTTTGATAGAATCATTCAGAATGATATCTCCTGCGTCATTCAAGATAATTTTGTTTTGCGGATTACTTTTCAGAATCGTTTTTAGCTCATCTTTGGTAATCACTTTTTCTATTGGTGTAGCCGTTTTGACTTGATCTGTTTTGAGAAGCGAATCTCTTAAAGTAGTTGCTTGTCCAAGAAGAATTTCGGCCTGCGATTGAACAGGTTTTTCCAAAACTTGTTCTACTTTTTGAGCTTTTTTCTCAACTTCTTGTGCGAAAGATTTTTGAGAAAATAATACAAATGCACTCAATATAAAAGGTAATGATGCAAACGAAAGAATCTTTACTTTTCGTTTCGATGTATTTTTTGTCATCATAAGTAGGCGTTTTTTAGTTAGAATAAAATTGAAATTACTCGCCATCATAGATGGATTTTGCGTTGCAATACAATCTAAAATTTGATGTTGATAAGTTTTTAAATCTGAGTTTCTTTTCAAAACATATTCATCTGCCAAAAACTCGTGATTTAGTTTGATTGATTTTTTATAGAAATAAATAAACGGATTGAACCAAAAAAGAATCTGAAAAATTTCGATCAACAAAATATCCAAACTATGTTTCTGAATGCAATGCGCTTTTTCGTGATCAATTAAATTTTGATGTAAACTTTTTAGTTGCTTTTTCGGAATAAAAATATATTTCCAAAAACTATATGGTTGATTCGAATCTAAATCGAGAATGTATGTAATTTCTTGATCTTCGATCTTTTCTTCTGTCTTAATTTTGAACATCAATTCGTACAAATTGTAGATAAATCTTACAAGAAATATTACGCCAACCAAAATGTAAATAACATTCAAAATATCACCAAAATTGATTCCTTTTTCTTGTTGCAACAATTTAGGATTTTGCATTAGAAAAGCCAATAATTCGGGCGAAATATTCGTTTCTGTCGCTGTGATAGGCAAATCGATTTTGTACAAAGGCGCGATTAACGAAAATATCAACGAAAACAACAGATAAAATCGATTGATTTTATACATGCTTTCACGTTCCAAAAAAAGTTTATAAAAGGAATATAAAAATCCAGAACAAAGAATAAATTTTATAAAAAAGGCAACCATAGGCTATTTTTTTTTACGGTCTATTTCGTTGTCAATTATATCACGTAATTTTTCTAATTCTTCGACCGACATATTGTTCGATTTTGCAAAAAATGAAGCAAATTGTGTTGCCGAATTATTAAAGAAGTTCGAAATCATTCCTTTTACTTCTTTTGAAAAATAATCATCTTTTTTCACCAAAGCATAGTATCGACGCGAATTTCCCATTTGTTCGTAATCGATATAGCCTTTGTCGTGCATCCTTTTTAATAAGGTAGAAATTGTAGTATTCGCAGGTTTTGGATCGTCATAGGAATCGATGATATCTTTCGCAAAAACTTGTTTTCCACTCCAGATAACTTCCATTACTTCTTCCTCTCTTCTTGATAATTTAACTTTCATATCTACAACTGTGTTTTTATTACTACAAATATAGAATTTAATTTAATTTGACCAACTTATTTTTGAATTATTTAACGACTTTACAAAAAAAAGGAGCAAAAAAGCTCCTTGAATTTTGAATGGAAATGAATTACATTTCAGTTAATTTGTACGCTACACCTACACTAAAATATGTGTTTGTTGTACTTTTTGCAGCAGGATTATGATTGATATCTGTTAATCCTTTTGTAATACGAGCATTAATTTCTAACTCGTCTGTTACTTTATATCCAGCACCTAAATTTAATCCAAAATCAAATGTTTTGAAATTATCTGTAATTGGCTCTTTAGTCTTAATTTTATTGAATTCTGTTTTTTCTTTAGCAGAAACCAAGAAACCCAATTGAGGACCAAATTCAACATTTAAACCTTCCATAATTTCATAACGTCCCATTAACGGAATATTGATATTATGTGTAACTATTTTTTTATCACTACCATCATGTTTTTTGATCCCAGCACCTTGTTTAGAGTATAAAACCTCTGGTTGAAAACTGAATTGATCCGTTATTTTGTAGTTAGCATAACCACCAACATAAAAATCAGTTCTGAATTTAGAACTTTCGGTTCCAGATAAGGTTGGAAAATTAAGACCTCCTTTTACTCCTAAATCAATTTGCGCGTTTACTGCACTTAATCCACCGAAAAGTGCTATTCCTAAAATAAGTTTCTTCATTTTTTTATTACTTAAGTCTGAGTTATAATAATTAATTCAAAAGTAAAGTTTTATTCATACAGAAGATTGATTTACACTTTAAAAAAATCAATAATGCTTTTTTGATTGACAATTTCTGTGCCTTTTTTGTTAAAAATTGATAAAATTTTAAGATTTACAAATATCATCTAAATATTCTAAAATAATTTTAGTTGCATTTGGTGAATTTTGAACAAAATCTCTAGCTTTTTTTCCACTTTCTTTTCGGAAATTTTCATCGTTCATCAAACGATTCATAATTGTATCAAATTCATGTCGATTAGCAATAGAAAATCCTCCGCCAACTTCTATCAAATCCACAGCTTCCTGAAATTTCTTGTATTTAGGACCAAAAACGACAGGATTTCCAAATGTTACAGCTTCTAACGTGTTATGAATTCCTGCACCAAAACCTCCGCCAATATAGGTAATATCTGCATAAGAATAGACTTTTGATAAAATACCAATTGTATTTAGAATAAATATTTTCGAATCGATTAACTCTTGCTTGGATGTTTTTTCTAAATCAGAAAATTTAACTGCTTTTTGGTTGATTTTATTCTGAAAAGAATTGATTTCAGCATCATTCAAATTATGTGGTGCAAAAACAATTTTCCAATCATTATTTAATTTTTGGTTGATTAAATTCACAAATAATTCTTCATCTTTTGGCCAAGAACTTCCAACAACAATTAATTTCGAATTTTGTTTAAAATCATTCATAAAATCCAATTCATTATCTTGATGAATGATCTGTTTGACACGATCAAATCGCGTATCGCCTGCAATTGTATTTTGTGTGATATTGATTGAATCCAGTAAATCTTTTGATTTTTGATTTTGAACAAAGAAATGATTTATCAAACTTAATTTTTTCGCAAACCAATTATTTCCGTCTTTTTTGAAAAAATTTTGACTCTCTCTAAAGATTGACGAAACCACTATTGTAGGAATGTTTTGCTGATGTAATTCGATAATCAAATTAAACCAATATTCGTATTTCACCAAAATCAAAATTTCTGGATGAAGCACTTTTATTAACTTTTCTGCATTTGATTTTGTGTCCAAAGGCAAATAAAAAATAACGTCTGCGCCTTGATAATTCTTTCTAATTTCATAACCAGAAGGAGAGAAAAATGAAACAGCAATTTTATGTGTTGGATAGTTTTCTTTCAATGCTTCGATCACTGGTCTACCTTGTTCAAATTCGCCTAAAGATGAACAATGTACCCACAAAACTTTATCGGTTTCTGAAATTTTAGAAGCTATTTTTTCTTCCCAATTTTTTCTTCCATCTACCCAAAGTTTTGCTTTTTCGTTAAAATTCGAAGCCAATTTTAGCGCCATTCCGTACGCCTTAATTGATGTGTTATAAAATCCTTGCACAATGTTGCAAAGTTAAAAATTTAGAATGAGCTTTTTTTGTACATTTGTTGTAATAATAACGACTTTTTAAAGTTGTAGATTTTGAAAGATTCATTAAGTTATGAAAAAAATACAAATGGTTGACTTACAAAGTCAATATCAAAAAATAAAAGGAGACGTTGATGCAGCAATTTTGAATGTTTTGGATTCGGCTGCTTTTATTAATGGACCAGAAGTAAAACAATTCGAAACTGAATTGCAAAATTACTTAAATGTAAAACACGTAATTCCTTGTGGAAACGGAACTGATGCGTTGCAAATTGCTTTGATGGCTTTAGGTTTAGAACCAGGTGATGAAGTAATTACGGCAGATTTTACATTTGCTGCAACAGTAGAGGTTGTTGATTTATTGAAATTAAATTCGATTTTAGTTGACGTTGATTATGATACTTTTACAATTGATACAGAAAAATTAAAAGCGGCAATCACGCCAAAAACAAAAGCAATTATTCCAGTTCATTTATTTGGTCAATGTGCGAATATGGACGAGATTATGGCAATTGCAAAAGAACATAACTTATATGTTGTAGAAGATACTGCACAAGCTATTGGAGCGGATTACAAAGGTCGAAAAGCTGGAACAATTGGTCACATTGGTTGTACATCTTTCTTTCCTTCAAAAAACTTAGGTTGTTATGGTGATGGTGGAGCAATTTTTACAAATGATGATGATATTGCACATCGTTTACGTGGAATTGTAAATCACGGAATGTACAAACGTTACTACCACGATGAAGTTGGTGTTAACTCTCGTTTGGATTCTGTTCAAGCAGCAGTTTTACGTCGTAAATTACCTTTCTTAAATGATTATAACGCTGCTCGTAACAAAGCTGCGGCTTATTATACAGATGCTTTTAAAGATATTGATGCATTATTAACGCCTGTAAAAGGAGAAGACACAACTCACGTATTCCATCAATATACGTTACGTGTAACAAATGGAAAACGTAATGAATTACAAGCGTTTTTAACTGAGAAAGAAATTCCTGCGATGATTTATTATCCTGTTCCATTACGCAAACAAAAAGCGTATGATAACGGGCATTATAATGATGCAGATTTCCCAAATACAAACAAATTGGTAGAAGAAGTAATGTCTTTACCAATGCACACAGAGTTAGATGAGGAGCAATTGGCTTACATCACTTCTGCTGTTCGCGAATTTTTTGGAAAATAATTTATCCTAAAAATAATACGAAAAAGCTTCTGATTAGTTTCAGAAGCTTTTTTATTTTCCTAAATTTGATTTCACTATAAAAACTAAATATTAAAAATGAGTAAAATATTAGTAACTGGAGGTTTGGGTTACATTGGTTCGCACACAGTTGTAGCTTTACAAAATGCAGGTTATGAAGTTGTGATTATAGACGACTTGTCGAACACAGAAATTGGCGTGTTGGACAAAATTACTTCTATTACTGGAACAAAACCAACTTATTTCGAGATTGACTTAAAAGATCAAGAAAAAGTAAACGAATTTTTCAAAATAAATAAAATAGACGGAATTATCAACTTCGCAGCGCATAAAGCAGTTGGAGAATCTGTTGAAAAACCGTTGATGTATTACCGTAATAATATTTTAGGTTTGATTAATCTTTTGGATGCGATGAAAGATTTTGATACAGATAATATTATTTTTAGTTCGTCTTGTACAGTTTACGGACAAGCGGATAAAATGCCTATTGACGAGCAAACTCCACTGAAAAAACCTGAATCTCCTTATGGAAAAACGAAACAAATGGGAGAGGAAATTTTAGAAGATTTCTCAGCAGCATTTGATAAAAATGTGATTTGTTTACGTTATTTCAATCCAGTAGGTGCGCATCCAACTGCTAAAATTGGAGAATTACCAAAAGGAATTCCAAATAATCTAATTCCTTATGTTACACAAACTGCAGCTGGAATCAGAGAAGCATTATCGGTTTGGGGAGATGATTATCCAACGCGTGACGGAACGGCAATTCGTGATTATATTAATGTAAATGATTTGGCTGATGCACACGTAAAAGCGGTAACTCGTTTGATCGAAAATAAAAATAAAGCAAAGCTAGAATTCTTTAATCTTGGAACGGGAACAGGATCTACGGTTTTAGAAGTTGTTCACGCATTTGAAGATGCCAATGATTTGAAATTGAAATACGAAATCAAAGAGCGTCGCGCAGGAGATATTATCGAAGCTTATGCAAATAACTCTTTAGCAGAAAAAGAATTGGGTTGGAAACCTGAAACAAAATTATCAGAAAGTATGCGTACTGCCTGGGAATGGCAAAAAAGTTTAGAAAAATAAAAGATGATTCAATTACCAACAGCGGGTTTATTAGTTATTAAAAATAATAAACTGCTTTTGACATTTAGCAAAAATAAAAAAGCGTGGTATTTACCAGGTGGAAAAATTGATAAAGGTGAAAATTCTGAAACAGCTTTGGTAAGAGAAATAAAAGAAGAATTGAGTTTGGATTTGGTAAGAGAAGAGCTCAATTTTTATTGTCATATTACAGCTGAAGCATATGGAGAACAGGATCTTTTGATGGAACAAGATTGTTTTTTGTACGATTTGAACGAAGAAATAAAACCAACAAATGAAATTGAAGCTTACAACTATTTTACTTTTGAAGAATATTTACAAGAAGAAATTCAAGTAATTGGTGTAATTAAAGTTTTTGAAAAATTAACAAAAGATCATTTATTGAACTAAAATAATTTCAAAAATAGAAGGCAATCCGTAATCGAGATTGCCTTTTATTTTAGGACTGTCTCTTAAAGTGTGTAAGTTCAAAAATTAAGCTTGGGTTAGGTTCTACTTTTTAGAGTCTAACCCTTTCTTGATATAGGATTAAAAATTGATCAATAATAACTCCCCAGTTTCTTACTGGCATTGACCATTTTTTAGTTGCTTCTCTCACAGCCAAATATACGGATTTCATAACAGCTTCATCTGTAGGGAAGGATAATTTATTTTTAGTGTACTTCCTTATTTTACCGTTTAAATTCTCAATTAGATTGGTGGTGTATATGATTTTCCTAATATCTACGGGGAATTCAAAGAAAACCGTAAGGTCTTCCCAGTTGTTTTTCCAGCTTTGGATGGCATAAGAATATTTATGTTCCCACTTAGAAGCAAAATCATTTAAAGCAGCTTCAGCAGCCTGTTTAGTTGGCGCGTTGTAGATTTCTTTCATATCAGCAGTAAACTGTTTCTTATCTTTCCAAACAACGTATTTACAAGCATTTCGAATCTGATGTACTACACATATTTGTGTTTTAGATTCAGGAAAAACGGTACGTATGGTATCGGTAAAACCATTTAAGTTATCGGTTGCTGTAATCAAGATATCTTCAGTTCCTCTAGCCTTCATATCGGTTAAAACACTCATCCAAAAGGATGATGACTCATTTTTACCTAACCATAATCCTAAAACTTCTTTGCGTCCATCGCGTTTTAAGCCTACTGCGATATAAATGGTTTTATTAATTACTTTGGAACCTTCTCTAACCTTAAAAACAATTCCGTCCATCCAAACGATTAAATAAACAGGTTCTAATGGACGATTTTGCCAAGCTATAATGTCAGAGGTGATAGCATCTG
>Ga0207841_1000123_pt1 | contig 85302 bp, 58 predicted proteins | sample HigsolmetaGSP18D_FD_184846 | JGI IMG/M metagenome (GOLD analysis project Ga0207841, IMG submission 184846) | High solid enriched microbial communities from the Joint BioEnergy Institute, USA - SP1-8-D (SPAdes) | ecosystem: Engineered > Bioreactor > SSF (Solid state fermentation) > Aerobic >... | reverse complement strand
GGGGGGGGGGGGGGGGGGGGGGGGGGGGGGGGGGGGGGGGGGGGGGGGGGGGGACGCGGTGCCTAGCCTCCGGGTTTGGGATCCTGGTAGCTATCCCGCCCGTCTGATACGTCATGGGGGGAAATGGCAGTTCTGCCCTCTCGTCTCTCTCTCCAGACGGGAGGTCCTCTGGACGCCTACGGGACGATGATCAGCGTGGTTGGCAGATCCGACATGACAGCCTCAGCGTCCGGATAGATCCTCGTGCGCGTCCTGGCAGGGAGCGACTGCCGGTTTTCGCTCCTTGCAAACGGGGGAGCTAGACTTTGCTAGACCGCCCTTGGAGGCTGGAGCTCTGCTAGGGACGTGCTTCCAGAAACTCGTCGGCTTCCAGACAGTCGTTCCCCTAGGTGGCCCGCGATGTGTACGCGGCGTGCCTCTGGGCCTCCTGGCGCGCCCTCAACGGCGCCGACTCTCCACTCTGCTAATTACTATATGTGCTGCTCCGTAGTTCCCCTACGGGGTACGGAATAGGCCCAGGACCTTGCCGAAGTGAACGGCAGCATGCAGAATGCCATTGCACCGCATGGACTTTGTCCCTGCTGCAAGGTGTTCTGGAATCCGCCCGGTCCAGTCCAAGCTGTGCAACCCGCTTCCGTGCCACTTCAGAGGTCTGGAGACTCTGGTAGAATTGTAGAATTGTATTCTCCTCAAGTATAGTTTCTCGTCTGTTGCTGCGAGTCTCAAACAAGGGAAGCGTGCAAACTGGCATCCCGATTGGCCTGGCCCGACGGCATCCGCGTCGCTCGAGATCCGATGCCGCCCGTGGTTTTTGGACGCGTGATTTGCCAGAGAAAAAGGGAGCTTATGCAGAGCGCGTATGTCTGTCCTCAGAAAAGACGCCGTCTCCGCAGCGCGACCTCGTTGTCGGATGGAGGTCCCTGTCAGTGTCGCTAGGAGCGGGCTCGGCCGCTCGGCCTATGGGCGGCGCGCTTGACGGGAGCCGTCGACGGGGAAGAGGGACGTCCGACTCCAGCAGATGCAACTGCTGCGCTAACCGACGGGGACCTCCCGATGCGTGAAATTCACCGGAGACGACGGTGAGATCCTGCGGAGAGTCGAGACATCCATAGGAGCGTTACCACCAATGACCTTGACCGCCATGTAGTAAACGGTCTGCCCGGAAGGATCGCGGGGCCTGCGAGGAGAGCAGAAGAAATCGGTTCGAACGAGCCTCCCTGTACGGGACGCGCAACGGACCCTTCTGCCCACGCTGCTGCGCCCCCGACAAGCCACACTTGATAATCGACAAAGGTTATCAACCGGAGTCCTCCGTCCGGAACATGGGAATCTCTGGGATCTCGGATCGCAGATCGCAGATCGCGCTCGCCGTTCTGGAGGTTCCAAGGTTTTATTTTTCCGCAAGGCGGTGACTTGCCAGCATTCTGCCAGCGCCACGTTCCTCTCATGCCTACGGTGTTCATCCGCTTTAAGGCCACAAGGAATCCGCTTATCGTTACAAGTACGGAGTAGGCATTGCTTCTTGCATTTTTGCTCTTGACGCTCTAGCACTACTGTCCAGCGCCGTCAATACCCGCAGCCGTTCACCACCTTCCCCATTCCCGAGACTCTCACGGGCCAGGTTTCTCGGGAGGGGAAGTCAGGACGGTATGGACGAGCTCGACGTCGACATGATACAAGTTTACCTCATCTGGATTGATCACAACGCATCTTGGCATGATCTCTGTCATCTTGATACTGCACTGTGCAGGACAAGCATTGCACACTAACCTTGATTGTGTCCCAACCTGAAGGCTCCAATGCATCACGCGAAGCGGGGATCGGGGGGGGGGGAGACAGAGGCCAGCTAGGGTTTCAGTCAGCTCGCAGCAGACTGCTGCTGGTCTCCGCTGAAGAGACGCCCATCCTTGCTTTTTCTACCACTCCGCCTGCAGGATCTCAGGCAGCGACTGGGAGTCTGGGACGCACAGCCTCAGAAGAACATCAGCCGAGCGTTTGAGACACCGGGGCACTTCTCACGAGGTCCTTTTCCCATGCCCTCGCTACCACATCCGTGCTACTGTCGGACCCATAGTAGCCTGGTCGCACTACGAGTCAAACGATCGCTGCTGGATATCTATACGTCAGTTATCTACGGAGTATTATTATACTGCAAACAATGATGCTGGACAGGTTGCAACAGGTCAATTGGCACCATCGACTCATCCAGAGTTAGACCTGACGTAGGAAACCAGACTTCAGAAAATATCTAGTCACCTCTATAGTTGTATCTATATCTTTTATACAGCTTGCTGATATTGCCAGCGTTAGGCGCTTGTTGTATCCGCCCTGGTAGATTCTACCTGCAAGTCTTGGCGCTGCCAGAAACGAGTGACGTAACCGGCCTCGGATCACAAGCGCGCGCAGATACTCAGATAACATCATAACAATAATAACCATCCACCGCAGGAGCTTCCGGAGCCAAGACTGTGGGCCATCGTCCAGGATATATCACGTACAGTACATGGCCAGAGCCGCCATCGGCAGGATGTCCTGGGATCGACTCCCTCTGCGCCCCGTGCAGGACGCGGTCCCGGCCACGGTCCCCGTCCTCATCTACGGCACCGCGTGGAAGAAGGATCGGACGGCCGAGTTGGTGCATCTGGCTCTGCGCTCGGGCTTCCGGGCCGTGGACACTGCTGCGCAGCCGAAGCATTATCGGGAAGACCTCGTGGGGGACGGTATCAGGAGGGCGATTCGTGAGGGGATCGTGAAACGGGAAGATATATATGTAAGTGCTGATGTTGAAACAGAACCTGCGGCTGCACACACAACATCTCCACCCAAAAATTGTTCTTGCCGCGTATAGACAGCATAAGACAGTATAGTAGGACTGATGGATTTTCCTGTGTTGTATTTCCCCAGCTACAAACCAAGTTCACCTCCGTCCACGGACAAGATCCCACCAACATGCCATACAACCCCAACGCCTCGATAACAGAGCAGGTCCACGCCTCCATCAAGTCGTCCCTCCACAACCTGCGCCACTCTGGGGAATCCTCAGACGACGATCAGACGGCCTACATCGACACGCTCGTCCTCCACTCCCCGCTCCCCACCCTGGACGAGACCCTCGAGGCCTGGACCGCCATTGAGACCTACGTCCCGCACCGCATCCGCAACCTGGGCATCTCCAACTGCACCCTGCCCGTGCTCGAGATGCTCTGCTCCTCGCCCCGCGTCCGTATCCGCCCCGCCGTCGTCCAGAACCGCTTCTACACCGCCACGCGCTTCGACGTCGCCCTGCGCTCCTTCTGCCGCGACCACGGCATCATCTACCAGAGCTTCTGGACCCTCACCGCGAACCCGGAGCTGCTCCGCTCCGCCGAGGTGCAGACACTCGCGCGCGAGGCCGACGTCAGCCCCGCGGCTGCGCTGTACTGCCTCGTGCTGGGGCTAGGGGACACGACGGTGCTGGATGGCACGACGAACGAGAGGCACATGGTCGAGGACCTGGCGGCGCCGAGGAAGGTGGAGCGGTTCGCGGCGGAGCAGCCCGAGGAGTGGCAGCGGGTGCTGAATGGGTTTAAAAGGATTATTAGGGAGCCGATTTCGTCTTGATTTTTTTTTCTCTCTCTCCCTTTTTTGATTGCGCGTGATGGTTGGTCGTAGGCTAATGTAAAAAAAAAAATCGGTTATAATGTAGACAGTGGTGTCAATATGACATGTCCAGAATCCTGGAGAGTCATAGGAAAATTAGGAATGGCAATTCCAGCAGAGATAGATAATGTTTTTGATCACTTAAATATATGAGATTCGTGGGACTTTGAACATGCGGTGCAGTGGTCCTTTTTTATCGGCAACATGACTTTTTTTTTACTAGTAAGATCAGTGGACTGACCTGACCGCAAGATTATTTATTTGACGCAGGATTTGTCATACAAACTACTCTATGGTCCTCTAGTATAAGAAGGGCAGAACCAAAAATTAAAATTCCGGCAGGGCGCCATCCGAGCTTAGTTGCGTGTCTGTTGTACATGTATGTACTGCACATCTGTCCATGGCGTCGCTTCAATTGAACAAGAGATTATTGGGCTGTACGAAGGTAGTCTTGTCCGGTGGACTACAGATGTCTTTAACCTTTTGGGCTTAGGGTCTCTGTAGGATCAGGATCTAACTGGAGGGCCGGTGTACTGCTAAATTTAACTGCAGGGTCCAGTGTCTCCTCACTGATAGAGGCAGCAGGCCAGGATATCTGGTGAATCAGAAAATTAAACTATCAGGGAAGCATATTGTTTTTGAATTGGGTTCTGTTTTCAGGGGAAGGCGTACGGGGACGAAAAAAAAATTCTGTAGACCAGAGGGAGGGCGTCGATGGCATGCAGGACGAAGTGGCGGAGGCTAAATCAGTGGCTTCTCCCGTGCATGGACCATGCTTTGTTCCGGCGTATCTGCACAGATACGCGGCACATTGGTGCTGGTGTGATCAAAGGGATCAAATGCGAGATTCTACACCATTGTAGATCGAGCAGATCAAAAAATCAATCGCCAGAGTGTGTTTGTTGTCGTGATCGCCGACGGCCCCTCGTGTTCTGAGGACAGAATAGGGTGCTGAGTCAGCAGAGCACGGGCCAATGGGGGGCGGTGTTGACCTCATCGTGCCAAGCATCTGGAGATTTCCGTTGTCGTCCGCCAGCGGGAGAGGAACGAGACAGCAGAAAACACCTCGAGACCGGACGAAAATTCCGCCCTCCTTCCCTTCCACCCTTCAATCCACCTCTCCGTCCGTCCGCTCGTCGCTGCACATCCCCTTTTTCCTCCCCAAAGACACCTGTCGACTCGTGGCCGGCCCTCTGGATGCCTCCCTGCGCCTGATCCTGGCAGCCATCCACCCGCGAGCCCTGAGCCCGAGGGACAATTGTCCTTTGCGATATCACCCTGTTCTCACACGCTGCTCGACAGATCCAGGCGGGCCTCCAGAACAGGTTCTTCTGGGCCACTCCTCCTTCTCCTCTCTCTCCGCTCCTTCTGTCCTCCCGCCTGTCGCGCGCGTTTGTCACTCCGCGCCATCGAGGCGTTCCGCCATCAACCAGCGCCCGCCCCTCCGCCCCCCCTCCTCTCTCGACGGGGTTCTAGACTCCCTGCCCCTCGCGCTGGATCACGACTGATCCTCGTTACGAAGCTTACGACTGTACGGCCTCTTGTCTTTTGTGGATATCCTTTTACTGTTCTGACTCGTTTGCGCCACGCTTTGCACCCCTGATCTCCTCAAGTTGGTCCGTTCGCCGTCAGTAGTTTTCTCGACGAGTGGCACTTATCTGCAAGAGAGCCACTCTCTTTCACACCCACCACGTCCGGGCCCCCTTTTTCCCATTCTCCGCTCCACAGCATCGAGCTACGCCGGGAGCAAGGTCAGATACGTACAACAGATGACGTCTCAAGGGGTCTCCCGCAAGAGACCCGCCCCGGGCACGTCGCCCGTGGTGCACCAGCAGATGCCCAGCTACCCTCCTCCCAATCCTGGGTCTCAGCTCTCCAACGACCAGTTCCTCCAATGGGGTCAGAACCCTTCCTCCGCCCCTGTCAACCCCTCCGTCAACCCGACATCCTTCCCTGACATGAACTCTTACAATGCTGCGCCCTACCCGCCAAATCCCCCTCCCCCTCCCAATCCCAATCCCAACCCCAATCAAAATCCCAATCAGGATCCCAACGCTGCGGCGAATCAATCAAACCAGCTCACCCGCAGACCGATGAACCAGCTCGTCAGCAGAAACCCCCGTGGGTATGACCAGCCCCCAGGGTCGTTGATGGACCATGGAGGTGGTGGTTCAACCGCCGCCGCCGCCGCCGCCGATAGCAATGGATGGGGGGAGAGTCTGGCCGAATTGGAGCAGAGAGCGTTGATTGCGAAGAGGGAAGCCCAGGCCAAGAGGAAACAGATCCCCCCGTTTGTACAGAAATTGAGCAGGTAAGTCTCCCTTTTTCCCTCTCTGCGTACAGCTGGTTTCTTGCCTGGGAATCTCAGTTGCTGATGTCCCCTAACTTAGTTTTCTTGACGAGTCCAAGAATACGGATTTGATCCGATGGTCTGACGACGGGAACTCCTTTATCGTCCTAGACGAGGATGAGTTTGCCAAGACGTTGATTCCGGAGCTTTTCAAACACAACAACTATGCCTCATTTGTGCGTCAGCTCAACATGTATGGCTTTCACAAGAAGGTGGGGCTCTCTGACAACTCGATGCGTGCCAGCGAACGGAAGAACAAGAGCCCGAGCGAGTACGCAAATCCGTACTTCAAACGCGGCCATCCCGATCTGCTCTGGCTGATCCAGAAGCCGAAGAACAACGTCTCTGGAGGGGGAAGCAAGTCGGGCAAAGGAAGGGTGAAGACGGAGGAGGCAGAAGATAACGAGGGTGACGACTACGGCGGAGGTGATCGAGATGATAACTCTCGGAAGCAACTCCAGTTACAGGGGGCTCAAGGCTTTCTGGGAAAGGAGCAGCTCGCGAACGTCTATCGGGAGCTGCAGGCGATCCGTCAGCAGCAGCAGATCATATCCCAGACGATCAACAAGCTGCGGAGGGAGCATGAGCAGCTCTACGCCCAGGCCGCCAACTTCCAGGAGCAGCACAACCGTCACGAAAACTCGATCAACGCGATCCTCACCTTCCTCGCCACGGTCTACAACCGCAGCCTGCAGGGACACGACGGGACGCAGAACATCACCAACTCCTTTGCGGGGGCGATCCCGCAGGACCAGGGCAATGTTGTCGACATGGGCGACGAGTATGCTCTGAGCACCCTGGGCGGGGACATGAACAGTCCCGGCGGCCAACGGTCTGCGAAGAAGCAGCCGCTGCTGTTGAAGGCTCCTCCTCCAGCCGCCCCAGATCGCCAGGGCCGGGCAAACACTCTATCTCCGTCCGGGGGCAACTCATATGACCAGGCACAGCGGAGATCATCACACGGCCGACAGCCCAGCACATCGCAGTCCGGCCACGTCGAAGAGCTCTTCGATGTCAATAGCCCGCAGCAGAAGGTTCCTCCGCAGCAGAACCACAACCAGAACCAGCGGTACCCCCAGCGCGACATCATGTCCGTCATCCAGAACTCCAACGCTCGCAACGGCCTTCCGACCACCACCTTTGCCGACTTCCCAAATGTGCTCTCCTCTCTGGAGAACTCCGGTGGAAACGCGCCGCTCACCCCGAACCAGCGCGCTGATATGCTGCGGCTTATGGCCAACGAGACCAGCTCAGCGGACCCCAGCGCGACCGCCTCCTCAAACAATGCCCTCGTCACGCCGACGCCGCCCACGATGGCGCAGAGCTACGCTGGGCGTCTTGCCAGCACGCGGGCGGAGCTTGACAACCTGGCTAAGATGCAGGCGGAGCAGGACCGGCAAGTGCAGAACCTGACCAACCTTCTGCAGCCACTGAGCCCGACGGGCACGATCCCCGGCCTCGGAGACGACAGCACAGGGACCATTCCCCCGCCGCCGCTGGATCTGGACCAGATCTTCAACAGCAATGACTACTTCACTGATATGGGCGACATTGAAAAGAGCGGCCTCCCCTTTGGTGACCCGGCGGCGGGGCAGACTGACCCTGTTGCCAACCCGGGCGTGGACGCAACCAAGGATGCCAACGACCTCTTCGACTTCGACAACCTCCCCGCCGGCCCCGAAGGCGACCTGTTTGACGATCCCAGCAATCCCATGTCTACCACTAATCAACAACCGCAACCGCAAGCGCAACCCCAGCCGCAGCCGCAGTCGCAGCCACAGCCACAACCACAGCCACAGCAGCAGAACGCTACTGCTGGTACGGGTTACTTCAACGGCTACGACGTCGCCGGCGCGGGCTTCAACAACGGCGCCGTTGGCACCGGAACGGATTCCAACCTCCCCAACACGAACGGCACCGACGCAGGGAGGATTGTCGAGACCTTCACGGACAGCGATGCGCCCAGCCCTGCCAACACGGTCGACGAGAACGTACAGCTTAACGTGGCCAATGCCGGTTCCGACTCCGGAGGAGGACAGGGCAACGGTGGCAGCGTGAAGAGGCGTAAGAAGGCTTGATCTGATGGCGATAACGTGTCAGTCGTTACTAACCGGAGTTGTCGAAGGTGCTTAGCTTGAGAAAGGAAATTAAAATAAAGGGAAAAAGGGGGGTCAGTGATATCGAGATTTCCATGTTCCTATTAAGATTTCTTGTCCATTTTTCTTTTCTTCTTCTTCAGTCCCAATGGTGACGATCATCAACAATCCTTCTTTTTTCATTTTTCTTCTATCTTTTTCCTTCCCCCAGTAATCTATCCGTTGATTTATTCCTGTTGGTCGGTTGGTTGAGTGTGATTTGATTTGTTGGCAAGAAATATAGGATGCGGGGTGCAGCGCGATTTGCGATTGCGGTTGTGGTTTTTCCAGTGCTAAGGGCGGCCAATGTCGATTCGAATCGGAGAAAGAGCCTACATTTGCAGCCAGTCGAGAGGAGCGCTAGCCGAAGTGTGAGATGCAGACGAGATGCAGGCTAAGGCGAGCCACGTCAAGACAAGCCCCTCGCCCAGGCCAGGTTCAGACCCAGGCCGTCGACCCGACCAACGACAAGAAGAAGAACAACAACGAGCACGACGACGGGACGAGTACGAAACGAAAAGAGATGATTCGAAAAAAAAAGAAAATAAAAATAAAAAAGAAAAGCATGGAACGAAATGAATGGCGACGAGATGGAATGAGAGAGATTTTTCTTCTTTTAGGTTCGGTTCAGTTATCTTGATACAATGCGCGCGCGTGTGTGTGTGGGATATACCTCTGTTATCTAGTTTTCTTTTTTCCCCTTTTTTGTGTCTTCTTACCTTACTTACAGAACAGAGATGGGAATGTGTGCTATACGTACTGTACGTATGGGTTGTATGTAGTTGTACATACCTAGGTACATACATACATACATACAATGGTTGGTGGATAGGTGCTAGGTGCTAGGTACAGTACTAGGTAGGTACAGTGCAGTGCAGTGCAAACAGACAGAAAATAAGCCAGGGGAGAGAGAAGGGTGTGTGTGTGTGTGTGTGTGTGTGTGTGTGTGTGTGTGTGAGGGGCAGATTGATAGAGAAGGCAAGACAGATATCACACATGTATCTATCTATCTATCTACTGTACATGTACATAGATGCAGATGTGCAGATATTGTCGACAATTAGGAGTGTTGTTATTCTTGTCATTACAGTGCCAATTGTTTCATTTACCTTGCCTTATCCGGCGATACCTGATAGAACCGTGACCCTAACCTATCCCTATCCTATCCTATCTGGTGTTGTCTCTAGGTGCCTACCTACCTAATGTGGAGCAGCAGCGGGATGGGGTACACCTCGTCTCTGCTTTCCAGTCCAGTAGTAGTAGTCGTATGTATAGGTAGGATCAACTGCCTCTACCACACTATCTATTACTTTTCCCTGCCTTCGAATTGAATGAAATCAAATCGAATTGAATTGATGATTATTTCTGTCCCCGCATTATTATGCATTGTTGAAGTATGTACTGTACTGTTCAATCTGGCGGGGGAGGGGAATGGATCTGGTATCTGGTATTCCTGCTCCCTAAGTAAGGGTCGCTGATGCTGTTGCTGCTCCTAGTAGTAGCAGCAGAGGCAGTAGATGGATGGAGGAAGAGGATGGATGATGCGTTTGTATTTGTTTTGTTGTTGGGGCTGACGTTGCTTCTTCCCATGGGGCATGGACATGAGCATAGGGCATTGATTGATTGATTGACTGATTGATCGATGTTGATTGATTAATGTACTGTACAGTACATATATATAATGCACTATGTACGGATTGCTAGAGTAGATAGACGAACCTTTCATTCCCATTCCCGTTCCCATTTGCATGTATTATAACATGGACGTGCATTCCCCCTCCCCTCCCCCCTTCTTTTCTATTATGATTTGTATCCTAGGCAGGTTAGGCACATACGTATACATACATCTTCACCTCCGTCCTCGCTCCCGATCCCACTCCATCTCCGGCATGCGGTACCGCTTGCGGTCCCGCTCCCGATCTCTCTCCCGGTGCCAGTCTCTATCCTTGTCTCTATCCCGATCCTGATCACGATCGCGATCGCGATCCCGTCCGCGCCGCCTCTCCGCCATGATCTCCTTCTCCCGCTCCCGCGGATCGATCACGACCAGTGAGTCCACGTCGCGGTCGTGCTCCTTCTTCCAGTTCAGGTCCTTGCCCAGCGTGTCCTTGCCGAAGCGCAGCTCATGCGTCATCCAGCTGTGCGGGTCGTCATCGTCTTCGTCGTTTTCGTTGCCGCCGGCGCCGACGGAGCCCGTGGCCTCGGGGTCCGGGTTGTCCCAGCGCCGGCAGGACTGGCAGTTGGCGATGAAGTGGAGGTCGCAGAGTTGGGCTTCTTCGTCTTGGTCTTCCGCTGCTGCTGCTGCTGCTGCGGTGTCTGTCGATTTTTTCTTGGAGGAGGACTTTTCTTTGTTGTGGTTGCGGTGGTGGTTGGCTTGGGCGTCTGCGCTCTCGAGCCGCGCCTTGAACGCGTTGAACAGCTTCAGCGCCTCGTCGTCCGCCGCGCTGCTGAACCCCGTCGTCCCGTTCGTGCTGCTGCCCCTGGCGACGCCTTCAGCAGCGCCCGGGGGCGGGCGCTTGCGGCCCCGGATCGCGTTCTCCGGGATCATGGCCTCCAGGGCGGATTTCTTCTTGCCCGTGTCGGCGGGCGCGGCGACCACGTCGCGGCGCATGGAGGCCTTCAGCGCCGCGATCTCCCGGTTCGTCCGGGCGAGGAAGGAGTCGTCCTTCTCTGGCGGGGGCGGGGATGCGACGGAGTGTCGGGGCTGCTCTGGATCCGGTAGCGGGATCTGGGTGAGGGGGTCGGGCGTCTTGGGACGGTGTGGTTTGCGATTCTCACGCTTCTCATGGTGATCGGGGGAGCGAGATCGAGAGCGTGATAGTGATCGTGATACTGACCGCGGTCGTTTTCGCGAGCGGGTTTCTTCTTCTGTAGTCGCTGCTGATGCTGTCTGCACCTTTTGTATTTCCTCTCTCTTTTCATCACTCTTTGGAGGCACTGCTCTCCGCTGCTCTTGCTCCAGCGCGTCTCCATCTCTGACGAGCTTCGTGTTGAATTTGGGCTTGTTGGGCGCCACGGGCATCTCCGTCTCCTCGGCCTCATCGCCCCCGAAACTCAGCAGCACCTTGCCGCCTTTGCCCTTCTTCTTTCTTTTCACGACTGGGGCCTTTTCTTCCTTCTTCTCTGCGACAGCGACGCGCTCCCGCTTCTTCAGTTTCCCTGCAAACGGACCCAGCTCTCCCACCTCGGTCGCCGTGATCCGTACCGGGTAGACCGGCCGCTCCGTCCCCTCGATCAGCTCCCCCTCCGAGATCTTCACGACATTGTAGATGCTGTCGCCCTCGACGCGCCCGAACAGCGTGCACGTCCCGTTCAGCTCGCGCTCCGCGTTCGCCAGCGTGATGAAGAACTGGCTCCCGTACGAGCCGTCCTCGCTCTTGGCCATCCCGACCAGCCCGCGCCGGTTGAACCGCAGCCGGCTGTGCAGCTCATCCTTGAAGACGACCTTCTCGTTGGGGTCGCGGCCGTCGGGGTCGTACTCGAACTCGGGGTCCTCGTAGATGGAGCTCCCGCCGGACCCCGTGCCCGTCGGGTCGCCGCCCTGGATGATGAAGTCGGGCACGATCCGGTGGAAGATGCTCCCCACGTAGTACCCGTCCAGGCAGTGCTGCAGGAAGTTCTTGCAGGCCAGCGGCGCCTGCTTCGCGAAGAGGGAGATGTGCAGCGGGCCGGCGGTCGTGTGGAGGGTGGCGGAGGCGGTTGGGGGCGGTTCGGTGCTGTAGTGGGCGGACATGGTGAGAGTAGACTCGTAGGACGAGGAGTAGACTCGTAGGACGAGGAGGTAGAGGACGAGTAAGCGATTAATTAAATCTCTTCAGAGCATATGCGTAATTATCGAGGAATCAGAGGGGCGGGTGTCCGAAGCCCATGCCTCTTGCGAGGCGCTTCTCAGGTCAGTTCAGCCGGTAGGACGGGCGCAGGCGATCGTGAAGGTCCCGATCATCACAGTCTCATGCGTGCGAGCATGGAAAATAGTCCAGCATCCAGATAACCGCCTGAAAAGGCGTTATGGTGGAGTGTAGACGGCGCGGTTGTGCTGGTCGCTCGATGGGCGGAGCTGCTGCTGGAGCTCGAAACTTTGGCGCGGTCGGGTCACGTCACGCTCCGCCGGCAACCATTCAAGAGTGAACATACTACATTGTCCCTATATATACAGGCCAGACAGTTCCACGGCGACCGGATAAATTAGTTGATAGTTGATGGTCCTTGCTGGTTATATATGGTTTTACTAATTCGACGCTGCGATGGATATCCGATTTGTTTCGGCTATCTCGCGATGTAATGGGTCTGTCTGATCCGGATTCCTCTGCTTCTTGAAGATCAAGAAGCGGCTATATATCTTATAAAGAGGACCACTATCAATAGAAAGAGCAACAATTCCCGGATCTCCTTGCAGAAACTGCTCCGCCTGTTATAGCACTCTGATAATCTCTCCGACACTTGGCACGACTTCATTCCCCACATACTGTCCATGATGAAGATGGTCCTTGACGTGTTTGAGCAGTCCAGAGAGCAATACTCGTTGCCGATATAGGCGGGTATCTAGCCACTCTCACGCACTGTTGGCTATGATAGGATGCTACGCTTCGCGGACAGGGTGCTTCGAGGGGAGCGTCTGCATCACATGCGCGAGCACGGTCGTCACGTCCTCGGTCACCGATGAATCCGGCTTTCTCGAGGACGGATTCACAGTATGGCAGTCAGGTCGGTTCAGTTCGTCGGGTCTGGGATGGTGGTCTCCACGACTGATTTGAAGTGACATTGACTGGCCTGGCAAGCGCAAATGTTGAGGGAGAGGGAATGTACTGTACGTCCAGGCGTCAGCAGCAGCAGCAGCAGCAGTAGCACAGCTGACTGAGTCAGGGAAGGATATACAGTCAGTGATGTGGATTGTATTATGCTTTCTCTGCAGACTCATGTTTTCCTCAACTTTGTCCGCTGCCTGAATGCCTCTCATCATACGAATACTTGGTTCTTCGAAGCGACTGCTCTCTATGGATCGATTCATGGGCAAACAGAGAGCGCGTCCGTCTAGAACGCGACTGTCACCAAGTCGTCAGATACACAGATAGAGCAGCTCGGTTGTTTGCGTTACTTGGCGGGCTTGCTGTTGGAACAGAGATTATCACTCTGTTGGTCTCAGAAAGCCTGGATGATTTCTTGTTACTGTAGACGGATGGGATGCGTGCTTCTATTTTTTTGTCTGGGAGGCCACAGGCGTCTGGCCTGTCTTTCTCCCTGAATCGGTCAAGGGACAGCGGTTTCTAGAGGGGCTCGAAAAGACGGCCCAGCAGCTGTGGCTTAGGTATTTTGATCACGGCTGGGCAGTTAATCGAGAGACGCTTGATAGGGCCCTGGAGGTCGTTGATGAGGATACGGAGGATGTGGATGAGAAAACCGCTTTGGATGCCATGTGTTGATCGGGTGGGCTTACGAATAGCGTTCGATATCGTTCTGCGCATGCAAGAGACGGACCCAGCGACAGGTTTCCTTCAGTCAATGAACGGTGGAAAGCCAACCCCCGGCTGGATTACATCGTCTGTTGGGTGGGAGACTGTTGTTTTGCAACCTGACAGACCGATCTTGCGGTACCATGGAGTGTCACAAGATGACCTCAGCTCTACCGCTACCGGGCTGCGACAGCGAAGAAGGGGAGACGTGGCCTGTGGAGCCGAAGTACGTGCTTCGGACGAGGGAGGCCTTCGGGGTTTCTACAGTCAGGTGTACGGGCTGTTGAAAACAAAGGTCGATCGTCTGATCAGGTAGGTTTATGGGACTATGTAGGGGTGCATGCAGTAGGATTGGGGGCTGTTGCGGCGCGAGAATTACAACTCTGGAGTCCAGCCGATGAATGGCTTTCGAGGCCTGTTAGAGATGTTCGCTGAGAAGAATGGCTGGAGTGAGATGGCATAGCATAGCTGGGGACGATATCTATGCTATACTCGTGGCTCATGGACAAGGAGATGTTCGCTGCGAAAGGCGAATTCCCAGTTGTAGGGCGCGGATCTAGGGCCGATGGCAGACGATCCTGAACGGAGGAGACACATTCTATAAATGCCGTTCTCAAGAGGCCGTTGCAAGGTGATGGAAGAGGGGTAAACGTTCCGGCCTGTAGAAAATACAAACGGACCATGCTGCGTCCTGTCGAGGCTCACATGATGCGCATCGCAGGACGGAAGGATGAGATGCCAGCTTCACCTGACAGCCATGTCGCACATATATCTCCTGCTCCTCTCCATCCTGTCCGCGTTCACCTTTCTTTGGCGTTCTTCCTGAACGCTGGAACGGAGCTTACTGATGGGTGGAATGCACCTCCCACGGCTGCCTCTCCTCTTTATCGACACTGATCTGCCAGCTTGATGTCCTCAGACAGTAAGTGCCGTCTCCTCTTGAGTGCGATGACTACGCTATTCTCAAGACCCCAGGCAGAACCAGCTGAACCTGTGTATGATCGTCATGAAGACTTGGTCCACAATGCTACGTACCCAACTGCAGACTGGATGACGGGAGATGTTCCAGGAACTCGTCGACAAGAGAGATATTAGCGAAAGCTCCCAGAAGGCTATCTCTCCTTCGGACCGGGCTCGAGCTCCCGAGTCCAGACGCAAGAACAGCAATGGCCTCGCCTCCGGACAGGCTAGGATCATTTCTCCCTCCTGGCATTCGTCGTCGCCCTCCGTAATGCTCCAATGGAGACCAAGCAACAAGTAGGGCTATTTTCTGGATCGCATTTTATGCCGACTGGGCTGAACGGTGGATTCATTGGAAGGAACCTGCTTCTATGTTCTGATTGCCATAACTACTAACCCGTGGCCTTATCTTGCGTCCAACCCCGTCCAACCAATCGCATCGAATCATGTCCATGTCTCTGGAGTTCGTCTCGTCTTGTTGCGATGGCCGAAACGACTCTAACTCGACGAGAGAGCGCCAGCGCCCCTCCAATGGGTGAAATCGAAATGTAATCGTCGACTAGCAGCTCATCGTCCTCACCACAAAGAAGGCGTGGGTAAACGCTTTTCGGAAACAGTCATGCTACTCCTGTTCATGCACCTTACGGAGCAAGCTTATCACCCTCCCGCTGGAGCTCATCGGCCCTCGTTCACAGACTTGGCGACGGCACGGATGCGAGTGTCGGTTCTTTTTGAGCTCTCTGATTCGAGCCATGTTGGTCCATGTGGCACCGGCGGCGCGGTCGAGATCCTGGGCGTCCCCGGCGGCCATACGAGACCGGGGCTGGTCGATTGGGTCCTCCGCCCTGTCAGCAATGCAGCATCAAGCTGCCAAGGCGACCCCGCATTAGCAGGGAGTCCGGCTGCAACTACCGGGCGTCTGAAACGTGTCTGGGCGTGCTGGAGGATGCGAGAGAGAGCGTTTCGGCTGCGTCCCCGGGCATGTCAGCAGGGACGGAGCCAAGGGACCAGCTGGGCGGCGCAAGCGAGACCGGGCGTTGGCATGCCCTACCAGCGGAGGTATATCAAAATAAAGTTGCTACGGAAGATGGGCGTCCTTTCGACGTGGCCACCGGCATCCCTAGGCCCTGACGGTGGGCTGTTAGGCTCCTCCTCCCGTCCACTCACGTCCCTCGCCTGGCCTCCGCTGGGACGAAATCCGGGGGCGTCTCCCCGCCCCCGCGTCTCCGCAACCCCGGATGCCTCCCCACACGTCCCGAAGGACGAAGAAAGATAGCATAGCAAACATCAGCTTTTATAGCCCGCTCCGCCCGTCTGGCCTCGACATCTTTCTTCACCTGCCATGGCTGTTGACCTTCGTCTGATCTCAGGATCCCCATTGTCTCCCGGTTCTCGCCCTTCCTCTCCTCTCAGCTAGCATAAGACCACAACCCCTGGGAAGAGCACATGGATTCTGCTCAGCGTTCTCCCAGCGGCGTGTCCGACGAGAAGCCAGCCGCCGACCACAAAGAAGCGCTCCACGAGGAGACCTCTCATGAGGTAGCGGAGGGCGGCCATGTTGCGACTGACCAGTACGGACTCCCCTTCTCCGTGTGTACATAGGATGAGATATCTATTGCTCACACGTCCAGGTACGGCCACTCGCTCGTGCAATTCGATCCCCAGGCTGAAGCTAGGCTTCGCTGGAAGATCGATTTGTATATTGTTCCGACGGTCTCACTGTTGTATCTATTCTGTTTCATCGACCGTGCCAATATTGGTCAGCGCCCCTTGACCTGTATAAATTATGAATAATATCTACTGCGGTGGAGAAAGGTTGTGCTCACCCTCATGGCAGGCAACGCGAAGCTCGCCGGTTTCGAAAAGGACCTGGGTCTCAAAGGCTACGATTACAACACGGTCCTCTCCATCTTCTACATCTCCTACATTCTCTTTGAAATCCCGTGCAACATGGCCTGCAAATGGATCGGCCCGGGGTGGTTCCTCCCTGCTATCGTGCTGGGGTTCGGCATCTCCTCCATCGGCACCGCGTTCGTGCACGACATCCACGGCGCTGCCGGCGTGCGTTTCGTGCTCGGCGTCTTCGAGGCCGGCATGATGCCGGGCATTGCGTACTACCTGTCGCGGTGGTATAGACGAAGCGAGCTGGCCTTCCGCCTGTCCCTCTACATCGTCATGGCGCCTCTGGCAGGGGCCTTTGGCGGTCTTTTGGCGTCCGCCATCCTGAAGCTCCCCCACTTCGGCGGTCTCCACGAGTGGAGGATGATCTTCGCCATCGAGGGCATCATCACCTGCGGCCTTGGCGTCATCTCCTTCTTCACGCTCACCGATCGTCCCGCGACGGCTCGGTGGCTCTCCCAGGAGGAGAAGGATCTCGCCGAGGCACGGGTCAAATCCGAGCGTGTCGCCACGACCGAGCTCCTGGACAAGCTCGACCTGCCCAAGACCCTCCGCGGGATCTTCAGCCCTGTCACGCTCGCGACGTCCTTGATCTTCCTCCTCGACAACATCACCGTCCAGGGGCTGGCCTTCTTCGCCCCGACCATCGTCAAGACCATCTACCCGCACCACAGCGTCGTCTCGCAGCAGCTGCACACCGTCCCGCCGTATGTCGTCGGGGGCTTCTTCACTGTCCTCCTCCCCTTCCTCAGCTGGCGCTTCGACCGCCGGCTCGTCTTCTTCATCATCAGCGCGCCGCTCATGATGGCCGGCTACATCATGTTCCTGGCCAGCGCGGACCCGCGCGTGCGCTACGGCGCGACGTTCGTCATCGCCAGCGGCGCCTTCTCCTTCGGCGCGCTCTGCAACGCCCACGTCTCGGCCAACGTCGTGTCGGACACGGCGCGCTCCTCGGCCATCGGCACCAACGTCATGTTCGGCAACATCGGCGGGCTCATCTCGACCTGGTCCTTCCTGCCCTTCGACGGGCCCGACTACCACATCGGCAACGGGCTCAACCTGGCCACGTCGACGGCGATCCTGGTCCTCTCGGTCGGCCTGCTGCTGTGGATGCTCGCGGACAACCGCCGGCGGGCCAGGAAGGACGTCGACGCCGAGCTGGCGGGCCTGAGCCGGAAGCAGATCCAGGACCTGGACTGGCGCAACCCGGCGTTCCGGTGGAAGCTGTAGGCTGTCTTCCTGTCGGAGAGGTCTTGGATGTGGCGGATTCGAGATCATGGAAGCGGGTTGCCCTATGAATTCGGATTTTCCTTTCGCCCGCTTCATTGCTGCGCGGTGTGGCGTGCGCGGATGCGGACGGTTCTTGAAACTTCACATACTGTATCCAAATACATAATACCTAAAGCAATATATAGTCGCGTGCCTACCATACAACAACATCCGCTACCGTTGCGGATTTCAGGGAAAAAAAAAAAAACATGGAGCGGACCATGAACGAACAATAACCATGATGGAAATCTTGCTGATCGAACTGATCGATCGGTGAGTGCTGTCTATGCCTGATTATGTTGTCTTGCCAATATCATGTCATGTTGTGTCATGTATGTTGATGATGTACAGTAGGAAGTAAGAACGGCAGATAAAAAGGTATTGCATGCAAAGATAAGTGATAAATGACAAGAAAACTCGAACTAACCAGGTACTTGAGGTAATCTAATCTATCGATTTACCACTGAATTTGTAAAGTCCCGTTTCACAGCACGTAAGCGGTCAGACCCGTCCCGAGTCCCTTTACTGTACGGGGTACTCCGAAGGTAACCCGTCCTACGTACCCATCCAAACTTCCGGCACGGACTCGGGGTCCGGAGCACTCCGTACGGAGCTGTCCGTAGGCAGTAGTAGTTGGTTGCTGAGCCTAGGTGCCGTTGTCTTTATCTTATCTACCTAGGTACCTTTACCTAGACCGTTGGTGTGAGGTCGGGTCGGGTCGGGTCGGTCGCGGCAAGGGACTGGTCTGGGACTGGACTGACGTTCCCCGCGGAGCTGTCTGTTTGTTTGTTCGTTTGTGTTTCTCCGAGGAGATATCTATAGCCGGAGCTGGAGCCGGACAATTGCAGGCTTTATTTATCTATCTACTTATCTATCTGTCTATTTTGCTCATTGTTTATCTTATCTACCTTGTTTATCTAACGGAAAAAATAAAGAAAAAAAGAAAAACAAACCAGCGGTCTCAGATTACTAGTAGTAGTAGTAGTAGTAGTAAAAATCCAAGTCCTCTACGGTTCTATCTCATGATCTTGACAAGTTGAACCAACATGACCAATCTAACCTAGCTAACTGGGTGTGAATCACAGATCGATAGAGAGACAGACAGACAGACAGACAGACAGACAGACACAATGACAATATTCATATTAATAATAATAATACCATTCGAGTAGAGTAAGATAGGTACAGTACCTTACTGACTCACTTACTGTGCTCATATTATCATCATTGCACAGTATGTATGTGTAGTACCGTAGTGAGCACAGTACGGAGCACCTATCTTACTGTAGTGGTTAATTTCTTGAGTCTTGACAGAGAGAGGGGGGGGGGGAGAGAGAGAGAGAGAGTAGTGATCCCTTACTTATTTCATACTCATCAGATCAATCCGTGAATTGATTTGTTCGTTTCTCTCATCTTGAATGGATTATGACTAGTAGACATTGATTAGCTTGCTTTGGGCGTAGTTGTCTGAGACGGTTGTCTGCGTCTAAGCTAAGGAGACAGAGAACGCGAGTGTCGATGTGATTTTTTTTTATTTATGTATCTGCTTCATACTATCTATCGTCTTCCTGCTCGTGGTATCCTCCGAGGTCATCATATCTTGTCATCTCATATCGTATCATCCATCATGTCCACATCGACATCAACCGCGGAAGCGCGTGCTCCTTTTTCGTTTCCCATCAATATGGGAATGCGTACATGGATCAACTTACAAGAGCCATTTCAGAGCAAGTCTTCTTCTTCTCGGACCGATCAGCTAGACCTTCTTCTCGTCAGCAGTGGCCGCGGTCGTGGCGGCCGCCGGCGGAGTGGCCTTCTTCTTCCTGGCCAGCCGGAACCCGCCGAAGAGCAGGAACAGCGCCTCGAGCCCGAGGACCACGCCCAGCGTCACCATCGCGCCGATGACGCCGGCCACGGCGTTCGAAACGCCGCCGGAGCTCGATGTGCCCGTGGCGGAGGAAGAGTTCGAACCGGAGGAGCTGGTGACGCTGGCGCAGGAGCCCGTCGTGCCGCCGCACGCCTGGCACCACTGCTGCGTCGAGGAGATGGCGATCTTGCCCATGCCGGCCGCGAACTCGGACCAGGGCAGCAGGGTCTGGTCCTGCCCGAAGAGCGGGTAGGGCGTGGGCTCGGCGCCGCCGGTGAGGGTGCCGTTGTGGAAGAGGAAGCGCACGCTGATCTCGGACGCCGGGGGGAAGCCGGACGCGGTCGAGTTGGTCACCAGCTCCCAGACCATCGAGGACGCGTAGTCCGGGATGCCCGTGAAGTTGGCGCTCACGGCGGGCAGCTGCGCCAGGCCGAAGAAGGAGAGGAAGGTCCCGTAGGCGCCGAACTGGACGTTCAGCTTGGCCGTCGAGTTGTCGCCGCCGGACGAGATGGTCCTGTTGAGCGCCGTGAGCACCTCGCCGGCCAGGACGGCGCCGGTGACGGCGCGGATGGGCTCCGAGGCGTTGTACGCCAGGCCGTACTCGTGCACGTTGGCCAGCACGAGCAGCCGGTGGTAGACGTCGTCCGTCAGCAGGTCCGCGGAGGGGAAGTCGCTGCTCGAGTTGTGGATGGAGGCGACGTTGAGGTAGTCGAAGATGGCGTAGGCGTTCCTGAAGCTCATGTCGGCGGCGGAGAAGGTGCGGTTCAGCATGGGGCTCAGGGAGCGGTAGAAGTCCCCGGTCGAGGCGAGCAGACGGTTGTACTCGGCCGAGGAGAAGTAGTCGTTGCTGCTGATCTCGGCCTTGGGGCAGTTGGAGGCGCCCTGCAACCAGCTGGCGTCCTCGCTGCCGGCGCCCGAGTCGAGGACGGACAGCGGGATGAGCTGGTAGCCGTCCAGGGGGGCCTCGACGGTGGTGCCGTTGCGCAGGGTCTCCTTGGCCGCGGAGGAGCCCACCGGGGGGTACAGCCCTTGGAGGAAGCCCGTGGCCGAGTTCTGGAGGACCTCGTCGGCCGGGGCGGAGGCGCTGAGCTGCGACGGCACGACGAGGTCCTCGCTGATGCCGGCGATGCGCGAGGGCGAGTCGGCCGCGACGTAGCGGCGGCGGTAGTAGCTGCCGGTCAGGAAGACCTCGCGGTATCCCAGGTCGGTCAGCTCGGTGGGCGGCGTCTTCTTGGCGGTGCGGTCGCCATGGCGGGCGAAGATGTAGGCCCCGAGGACCTTCTCGGCGGAGGCGAGCGGCGCGAGGGGGAGGGCCGCGAGGGCCAGCAGGGAACGCATCCTGGCGGAGTGAGCAGATGTACGGTGGGAGGAGAGATCAGGGGGAGGGGGATCCTGGGGATATATCGGGATATACGTAGATATATCACCTACCGCGCCTGCCACATCTCCGCGGACTGCTGTCTTATCTGACGGAGCGGGGTTCTCGATGCCCCTCACGACGCCTCCGTCTCGTCCCTCTTAGCGTGTGCGCCGGCCCTCTGGCGCTTGATATCCTGGTGTCCGCGAGAAGCTTGTTGCATCGAGAGGACTAGGGCATCGTCCATGTGGGCCGCAGCCCCATCGGGCCGGACGCATCTGATAGTGACCAAATCATCTTCTGCAGAGAGCGGTGGACATCACGGCCGGTCTGCCCAAGGACGGGGCGGAGAGTGTCAGCGTGCATCCTGCCTCGAGGGTATCAGCATGGATCAGTAAATTCTGCGGGATGTCCGGCATGCTTAGTAGGTTGGAGCATCTGTGCATCGGTCAGTGTTGTCCATGCATCTGCACCCCGCGCCTCATGCAACATCAAGCGAAGAGGAAGGGGATGGAGAAGAGAAACCCCGCGTTCGGTCAGCATGTGCATGTGCATGAGATGAGAGATGTGAATGGCAGAAGCGGTGATAAAGGTGAAAATAAAGAAGAGAAGGGGAAGAAAAAGAATTCCATCCTCTCCGGCGGGGATAGGACGAGGACGGTGCAAAAAGAACTCGACATCCAGCGTACTCCCATAGGGGGAATCGAACCCCCGGCTGCCGTGTGAAAGACGGCGATGTTAGCCACTACACCATATGGGACGGTGCTGCTTGGGCCGGTGGGAAGCTTTTATATACCCTCTTCCTGAAGTTGCCTACGATTCGCCAGCGCGGATGGCGGAGATCGGGTTTGGCGAATAAAAACTGACGCGGCGGGTATCAGGGTCTAACATCAGCCAATAATGCCAGCTACGTGATCGTTGTAGCTGGCAAAAAAGTAAACGACACGAGCAGGATTTGAACCTACGCGGCCGGAGGCCATGAGATGTCGACACGGACCATAAGTGATCACGTGGTTCGAGTCTCACCCCTTAACCACTCGGGCATCGTGTCTGGCGTAGTGTGGCGCAGAGGTAGGGCTCTCTTTTAATTTTTTTGTCCATTATCTGCAACCGTTAGATGAAGGCATCGCTGCTCGCTGCTCAATCTGCGAAACTACGATTTGTTTGGATGGAGCATATGTGAATTGTTCGGGTTAAAACGGCTGTCTTTCGCTGATTGTATTGGCCTTTCAGTCTATTCATCTCTATACATGTGTCTGTTGTAGTTTCTTTTTTTTTTTTTTTTTTTTTTTTTTTTTTTTTTTTTTTTTTTTTTTTTTTTTTTTTCAACGATGAATCCGTTGAGAAGATGATGAAGGAAAGGTGAGCTAATTAATTCATCAGATATGGGCAATAGTTAATTGGATATAGATGTAGATTTGATATTGATTCTGAGCCTTTCTATTGCTCTGAATCAGTTTCGCCAGACTATACGGTTTTAGCTTCTTTTAAATCTGTCAGATCTACCGCGACTGCTATAAGAAGAAAAAAAGGTAAATGATGTTGATAATGGTGCTGATCATGAGGTTGGTCATAACATGATCAATGATATATTAAAGGACTGGGTGCAACAGGCAGATGTGGAAAAATTAAGACTAGGGATTGGGCAAGATGGGGATGGAATGGCCACCGTTTACCTGCCACAAACAGGACTATTAATGATTATCTAGGTCAAGGGAAGTCTATGGAGGAGTTTTTTTGAAGGCTATATGGATTCAACGTCAAAAGCATGGGCAGGATTAGGCTAGAAGAAAGGGAATAGAATAGTTAAAAAATAGTCGTATTTGCCCCCTTTGAGCTGCCGAGCAGAGTGATGGGTGGGGGTTTCTGGCTCATGCCATGGCAATCTTCTCAGTGGGAGTGACATCTTCAAAAACAATTCGCCTGCTTGATTCATTCATTCCTGTTCCGGAAAATCATCATTTCTCTTGTTCTTCGTGCTCCAGTGTCTCCTTGATCTCTCTTTCTCCAGAAAATCGGCCATCCATGACCTGTTCCCTCCCGCGGTCGCGGCGCGGAGGACCCCACGTGCCAGAATGAGTCGCATCTCTCCTTTTCGTTAGTAGAACTTCGTGTTGGGCGGAAGGCCCTGCTTTTGATCCTCTCGCTGCAACAGGTTTGGTAGCCCTCGGTGTTGGAAACAAGGTACTTTCCACCAAGTTTTTGAAAACACAGCAGGAATTAGATAAAAAAGAAACTCACCAAAAGTGCCCCAAGACTCGCAGCAAGCTCCTTCTCGTACCGGCTGTACGCCTCCTCCTTGGCCGTCATCGACTCCCTCAACAGAAACGCATATATCATTATCATCGTTTTGGGTTGAATTTCATTTTCCTCCATTGAGTGCTGCAAACTCTTGATTTATGTGAGCTTCAGGCATATATATATATATGATAGTGGGGGTATGATTGGTTAGATATAGGAGGATTCCTCCGGTCCTAGACGGCGGTAATGTATGGCTGACAGGGTATTACAATGTATGGCTCGGTCTTTGCGATGGATGGATGGGTATGCAGGTTGAAGGGAGGGATCAGGAGGTGGTCTCTAGGTAGGGAAGATATGTGTCATTTGTCTTCCGCTGACTGGTTCTTATCGCATAACCCGATATGACATTAAACTACCTATATATCGACGGACATGAACCTTCGATGGACCCTGCTGAACTCCGGCACATGGAAACCAGACACTCATTTTTGATGCAAGTGTAGGCGTTTATGACGATGATAATCATGACGATAACATCATGCGTATGTCTCAATGCATGTACAGTATATGGACATGGCGTCTGACATCACGTCTCCATCGTGATCCCCTTCTCGCCCATCAATTCGCACCCGTTCCGGATGACGCCCACCAGGCCGCCCGTCTGCACCGCCTCCGAGCCGCCGCCCGACAGCCGCCACTCGATCTCGGCTAGGCCCTCCAGCCAGGTGATGCGCGTCTGCGCGGGCACCTCCAGCTTCTGCAGCTCTTCGCCCAGCGCGCTCAGGATGTCCGCCAGGGCGAGGCCCTTGCTCTGCTTTAGCGTGTTCAGCGTGTTCAGGCACGAGGTGACGTCGCTCGTGGAGAGGAGCGTCGTCATGATCTCGCGGATGTCAGACGGGTGCGGCGCCGCGATGCAGTTGTAGATGGTTTCGTCGGTGATGGTCTCGGGCTCCGGGGGCGGTTGGTCTTTGGGGGCGTTGCGGAGGGGGAGGGGTATGCCTGTTTCAATCAGTAAGCTTCTACGGTCGAACAATGGCGGTAACATGTCTTACTGCTCGCATGACACGCCTGGAGGACGTTCAACGCCCGTCGCATGTCTCCCTTGCTGAGCTTGATGAGGCTGTCCACCGCCTCCGGCCGTATCCGGACGTGCTCCTTCTCGATCACCTGCTCGATCAGCGACCGGATGTCCGCCTCCTTCAGCGGACTGAACCGGAAGCGCGTACACCGCGACAGCAGGGCCGGCGACAGCTTGTGCGTGTAGTTGGCGATGATGCAGAACCGCGTGTTGGCGGTGTACTTCTCCATGATGCGGCGGAGCGCCATCTGCGCGGTTGCGGTCATAGCGTCTGCTTCATCCAGGATGATCAGCTTAAAGGCCGCGAGGGAGGAGCCGGACTCTGCCGAGGGCGCGACGGAGAAGATCTGCTTTGTGCCTGCAGGAAGTAAGTGGTCAGCCTGTGGTTGAAGGAGCACGGGCGTAACGGGTGGACGGACTGGCAAACGTTTTGATCTGCTCCCGGACGACCTCAATGCCTCTGTCGTCACTGGCGTTCAGCTCGAGCACCATCTGCCGCATATTCTTAGGGCCGTATATCCGTCGCGCGAGGGCGAGGATCGTGGATGTCTTGCCGGTTCCTGGAGGGCCATAGAGGAGGAGGTGCGGTAATCGCTGTTCGAGTTCAGCATGTGCCGAAACACAGTGTAAATGGGGTAGCATCGTACGTTTGACTCGATGAATCTGTTGATGGTCGCTATGATGTCCTGGTGTCCGGAGACGTCGTCCAGGGTGTTTGGGCGGTACTTCTCAACCCTGGAAGAGTCAGCAAGGGGCCTTGAAAAATGCGACAATTCCCATACCAGGGCAGGTTATCTTGTGCTTCGACTGGCAGGTCTGCCACTATCCTCTTGCCCTTGGTGTCGGAGGCGCTGAACTGGATGGCATCTTTGGACGGGACGTCCACGTCCATGTCATCTTCGTAATCCGACATTTTGCCAGTTACCCAGAACTGGAGAAACTGAATAAGATAGAGGCAAAATTTAGACTGTCAATGGCAAGAAAAAAAGTTAGAAAGTGTTGCTGTTCTCCGGGTATCAGGCTTGACCGCAGCCCGTACGCGTCTCGAGCGGGAGCGCGTAAAGAGGTTCGGGGCCGGAAAATCATGGGGTCAGCCCTACGGCGGCGGAGCGTCGATGACATTGCGAGCTGGACAACTCGGTCTGTCGTGTCCAACGGCTCCTCTCCTCCAACCAACGTCGGGGCCGCGCTCGACAAGACAGCTCTCGCCCTGGCTCTGGTGGGAATTGGTCACATTCTGAAGAAATAAAAATGCCGGTATGTTGGCATCTTCCCCTCTCCGCTGTATGCTGTCTTCCTGTCTCCCGCTGACCGCTGTCTAGGCATACCACTCCATCTTCCTCGAGGACCAGGGTGTCCCCCTCATAGGTGCGGACACCTCCGATATAACCCCGCAAGACATATCGATAGATAGATAGATAGACAGACAGACAGCTAACGCTCCGCCCCAGGGAACTTCCCCCTTCTCCCGCTCCGCACTCGCACGCGCGGCCCCGCATACGCCCTCCCCCCGCTGCCGCCCTCCGCCTCCGAGACCGACATCGACCCCAACAGTGAGTCGTACGACTGCGTCGACGAGATCCTGTCCCTGTTCCGCGCCAACGCCTTCTTCCGCAACTTCGAGATCAAGGGGCCCGCGGACCGCATGCTCATCTACGGCATCCTGTTCGTCAGCGAGTGCCTGGGCAAGGTGAAGCCGGGCATGCCGGCCAGGGAGGCGGAGAAGGTCAGTTTCCCTAATATATAGATATAATACTATATATCATGTGTGGTGGATGTCGTCTCTGACAGTGGATCAGGCCCTGATCAACACCGCCCTCGACCACTTCTCTATCCCCGGTGACCCGGCCTTCCCGCTGAACCAGGCCTTTGAGCCGCCGCGGGATCGCCAGGACGCGGAGACGCTGAGGCAGTACGTCAGCTCCTCTCAGTTTTGTGAGTGTTGATACTGATTTCCTGCCAGGTACCTCTCCCAGGTCCGACAGGAGATCGCGACCAGGCTGCACGCGAGGTTGTACCCCGGCGGCGTGGGCCCGTCTAAGGTGCGTTGTTCAGTTTCCCAAGGTCGATCTCGTATATGTGGTATATGCTCGAGCTGACACTGCTGCAGTGGTGGCTCAGCTTCGCGAGACGGAAGTTCATGGGCAAGAGTCTGTAGACTGTAGATAGGGTAGTCTGTCTGTCTGTCTTTGGCATGGCATGGCATAGCTTTTCGTTTCCCGTTTCTTAAAGCTTATCCGATCCGATCTAGAAGTATTGATACCGCTGAATAGCGTCCTAGTTCTCTGCGAGAAGGGGAGATGTCGAGAAGGGTGTCTTGAAGGGGCCCTGACGGACCTAGCACTAGTATCTGCCTGGTTGCAGTCGAATCGAACATGTACAGGCATGAGTTGACAAGCGTGATAAATAGCCATAAGCGGGTTTCAATGCAACTTTTCATTCTTCATTCTTTTGACTTTTATCGTATCGAATCGACTGGCTGTCTATCATCTATATCTATATCTATACACATACATATACATGTAGACCTGCAGAAGAAGAAATATGAACCTTTGTTTTTGCTTGTTCGTTTGTTCGTCTTATCAAGACGAACCCGTTCGATTCAAGTCAAATCAAACCGGATCAAATCAAGTCGCCCTTCTTGGACATGCACATGTACTGTACATACACCCGTGGAAAAATATCAAAACGTGGAAACATCAATCAACAACAGAACCGGAAAGGTATCTTGACCCCTACGCCTCTATAACCCCCGTACAGACACCACATCCAATCCCATCGCTGAGTCTAAGCGGCGCTCGTCCCCGCTGGGGGAGTACTCGTGACAACCTTCCGCTTCTTCCGGCTCGCGTTTCCCCGCGCCTCGATCCGCTCCTGCGACGGGATCACCCGCGTCGCGTGGAAGATGTACCCTTCCGCCCCGCCGCGGCCGGACATGAGCGGGTGCGTTCGCCCGGGGAGGACCTGCCACGGGCGGACGCGGGAGGTCTGGATGCTCGGTGCGAGGAGGAGGGTCGGGTCGACGGGGAAGTCGGCTGTGAGGTCGGGAAGGTTGTCTTTGTCGTTTGATGTCGAGGGGGATGGTTCTCCGGACTGGGATTGTCGCTTTTGTTGCTGTTGCTGCTGCCGCTCCTCGAGTTCCCGCTTCAGGTTGATGTACGCCGTCCGTCGGGCGGTCGAGTACAGATCGACCAGCTCGACCAGCGGCTCGATCGTCGGCGAGTACACCACGACGGGCGCCGACCCCGCCAGCAGCGGCACGGCGTGCTTCAGGATCGATGCCGGCTCCATCAGGCTCGCGACGATGAGGCCGTCGAAGCCGCCCGCGCGCGTCTCGTCCACGACGCGGCGCACCCGTGCGAACCGCTGCCTCTTGCGGTGGTAGAGGCTGCGCTTGCTGGGCTTCCACGAGGCGAGGACCTCGTCGGGCACGGTGGCGGGCTCGTTGGCATAGATCGGGTCCGCGGCCGGGTCGACGAGCTGCAGCCAGGAGAGGGTCTTGAGGTGCGTATGCAGCGGGTGCGATTCGTCCGGGTTGCTGGCGTCGAAGCCGAAGTATTTGAGGAGGGTGAGGTTCGGTTGCGTGTGGGCGTGGATGACGGTGAGGGTGGTTGATGTCGCGGACATGGCTTGCGGACGGGCACGGCGTCGACGGATGGGCAGTCTTTCCTGTTGAGGGCCTTCCTGTGTTGTTGTATTTGAGGTATCTTGTTCGCCATTCTGCTCCGCGGCAGGCTCGTTCGACCGCTGCTCCATCTCCGCGTCGCTCTCGTCCTCGCCGTCATGGCGGTAAAGGATTCCCATCCTCTCAGCCATTGCCGCAACGACAAGACCACCGGTGTCGTCTACGATGAGATAGCGCCCGTTGGGCTTTGCTCCGACGGTCTCGTCAAGCGAAGTGTTCCCGCCGTGGTGGACGTTGCCCCAGCATCCGATCAGACCCAGGTGCTCGTCTCGCAGCTCCATGATCTTGCCCGCGTCCTTCTCCTCCAGCATCCACTGCGTGAGCAGGCCCACGTCCACCGGGAGCACCGTGAAGCGCTTGAGGAACTTCTTGCGCTTCCGCAGGGTGTACTTGGCGAGGGAGAAGGCGGTCTTCTGGTCCAGCGCGGAGTGCGACTCGAGCAGCCGCGCGATGATCTCCCTCCCCGCGCCCGTCGCCTGCTTCTTGAGCGCCTCGATCTCCGCCAGCGTCATCTTCTGCGTCGAGCCATCGTCGATCGTGTCGCGGTTGTCGCGCACGTTGACGTCGACCCCACCGTCGCCGCCGGGCGCGAAGTCCTCCCCTTCGCCGTCTGCCTCGCCGGAGCCCTCGGTGATGAGGGCCTCGGCGTGCAGCTCCGCGGCGGAGACGACGCGCAGGACGTAGCCGTCCTCGTCGGGCTCGTCCTGGATCTCAAAGGTCAGGTAGAAGGGCCGCCCGATGATCTGGTTGGCGGGGAAGCTTCCATACTTCCCTAGGGAGATATTTCTAAACAGCGTGTCAGCCACGAACCGGATGACCCATAGAATCAACAGGAATAGACCAATATGAAGAACACAAGCGAATTGAGACGTACGTGTTGGGCGTGAGCTGGATGACCTTGGTGACGTCGGAGGGCAGGCGGAGCGCGACATATTCGTGGGGCCGGATACAGGAATGCATGGTGCCTCAGGCTGTGGAGGGAGCAGCCGGGGAGGGTCAGCGCATGATCTTCGCGAAGATCCAGACCTTGGCGGCGACCGAGAGGGAGAGCAGAAGGATGGGACGCAGAAGGCCGCGCCGTCTCTCGTCGCTCTGCATCGTGTATCTCGATCTCTTACAGGGATTTCTTCATAGGCGCACGGGCCAAGCGGAGCGCTCCAGTGTGCCGGCGCGGAACAACGTCGCTCCGGGCCCGGGCGCCGACGTCACCGCATCAACGTTGATCCGCGCCGGTCCGCGGGCTGCTGACATAAGCGATACGCGTTACCGTACCGTACCGGCCATCCACGGGCAGCGCCGCGCCGCACGTGCCCGGTCACGTAACCAGGTGACGCCCGCCATCTGCCTCGCAGCGTGTGTTACAGCTGGTTCCCCGCAAGCAACGCAAGCAGCGCCCGGCAAACCACCGCGCGAGCTGCTCGCGGTGTCTCGTATCCTCGACCGGCGCATGCACGTACCCAGACGGCGCAGCCTGCTGCTCCCAGCCATCTGTTCCTCTCATTCCCATTGCGTGGCCCTCCGGTCAGGGCGTGGTCACCGCCAAGCTGCTACGGCGTCGTACCTGGCTAGCCGCGTATGCCCCCTTGGGTCGATGTCCGTGGTTACGTATGCTCCCGGACTGACAGGTCGATCGCACCTCCAGCGTCCTCTCTGATCCCGTATCTCTTTGCGATCTGCTTGGTAGCCTGAGAATCAGCCATTCTTCTCCTTGCGTATCTTGGAGGTGGCCCTGCACGAGAGCTCGGGCGTGCTCCAGCTGCCGCGCGCCTGTTTGAGCTACGGATGACGAGCGTCTCGACACCCTATCGTCTGGCTCGCCTCTGATCCGCTTCTTGACGGCGTCTTCCCTCCATGGTCCTGCGAAAACCTCCTCCACCGGGCATCGACGCGTTCGAGAGGGGAAATGGTCGTTCTGAACCGCTGTCTCCGTCGTCGCCCACGTCCCCTTCGTCTCCCGCAACGCCCAACCGTCTGACCCGGCCACCGCGAGCCCGCAGCTCCCCCCAGAGCCCCCAGACTCCGGCGCCAGCGTCGGTCTATTCCCCGGACCTGAACACGTCGCCCGCCTTCGATCTGATGCCGCTCGACCAGGCGCAGAGATCCCCCGTGGCAGCCTCGTTCAAGGAACCCCGGAACCCGTGGGCCGACGATCTGGTGGAGGGACCGCAGCGGAGCAGTTCCCCATCAAGCGTGCAGGCTGGTACCTCCACCGAACAACGGGAAGAGGCCCGGGAAGAGTTCCAGTCAGAGACAAGCCGTGTTCCATCGATCCTGGTCTCTAGCACGCAGAGAACGCAGGCGGCAGAGGACCTTCCGTCGAACCAGCCTCAGGATACCTCTGCGGGATACGGGCAACCTGAACAGCGACCGCTGCAGTTGCAGTCCAATAACCCTTTCCTCAGAGTCAGGAAACAGAGTCCTAACCCGTGGGAGGATCATGGAGACCACGCTCGTCGGGATGAAGGGGGTTCCGACCAGTCCCCATATCCAAGCGGTCTCAGTCCAGACGATTCTGATGACAGACTTAGCCAAAGTGAGTCCGAGTTTTGCTGGTGTGCCAGAGCGTCCGGCTTACAAGTTCTCAGCGGAAGGATTCATCCCTATGACTGCTCATCTGTCGCTCATAGATCCCCCGGAGCCCGAGTCCCCGTGGGCCCAGGAACGCTGTGACTCTAATCTCGAACCGCCTCCACAGCCCTCACAGACATATCCCCAGCGCCCACAGCACGCACCCGAAGATGGATCTACTCCCTGGTCATCGCAGACATTTGACTCGGTTACTCCCACTGCCGGTGTACCCGATGGCACGATCAACGGCGCCCATCGGGAGCCACATGCACAGCCTGCTGCTGGTACACAAGAATCTCATGTGACTACAGACCATGCGGATCACAACCCATCGCAACCAAAGGAACAATCGGTTTATGAAAAATCGGGACCTGAAAGCCGGATCGACACGCCTTCCCTTTCCAATGTTACACCAAATTCGTCTCAGGACCTCCTGCAGTTCGACGAGGTCCCGAAGGCGGAGACTGAAACAAAGCACGACCAGACAGCTTCTTCTGTCCCACCGGAATCCCGCCCATCCGAGTCTCGCGAGCCGCAGGAGACTCACCTGCTTGACCAGCAAGACTCGCAAGCGCCTCCATCCAACGAGGTCCGTCCGGTTGAAGAGAAAGAACATCCCCCGGCGCCAGCGCAACCGGCTCCCCTCTCTGATGCGGAGCTGGCAAGACAGAAGGAGCAAAAATCAGAAACGTACGCGATCCGACATATCAACTGGACCGATCGTACTGGCAAACTCCGCGAGTCCCCGGTTTTGGTCCAGAACAAGAATGGGCCGTGTCCGCTGTTGGCCTTGGTCAATGGACTCGTGATGCGCGCGGAGAAAGATGCGCAGCCGCCGATTGTCAGGGCTTTGCAAACAAGGGAGAATATCTCGTTGGGATTGCTCATCGAGGCGCTGTTTGACGAACTCACCACGTGCCTTGGCCCGGACGAAGAGCTTCCCGACATAGAGGCTCTCAGTCGATTCCTGACGATGCTGCACACGGGGATGAACGTCAATCCGCGATTGACTCTGGTATGTTGTATCCTCTTGCGTGGCTGACACACTGACTGACGGCTTGTAGGAATCCAAGGACGCAGTTGGATCCTTCCTTGAAACCAATGACATTCGCCTTTACAGCACATTCAAGTTGCCTCTGATACACGGCTGGCTGGCGGATCCCTCAACCGAGGCTCACGCAGCGCTAAGCCGTGTAGCGCAATACCACGAGGACATTCAACTGCTTCATTTCCGCAAGGAAGAGCTTGAAGATCGTGTGTTCCGTGGAGGTTCCCTTACTCCCGAGGAAGAGAAACTGATGCAGGACATCCACACCATCCAGACCTTCGTCAACGTGGAGAATGCGACCCAGCTGAGTGTCTTCGGGCTCTCTCATCTCGAAAAGACACTTGCTCCTGGCTCGATCTCCATTCTGTTTCGGAACGATCACTTCTCGACCATCTACAAGCATCCACAGTCGCATCAGCTCTTTACGCTGGTGACGGATGCTGGCTACGCAAACCATGCCGAGATCGTTTGGGAATGCCTGGTCGACGTAAACGGCTTCAACGCCGAATTCTTTGCGGGCGACTTCCGCCCCGTCGGAAATGCTCCCTCTGGGCCTCCAAACCGTGCGGGTCACCCAGTGGCGACCAATGGTGCAAACCATGTTACCGGCTCAAGCGTGTACAATTCAAGGTGGCCTTCCCAGGAGCAGACGGATGCAGATTATGCCTATGCGCTATCTCTCCAGCTCGAGGAGGAAGCCCGGCGCGAGCGTGCGCAGAACCACCATCGACGCGCTTCGAGCCCTTACTATCAGTATCCGGCCGGACATCCAGCGTCACGTGCTGCTCACAATCGATCCAGCAGCAGCATCGGCGGCAGCGGTCGATATGCGACGGGTCGTGCCCCCGGACGTCAAGGCCAGAACTGTCGCCCACTCGTCCCCCCTCGAAACGCTCGCAATGTCGTCCCGCCCGTCAATCAGCACGTCGACGGGCCGGACGATGCCCCTCCGCCCAGCTACGAACAGGCCGCCAACGGCCCTCCGTACATCCCGCCTCCTGGACATCCGCACCACGAGGCATCATCTCAGGAGAACATCTCACCACCTTATTCTGGCCCTTCGGGCAACCCTAACCCAGCCTTGGGAAGATCACGGACCCAAGTGGGGAGACGACCGCCCGGCGCCAGCGCCCCGGCAGGGCAGCCTGAGCGACCGAAGGAGAAAAGCAGGGACTGCGTGGTTATGTGAGGGTTTTTAGCCTTGTGCTGTGATTGGTATCTATCTAGCCCCCCCGTGGACCTTTGTTGGACATAGATTTCGGGATCTTGCCTATCCGGTCTACACTTACATATACGGTTCCAACCAACCTTACCAGTGCGCTGTGCGTTTTTCACCTTTGATTTTTCAGGATCCTCTTAATGATGATGGTACGAAGTTACGTTTGTCTGCATCTGGTTCTGTGTACATTAGAGATACCACCAAGGAAGATGAGGTCATTGCACAGTATGTGGAGAAAATGCAAAAGAAAGAAAAGAAGCTTGATTCACCGGGGAACAAATACATCACGACAATATGACGAGTATTCGCACCTACTTCATATGACTTATCTAGGAAAGCTAAGAGACACGTTTTTATACATATGTACCGTCTATTAGATAATTAATTATCAGCATCAGTAACACTTCAATTAGTCTGTCTCTGTCTACTGCGTGTCTGGAGCCCTGCAGGGATGGTCAGGATGTACCTGTACTGTACATAGGTAATCGGAATATCTATCTATCGATTGCATCAGAGCAAGTCTGTATTGTATTCTGTTGGCAATTTAATGACCTTGTCTACCGACTCTCTCTAGATGAGTATACTCCGTATGCAACTGAAGTTTGTAGCTTCCGGAACCTGATTCTCTAGGCCTAGATAGATCACTGAAGCTCTCATCGGAGGATGTTGGAGTTGATCTTCTGGGTATATATTTCTGTTTCTCTTCGCGACCGTTTGATACCGATATCAGTGGGGGCCAAGGTGATTGGCAATTGTTGAGGAACTATCATTGGATGGCGCGTCCTGCTGCACGCACCAGTCATCTCACCACCTTTTACAGAGTGGGACGCTACTAACTGGAGATGGGTTGCCATGGTGTTACTGCTGTACGTCCTTTCTTCACCGGAGGAACATCACAACTACTAACCAGATGTGGCAGGATGTCCGAATACGCCTTTTACTGCTTAGAGCACCGTGTGCATAAGCCGGGCCTCGATCGATGTTGCCGGACAGTTTTATTAGGACCTAGGACCTCTCTGCCGCCGCTACGCAGTTTAATAATACATTAGGTTGCCAAAAGTTTACACCTACATCCCTGCCTAGAGACTTCGTAGATTGTTCTTTTATACCAACATGATTTTGAAGCCCTCTGAAAGACTTCAAGCATTGCAGAACCTAAGCAAACAAAGTCATCCCGGATCATGATTTACTAACAGCGCAAGAAGGTGATTTGGACAGAGATGTAGGTGTAACCAAAAATTTGGCAACCTACTGTGGGCGACATTGAGGAGGCATCAAGATCTGACCCCTGTCAGTCCCACCATACTATCATTATTTCTGAGGACAGCCGCATTAGGAAGGTGACTTTACCCGGTGTTGATTACTACTAAAGCAACTAGAATGCTGAATCGTGAGGGGTAGGTCGATCAAATAAATAGTATGGGTACACAGGTACGTCCCTAGGTAGGCTTCGCGTGTTTTCATCCAGCTGACAGGTACACAAGGCTTCCACAAAAGACATCCTCGATACTGGTTTACATACGCATCCACACTCTTCCAAATAGAAAACAAATTCACAATGGCAGAACAGACGACCTCTGCCGTTCAGCCAGGCGCGGTGGAAGTCGATCAGGTAAGTAGGCCACTTACGACCCAACAGTGCTCGAAGACCTGTCTAACCGATAGTCTGATACAGGCCACAGAAGCAGAATCGGAATCCGAGTATCGTGAAGAGCTGTACGTGTCATCAATGCCCTTCCCTGTCCCCGAAGTCAATGTGTCTACAAGCCTACTTAGGTAGATTTGTTTGTCTCACTCTCAAGTTAACCCTGCATACCTGCCTAACTAGATCAGCCTACTCCGCGTCCCTCACCTCCAGCGTTCTCGATTACAAATACACTCATGGCCGTCGCTACCACGCCTATCACGCGGGCAGCTACCAGTTTCCGAACGACGAGCAGGAACAGGAGCGCCTCGATCTCCTCCATCATGTCTATGTTCATCTGGCTTGCGAAGGCAAGCTGCATTTTGCGCCGTTCAAGCCCGATGGGGCGAGGATCCTTGATATGGGGACGGGGACGGGGATGTGGGCAATTGAAATGTGAGTTTGCGATAGCGGATTTATCTTCGTGCCAGTTTATTCATGTACCGTAATTGACGCTAACGTGAGTATGTATTTAGGGGAGATCTCTATCCATCCGCGGAGTTGGTATATACGGCGTCAATTTTCACCTGACATACAATTGCAAAATAATTGACCAGAGGGTGATAGATTCTCGGAAACGATCTGAGCCCTATCCAGCCGTCGTGGTAAAAACTCAGCCCTGACAATTAAGTCGCAGTAAGATATCCCTCAGCTGACACATACCCAGGGTCCCCCAAAACGTAAAGTTCCTCGTCGACGATGTCGAGTCCCAATGGGCTTATGACAGGCCATTCGACTACATCCATGAGCGCCACTTCGCCGCCTCCATCAAGGACTGGCCGAGGCTGATCCAGCAGTGCTACCAGAACCTGAAACCGGGCGGATGGGTCGAGTTCCAGGAGCCCGAGAGCCCGTGTCACTCCGAGGACGGCACCGTCGGCCCCGATCACTACGTTGTGAAGATGCTGGATCTACTCGATCAGGCGATCGGGGAGAGGTATCTTAACCCCGCTCCGCATTTCGAGGGGTGGTTAAGGGATGCGGGGTTTGTGAATATCCAGCATCGGATATTTAGGTTGCCTATTGGCACGTGGCCGAAGGATAAACGGATGGTAGGTTGACTCTACACACAGTACATACTTTGTGTGGTTGCTGCTGTTGCTGTTTTCGTAAATCCTAACATCAAGCAGAAAGAGATAGGGGCCTTCATGGCAAGACAGTACCTGGATGGCGTTGATGCTTTTACAAATGCCCCATTCACACAGGTGTTGAAGTGGAGTAAGCTCGAGGTCGAGGTGTTCAATGCCAAGGTCCGGCAGGATGTCTTGAATAGGAAGTATCATGCTATACATAACTTGTAAGTGCTTTTGCAACTTTATGTTCAAGGATTCCAGATGGGCTGACACCCAAGTCATTGCCTAGTCACATTGTGTACGCGCAGAAGCCGGAACACTGGGGCTATCTTGATGAAGATGGATGATCGTTCGTATATGAATTACTATCTACTCGGAATCACTACTATACTCTTTCGAAGGTTCAAATGTTGCTGTGGAACTAGCACATAGTGTACGCACACTAATGTATCAGGCTACACAACAGGACAGTGGTCAAAGTGGAATGGAAGAACGGTACATATTTAAATACATATCCAGGTTCATAATACCTACGTAGTCCTCTAGGGGCTATGTGCTTCAGTCGCCCAGGACTAGAGAGTCAGTTCCAGAGGTCTTGAGGCTCCAGGTGGTATAGACATAGTGGATGAGTTCTACAGGCTAGAGACTTGGATTGTATCGTTCTAGGGAGCTAGTAGGCAGAGCTATCAAATTCCGGATAGGATAGAATTCATACTACTTGGTATGAGCAGCATGTTGATTAATTGGGCTATGGATATACTGCATGAGATTGTGCGCCGTATGTGATAATTAAATAATTATTTTGTATTTTGGGGCAGTCACAGTACGTTACTAGTCAGATCTATAGAAAGGCCTACCTATCTTATTAAAATCCTACCTCCTAACAGTAAGAAGCTCTTGAGTAAGATTCAGAACTTTAATAATAACAATAATAATATAATATGCTGGTTAGTTTAGATTTTGATGCGCACTGGAAACAGCGTGTAGTGTAACTGTACTGTACAAAAACCCCGCAGCTTTCCACACAGCAGAACATTGGACGGAATGCAAGAAATGATACATACAACATATCTGGGTACAATACATATATAATTCATTTACACTGTACAGTACATAACTCATAGCTGCCGTTCTTATATGCATATCTGATGACTCGAAACCCGCCCGCCCTCCACCAATATATGAATCTCATGCCAACCAAGCACCAGCTCACTGCTCCGTATTCGACCTCCCCCGCGACCTCGGCCGCGACCGCGCCTTGCTCTTGTGCCGCCGTCCCGTGCTCCGCGTGGCGTTCGTCCCCGTCGTCATCTTCCGGCGCGAGCGCGAGCCCTTTCGGGGCCCCCTGGCGGAGCCGCTGGCGGTGTTTGCGGGCTCTGCGGCGGTGCGTTTGTCGGCGATGGTGTTCTATATGCAATGCACATCTCGTGTTAGATGATGGTGGGGATGGACAGGTTGAGGGATTGGAGGGGAAGGGGATGGGGAAGCATACCAGCGTGTCTAGGTCCATGTTTGGTCTCTGTGTGTTTGTTCAATCGTATCAGCGTTAGCTAGATGTTGATCGAGTGATGGAAATATAGTGGAACAAAACAACTGAACTGGAAATGCGCACCAGTATATTCGGGTCCATTTCACGGTTGCGCCCGACGTCTCTGGCGTATTCTGAGGACATGGCCGCTCTTGTTTCCCTTCTTGGATTCAAACTATGTATTCTATTTGAGGTTTGAGTGGAGTCGTGGAGGGAGTATGTAGTCACAGAACTTAGGCACTTAATGTAGGTCGGTATACATCAAAAACTAGATTATGTTGTTACCATTCCCTTAGTTTGTAGACAAAAAGCCTAAATGTTTTTGCCTTCTCTCTTACTTCTAGACCCTGGCATGCTCTTCTGTCCACGTGTCAAGCGGCAAATGCCGTCATCATGGCGTTTTGTTCCCCGATGGCGACGGGATGAGTTCACCACGACGCAGTACGATGCCCCTTTTCTGTGCGCATCGTCCGTGGTACTGGCCGGAACTTTGTGCCATGTGGTTGCCCCAACCCCGGAATTCGAGCCGTGTACATACTTGGTATGGAAGGGGTTTGGCCACTGTCTATCTCTTATCTATTGAGGTTACCTCCTACCTGCCTAGCGGATGTACTTCCTTAGTATGATAACACACCACACTGTACTTCAGCACATACTGCTCCCTCAAGAAAGAAGCCAGAGAATGCTCCTTATCTACTACTACCACATCTTTCGGCCGCGAGGCTGGGGCGTTGCGCCCGCGAGTGGACCGTACTACGTGTTTTGGTGGAAGCGTTCGGACGGACAACACTAAGACGGATTGGACCTGGATGGGATAGGATTCAATATATTATCCATCACATCGGGGCTTCATTCATTGGTACAGATCTAACAAAAATAATAAAAGAGTCTGCACACAAACTCCCAGAGATTCTGGCACGCATCGGTCGATCTATAGCTACCACGTTTCTTTCTTCTCTGCAATGAAAATATCCAGCACCCGAGTCGTCATTACCAACCTCTCCTCTCCTCTTGTCTTTTCTTCTCTCCTCCCCTGACACTCGGAGAGCATCATCACCCACCGCCAACCCTCGATCCAATAATTGGCATCGCTCGGTCCGTACTCGATCTGCGGCGCGCGGCTTAGCTCGAGACGAATGGCTCCAGAGGAAAAGAAAGGAAACGCATGATTATGGGATTCTGGGAGAGAAGAAGGATCCTGTCGGGCCGTTCTAGCTATCTAAGTACTGTACTTACTTGGGTTGTTTCTGACACCCGTTTGTCCAGCCTTTGCGACGAAGCTGCTGCCGCTCGCCAGCGGTAAACCCTCCTGCTCCCTCTGTTCTCCCATCTGCTCTCGACTGCTCACTTCAGGCTTGGGTCTGCTCCTACAAGGCTTAAATTGGCAAAAGCTTTGGATATCACGTTTTGTTAGTCATGTCAGTTAGCATTTTCGCGAACAGCGGGTAGCAGCATATTAATTTTGACAGTCTGTACGGTTGCCATTATCCCAAGCGTGTGGATATGTTAATACCTAACTATAAACGAATTAAATGGTAAAAAAATTCTACCTTTGGGAATATGTACATACAGTAAATTACTAGACTATATGTGTCAATTATTATTAGGAAAACTTTCCCTAGCTATGTACAATACTTCTATAGTAAAGAAGCACTGGAAATCCTAGCAGACAAATTTACCTAATAAATCAATGCCGTATTAGTATAGGGTACCACTACATACAGTACATATAATAGCATTCTTACGATAATATCTCTACAGGATCCTTACAGAATTTTTATGGCCGGGGTAGGAGTACTTATGAATGTTCTTGGCAAGTGAAGCCCAGGTACAGTACTTACATCGATGAAGCTGCAAACCTTGCCCCAGACCACTTTCACCCATTGTCATCTTCATCCTCATCTTCGCCACTAGAGTCATCGCTTCTATGCATCCCCATCTCGTTCTTCGTCGCTCTTGTCCTCAACCGCCGAATCGGTATCCGAGTCTCGATCGCTTTCGGATTCGTCAACCTCGTCCTCCGAATCCGATGTTTCTACCGGACTGTTGTCGTCGTACTCGGGACCATGGCTGACGAAAGCGTGGTGGGGATGCAAGATGTCTTTTGATCGGTAGCATTTGAAACGAAGACCAAAGTCTAAACATGTCTCACATTGTAGGTAGTCCCTCGGGGTTCCTATAATCCGGGTGGTTAGAAGTGTCTAGCGAAGACGATGAAACCAAGGAATCACACTCATTTGAGATGCTGTCTATGCGTTAAGGAGTTTAGGGCTTCGAGAATCTCACCAATAAACAAGCATCACACCACATGTCAGTTGTACGTGCACCTTTGCGAGACTGATGGGTGGCTTCATCCCCTGACTTTATGTGAAAATCTCCAAGAAAAGCGGACTGCAGAGGTGTTTCGACAATGTTCGGATCAACAAGATCAACATTTGCACCCGCGTCACAAGGATCTTTACAAGGTCGAGATGAGAGATACTACAAGTGAGGTGTAGAGGACCGCCATGTTTACCAGCGGAAATATTTCTTTCGGCTCTCTTGGATATGAGATATTCCACGGCCTCGATGTTGCTGTTCCCGACCGCCGTGAACAGTGCTGTTTCTCCCAACTTGTTTCGGATCTCTGGATTTGCGCCGCCATTGATGAGGAGTTTGATAATTGATATGGGCGTCGAAGTGTCACGAGAAGGTTTATGAAGCGCGGTGTCTCCGTAGCCATCTTGCAAATCCATGATCGGGTTGTATTCTAACAAGGCCTTCATTGTGTCTTCCTTAGCCCGTTGCAGCGGGAAGGTATCAAATCGGGCCTTGTGATTAACGTCGGCTCCTGCCTCGAGAAGTAATCTCACAACTTCGGTATGGCCCTCGACTACTGCAACGTCCAGTGCTGTGTAGCCAGTATCATCGCATTCGATTTCTAAATCTGGTTGATATGAGAGCAGTGTCTTCACAACCTCGATAAAGTTGTCCCTTGCTGCAAGATACGGCGCGGTCATGTTTCTTGCAAGAGAGTTTATGTTAGCGCCATGGTCCAACAGAATGCGCATTGACTCTGGATACATACGCGGCATGGATTGGCCTTCCGAATAGAGCTATCCCATCGTTGCACAGAGGTGATATAGCCCCAACCGGGGGAAATGTGGTACTGTAACTGTACAGTACTCCGTACATATGTACTGTACAACAGAAGGGGAATGATGTGGAGATGGTGGAATGGGGTTGATTGATGCTGACTCTTCATGGTTCTTTACTGCTAGGAAGCAGTTTGATATATTTTGGTCTTCGACTAGTTTGATGGGTGGATAGACCCACGATGTATTGTACTTTACTAGATAGATAGAGAGGGTTGACTTCTAGATGGAGCGCATCGAAGCTGCCAGTGGTGTGCTGCTCCATCTGAATTCTGTACTCTGACACCAAACAACCTACGCGGTTCAGTACTCCGTTCAGTGCGTTAGAAACGGTAGTAGACCAGCGGAGAGGATGGAATATTCTGTTCTGTTCTGATTATGTTTTTTTTTCTCTGAGAATGACTGGCAATTGAAGATATGTATATATGGTCACGAGAGTACAGTTCGGTTCGATGGATATGCAAGTGTTCATACATACTACGTCATAGTAGTCTAGATCATATCATATCAGAGAAAAATATACCTCCTGTCCTGTAGTACCTTTGTCCTTATCCCTGTCAAACTCCAAGAACAGATTACAGGCACCGCAGGAGGCTGACACTACTGGTGCCTTCTCTATTTCATGAACATATGGGTAGGTAGGTAGCTACGCGCACCCCATTGAGAAAGGATCCACGCCCGAAATCGACTGCATCTGCATCCATGTATCGAGCCACGGCATCTGCTCCGTCGCTGGTGCCGCATTACCGGTGGACGGACCCATGGCCTTCTTGATGACCGCCTCGATGGCCGCCCACCGTTCCGGACCTTCAGGCGACGTCGCCCGCGCAGCGGGCCGTCTTACATCCTGGTCGTGATTATGGTTCTCCAGCAGATCGTGCCAGACCTGGCGCACGCGGTCGATGGAGCGGAGCTGCCACGCCGATGGCCGGTACAGCTCCGACACGTCTTTCAGCGCATCGCAGCAGATCTCCAGGTCGGAGACGGCTGCGGCGTGCATGTCTCGGTTCTCGGACGTGCAGGCGATGTACAGGTGGACCATGGAGGCTGTGAACATGGGGTGGATCAGCTGGATGTTGATACGGCGGAGGGACCACAGTCGTTTGTACATCACGATGATCCGGGTGATGACCCTGGCGGACTCGATGTATTTCCGACGCGAGTCTGGCGACTGCGCGACCCCCGGCGTGGTCATGAACGGGTGGTTCGCGAAGATCATGGCTTCGTGGTACTGCGCGTGGAGGATCAGGATGTGGGGCAGATAGACGGCGCTTGTGTTGTTGGTGTCGATGGAGAGCTCTGGCGGTAGGTCGTCCATCCATTTGTCGAGGGCCCATGACACGGCAGCCGTGTGCATCCGCAGCTGAGAGATCGATACCGTGCGGTTATCGTAGCTGCCCGTTGATATTAGCTACGGTACCTCGTTTTCCTGCTAGCTAAACTTACAATGTCCTTTGTAGTCTCTCCATGATATAGCAGAGCTTCAGCTGATGCACCCACATCGAAGCCACGGGGTCGATATATCGCTGGATTGGCACCCCAAGCGTCGCTGTCTCGTCTGTATAGTTCTCCCAGTAACGAGGCGGGGCATTCTTCTCTTGAGAGGGCGTCCGCGCCGGGATTCTGTTGACGTCGGCAACAGGCATGGTAAGCCTGCCGAGGTAGTAACTCCACGCTAGATCGATTACGTATGATCCCCAGAATGCAGTGCTCCGCACATTGGCTTCCTGCCGCGTCATATCCCCGGACCATACGTAGTGCTCGACATCCAGATGCAGACCAAGATGAAGGGCCAGCCGTGACGCCATACCGTCATACAGCCAGCCGCGGGAATCCCTACTTCTGCTTGCCTCGCTGCTACTCAATATGGCCAGGGCTTGTACGGTGGCGATCGTTGGATTGTCAATGTCGCGCTCCAAGAGTGCCCTCGCTCGTGTGATGAAGAAGTCATGGAGTGGCTCAGGGAGCTCTGAGACTTTTCTATCGGTGAATAGGGCTCCAAAGGAACACCTGACAGCTGAGTTAGATAGTTACAATAGGCAGAGCTGGGTCTTGAGAACGCTCACATGGCATTTACTAGCAGCTCTGAATAGTATGATGATATCAAACTGTTTCCAGCGCCGGCACCGGATAAAACTTGTCTGCGGGCGTCCGTAAACGCATCCTGTTCGACCACATTGAAGTACGGGTTCTCCCAAGTGAAGTACAGCTTGATGAGGTGATCTTCTAATTCGCGAGGGACCGTGTGGCCCACCCCAGCGCGTTGGAGCCATGTCTGCGGCGTATCATCTACATCCGGCCATCTGTGGATCTGTGGCTGGAAAGAAAGGCCAGTCCGAAGGAAATGGACGTTGGACGTGGTCCCGAAAAACTTGAGCTGGCCGTCCTCGGTGAACTGGAGGCAGCCGGTCCGTTTCGCGAGGAGCTCTATCTCCGCATCCAGTCCGGAGGCGAGTGTGTTTCCCTTGTCAATTCTTTCGATCAAGGTCCGCTCGCGATCGCATCCCTCGCAGAGCTCGTCCTCCAGCGAAGCTTCCTCTTGCGTCAGGAGCGAAATGGAGGACCATCTCCCGCGCGGGAAGATCCCTAACGGCCCGACTCCATCCTCACTTGCGCCTTGTGGGATGGATCTCGTCTGCAAGGTCAGTGGCGGGGGAACTGGGATGTTATGCTCTTTTAAAATATTCTCCAGGAGCTGGATCCGGTCAAACAACTGACTAACGGCGACTTTCGAGACCCTATCTTGGGTTAGCCGAGAAAAATCGAGTCCATCTGATCCTCTCTCGGAATGTAGAAAGCCAGCAGAAGCCATAAAATGTCATATTCAGGACTTAGGATATGACGGAGAAGAAGAACCCAACAGAAACTAAGCAGGGATGTCAACGATGACTATTGGTGGGTTGAATGTCTCGCGAATGGTCAACGATTGCTCCCCCGGCAGTACAACGACCATATGAGGCATCACTAACGCAGAAACCAGCAGACAGGGGTGCTACCTGACGCACCTTCTCTTGTCCAGCCGGAGATATGTACACTTCTGCTGCAGCCGCTCGCAGCTAGTACAGCGTGGAGACGCGGCGTCGCAGCGGACTTTGAGGCGGAAACATTGGTCGCAGGCCGTGGTGGCATGCGTCGACCTGCGTCCGCACGAAGCAGACATGACGAAGCAGGGTTTCCTGGTGCAGCTGAGGACTGAATCGCCGGCAGCTGGCACCAGGGACGAGGTAGAACATGTACATCCCGACGTCCGCTCCTCTCGACCGGGGAGGGGAGCGCGCTGCACGTGACCGCAGCCCTTGGTCCGGCGGGCCGAGACCGTCGCTGCCGAGCCGCGGCGGAGACGCGGGGGATCGGCGTTAGACCACGTGATGCGCCCAGCCCTAGTATCCCCTGGATTCAGAAGCTTGCCGTCCTGCTGTTATCTGACTTGAATCCAGAAGACAAATCAAAGTCCTAAATTGAATAGAAGACTACAAGCTCGTCAGATCATGCTCGAGGCATTGAGCAGAATTGTATGTGACCCACGCTGCCCCTCATTCACCGGCACCCCCCTTCTCTCACCCCCAGGCAACCAGGCAACCCCTTTCTGGGTTATATTCTAAGATCACCTTCATGTAGCAACCAGAATCCAGGACGGTAGTTAGTGGTTAAGCTAGTGGCACAGCCAGTAGATTCCCTCACCGAACCCAAAGTCCCGAGTTCGCTGCTTGCCTTTGGCCAAGTTGAAGTCAATTTGGTCCTTATCAATATCTGATAACACCTGGTAGGGCTGCTATCTTGCTGGATCCTTGACTTTTTTTGGATTGTCTATAGCATTTTTTGTCTTCAAGCCCAATCTTTCCGGGAATTGAGACGGCACCTGCAAGCATTGACTGCATCTAAAAACATCTTTCTCTGGAGTGTGATTTAACCGATGATCGCCAGGCCATAAGCGCTTGAAATGGGACTGATGGCCACGATGACCACGACCCACGGGTTGTAGGTGTACTAACAGAATAACAGATCTGGAGGGATGAAAGGGAATGGGAAGGAAAAGCCAAGGGAACGACAAACCAAAAAAGAAAAGAGAGAGAGAAAACAAATTATAAAGACACTCATTATGCAGATGTACCCTCTGTGCGCTGCGTATAGACAGCTAGTAAGGTGTTTCTAAGTGCTTCTTTTCTTTGATAAGGAAATTCCAGTCGACATCTGCCCATGCAAAAATCAACCTGAAACAATTTTCTTCCCGCTAGAACTCCGGGCAGAAAGTCGTCATAGAGAGACAAGCGCCTTGGGAATTATGGGGAAGCTCAATGACTGTGGGGGTTCTGGCTCATTGTAGACCCCGGAAAAGCGACAACCGACGCCTCTGGAAAGCCGAGGAAGTGTTAGGTTATCAACGCGTCAAAACCCGCGTACAAGATCGGAGAAACAACCCCTCTGTTGCTCTATCTCCACTTGCAGGAGCATAGAGGAGGATTACCCAGAAGTCGGTCCCGGACCTCAATTACCTCTTCTGTCGTTCGGATCCCCGGCGGGTGTTCGGGATTCAGCCTTGGGTCTCTCTCGACTGGACGAAATATCAGCTATCAATCTGACATCTCATTTGCCGTTCACCCTTCGCAACTCCCTCCCTGGCATGGAAACTTACCGAAGGTGTGATAAAAATGTAGTCGTTCGGGCAATCTTAGTCTTGCCCCCCTCTTTTGGTGATACCTGATCCGTCTTCGCTCATTACGAGCGGCTCTAGCTTGAGCCTTGCTGGCATATATTCGAGGACGAGCCATGATAGTAACAAATCAACACTTGGCTCCAAGATGTCGATGTATCGTGAATTCAACGACAAATCGTTTCGAAATATCAGCAGAGAAAAGCACCAACTGCACAGGAAACACAGCAAACTGCACTCTCTAGAGAGTGATAGATCAATTTATCACTCCGACTGCTGTAGTTTATATTCCGTCTAAGCGAACGAAGAATGTCAAAGCACTAATTGAACAGGTAGATATTATCAGAATCAAAACATCTCAGTATGATGAATATGAGCACGTTGGTATGCTGTGGGAAGCGCGCAGCAGCCTGACGCGTAGCAGGGATACGCGATCTGGCAAGCCGGGCCGGCTCAATCTGCCTCCGACAAAATATCAAAATCTGATCCCATCAAATCCCTGCAACCCTGCTACAGGGGTATTGACTGCGACGCAGTGGCGTTTTTCCTCACCCTATTACATTACTCCCCCGGCGCGTCTGGCAAAAAGGCTCAATTTTGGGATAAGCTTGTTTCGTCCCGGCGCCGGAAGACCTCGGGCTATCTCCCTCTGCGGAGGACTGTTCGCGCAGAGTGTCCACTGCTGCCTAGTACAGTAGGTTGCCAAAACCTTTGATAATAAGGGTCCCTTTCTTCGCAACTTTGGCAGATTGCTATTTTATATCCACATGATATTGAAGATACTGAAGGGTAATTAGACAATATGATGGGTAACAGACTCTAAAGTAAGTCAGTCCAGATCGCAATAAAGGAAAAAGCAGCGAGGTAGGTGGCTTGGGCGGGGGACCCTTGTTTAACAAAAGTTTTGGCAACCTACTGTATGCATGTTTTGAAGAAGCGTGTAGTGTCATATTATTATTGATCTTTGAACCCCTATGTGGGTTTCAGTAGAACAATAGCTGAGGACTGTCGGCATGCTTCTTTCCCACTCTTGTACAAAACTATCCTGCCCAGCTTGATGGCATCTTCCACAATCTGCCCACCTTCGAGACGCGCTGTGATTGGTTATACGAGGAATTGGCACGACGGTTCAACGTTAAGAACAGGATCATGCAGCATGACGATGATGAGAGTAAGTATTTTGTTCTCAAGAGCAAGGATACGCTCATATGGGTAAGTAATCATTCTCAATAACAGTGCTTTTCAATTTGATACAATAGGTGGAAAACACGGCTACGGTCCTGGACCATTTCTCGCACAACCTTCACCCTCACCCCTTCAGCGAAAGACCGCGCAAACGCTAATGCCTGGAAGGCCCTAATGGCCTCAACGGCCAGCTCAAGTACAACCCGTTCAATGACGTCGAGGCCAGCTTTGTCTTTGGAGACGACGCGTTCATGATGATGCATGTCCATGGCTGGACATGATTCATAGATATGAGGGAGACTATCTTTAAGATGTGCAAGGAGATAGTTGCGTTGGGGATGCTGCCGCCGATGATGGTTGATGAGGCGAAGCAGGTGGTATCAGGCGAGGACGGATGGACGATGATCTTTATTTGGTGGGCGATAAGAGGGAGACCACTGGCAAGGCCACTGGCATAAACACTAAACTATTGTGGCGGATTCTGGTTTCTGGGTGAAGAGTGATTTTAAAATCCATTCAAGAATCCATTACCTCATTGATTCATTTTATGATGCACTAACACAGAAAACAACTCAGAAGTTCCGCAATCCGGCTCGAATTAAATAGAAAATACTCCATATTTTATCCCAATACAAAATGACACATCCCTGTCAATACAATGTTATATGCATTTGGGGCGGATCAGTGTTCTTTGTTAACCCAAAGGTAAACACAATCAGGGCACCAATCAGGGTAATTATCTATCTAACACTAAGGATGCTGCCAGACCCTGTGTATGCACAACTCAGGAGCCTGCCAATCAAACTGGATCCTAGGACATTGATGGATTGAATCAGAACCTAAATCTCCTGCTCAAGATAATCAAAGTCAAGCATGCTCGGGACTCATTTTTGTACTCTGTGGCCCCCTTTTGACAACTCGGCTTTAGTTACAAAACTCTGCTTTATTCACAAATCCAGCCTGGCGGCTGTCATGTTCTATCAAGTTTCTGGTCGCGCTCTTATCTAAGTTTCTAATTAACTATCTCCTTCAAAACCAAAGAGCTCAGGGAGATATTCTTTTCTGGAACACACGGACAATCTAAAACGGTAGAACAAAACCATTCATGGTCCTTGAGGAGCTATCCACAAAATCTGAAAAGGAGGCCAAGATAGTAAGTGCTCATCACCTAGCTATTAGTTGAAGTTGCGATTCGCCGAGGTTTTTCACCAGCAATGCAAGCTCCTAAAACCAATGACGGAGCGTGGGTTCAACAAAGATCAATGTGGTTCATATATATTCCTGTTGCAGCTCGATGGAGATCAAACGGTCTTGACCCATCTTGCAGCGTGAGTGTCAGCATCCTGCTGGTTTTTGGAGCTGATTTCGTGACTACTCCAGGTACGATAATCGCGAGTACATGTTTAAGGACCACAGAGTGTCTGATGCTTTCAAGCAGCTGAAAGGTACTTCCCTTCTCAATACAAACTATTTCCTACCGTACATACTCAGGTATGCTACAGATCGCCGACAAGAGCTGCTACAGAGCCGAAGCAAACAAGGACACTTACTCCAAACCTGCTGTCACCACTTTCCTCTGCTCCCAAGGCGGCTTCATGTCCCGAGACGGCCCCCCGCCCAGCGTACCCCTCTCCGAGCAAATCTCCCGCATCACGGGGATGACAACCCGCCGAAACGGTCGAAACCAGGCGTTCTAGGTCGTCCTTTCCTACGCCGTCCTCGTCTACGCGCACAAGGAGGAGGGTATGTTGAGTTTCGTGGCGGCAGAGGATGAGGAGGACGATCGTGACATTGTCATTTTCGAGCAGTATGTGAGTGAAAATTTCTTTAGGGATGTACACCGTACGGCAAGCTGCGAGTGGGTAAATGAGGAGGTAAGTACGGATGAATAAATGAACTTCTTCCCTTGATGGCAGTCTTGGATTTGGATGTTGTTGTTGACTTGTTGGCTGGCGCAGCTCGCGAAAGTGGTGGTTGAGCGAAGTACCCAGAAGTACCGTTGTGTACAGGGGGTTCGTGAGCAAGAAAGAGACGCTTCTCTAATCGTAGCTTTTTCCAAAGGTAAGAAAAGGAAAGTCCCGGGATCGATTATGACAGGTAGTTGTCTCTCCATGGGAATAATAATGGGAAACTAGTTTTGAATCTTGCACCTGTGATGCCAGTAAGTGATTAATGTGACCTTGGGTCCACATGGCTGTTTCCTCCTGGAAGCTGGAAGCACCTCTGGAATGGTGTGATAAAAGATACACCGTAACTGTCAGGCAATCGAAATTGAATTGACTTATTCCAGCCGCTGGAGTTTGTTAGGCAAAGAGGCAACGCTGGCTATCTGTCTGGTCAACAGGGGTCATCTGTGGGGCAGAAACTGGGTCCTCGAATGCCATTCTCCCACACCCTCGCCTTCTCCTGGGGCGGCTCAAGCTATAAATGCCGTGCCCAGCACCTGGCTATGGCAGCAAGGCCTGCTCTGTCCGCTTCTTTCCTCGACCCACTATGCAAGCATGGGCCGAGGAAAAGGCAGCCGCTGCAGCAGGAAGCATGAGCCATGTTGATAGCTGAGGATCTGTGTCTGATGGGACCATGAACGGGCAGCTTGAATGTATCTAGAACAAGCACTCTTGATGATCCGGCGCCGGATCCGGAGATGGCCCTCTCTGGACTTTCCTTCCCCGCACGACCCCGGAAAAGTCCCCGCACCCCGGATTCTCGAAAGCGGCATCTGCAGTCGGCGCCTCCGCTTGCCGATTTTGGAAAGGAGCGCTATGCTGAGGACGGAAAGGTGGCTCGTATGGACCCGCCCGCGTTGCCACGTGATGCTCCAAGTCCTAACTGCGTTCTGTCAGCAGATGAATTGAGCAACATGTGTAACTCGGCAAAATTGTCTATTTGGGATGTTGCTTGATGCCAGACGGGGCGGGGACTCTCCGTCCATATCGCGGTAGGTCTCTAGGGTATATAGATAGAAATTGGGCTTACATCCCCAGCATGAAGCCTGAGCCCTCCTCGGCTAAGCCCCCAAATCCCAAGCTCGCCAGTCCGGGTGAAGCTGACACGATGACGCGGACAATAATAATAAAGCAATTTGGTGATTGTGGTTGGTATCATCCTCGGGGGCTACGTGGGCGTGGTCCTGGAAAGGCCGCGCTGGACCATCATGCGCATGCGGGGTTTGTTCATGTAGAAGCCCGGACAGCTGATGGGGCAATGCTCTGGTGCTTCCATCTGTCTAACATAGCTCCCTCTCTGCTCCTGTCTTCAAGAGTCTCCTCGGATAACCAACAATCTATCGGTGGACTGAGAAAAGCGGAACATCGTCAACTGAACGACCTCTACCATCACCATGGGCCACACCGCGAACGACGGCACGCTGCGCCCAAACCCCTCGTTGATGGTCACCACGGAGCAGCGCCTCAAGATGGAGGAGGCGCCAGTCCGTGAGCCCGGTCCGGGCGAAGTCCTGCTCCATATCCTGGTGACGGGGATTTGTGGGTAGGTCACTGCCTCCTTTGTCTATTTGGAACCCGATATGTTCTAACAGTAGGAACAGATCTGATAACCACTTCTGGAAGGAAGGCCAGATAGGAGACCTCGTCGTCCGCGGGGACTGCATCCTGGGCCACGAGGCGGCCGGGGTAGTGATCAAGTTGGGTCCGGATGTGAAGGGACTCAGTATCGGTGAGTTCACCTTCCAGAACTCCTTTCATGATTATCTACCAGCATCAGCATATACTGATGGAGACTGGAATCCCAGGCGACCGCGTCGCTATCGAGCCCGGCGTCCCCTGCGGATCCTGCTTCCTCTGCTCTGAGGGCCGCTACAACCTCTGCCCCCAGGTCGCCTTCGCCGGCGTCTACCCCCACCACGGCACCATCCAGCGATACAAAGTCCACCCGGCTCGCTATCTGCATAAACTCCCCGCGGGGCTCTCCATGACCGTCGCGTCGCTGCTGGAGCCCCTGTCGGTGTCTCTCCATGCCCTGCGCGTCACCCCGATCCATGTTGGCACTCCCGTGGCGGTTTTCGGCGCGGGGCCCATTGGACTGCTTGCCATGGCGGTTGCGCGCGCGTCGGGGGCGCATCCGATCGTAATTACGGATGTTGATTCCTCGCGGTTGGAGTTTGCAAGGAGCTTCGAACCGCACTGCCGGACGTTTCTGATCTCGAGGGAGAACTCCCCGGAACAGAACGCCAGGGGAATTCGGGAGCTCTTCTGCCCCGAGGGCAAATCCATGTCTACTACACCGGCAGAGATAATTGAATATGACATGCCCGCCCTCGTCCTCGAGTGCACTGGGTTCGAGTCGTCCATCGCCACGGCCGCATACACCGTCCGCCGCGGCGGCAGGATCAACGTCATCGGCGTGTCCGCGAATCCGAAGACGAACAACCTGCCCTTCATGCACCTCTCGCTCGCGGAGATCGAGGTCCGATTCATCAACCGCTACCGCGATACGTGGCCGGCGGGCATCCGGGCGCTGCAGGGGAAGGTGATCGATCCGGAGAGGCTGGAGACGCTGGTGACGCATCGGTTTCCGCTGGAGGAGGCGGTCAGGGCGATGGAGTTGGTGGGGGGTGTGACGCCGAGGGCGGAGGGTGAGCCGGTGATTAAGGTGCAGATTGTCGATGAGGTAGATGGGGTTTGTGGTGCGGTGTGCTTTTAGATCAATATGTGAATCCATGTGTCAGACTGTTGTAGGATTGCTATTTTTGCCAGTATGCCCACGGTATTCGTGAGATATTGTATATCTCCTGTAGAGTACGTAGGTAATTCTATCTCCTTTCACTTCATTGCTGCAATTCCTGACATACAATATATAGACCCCAACAGCCAGACACTCCATATGCAAGCAAAGCCATTGATGTTCTACAACAATGATCAATGCCGCCGCAGGTTCAAGTCCCTAAACTCCCCCCTCAAGCACTGCAGCCCCTCCCTCCTCACCTCCGCAACCAGATCCGCCACGCTCGGCGCAATCACCTCCTCGTCGAAGCCAAAGTACCGGTATGCCTCCTTCCCCGGCAACGAGTGGCCGAACGAGTGCATGCAGAACCCGGCGTCCGCATACCGCTCCCACCCGTTCGCCGCGTACGCCTCGATGACCACCCGCGGCGCCTTGTCCGAGTCGGACCGGAGTACCTGGCGCCGGTACTCGACCGGCTGGGCCTCGAAGAGCCGCTGGCAGGGGAAGCTGACGATGCGCGCGCGGATGCTGTACCGCGCCGCGAGGACCTCCCTGGTCCGGACGGCGAAGCACATCTCGGACCCAACCCCGATGAGCGTCACGTCCGCGTCGGGCTCTTCGACGAAGACGTAGGCGCCCTTGAGCACGCCTTCCCGCGACGAGTACTGCGGGTACTGCTCCAGCTCTTGGCGCGAGAGGGAGATGATGCTCGGTGTCTCCCTCGCGGAGAGCGCGGCGATGAATGCGCCGGCCGTCTCTTCGCTGTCGCAGGGCCGGATGTACAGCAGGTTCGGCATCGCGCGGTACAGGGCTGCCAGCTCGATGGGCTGGTGCGTTGGCCCGTCCTCGCCGGTGCCGATGCTGTCGTGCGTCGCGACGTGGATTACCTGCAGGCGCTGTAGGGCGCCCATGCGGACGCCGGGAGCGGCGTACTGCGATATGTCAGCAAAAACCTCGATTCACTTCTCTACGCTAAAGAAGGTGACTAGGGCAGGGAGGGAAAGCGGTCCATACAATGTAGAACATGAAAAAGCTGGATGTCACTGGGAGGATTGTGCCCTTGTTGAAGGCGGCCAGGCCGTTGGAGATGGAGGCCATGGCATGCTCCCGCACGCCCCAGTGGATATAGCGACCGGTGTAGTCCCCGTTGATACCGCATGCAGTCCTCAGATCCGGCTAGTAGCAACGTTAATCTCATGCGTTTATCCGTATTTGCCTTTTTCTTGCAAGAGACCTACATGCTGGAAGTCAACCTTGCCGTCCCATATCATGTTGACGGAAGGAGACAGATCGGCCGTCCCGACCATCATGTTGGCCAGTCTCTTAGCCAGCGGATTGCAGACCAACCCGGCAGATTTCCTCGATGGCGTGGGCGTCTTTGGGAAGTCCTCCTTGGACGGGATAATCTTGGTCCAGTCCTCGGTCATCTCACCGCGCACCCGCTTCTCGAACTCCGCGTGTAGATCCGGATATTGTCGAGCGTATTCCGCGACAAGGTCGTTCCATTCGCTCACGAGCCGTCGGCCGCGAGGCTTCGCGTCCGCGAAGAACTCGTAGACCTCGTCCGGGATGACAAAGTGCTGGTTGGGATCCATGCCAAATTTCCGCTTGACGTTGGCAACGTCGTCTGCACCCAGGGCAGCGCCGTGTACCTTTGCATTTCCCGCCGACTTGCTTCCGATGCCAATGATGGTTCGGATGTTGATGAACGTTGGCTTGTTCTCGCTCGCCCGCGCTTGCATCAGGGCTCTCACGATCGCCTCGACGTCCCAGTTGCCATCTGGCACCTCGATAACGTTCCAACCGCATGCCCGCATCTTTGAATTGACGTCTTCCGTGTTGCAGAGATCCACGGATCCGTCACAGGTGATCTGGTTGTTGTCGTAGATCACGACAAGATTGTTGAGTCTCCAATGTCCCGCCAACTGGAAGGCTTCGAGAGCCACGCCCTCCTGCAGACAGGCATCGCCGACCATGCACCATGTCATGTTGTCGACGAGCGGAAAGCCCGGCTTGTTGTACGTGCTCCCCAGATGCTTCGTGGCCATGGCCAGCCCGACGGCGTTGGCTACCCCTTGTCCGAGAGGGCCAGTCGTGACTTCGATCCCTTCGTGCTCGATTTCCGGATGGCCTGGGCAGATGGAATCCCACCTGGTGGAGTGATAGGAGCGAAGCTGGTCCATCGTCATGGCCTTGTACCCTGTCAGGTGGAGGAACGTGTACTGGAACAAGCACGCATGGCCTGGAAACAGTCAGATACTTGTCTGTTCCCCAGGAAAGCCCGCAACGCTGAGAACATGACTGACCATTTGAGAGGACGAATCTGTCGCGGTTGAAGAAGTTTGGATGTTCAGGGGAATACTTCATGACGTATTTCCACAGCGCGACACCAATTGCGGCCATCCCCATGGCGCTCCTGCGCGAACTGTCAGCCGGTTGCTTCTGATGTACAAAGATCAGGAGGATTACTCACCCGGGATGGCCGCCCTTGAACTGCTCACATAGATCCGCTATAAGGCACCGGAAGCTGCGCAGAACCAGATCCGTCTTCTCATGGCTCTCGAGGCGTATCTCTCCGTGATCATGATCGCAACCTGCGTCCTTGCCGCCGGAGAGATTGGAGGTATTGTGAGATGTCTCTATCGGCACAGCGCACGGCGCCATGATCGTCGAGCGCCCGGGAGATGATACTGCAACAATGTTACTGTACCAGTGGAACTGTCTCACAACGTATGCTAACCGCGCTCTTATATCTGCCTATACCAAAGCTCAATATCCACTCGATCTCTGGGAGAGAAGGACATCCGGGAGAAAAACCACAGACGGCAATGCTTTACTAGGCGCTCATCAGGTGCAGGCGGGGCCCCGCAGGCGTTGCTTCGGGTTGCCTAAATTGGCACAGGAAACTACAAGCGCCCCCGCATGCGGCGTATCCCGTATCAGGTACTCCGCAGCGTCGTCCCAAATAGACAGGCATGCCGAGGTCCACGTCTTGTTCCAAACATGGTTGTTCCGTTCATGGGGCGCTGCCAGCAGTGGACGAGTACAAATTTAGTAGAGACAGATCCTAGGTGGAATCAATGCCAACTGTTCCAAGGGAAATATAGATTTAGCACAGACAAGTCACTTATACCTACTAGTATTGAGACTTGTATATATATCTCCAGACGGTCAGACATTGGCAGATACGCAGATATCAGCTGTAAATAGAGATCATGTAAAGGAGCTCAAGGAATAAATGATACTAGGACTTATGCTGTGGGAGAGCTGGTTGACACGCGAGAGGGGATGTTATGCTATAAGCTGGAGCATCGAGATACAAGCCCTAGTCCTAAGTCCTAAGCCCTAGGCTAGGTGGTCGGGCTGAACCCATACCTCCGAAAGATTATAGGGTTATTAGAAGTTAGCATGGTTGTATAGCCTTTTATCTGGATTTGGTATTCCGGTTCAAGAAGTGGGGACGGGTGCACAAGCCGAAGTTGATTTTTTTGATTCTTAAGGGCCGAATATATATTTTCCATAGAGGCGGGGTTCACCAACAGGTAGAGCGGCACGAGTCCGCGTCAAGATTGATATATTGGATACAATAGACCAGTCTGTTGCTGAAAGGATAAAACATGACACAGGCCACTCAAAGATCATTGTTTCTGGGGCCATGTCACCATCCATGTTGGGTTACACAGGGATCTGCTAACCAATGTCGGCCTGCTGGCCGGTGATGGAATGCTTAGAGGTGGGGGGAGAACATCCACGGCAAGTTTTTGGCTTCACTCAGAAACAACAGCTGCAGTGATGCAAGTTTCCCTGTAAGTTGCCGACGTGTTAGTTGACGATTTTTGTTCTCTAGATTAACCCGATGCTCTACTCAGTTGCCCTTGTCCTTCGAACTATGATTCTGTTTTTATATCTAACAAAAGTATGCATTTTAATTATCTCAGACATACCTCTGGCAGGAAGATACTCTTCCACAATGATATATACCCATAATTCCTGTGCCTAAAGATACTTTCTCCCTACAGCACTGAAGCAGGTGTCAAGGGCCCGAACCTAAAAATATTCGCCCATGTGTCATACAAGCTAACCGAGATGTAGATTATCCAATCGCAATCAGATATACTAAGAGCTCCGAGACAGCTTCGACGTTGTAATTGACCGATCAATTCGGGGACCTGCGTCCTATTTGTGGGACCCAAAGAGGGACAACATTGCTTCTTTTCTTTTCCCTTGGGTATTTCCATCCGACTCTGACACCATTAATGGTTTAGGTTCTGCGAAGGTCCATTTTCTTCGTTTCGGCTCTATCTCTAGAATGGAAAACAGGAATCCGTAAGAAGAGGAAGGGGCAATCCGAACCACACTCTCTATGCGAATCACAGTCATCCTGATCAACCTTCGCTCTCTCACACGGGGGAGAACCCGTCCCGAGAACAAGTGTGCATAAGCAATATTCTACGAAGGACCACTTGGAAAAAAAAAACCCTTTTTTTGACGGGTGTGGCATGTATACTGCCTTGTAAACCAACCCAAACCAACCCAATCCGCATATCCCTTTCGGCGCCTAATCAATAATGCCCATACCGCGCCATCCACCCCATGTCCGGCATCCCGCGCGGGCCGGGCAGGAACTTGCGGTGGTCGGTGTACGTGGTGGAGTTTGTCCAGTCCTCGTTCTGGTACAGGATGACGTTTGTCTCCTGCGCGTCGATGTACGTGCGGGCCTGGATGATGCGCCCGTCGCGCCAGCGGGTTACCCAGACGTTGATGAGCTCGAAGTCGACGCCTGCAGATATCGTTAATCCTTTTTTCCCAGCCTTTTTGGAAAGATTGCAAAAGATAGGTGGGAGGGGATACCGTTATTCGCCTTCCCCTCGAACTTGATCTCCTGCACCGACCACTCCTCGTCACAACCCCCGTGGATATGCAGCAGCGTGATCTTGAACAGCTCCGGGTACGTCTCGGTGATGCAGGTCCCGATGCGCCAGAAGGCGTTGGCATAGAAGTGCTTGAAGTCGTGGTAGTGGCCCGATAGCGGGTGGTGGCCTACGATGGTGAAGTCCACGTCGGGCACGAGCATCGAGGCGATGTAGCTCTTGTCCTCGGACCAGGTCTTGTACTGCGAGTAGATGTACGGCTGCGAGGCGTACTTGCAGTCGGTCGAGGGGTTGCCGAAGTAGAAGCCGTCGTCGACGGTGATTGTGGCGTTGTGGAAGCTGCCTTTGTAGGTGGGACCTGAATTTGCGAGATTGGGATCCTGGGCTACCGGTTGCTGGAGGTTGGATGATGGTGATGATGCCTTTGACCCGGGAAAGGGGCCCGGGATGACGGCGGCGGAGGTAGGAAGTACATGTGTCCTTAGAACTTGCAGTAGAATCAAATATAAGAAAATCATGGTGAAGAGAGGGGAGCGTGATTAAAGAATGAAGTCGGAAGCTTGAGAAGAACGAGGTTCGTTGTAGACTTAGCATGATATACTATCTCGGCATCTTTATTACCATCGATGCCAATGGAGGAGAGAACTCACCGGTCACTTTTCTGATTGGACAATTCCTCATCCTCTAATGTCACTGCGGACTTTTTGCTCATTCGCTCGTCGATCGACAAGATCCGTGATTTGCCAGAGCTCCGTCGGCTGAATTGTCCCTGAGTTTTAGTCCGTTAGCTTTATGTCACATGGTAGACAAACTGTAACTGACCGGGGGTATGTTTTGACCACATGCTCTGTACCTGCAAACGAAACGCGACTTCTCGGGACCAGAACTGTATCTATTCACGGACGTCTGTTGCAATCAAGTTCCGTTGCATATCCCTCGTGTCGGCCGAGTGCTGGGATCATGTCCGGTGCAACTTGATAGAACCACAAAGTTCCGTCCGCTCCCCCGGATCTGATATGCCAACGTCAGTCTCTTACCTCTCCGACTGAGGATGTTGATTTAGATCTGCGAGGAGCGTGGTTTTTCTTTTTACATATAGCCCCAACCGCTGTTTTCAGTAAATATCTGCAGGATCAAAAACCTCCGCCCCTCTATTTGGTAAATCAATATAACCCCAGTTGCCTTTGTTGCTGCGTTCCATCATGAATTAAGAAACAAAGACGGGCAATGTCCCACACTTAGACAACATGGACGCTCAGTTTCCCTTGGCCAAGATTATGCCGGGGACACAGCCAAGAAAGAGAATCCACTGTAACCATTCCCTTTACCTAATCTCATGTGGAAGGATATCCAAATCCTGCTCCTGAGCTACCTTTAGGGCGCTGACTCGATCCTTTGCTCTATATTCTGCCAGTAGTAATCGGATAAACTCGCAGAAAGAAAAGTATAAAATGTTAGTTTTCCGTGAACGGAACAGAACACTGATTAATCCTTAAAATGGCAAGGTGAGAATAAAAGAAGATCATTAATTATTAAATAATAAGAGAACAAGAATAGAAATAGGGTCAGAGAGAAATACCGCTAGACTCCAAAAGAGGCAGGCCATGGCCACTGATTGTAGTGGGATCTGGTGTTTCTTTGGTCAACATACAGATAAGATTAGAGGACTATCAGAGAGAAACCGGGATAAGATGAGAAGTCTTTTTCAAAGATAAAAGTTGTAAAAAGATTTCTCTTTTTTTATCTAATATATGGATAATGCAGTTTATTTGCTTTGAGCAGAATGTTAAATCGTTTTTTTGATTTTTTTATTTTTCTTTCCCCTTTGGATCTGGAAGAAAAACGGAATCTTGGTTGTTGTATCAAAATGTCTAAGCTCTATTTGGCAATCGATCGACGGTGTTCTATTGGCCATTTATCTGATTGTTTTGAACAGATTCCTCCTTGACGCTCACTTCTCTTCTTCCTCCCCTGCCCTCTCTACCATCCCTCTCCGCCGGTCACCTCCTCCTTCTCCCTCTCCTTCTCCCCCTCAGATCGACTTCCAACCCGAAGATCCTCCCGAATCTTTAACATACACATCAACAACCCCTTCTCCCACAGCATATAGACCCGCTGCGCGTCCCACCGCTTGCCTTGATCACTCTCGGGACAAAGCGCCAGATCGAACCCCCACAGCAGCCGCGCCAGGATCAACCGCAGCTCGTGGTACGCGAGGCTCTTGCCGAGGCAGCCGCGCGGGCCGGTGCTGAAGGGCTGGCAAGCCGCGCGGTGGTCGGTGGCGAAGCACGATGGGGATGAGGGCAGCCAGCGGTCCGGGATGAAGGAGTCCGGGAGGTGGAAGTTGCGCGGGCTGCGCGTGGCGGAGAGGGCGTGCACGCCTACTGCTGTCTGCATACACATACGGAACAGATATGTTAGTCTGTTGCTTCGCAAGGGTTTCGGGTTGATGTTGATATGATAGGAGACACTCACCCATCCCGGGACTTCATATCCAGCGATCTTCGTCACCACGCCGCGCGGAGTCCGCCGCGGCAACAGCGTCGGCGCGGGCGGATACATCCTCATGCCCTCGGAGATGCACGCCTGCAGATACGGCAGGGCCGTCGCGCCGGTGCTGGCGAGGTTGATGTCGTCCTCGCTGGCGAAGGCGGAGCGGACTTCCGCCACGCATCTCCGCCGGGCATCGGGGTTCTTGAGCAGGTGGTACGTGATCCCGGATAGGGCTGTCGCTGTGGTTTCTGACCCCGCGAGGAGGAAGAAGCCGCAGTTGGCGGCGATCTGCTTGTCCGTCACGTCGTCTGCTTCAGCGTGCAGCATCGGCAGGATATACGAGAGGAAGTCCCTCCGCTCCGCCAGGACGCCCCGGGCAACCCGCTCCCGCGCGGCGTCCGCGACGTACGCCTCGTGCTGGGCGCGCGCCTCGCGCAGCGCCCTGGGGGCCAGCAGCTCCATCACCCGCTTGACGTCCGTGTAGGCCGCCATGGTGCGCGTGAAGGCGCCGATCTTGATCCCCGCGAACAGGTCGCGCACCCAGCGGTGGTACTGCCCGTCGCGGAGGCAGCCGAAGGACTTCCCCAGCGCCAGGTCGCCGATGATGTCGAACGTCGTGAAGGTGAACCACTGCACCAGGTCGACGGGCGCGCCCTGGCGTGCGAGCTCGCGCAGCCGCGCCATCAGCAGGTCGACGTGTCGCCGGATCAGGGGCTCCTGCTCGCGCAGCGCCCTGTCCGAGAAGGCCGGCGAGAGCAGTCTGCGCAGCCGGTCGTGCTCGGCGCGGTCGGCCGTCCAGATGTTCGTCGCCTGGTCGGCGATCCGGGCCACGTCGTACCAGGCTGGGTCTTTCTCGAGGGGACTGTGGTCCCTGGCGCCGTAGATGTCGCGCCAGGCCTGCTCGCCGGTGAAGGACAGCTCGTCCGGGGAGAAGCGCACCACGTCGCCGTACCGCTCGTGGAAGCGCTTGAGGTCCCAGTCGAAGCGGCCTCTCATCGCAGAGACATGGCGGAAGAGGGCGGTCGTGCACCACAGCTTGGGGCCGGGGAACGCGCGGAGGGGGTGCAGGTAGATGTTGTAGATGGCATGGCAGACGATATACAGTACCTGTGTTCGTCAGTATATCTTGATCTGCGAGAGGAGTGTGTCCATATATACGCTAAAGAGGAGGACCAGCTCCACCGATCCCAGGCCCCCGATGATCTCCATGTCGAGCTTCAGTGCTGGATGTGAGATATCGAGGGTGAAAGTGTTGTCCAGTACGAAAGAGAAGCAAGGCAGCGGTTGAGACAACGATCAAGCAACTCAAGACTGCCACATCACATCATATAGCGGCGCCGTGTCCAGGAACAACTTCCCACCATCCACGCCGCCACCGGCCCACAGTGAATGTGCTTTGTCCGTCATTGTGCGCAGTGACTGACATCTCATCAGGGGCCCAGCCCTAACAAGTGGCGAAGACCGGCCAGTCACTTGGCGGATACCCCAAGCAACCGGGCCAGTGGACTGAAAATGCCGGCAGGACCAGCAGGATGGGCAGGAGTCATGTGCGTGAGGTTGTGTACAGTATATATATATAATATATATATATGCGCACCGGGAGATCGTGTGTAGGTAGTGGAATATATTCTTTCCCATTCCAACTTCCTGGCACAACCAAAGCCAGGCCAGGCCACATGAAGAATAACGTCAATCGGTTAAATAAACAGGGTGTCTTCAGGATAGACCAATGAATTAACAGTAACCGATCTAGCTATCTATAGTAAAGGAATGCACAGCAAAGAACACAGGAGTTCCAGAGAATTCAAGTCTCCAGGGCAGGGCGATATTTGAGTTTCCCTCTTTGTTTGACCTGCTCACAGCGATTTCTAGGGCTCTGGCTGTTTCTTTAATCATTACTATCGGGTTCACTGCCACACTGCTGCCTAAAACTGTTACAATCGAGAAGCTGGGACATGCATGTGCCTTTCTTTGACAGAGCGGATCAAGATCTCAGGTGCAGAATATTATAAATTATCTTATGCAGCAGACCTGTGTACAAGTGGTGGGTAGATGAGTGGTCTAAACTTACCAAGAAGCAAGGGAGGTGAAGGAGATCCCCTGTTGACTCCCCCTGTGTAGATATCCTTGACTAGACAGAACAAGAGAAGACAGGGCAGGACATAATCAGACAAACAATTTAATTTTTTTTTTTTTTTTTTTTTTTTTTTTGAAAAGAGAACATTTCTGAGTTATGTGAGTTGTTTGTGTGTCTGTTGCATGTCTTTTTGGCAGTCTCACCTTGGCTTCTTACTATTCAGTCATCAATTCGGATCCAAAAGTGGAAAGAGAGACAGAGAGGGAGCATTACAGGCAACTCAATTTGATATCTTGACCAAAGATCAAGACAGATCCATATCATTGTGAATCATATCTGTTTCTGTCTTTCTTATGCTGTCTTCCAGCATTCCGCCAGGAGATCTCCTGGCCACTGGCCCCCCACCAGGGAGACATATTGGCCCTCAGCAGTATACTACTCCTTCTCTGCATTGAGATTATCAGTTTTTATGCATCATTCATCTATCCACTCATTCCCTTTTTTTTTCAGTGTGTTGCAATGGTTCTTGTTTCTAACTTCTCATCTTCAGCTCAGCTTCAGCCAAGCCAGCCAGCCCTCCCTTTTTGCAGAGGGCTTTCTTTCGCAAAATACAACTGCTCAATGCTTCTGCATGCTTCTGCTTCTGTTCTGGTTCTCTCTCTCCCCTTCTTCTTTTGGATTTATTCCCACTGCTTTGTGTGTGTGTGTGTGTGCGGTAAATGTACCGTACTACATGTATCTGGCTGCGCCTGGCTGGCTGGTCATATGCATGCATGTATGCATGGCTTCTTCTGCACAGTGCATTGGTCGGTGATTCAATTATCTATCTAGATATCACAACAGCACTGTGCTGTGTGGGAAGGATTGGATATGCATATATATCTATATCTATATCTATATCTATATATAATGTGGGCACATGTACAGTACACGGTACATGTACATGTACTACACTGTACCTAAGGACCTGAGATGAGATGGACATAGATGATAGATAAATCAAAGATAAACTACAGCATGCTCCAGCACACGGCATCTGTGCACGCAACGCAACCAGCGATCTATCTTTGTCTTCTATCGCTTGTCTTCCTCGCTCCACTGATCACGGTTGATTCCGTAGTAAGTAAGCGGCACAGCGGTCGTGAGGTGTATGGATGTATGTACTGTACAGTGGTATGGTGCTGGCTTCCGGCGCGGTGTGGCATTGCATTCTACTCTACGCGGCCTATGTAGACTGGTATCCGAGGACATGTCCTGTAGCGATGATCCAGGGGAGACCGATTCCTCGGTAGGTCATTCTGAATGTCTGACTCGGAGAAAAAGCAGGATGAGTCGCCAAGGTCGCATTCAAATCACATAATCGAAAATCTCCCAAGACTGTTCCCGTTGCGCCATGCATCATCCGGCTTACGGTTTCTACTGCAGATCGCATGTGAGAGGAGAATTCATACTAACATTCATGACTACCTTCAAGACCAACAGACCGCACAGCCAACCGTCCTATCCGAAGAGCCACCAAGCCGGGTATGTAGTCACCTCGACGGCCGTCAATGCCAACAGTCCACACGCAAGAAACAAAAGATCCAACATCAGGTCCTGTAGACGCGGACCACGCTGATGACGCTCTTGCGGCACACGGGGCAGACGTCGACCTGGCGCGCGCAGCCGACGCAGGCGCACACGTGGCCGCAGTCGTAGAAGAGCGCGTCCTGGTCCTCGCCGTAGCAGATCTGGCACAGGTCCATCTCCTCGTCCGCCACCTCCCAGTAGGTGACGCCCCGGCCGTGCCGCTTGCCGTGGCGGTAGCCGCCGACGTAGCGGTTGCCCGTCCTGCGCTCGATGAACGTGCCGTGGCCGTGCCGCTGGTCCTCGAACCAGTCGCCGTCGTACGTGTCGCCCGACTCGTACTCCATGCGGCCCTTGCCGTGGCGCTGGCCGAAGACGAAGTCGCCCACGTACGTCGCGCCCGACTCGGAGATGTGCGTGCCCCTGCCGTGGTAGTAGCCCTTGTGGATGTCGCCGCTGTAGTAGTCGCCGCCAAACGGGGCGTCGAGCGTCCGGGTGCCCGTGAACGCCTTGGTGGGGTGCCTCCGCGAGGCGGCCCAGAGATACTCGACCAGGCGATCGGGGGTGGTGAAGAGGCCGGCCTTCGCAAGCTCCTCACGCCTGGACCCGTCAGCACGATTCCTACACGTGAGAAAGAGAAGCAGGACGGGACGGAACAAGATCTATGCGCATACCGATCCTGGCTCAACGGGTCCCCCAAGACAAAGCACGAGCCGTCGGGAACAGGGATCTCGAACGTGTCGAGCGGCGAGACCGGCGTGACGATGGTCCCGTCGACCCGCTTCCAGATGAGGAAGTCCTTGTCCTCCGGCCACGCGAGATGCTTCCGGAGCGCGGCCTTGATGTTGTCCTCCTGGCGGGAGAAGTAGGCGCCCACGGCCCGCAGCACCTGCCGGTCCACGTCGAAGAGCTGGATGAAGTAGTACACGTGGGGGACCGGGTTGGCGATCTCGGGCTCTGGCGTCGAGGCCCCCGAGTCCGTCGGATCCTCCATCGCCGAGTCATCCGTCTCGCCTGCCGGCGCTGGAACCGGGGCAGCCGCGGCCGGCGCAGTCATCTCGGGGATATCGCCGGCGACGATGTCTGCGACGGCATCGATGTGGTCGGCCTCTGCCATCGCGACGTCGGACGGTGGATCCGCCGCCTCTCTCGCGCGAGCCTGCGGCCGCGCGGGCGCGGTCCCCGCCTGCTCCGGCTCGCCCATGGGAACGTCGGCGTCTGCATCCGCAGCGCGCGGAGTGTCCGTGGAATCGGGGGTCAGGTGCACGCCGGCCGAGGATTCGCGATCGTCGGAGCTCTCCGAGTCGTCCGGCTCCGGGACCGCGTCCGCCTTGTCGTCCACGGCGTCGGCGTCCGCGGGCGGATCCGCCATGGCGAAGTACTTGGCGTCGGCTGCGGTGGATGATCAGCATCGAAGACAACCGACATCAACAGGCATGGAAGGGACGGGGAACGGAACTGACCCTCCGGCACGATATGGATCCAGAAGCGGACCGTCTTCAGGTTGTACTCCAGCGTGTAATCCAGATCGGAGATGCGGTGGAACACGAGCGTCGGGCCGTGCAGGTCCCTGGTCTGGCCGATCTGCCACAGGCGGACATGCTCCGGGCGGATCTTCTGCGAGCCGGTTGACTTGCCCTGCGCAATCCTCCTCCTCAGGTCCACGCCCGTCGCGGTGCACGGCAGCGTCAGGTACATGACCGCGTTCAGCGCCTTGGCCTGCGACATCAGGTCGTACGAATCGAACAGGCTGCCCAGCGGGTCGAACGCGGGCAGCGAGTAGACTTCGACGTGGACGGTCGGATCCGGCGTCGCGCCCGGCGGGTCCAGGGGATACCAGCCCGTCTCGAAGTACACCTTCATGGGCGCCGGCGCCTCCCACGGCTCCGGCGGCCCGGGCAGGAACTCGCGCACCGCGTCGCGGCGGACGTACAGGACGGCGACGGCCACGTCGGGGCCCGTCGTGAGGTCGTCCGCGCCCGGGGCCGTTGCCGGGTCCGGACCGACGTACGCTCCCAGGGCGGCCTTTCTCGTCAGACACTCGATGCGGTTGTCGCTGCCGTCGTCGAAGGCCAGCCAGCGGGTCCCCGGGCCGCCGGGACGCAGGACGCTGAAGAACTCGGTGGAGGCGCGCGGGCCGCGGTGGACGACGAACCCGTACAGGTCGTACCGGCCGCACTGGCCGTCCACGACCGACGCGGTCAGGTCGAGGACCTCGTCCAGGTCGACGCGGTCGTGGAGGAGCGTCCACCGGCGAGCGCTCGGGTCGAACCGCTGGCGCGACAGCTCGACGTGGAGGACGGGCGGCAGCGACCAGCGGCCGGGTTTCGCGCCGAGATAGCGGTCCACGGCGGCCTGGACGGTCCTGGCCTGGTCCGCGGGGACCCGGATGCGCGAGTTGAACTCGGGCGGCAGGTAGTTGACGACGGCGGCGGACGCCGCCCGCTCCACCGGCGGGCTGTCGAAGAGCCGGGCCAACTCGCCGGCGGCGTCGGTGCCCGCCAGCTCCAGCTCGAGGCCGCGGCGCAGGCGCTCCCAGAACTGGATCACGTCGGCCCAGGACTCGCGCAGGTTGCGCAGGGTGGCGGTGACGGCGTCCGTGTCGACCGACGGCAGCGACCAGGGCTGGGTGCGCATGCGCCAGAGGAGCTTCTGCAGCGCGTCGCACAGCGGCCGGGGCTTGACGTCGCAGTCGCGCAGATGCTCGAGCACGTTGGCGCGCTGGACGACGCGGCGGACGGGCGCGAGGTGCAGCCACGCGGCCAGGCCGGCCACCGCGGCGGTGTGGCAGAGGACCGAGTCGCCCAGGGGCCGGTAGCCCGTCAGCGCGAGGCTGTTCCAGACGGACTCGGACCCGCCGGCGTGCCACCAGAGCGCCTGCGTGGGGTCGTCGAAGAGGCGGAGGTACGCGTCGAAGGCGAGGGTGTCGTCGCGCAGCAGGGCCTGGCGCTGGCCGCGCCGGCGGCGGTGGATCTGGTCCCAGGGGCCGTGGAAGTCGGTCCAGCCCCAGTCCGGGTTGTCCGGCGTGAACTGGTGGCAGGAGGCGTGCGCGCAGCAGGTGCGCGGCTCCCGGGGATTGTACAGGTTGACCGCGATCTGCGCCGAGACGCGCCAGTCGCGCCCCGACGGGCCCGCGTCCGCCGGGACGGGGTATCGCGCCCGGTAGTCCTCGAACCACCGGGCCGAATCGTCGACGCGCGGGAACCGGATGTCGATGTCGGGCGGGAGGGCGCTGAGCACGGCGTCGGGCGGCCCGCGGAGGACCCGGAACTCGGTCTCGGGCAGCTCCTGGTCCGGCGCGGGCATGTCCGGCGAGCACTCGATGTAGACGCTGAGCGCGCCGACATTGTTGCCGCGGGGGAAGAACTTGATGGTCCACCAGTAGCCGCCGACGAAGGCGGCCGGGGAGCGCATGATCTTGGCGCGGTTGGGGCGCTCCCGGGTGCCGCGCACGCCCGTGAACTTCCAGGTCAGACGGGCCTTCTCGCGCGGGCGGTATTCGGGATCGTCGACGTCGGGGAAGAAGGACCTTTCCCAGTGGTCATCTGCGGGCGTCAGCGGCAACCTGCCAGAGGCTCCACGGCGAGGGATCTCCCCCAGGGCATACATACATTCCAGAGCACTGTGCTCACCGTCCGGAGACGACTCGATCTCCCTGAGCTCCGCCTCGTCCGGCGTGGACCGGTCCTCCTCGATGTCGGCCCAAAAGGCATGCTCGAGCTCGAGCACGGGGGGCGGAGGGTTCGACGGGGGCTCCTCGTGCTGCGGCCCGTCGGCGGGCTCGAGGACGGGCGACTCGGGCGGCGTCTCCGCGTCGACGGGGGGCTCCTCCGGGGGCGCGGGGCTGGAGGCACGGGTCTGGGAGTCGTCGACGGCGGTGTCCATCACATCCGCGGCGGTCGGAGGGACGACCGCGGGTCGATCCGGGGGGGTAATGGATGTGCGCTGTCCGAGAGGAGCGACGGGGTTCTGGACCTCCTCCGTGGACGACGGCGGCGGCGGCGGCGGGGAGGGAGAGGCGTGGGCCGAGTGGTCAGCGCGGAGGGAGCGGGCGGGCTGGGGACGGTCGACTCCCACGGGGGTGCCGATGCCGGTGTCCATCGACGGGTAGAAGCAGCTGAAATGGACGAGTGCTGGCGGGGATGTTGGAGGACGATCAGAGAGATTGGGAGCTGAGCGGAGACGGCAGGGAGGTCTGCCAGAGATCGATAGAGCAGTGGAAAGAGAGACGCAGGGCCAAGAGATGGCCGCGCCGAACCGCACGGCTGTGGCACTTGCGACAAGAGGAGGGAGGCAGCGCGGGGGATGCGGGGAGAGAACCTGAGGCCGGCCACGGTGAGACAGTGAAGCAGCGAGTGACTCAGACCGGACCACATACCTTGGGATCACCGCGCAGCGCCGCGGATGGATGCCTCCAGGAGACGTGTGAGGCCGCACAGAGCAGAGAGAAGATGAAGAGGAGAGAAGAGAGATGGAGGCTGGATGCTCCGGCGCGCTGCCGCCCCTCACCGCCTGCTGCCTGGAGCGTTGCAGGTCCTGATCAGTCAACGCAGACAGCCGACCGTGCCTGTCGTCGTCCTGATGAACAGACCGCACCGTCTCGACGGCCACTGCCGTGCGCACCGGATGGCTCGACAGCTGGTCAGAGGTGGCATCTCGCGCCAGCCGGCAGAGCCGCATCGCTCTCGTATCGGCGCCTGTCGGGCCGCCCCGCGGAGGTCCCGCCTTCGTCCGACGTAGAGCAAAGTATCTGGCCTACGCCTCCGTGCTGGGTTGCGAGTGCTGGACCGTCCCGTCTGCCCTCGAGATTCCCCGGGCCGCTATCGGTCTTCTACGCTAGGTCATCTGGAGCCTGTTGGCCGATCGCGTCTCCTTTCTACCGGATCTCTCCCCGTCGAACCCCGATCCCACCAGAGGAGGACGTCGAGCGTGTCGCCTCTGCAGGCTGCTGCATCGATCACAACGGCGGCCTGTGTCTCTCTCTCTCTCTCTCTCCCCACTGTCGCCCATGTGCTCCTCCGGCACGCGTAGCCGACGGTGGCTGAAATCGTATCTACTCTCCTAGTTCTGCGCCTGCGCATCCTGCTGCGCAGGCGGCTCCGCGTTCGGGTCGGCCCGCGCGAACGTCGAGGCCACGATGAGGGGGAAGACGACGGTGGCATCCGCGTAGACCTGTGGCTGTCAGACTGGCCCGGGAGAAGGGGGCCGGAGGGAGAGATACCTTGACGCTGTCGGCATCGGCCTTGATCTTGCCCCAGCTGACCGCCTCGTCGGGCCGCGCGCCCGCGTCGCTGCCGTCAAACTCCTGCGCCGTGTTGATGTAGACGGCGCTCTCGGCGCCGTTGCGCATCAGGCAGGCGTTGGCGATGTGGTGCTTGACCAGGCCGCCGCCCAGGATGATCATGCCCGCGCGCTTGGCCCGCACGGCCAGCGTGTTGATGCGCCGCACGTCGTCGACGATGTCGACGCGCAGCCGCCGCGGCGCGGCGCGGTACGTGTGGAAGTAGAGCATGTCGCCCAGCGAGCCGTCGGTCAGCGCGGGGCAGAAGACGGGGATGTCGTTGCGCGCCGCCCAGTACAGCACCGAGTCCGGGTGGTTGATCTCGAGGCCCAGGCGGCGCGTGATGGCGCTGGGCGTCCAGTGCAGCTCGTCGTCGGGGTCGCCCGTCTCGCGCGCCTTGCGCCGGGCCGCCTCCTGCTCGTCGAGCATGCGGTCCAGGATGGGCATGAGCCAGTCCTCGAAGGCGCAGTAGTTGCTGTTGGGCACGAGCAGGTTGCCGATGCGGTTGAGGCCCTTGGCGCGCAGGCCGGCGCCCGGCGCGCTGAAGGAGCCCAGGTAGGTGGGCGCGAGGCACTTGATCAGGTCCTCCTCGACGCCGCCGGCGGTGGTGACGACGGCGGAGACGTGGCGGTGCTGGACGAGGAAGCGCAGCGTCTCGCGCAGGCCGGACGAGATGAGGTTGGACGTGTATCCGAGGAAGATGGTCGTGCGCTCGCCGGTCTCGGGGTGCCGGTACGCGCGCTGTCTCGATCAACATCCGCTGTGTAAATAGATCTCGACATTGACCCGGGAAGCGGAAAAAAGGAAAAAAAAGGGAAACAACAGGAACGTACCATCTCGTTGATGATGCGCACGGCATCGGCCACTGCGGTGGCCTGGAAGCCCATGCTGCCCATGTGGCCGACCAGGTCAGCGACGGTGATATCACGGCCCCGGTAGCGGTCGAAGTCGACGCCGCGGACGGGGCGCGCGCCCTCGGGGACGGGCTCGGACGGCACGAGCACGGCCTCGGTGGCCAGGGAGGGGGGGGCTCCGGCGGAGACGGTCTGGTCCGTGGTCATGGTGCGGGAGTGCTGTTGATGGTCGAGAAAAGAGAGGACCGGAGGAGTGTACATGAGCGAGGGGGCGGGGAGTTTTTTTCTTTGCCGGCGGAGACGTGATGCCTCCAGCCACGTGCGGTCGATGCCTGAGGATACTCAACTGCCTCAGGCCACAGTAGCTGCCTGAGGATACGAGGCGGCCTCAGGCACAGACGGATCCGCCCCCGCCGTGGGCCGCCGGCACGTGCCCCGTGCCTGGCGCTCCCCTGGAGCTCTGCTGCTCCATCTCATCTCATCCTCATCCTCCTCTTCGCTCCATCCACGCCCTCAGCACGACTTCATCTCCACCTCCCCGGCCTCCTGAGGCATCTCGTCCATCCGACAGGCCGGTGCCTGACCCGTCCTGGCTCCACCATCGCCACTCTACCCTGTCCTCGCCTAGGGAGGTGCTGGGCTTTTCTCGGCGTCTCGCGGCCCGAAGCCGTGGCCCATCTTGAGATCTGACACAGCTGCCGTCTGCCATCGCCATCTGCCGTCTGTTCGATCACCAGTCGCTCCTTTCGCCCTCTTCTTTATCGTCTCTGCGGCCTCTGCCTCTCTGCCAGACCGCGACTCCGGCGTCCTGCGTCCCGAGCGTTTGCTGCGTCTAGCCAGCCTCAGCGACCGTCGTGTCCGCTCGCTCCGTCCTGCGTTTTTCCTCTTCTCTCGATCCTCACCCTTGGCCAGCGCAACGGCCACCGCGAGATCCACGCCCGATCGATCCCTGCACGCAACGACAGCATCTCCCAGACGCGCCCGGAAGCTGTCGAGCTGCTCGAGCTGCCGCGCCGGCGCCGCCGCTAAACCCCCGCTGGATCGTTTCCCCGGCCCCGGCGCCTGCGGCTCTGCGCCCGTACCGGTCACGTGTGCGCCCGGCCAACTCGACCAAGCGTCCCTCTGCCCCGTCGCAACGCTGCTGGTCTGCTGTCTAGCATGAGCCCTTGATGTCTTCCCGCTTCCCTCCGTCGTCCGGGTTCCCCCCCCGCGACCGCTCCCCCCACCGTTTCGGCGACCGTCGATCCTCCGTCCACCTCCCCTCGGGCCCCCGCGGCGCCGACGATGCCAACTCGACGCCCCTGGGCCGAGAGCCCCCCCGCGGCCCCAAGGCCCTGATCGACCCGCCCCGAGGCAGCCCGTTTGGAGCCCGAGGCCGGGGCTATCCGCCCCGTGGCGACTTCAGAGACCGCGATCGCGACCGGGATCGCGACCGGGATCGGGAGCGAGACCGCGACCGCGACTTCCGGGACGGACCCCCCTTCCGCCGTGATGCGGATCGCGACTGGGGCCGGCGAGACCGCGATTTCGACCCCAGAGACCCCCGCGTCGGGTTTGGTCGTGCGCGCTCGCGATCTCCTGCAACACGAGACCCTGCCCGAGACTTTCGAGACGCGAGAGAACCGGCTGGACGCGACATCGATGTGGCTCGACTGCGACGAAACTCCCGTGACAGCTTGCTCTCCACCTCTTCCGCGGGCCTCGACGGTCCGTCCGGCATAGGCCATCACCCTCGTGCCACACCGGGCCGCGGTCGCGGCCGTGGCGACTGGGAAGGAGGACGGGGTCGCGGACGAGGACCCTACCTGGACGATCGAGACTCCTTCCGGCGCCGCAGTCGGTCCCGCGACGGCTGGTGGGATCGTGATCGGGATCGTGACCGAGACCGAGACCGAGACCGCGACCGTGACCGTGACCGTCCCGTGGACCGCGATTGGGAGCGGGATCGTGATCGGGATCGGGATCGGGATCGGGATCGGGACCGAGAACGGGATCGCGACCGGGATAATAGGGACCGCGAGAGAGAGCGAGAGCGTGACCGCGACCGCGACCGCGACCGTGACCGTCTGCTGGACCGTGACCGTGATCGGGAGCGCGATCGGGATCTCGACCGTCGTGACCGCTTGGACCGGCGCGACGAGGATCGGAGGCTCGAGCGCGACGAGCGAGAGCGGCCCCCGGACAGCTTCAGGAGAGACCGCCCGCCCAGCAGAACCGACGGCCAGCATCCCCCCAGCGGCCCGACAGCCCCTGCGATCCCGCACACGGCACCGCCGGCGAGCGCCGACCGAGCGGCCGACCAGCTACCCGGTGACCCGGCCCGAAGGCCTTCGGTGCCTTCAGGACCGTCGTGGCGCGATTCTCGACGCGACCAGGAACGACCGGAGCACCCTCCCGCCCGCCAGGAGGCGGTCCGGGATGCACCTCCGGCCAAACGGTCCCCTCCGCCTTCCGCTCCGCAAGTCCCTGCCTTTGGGTCGGTTTCCGTGCCCTCCGTCGCGCCCCCGGAGAGGCCTGTTGAAAAGCCACAGCGTCCATCCACTGCCCCGGCCGCGTCGCCGGCCAAGCCCGAGAAAGAACGACAGGACCACCCGCCCACGACTCCCATCCAACCGCCCACCGCGCCCCGGGCGGAGCGCGAGGCGCAGCACCTTTCGGAGGCTCGGGCCCGACGTGACGGTGCGGGCGAGTCCCGGAACAAGCAGGACGCCGCCGTCCGCCCCGCCAAGCCCCCATCCGGCCCTGCTGCGGCCGCTGCCAAGCAGGCGCCGGATCTCTCCCCGCCGAGAGCGCCGGCGGCGATGGCCGGCAAGGAGACCGGCGCAGCGCATGCGGAATCGGGGCCCCCGGGACGGCCTGGCTCGTCGTCCGCTCCGCAGGCCCTCGGGAGAGGACCGCCCCCGGCTGGCCGTGCTGCATCCCCGCCGGCGGCCACGTCGCCGCGCATGTCGTTCTCCAGCGTCCCCACGGCGCCCCGGGCCCTGCAGCAGCGCGCTTCCATGCCCCGCGGACATCCCAAGGGCAGCAAGCAATGGGTCCGTCCGGGATACGGTAACCGGGCGCCTTCCATGCCCGCCGCTCCTCCCCGACGAGAGTCCCGTGACGAAAAGGACCGGAGCGCGCCTCCAGCGGAGGATGCGAAGCAGGAGCAGAGACCACCGCAGGAGTCCAAGCCCAAGACACCCGGACGTGCGGAGCCTGCGGTGTGCGCTGAGACCCGCGGAGACGAGGCTCCTGCAGATGACACCAAGCCGGACGTGGCTCCCGAGGCGGCAGAGCCAACGGTCCAAGCAACAGACGCTCTTGCGGAGGATCACGACGGACCCCCACCGGACGAACAGCACGACGAAGCGCCTCTGATACCGGACTTCACCCGGTCCAGCGACGAAGACGACGACGAAGCGGTCATCTTCAGCCAAGAGTTCCTGGATGAACGAAAGGAGATCTTCGAGAACGACATACGCGCCCTCAAGGCGGAGCTACCGCCGCCCCCCCTCGAGGATCCCGTGATCGTGGACCTCCTGCTTAAAATCCAGCTGCTGGGGATGGTTGCCGATGGGGTCCTTGCGGAGGAACATGAAGAGGCACCTGCCCCCATGGAAATCGACAAGCCGGCAGAGGAACCGCCTGTGGACACGAAAGAGGAAGAAGAAGAAGAAGAAGAAGAAGAGAAGGAGGCAGAGGACCGTCGGGTCTCCCCTCACGTCTCTCCCAAAGCGGCCCCTCCTCCTCGGATGACCCCTGATGCCGAGAAGCCCGTGGTGGACAAGATCTCGGTCGAGAACCTGCCGTTCCTGAACACCGGCCCTCCCACCCCACTGTCCGATCTGGAGGTGTTTCAAGAGAACATCCGAAGCCACGAGCGCTTCAAGGAGACCCTACGCGCCAAGCTGGCCGAGCAGCGGAGAGAGACCGCCCGGAAGAACCGAGAGCTGCGGGAGGAGTTTGTCGCCATCTACAAGCCCTGGCGGTTGGAAGTCCACGAACTGGACCGCGAGAAGCAGCGGAAAGCCCTTTCGGAGACGCCCGGTGCCGGCAGCCCGGGCGGCACGACCCCTGTCACGGAAGGGAGACGGCACAAGGGCAACACGGAGCTGGACTTCCAGAACGCGCTCAAGGCGTCGGAGATCTCGGCCCAGGAGGAGCAGGAGCGCCGTCGCGAACGGGAGTTGGCCACGGCGTTCCCGGATCTCTCGCGCGAGGCCGTCATCCCCGACATGCTGGAGCCGCACGAGAAGAAGGCCGCCGTGTACAAGGACACGAACAACCTGGTCGACCCCGCGGACGCGTTCGAGGTGTTTGGCTTCTACCCGCCGGCCGACGACTTTACGCCGGAGGAGCACAAGATCTTCACGGACGCGTTCATGGCGCACCCCAAGAAATGGGGCAAGATCGCCGAGGCGCTGCCCGGGCGGGACTTCCAGCAGTGCATCATGCACTACTACCTGACCAAGGAGGAGATCAAGTACAAGGCCAAGCTGAACAAGCGCTGGAGCCGCCGCGGCCGCACGCGGCGCTCCGCGCGGCCCAAGTCCAACGCCCTCATGGCCGACCTGGGCGTGGTCAAGCCCGACTACGACGGCGACGAGGAGCCGACCCCCGTCACGGACACCGGCCGCCCGCGCCGCGCGGCCGCGCCCACCTTTGGCGCCGACTCGGCGGGCGACGGGGATCACGGCAACGGCCGCCGCGGAAACGCGAACAAGGACAAGGACGGCGATCAGACCGAGAAGGCCTCGACCCGGCGGAGTACGAGGACGACGGCCGGCGCACGGGGGGCACGACGGGGCAAGGCTGCCCAGCAGGAGAAGCAACAACAGCAGCAACAGCAACAGCAGCAGCAGCAGCAGCAGCAGCAGCAGCAGCAGCAGCAGCAAGAGGCTGCGGAAGTGAAGTCGGCTGCCGCCGCTGCTGTTTCCGGCGCAGCTCCGAAACCAGAGCTGGAAACCCCCCTGGACGGTGCGGCCGACACGGCGGTCGAGCGCGCCAGGGACCACCAGCACGACCGCGAGGCCGACGACCTGCTGCCCCGGGCCAAGTCGACACGCGGCCGCGGCAAGGAGGCCGGATACGTGACGGAGCCGGCCGAGGAGCCCAAGGACACGGGCTATGGATCGCAGCAGCCGACGAGCTACTGGTCGGTGCCCGAGGTGCGGGACTTCCCCGTGCTGCTGGCGCACTTTGGCCGCGACTTCGAGGGCATCTCCAACTTCATGAAGACCAAGACCGCCGTCATGGTAGGTCACTTATAACCCCCCCTTGTCACGCTATCTGCTTTTGCTGACATCCCCAGGTCAAGAACTACTTCCAGCGCCAGGTCGACTCGGGCCGCACCGACTTCGAGGAGATCGTCCAGATGGCCGAGGCCAAGAAGATGCGCGGCGAGCCCACCGGCCCCCTGCCCGTGCCCAGCGTCGCCCCCAACAAGCGCCGCCTCGAGCCCCCGCCGTCCGCCGGTGCGCCCCGCCCGCTGGCGCCGCACACCGACGCCGTCGAGCCCGAGGACGGCCGGCGAGGCAAGCCCCTGGTGCCCCCGCTGCTGTCGCCGCAGCCCGCCCCGCTCCACGCCCGCCCGCCCGCGGAGCAGCAGCGATATCCGCCCCTGGCCCAGGCGACCAGCGCCCCGATCCCGGCGTCGCCGCTGCTCAGCGACGAGGCGTCGAGGAACGCCCGCCCGGGCGTGCTGCCGCCGCCGCCGCCGCCGCCGCGGGTGCCGTCGCAGGGTCCGCGCCTGGGCTACTTCACCGAGGAGCGCCGTCCGCCGCCGCCGGCCACGACGCATCCGCCGCCCCGCCCCATCGAGGTCCAGCATGCCCAGCGCCCTCCGCCGCCGCCGGAGCTGCCGCGCCTCGAGCCGCTCCAGACGCCCAGCCTGCAGCAGCGCACCCTGCCCCCGCCCGGATCCCCGCTGCCTCCGCCGCCCCAGCAGGCGTACCTCCCGCAGCAGCAGCCCGTCTCGCAGCCCCCCGTCCTCCCGCCGCCGCACGCGCACTCCCGCCATCCCAGCCTGACGACCGCCCCGAGCTCCCCGGCACCGCTGGTGCAGCGGACCGAGCCGGACCTGTCCCCCGCTCGCCGCGGGTCGTTCGGGCAGCGGCCGTACTTCTCGCTCCCTCCGGGCCAGCATCCCGGGGCGCCGCCGCCGCCGCCGCCGCCGCCCCTGCTGTCCCCGCCCAAGGATGTTCCGCGCCCCAGCTCCACGCCGGCGCCGCCCCCGGAGCCACCGCGCCAGGTGCCGGCCAAGCGGTCCAACATCATGAACATCCTCAACGACGAGCCCGAGGAGCCCCAGCCGCGGAAGCGCTTCGCCAGCGAGCAGACGTCGTCAGCGCCCACCACCAGCGCGGCAGCATCTCCGTCGCGGCCGGTCTACCCTGGCGGGCCTCCTGGGCCCCCATCCGGCCCTGCCTACCGTCATGAGGAGCAGCCTCTGTCTGCGTCACCGCAAAAGCCGTCGTATCTGCCTCCCACGCAGCCCCAGCACCCACCGCAACCGCCCGCGCACTCCCAACCCTCCCACCACCGCTCCTACTCCGACTATCAGAGCTACCCGGTCCAGAGCACCGGTGCCGGGCCTGCGAACCATGAGTGGATGGCAAGATTTGATCCGCGAGGCCAGCAGCAACATCAGCAACAACACCAGCAGCAGCAGCAGCAACAACAACAACAACAAGCGGAAGCTTCGGCCGCCCGTGCTTCCGTGGCATCCGCTCCTCCGCCCTCATTCCCGTCCTACTCGCCGTCGCCCGCGCAGCCTCTGGCGTCTGCATCGAGCGTGCAGCAACCGCCTGGCGGTCCCGGTCCCCCGCCCACGCCATCTCAGCGCCCGTCGTACCACCCCGTCTTCTCACAGCCTCCTCACGCTCCTCCCAGCGCGCCGACTCCACCCAGCATGGCCTCGTCGTCGCGCGAGCTGCCGCAGAGCCAGTCTTACCGTCAAACCGCCGGCTCTCCCTCTCCACGGAACAGCGTCGTGGGGTACGGCTCGCGCCAGGGTCCCCCGACGCCTGCACAGTCGCCGGCGACCGTCCTGAACATGCCGCCGCGCCAGCCCTCCGGCCCACCGTATGCCCCGTCCGCCCAACATCCGCCCGCGCACCAGATGGGCCATCAGTCGCATCCCAGCCAGAGCGGCCATCCGTCCTACCAGCAACATGTGCAGTCGATGGTGAGCGGCGCCCATCAGCAACCGTCGCAGACGCCGCGCGGGTCGATCAACTTGGCGCCGCCGGGAGGCCCGCAGTACGGCCACAACACGCCGCCCCCTCCGCCCACGCAGCACTCCCGCGCGGGCAGTGTCTCCGGGCCGTCGCAGCCTCTCGGTGCGGGACGATCGTACACGCCCCCGGCGCCGATCCATCCGCCTCCGACACCCTCCATCGGCGGCATGGGATACCCCGGCGGCCAGCCTCCTGGCGCGTTGCGCCATCTTCATGGACGGCACCCTGCAGAGCCCCCTCCCGGTCCCCCGCCCCTTCCGGGTCATCATCGGGTCTACAGTCAGGGATCGAATCAGGGGCCGCTCCCGGGACCATTGTCGCAGCCGCCCCCCAGGTAGGAAGGATCTATATCTTGGGAGTGAATTGGCGAGGATACGCATCCATGCTTTTGCCTATGTCATTGCCATGGTTCAGAGGTATTGGGAGGATGGTCTTTTCACCTTCGATCTTTTCCCGACGTGCACGCTTTTTCCAGCCTCGTCGAAATGCTTCTTGTACTCTAACCTTACTTGACCTTGAATTTATCACTTATCTTTGTCTACCACATGTTGCGACGCTCTTATTGATCTGCTCGACTACTTGATGGTTTCCATTCGGTCTTTTATTGCCGTCATGTATGGGATAGAGATACCATTTTTCTTGGAGTCTGCCATCTGAATCGACGAGATGAGTACCTGGCGACGATGGGATGAGGATGTGTATATAGCATGGTACAGTACTACGCTCCTTGAGATACAGTCTTGATATAGTGTAGTCGAAATCCGCGAGTCAAGCGAAAGTAATGAATGTTTCAGCAGATCGCCTGCTGTTGTAACCATTATGTATATCTATATCTATCTGCATCTTCCTTGTATTGGAGATGATGATCTATCCATTCTAATCCACACCCATCCCGCACACGAGGAGGGAGCAAGGGGGAGACGGGGGATTCCTCCATCCATTTGAATCGGATTTAATATCCGAGTGACTGACCACTGGCTGGCCAGCTTGATCGGCTCGCTTCATCATCATCATCATCTTCTTCTTCTTCTTCTTCTTCTTCTTCCTCCTCCTCCTCGTTTGAACAAGGTTGCTGTTGACTCCCTGACCTGACCTACTCTGACCGGTCTTATTAATTATCGATGGGCCTGTCGAGGTTCCTTCCGGCTTCAGAGGGTAGGGAAGGGGCCGGAGTCGGGGACGGAGATCAGATTGATCGGGCTGCCACTTCACTTCGTCAACGGGTTGTGTTGGTGATGGGGGGTGGTGTGTGGGGTGGTGTTGATCCTGATATGCGGCATGCTTCTTACTGTCTGTGATATATATATATAGGCATCGCGAAACTGGGACCGGACTGGCAAGAGGATCTCGATGCATGCTCTGCTGAAAACTCTCGTCTGTCAGAGTTGGCTTCGTACATCGATCATGTGAGTTGAAGGAGGCGACGCGCCGGACAAATCGACCCGTTGGATAGCAGACTCGAAGCTCGCCGACGATCCGGAACTGGTCCCGGACTGGCTGTCCGAAGACGAGGGCCGCGTATTTATCACCGGAGTCACTGGCTTCCTGGGTTCCCACCTGCTCAGTCGCCTACTGGATGTGCCCGGCGTGAAGGAGGTTGTCTGCCTGGCGAGGAGCAGGGGCTCCATGACCGCCGCCGAACGGGTCCAGAGGACCCTCGAGCGCTACGACCTCTGGAAGAAATCGCTGACGACCATGCAGAAGCTCACCGTCCTCAGGGGAGATCTCAGGGACGAGACGCTGGGCCTGGGCAAGGAGCGCTTCCGCTGGCTGGCCGACTGGGCGAGCATCATCTTCCATGTGGGCGCCGTCGTCAATCATTGTGAGACGTGCGAGACTAATTTCATGCCCAATGTCATCGGGACAAAGAATGCCCTGCGCGTGGCCACCTGCGGATGCTGCAAGGCGTTCCACTACATGTCGAGCCTCGACGTCTGGGACGCGCAGAACCCGCTGATGCCGCTGCTACCGGTGCTGCAGGAGCAGGTGCTGGGACGGTTGATGCAGATGCAGAACAACAGGTACACGCCCCATTACCTGGCGACGAACACGCTGGCCGCGCTGGCGGACGCGCCGTCCATCCAGTATGTGCCCTTTGATCGTGTCCTGCTGGAGAAGTATATCGCCTTCTGGAAGCGGAAGGGGTTTTATAAGATCTGAACATGCGGATGTTCTGCATCAGCTAGCACGTAAGTCGAAATCAACTGCACTGGAGTTCGTCCTGTCAGCATTTTCCTGTGTCTAGTGAGCAGCAGAGAGCAAATTATATATTTGCGTGATGTGAAGTTCATAGTATGGCATGAGAGAGTCCCTTCTACATCAGATTCTCAGATGCATAATGTCAGTCCGATGAACATGGATTTGTGGAGTGATGTTGTGGGATGCAGGAGTTGGCTGACTTGGAGGTTACTTGATGCTGGCAAAGGCGACTAAGGCGACCAGGCCCTAGCCCCAAGCCCTAAGCCCTAGGCCATCGGCCAGGCTTAACCTCTATTCCCGAGAGGTATAGGCTCATATACTCTGTTGACATCCTTCAGACCTAGTTTTCACTAGTAAGGGACAGAGATGTCTTTGTAAATCAGTCTATAATAACAAGTTGTTAAAAAAAAGGTGCAGCAGTCTAAAACCCATCCTCAGGTTTCTGGTGCAGATCAGATCAGATCGATCTCAGATCAGATATCAGGCGGGAGTGTGAATAAAGCGGTAGTCTGTTCTGATTTGGAGGCTGGAGAGGAATGCTGTCCTCAGGCGGCCATGGCAGATGCCGCTACGATCTGATGTTGATATAATACATGTTATTGAAACTAAACTAATATACTACTCCGTAGGAATTGCGCTATTTGAGCCGTGCTAAGTCTGGATTTTAAAAAGACGGAATTTACAGATTGATGATAGGCAACTTTTTGCCCAAGAAAAATGACTTCCAAAGGCTCATTTTACTGATTCCGCCTCGGAAGGCTTTACTCACTTTCAGTTTAGACAAATACCTAGTAGTGAGTTGAAGAAAGTGAAATTGGAACAGTATATATACTGTTTGAAGAAACATGAAGTACACGGTTTCTTTCTTATTTTTTTCCCCCAAATACCCCAACCAAACTTCGCACCTCACGTAATAAACCGAAACATCTTATTCCGATCCGCCTCATCAGACACGTCAATCTCCAACCCCTCAATCGGCCGCCCAAACTTCCGGTCCCGATACCGATTCACCGCTCGCAACGTCAGACTGTTCGCCAGCAAGATGACCGCCGTCGCGACCGACATAGCGAAGCAGATCCAGTGGCCCTCGCGGAACTGTGGCCGCCCAAGCGTGGCTGGGCGGGTAGGTGCTGTAGACGCAGGCGACGGCGATGCACTGGTCTTCTTAGAGTGAGAGAGATAGAGAAGTAAGATTGAGGGGATGTTTGAATTCAGTCCTACCATCAAGCCGTACTTGGCTGAGAGCTTGTCGTCGCCGAGGTTGGCGAGGCAGGCATATGCGATCGCTGCGATGGAGGAGAGGACCGTTATGTGAATACCTCTGTCTTTGAAGCGGTCAGAGGTGTAGGATGTTAGGAACATGAGCGCAAAGGCGCAGGCGTATGGCGGGACTATGATAGAGTGAGTTTTTATTTTTTTTCGCAGTACAAGAAGGGCAGAGCCCTTTTACCAGTCATCAGATTTGCGCTCGTAGATGAAGTATATCCGAGCCCTAGGAACTGTTATTTCTCAAGGGAATATAGGTGGGATATCGGATGCTAACCTTGGACAATGGAGGGCAGAAACCCCGATATCGATGAGAGAAGAGACGCCGTCGGAAGGTATATCGCAGCTGTCCCCTGCATGTTAGTCTTTGACCCTGTAGAGGTGGCAGGTAGGGACCAACCTTGCACGTACAGCTTCCAATCCGTGATGGCCCAGATGACATGCTTCTTCTGGATGCGTCCGACACGGTCATCCGCCTCAAGACGGTACCGCGCTGCGGCGATCTCATTCTCCTTCTCGTTGAATCGGGAATTCTTCAGCGGCCGGTCGGGCAGCCAGTAGAGGCAGAACGCTCCCAGAAGGAAGCCGGGAAGGCCTTCGATCGGGAACAGGAGCTTCCACCGCAGGATGTCAGATACAATGTGACCTACCCCGTAGGCGATTAAGCCGCCGAATGCGCTATGCTTTGTCAGCATATAAGACAGAGATCAAAGGAAAGGAGACCATTCTATAGAACCTACCCTGCTACCGCCGTAGGGCCCAAGAACCAAAAGACACGAAGGCCCAGCTCGTCTCGACAGTACCAGAGACTCAGGGTCCTGAACAGGCCTTCGAATGTTCCCAGCGGTGATCCGGCAAACAAGCAGCCCTGCAAGGTTGAAGCAAACTGTCTGCAGCATACAGACCACACACCAGGAGCAGACTGAGAACGCGATCCACTAGACTATTAGTCAGTAGGCAATACAAATATATAATCCACTGCTTGCCAAAAGTATAATGAGCGTTCTCGTACCATTCCCCTACCAGGACAGTTGTAATCTTTATTAATAGTGCCTCCGGGAGAGAGGTGATTATATGGAAAGTTTTATTTTTTGTGTGTATGATTGGAGGGCTCCCAGATATACATACAACACAGACGCTAACAGAACAAGCTGCAGCGCCAGTCACAGTCAGAATTCAAGACCAACTGTGTGAGTGAGATGTCGAAATATTCAAACAGATAGACAAGGAAAAATATTGTCAGCTGTTTGATGACCTGAATAACCTAGCAATATTTGACTGTTTCAGATGCAGATGTAGGCAATACAATCTTGGGGTGGTTGATATGCATGATGGAGGTTGACAATACTGAGCTCAGGACGAGAGATGCTTTTATTTTAGCATTTCCTTTGCATTTGAATTATCCTATGTTATGTATTCTGTTTGCTTCCTTAGTCATTTAAGATACGAGTCTTATGGAAGACGCTCCTAGCCATTTTTGCTCATTAGACTAGCCTCTCGGTACTTCCCCATTCAATCGCAAGATCATGTAGAGCATCAATCTCCGACAAGGTAAACTCCAAACCCTGTTCCCGCCTGACACAGAATTTGATCTCTTCGATCTCACCAGGCGTGTAGATCCTCTCCACTCCCGCTGCCTTCTCGCTGTTCCGGACGGTGTCCAGGAGCGTGTCCATCCGCTTAAGGTACTCCTCCTTCGAGTCCAGGAAGATCTCCGGCTTGAATACCAGGAACCAATGCCCGACCCCCTGCAGCTTGTCGAGATCCTTGTACTGGTCGTTGACGCCGCCCGCAAATGATGCTCCCGTCAGCAGCCCGCCGAATATGTCCATCATCATGGCCAGCCCGGAGCCCTTTGCGCCTCCGATAGGTAGCACGACGCCCTCCAATGCTTTGAGTGGATCTGTGGTCATCTTTCCTTCGCTGTCCAGTGCCCAGCCAGGGGGGATCTCTTCGCCACGTCGGGCAGCTTTGCGGATTGTGCCCTGAAGGTGTCAGCGTTTATTAGATTCTGTCCTTTGCAGGACTATGTCTAAGACTTATACATACCCTCGCAACAACAGCAGGTGACATGTCCAGGATGAAATCTCCCTTTTCTCCCCCTGGCAGGCCCACAGCGAACGGGCTCGTTCCCAGCAGAGGCTCCTTTGATCCCCAAGCTGGCATGCTCCTGGAGGCGTTGGTAAAGGCGAATGCCCCGAACCCATTCTTCACAGCTTGTAGCAGATACGTTGCTGCCATGCCATAGTGCCCGCTGTTCTTGACGCCCACCACACCGAACCCGTAGGTCTTCGCCATCGACATCCCCTTATCAATTGCTAGTGACGCCGCTATGAACCCGAAAGTGTTCTGCGCGTCCAGGTGCGCGCACACCGGCGTCTTCTCGTCGAAGCTCAGAATCGGCGCTGGATTCAGCACCCCGGCCTTGACGCGTGCTAGATAACCCGGGAGGCGGTTCAGCCCATGCGTGTCGACCCCCCGGAGGTCTGCCAGGATCAGAGCGCCTGCGATGATGGTGGCCTGGTCTTCGGACAGGCCGCAACGTTGGAGGATGTTTATTGCGAAGCGATTTGCCGTTTCCACGCTCACTCGAACCTTATCCGAGCTGGTGCGTGTGTTAGCCATGTTGAAGGCGATTACCTAGACAGACAAGTATGTGTTAACAGAGCAGAGAAGTCTGACTGTGGTGGATGTATATCCTGTACCTAGGTACTTTATAAGATCATTAATTCCAAAAGAGCTGATGGAGCTAACTTGAAGAGGTTGGCACTAGATCCCAGTAGCTCCGAAAGGGTACAAAGCTGCACGCGTCTGTTTGCTCCCGGAATCTCTCCGCGGATCGGAAAATCATACCAAACCCTAGGAGGTGGTTGTGAAAAGGAGGGTGTGCCTGTCGGTGAATATCCGGGATGGGGATTCCCCGCACGACTGCAAGATTTATTTTGCTGGAGTTATGTTGATGCTAAAACCAGCTGTGCATACACAAAGTCTGCAGACAATATCTTGAAGAATTTTGATCAATTGAAGAAAACAAGCGACTTCTACTCACAGAAAATGTTTATTTTCAGCATTTCTGTCTTTTAAAATAGTAATATCGCGCCAGATAATAGATATAATATCTGAGCGGAGCTAACACATGGTTCTTAGGGCAGAGAAGTAAGGTGCCACATATGTAGCTAGAGACGAAAGAGCAAATCAAATTGAAAGAGAAATAGTATCAATTTACCAATCGCAAACGTCGAAAAGGGAAAAGATGAAATCAGACAGTAGGGCTATAGCAACGGCATTAGTTTCAGTTGTTAGAACGGGTTCCGGGGTAGAATCTCGGGACCTGTATCATTTGCAAGATACCATAGGAGACGCAGGTTGAATGCCTACCAATCTAGGACTGGTTCAATTAGGTTATCTGAAAAGAAAATCTCAAAGTGCATGATTCTATATGTGGGCTGTCGGTCTGTAATTCTTGTTCTGGACCCAACTCCCAAGAAGCTCACTCACTAATAGCTATTTGCCTCTCGCACAAGATGCCCGGAAAACAAAGCCTCTCGGCCAGGATCCTCTGGTAAAGATATTTGATAGAACCTCTGGAAAGCATCCTTGATCACGTCGTAGCACGCCCCGAACCGAACCAGCTTCATGTGCTTGAAGTCGTACATTGTGGATGATGGACGCGGCGTAGAGAACGTGCACCGGCCGTAATCGATGACAATATCCGCCGCTGCCCTGATCTCCGGCTCGATATCTTCCACGAGACTCTTGGTTCCCTCGCCTGTGAGATTCGCTGACGATCCCATGAGTGGGAGCCCGGCTTCGGTGGCTAGCCGAGACAACTCTTCTTGTAAGGGCCCCCCGTTGACCAGCATCGCCAGGGTTCCGTCCACAGAACTCTGCTCCAGGATGTCCTTCCCCAGCTTTTGCACAATGGGATGATCTTCACGGAAAGGCGCGACCACTCCGAGGGGAAGGTCCATGTCCACAGTGAGCAGCTTGACCATCCCCGCCTCGCGAGGGGGGAGTATATGCAGCTCCTTATGAAGAGCATAGCTCCCAATCATGCCGTGCTTCTTATGCGGCTTACGTTTCTTCGTCCTGAAGATCTTCTGCAGTGCTGCTGGGTCAATGGCCACGATGCCGTACCCTACGCTGGCCGGGACGATCGCGATGCCACCGTTTTTGAGGACTTCGAAGACCCGGCGTGCGTCGCCCGGAACGTCGATGACTTTCTCAGGTTCTGCCATGGGAGAGTTATGTTTTGGCCCAGCTTTTGTGACAGCTATTGAGGTTCTCAGTATCATGGGACACATGGCAAGGAGAGGGAAAGAATTTTGGAATACCGTTATTAAAACCTTAACAGTAATCGACAGAGAACAACTCCAAGACGAAGAACCTGCGTTGAATAAATTGTCAACGGACCTGGACCATATGCTCAAGATGCTTCTCGGATATACAGAATCGATGTTACATCAAGGTCTTCAAGAATGACCCGGGACCCTGTCTTAAGGCCCAGATCGGCCAAAGTTGCCAGACGATAGGTTTTTTCCAGTGAGATAGCGAGAAGTTATCAGAGAGATAAGAGACTGCGTGAAAAACTTCACCTCTAGGCCAGTTTATGTCGAATTCAAGTTGCGCGATTATGAAGATAATGCAGTGTTCCGTGAGCTTCTTGACCGAAATGCCATGAAGGCTTTGACCGAGACCTTTTATGCTTAGACTGCGACCTGGGCACAGGAGGCCGGGATGGATTGGGTAGGACAGGTGCTCCTCTTGTAACAGCTTAGCATGTGAGAACTGAGATCTGGAACAGACTCTCCCTGAAAAGGGTTTTGTACCTAGTACTTACTCCTCTAGTCTGACGGCGAAGGGTGAGCACTTAGATTTTGTTAAAATTGTCGAGTTGTGCACTATTGCTGAATCTGGCATTATATGTATGGAGGATTTGGACTTTACAAGGGAGTTAGTTGAATACTAATTCATCATATCGGCTGATGTAGAGTGCTTTGCCGCATTTAGGATCTTGAAGATGTCACAAGGCTCCTTGTGCCACAAGGTTGACCCTGCTGTCTGACAGAATGTTGAGAGTCCAAAGCAAACACACCCTGTCAGATGAAGATTGGTAAAACAATAATCTGCATCCTTATCTTCTGGAACTGCCTTCTCTACTTACCTTATAGTCAATGAGTTCCAACCCCAGGCTGGATCAGGGGGATTACCGGGCGGACGCAGACTTGATTTTGGGTAGCAGTAAGAGACCATGCTGTTCCTAACTCTGGCGCAGTAAGCACATTGTCCATTGTCTCTCTCATTCTCTCCTACTTCTACAGATTTTACATCCATCATTTTGTCTACAATATTCACTGAGAATATCTGTGGACCAGAAAATGTTAGCGGTCATGGCCTCTTTTGTACTAGAGCTGTATTCTTCTCTGGTAACATATTAATCAGTGAGATAGCACTCACAACTATACAAGGTAACATACAACTTTTCTCTTCCATTAACCAGGAAACCTGAAATAGAAGGGAATTTCATGAAACCGAAGTAGACTGCTGTGGAACAAGGGTTGAGTTCTTGGATGTCGCACAAATAATAGAGGAAGCAGCCAATACAATAAGCTCAGCCAATATCGGCCGCAGTGTTTCTATGAAATCACCTGATATTGGCTGCTGGTATGTCTTTCGTTCGTACCTGGGAACCGGCATGCATTAAGAAAATAGATGGGAGAGGGGGAATGAGAGGGGACATAAATCCCTCTGGCAAGCCCTACCTGTGACGGCGCTCAGTCATAGTATTATCAGCTAGAACTATGGTAGCTAGTCATACAGAATCGAAAGCATGAGGGGAGAGGGAAGAATCTGCAGGGCTTTGTGTGATATATGTAGGCGAGTAGGACCGGCAGTATCCCAGAGACAAAGGGATGCTCAACACCGCCTACCTTACTGCCTAGGTGTGCCGCGCCGTCACACTACCTTTTCAGGGTGATATTTTCACGATGCTGTTCACCCGATAACAACCATGATAGCCCAGTGGTTAACTAGGCAAGCTAACAGCCTACCAGTGATCCTCAGGTCCTGTGTTTCGATCCTTGCGGTGTCCAACATGTAGCAGATGAATCTCTATCTGCTAATGTCTGATGGGGGCTGCTGCTTGGAGCATCAATGAGGAATAAAATCCTTGCTCGCAAAGAAGAGGTGAGAGTTGTTGTTGCATCCTCAGCATGAACCTCATGGGCGCTTTTCTACCCAGGAACATATAATTTTCAGTTTTATATTTTGCTACAGCAAGAGTCAGGTGGAGAACAGGATCGAATTATGGAACACATGACATGTTCCAGTTCTAATATGGTTGTGACATACTACCACCTGATTCCCATCATAACCATTATATAGACTTCACAATACAATCAATTTGGATAAGAAAAATGAAACTTAATACACCCTTTCATCTGTTGAAATCATCACATATCAGGATCTCTTTGTGACATGTTGACATAAACCCTTTGGGACAGCTTCTCTGGAGCGACAGCCTAAACACAAACTGCAATTGACATTGAAGCAGGACTTGGCAATTTTGCTGTGCCTGGAAGGTAACGTATTTCACTACCGAGTGAGACACCCCCACCGAGTGAGACACCTCACGCCAATTCCTGCCCATGGGCTAAATAGAAGGGTCTTTATCAACCAAAAAATTGCATTTCTATATAAAAATTAATTAATAAGTGGATTAGGACATCTAACTCTAGTATGTCCCCGAATATGGCAATTAGAACACTGCGGG